>MDTE01089379.1_pt1 | contig 13670 bp, 13 predicted proteins | sample 811231 | NCBI WGS metagenome assembly MDTE01 (sample SAMN05326651, study PRJNA326480) | marine metagenome | isolation source: seawater | place: Indian Ocean: Red Sea | collected 2010
TTCCAATGCAGCTACCGGAGGCTTTAACTCCGTAATTCCGGGAGAGCCTCGAAACTATGGCGTTGAGTTCTATTACAACTACTAGTTTGTATTTTAGTCTGTACCGACGGCGGGACTGGGGATGGAGCTATCCAGCGCTATCCAGCGACTACAACTTTTGCTGAACCGAGCTTACAGTGCGACTTGAAGCCCTCTAAGCTTCAACACTGGGTCGATGACGCCAAGGCGCTCGGACCTAACTAAATAAGCCGCGTGACAGAGTGACCGTGTGTTTTATTATGACGCGATGCTGCGGTGCAAGGACGCACCACTGTAACTTGGAATAATCTGAGGATATGGAAATGGCGCAGGCAACAGACAAAGCGACCCATATGCGCCCTTCGGACATTGAATGGGAGCTGTTCCATGACCCCCATGGTCGGCCAACCACACCGGTCCGCATGCTAAAGACCGATGGGCCGTCTTTCCTGGAAACCAAGTTTGAGCCTAATTTCGAGATCGGCCACCACTGGCATCCGTTTGATACTCTTTATTTCATTATGGATGGCAATATGACAATTGGCCCAGAGGGCAATTTTGTTCCTGGTGACGTCCGCTGGATCAAGGCCGGGCACGTATATGGGCCAGAAGTTTCAGGCGCCAATGGTGTGCGCTTCTACCTAATGGCATTGGGCGATGAAATTGGGCTGAACTGGTCAGACCTCTATGACCCGCCAGAGAAACTGAAGACGCGGCTGGAGGACTTCCCGGATCGATGGGGCAGGGCTAATGTCGAAGACGCCATGCCCACCAATCTGACCGCCGAGAGCACTATTCGGACCATATGCGCCGACAACCCCTTTTTAACGCGAGTTCAAATTGCGCCGGGTGGAAGCCTGCCTGCCTACCATCACTCTGTCGGTGCTCACTATCTGTTGCGAGCAGGATCCATGCATATTTCCGGCGAAGAACACTATGCTGCTGAAGATAGTCGCTGGGTGCCTGCCGGTGTTGGCACACCGGGCATAGCAGCCGGTCCCGATGGAGCCGATATGATCATTACTGGTGATGGCGCTCTCGCAGACTTTGAGTGGGACTAAATAGACATAATAAGTTCTAGTAGGACGCGGGATGCCCCATTTTACGAGCCCCTCTGTGTCTCGCCATCTTAAAGCCTCAGTCGCACTCGAGTTCACTCGCGGTATTGTGAAAGCTCCATCGCTCCAGCTTAGCTGGAACTTTCATCATGTTCATCGCGTTAATATTGGGGGATGTATCAGACTCTGCATCAGAGTCGTCAATTGAACTGACCGCTAGAGAGGTCGATTTCATTCAGAATGAACGCATTGATCCGCGTCTTTTTGCCATTTCTGAGTCAGCGGAAAAATTGTACGTGTACAATATAGTAATCTCATTGACAAAAATTAGGCCGGTAAATAAGATCAGGGAAAAGGTGTGGGCGTTGCCAGACGAAAGTAGCCAGCCAGCACACACCGTCCCCTGACCATCTCCAATAGTCCGAAAAGCTACTTTCGAATAGGCCAAACGATCAGGGCTTAATCTCGATGGAAGGGTTTTATACCATGACTGAACTAGCACCGGCTATAGAGGGCGTTGTCCCACCTCATGTCCCACCAGAATTGGTGAAAGATCTCACCATCGGAAGAGGTTTCGTAACAGAGCGCTTACCCCACGAAATCGTCGACGAAATCCATCGAGATTTCCCGCCGGTGTTCTATGCCCCCAACCTCATGAACGGTGGAGGCTGGGTCTTTCGGCGCTCTGAGGATCAGTTAGCAATATGGCAGGATGCGGAACATTTCAGTTCGCAACAAATTCAGCCTTTTGCTGAGCTGGCAGGCGGGAACTGGACGATGATTCCTGTTGAACAGGACCCCCCAGAGCATGAATTCTATCGGCGCCTGCTGATGCCGTTCTTCTCGCCAAAGGCTGCCGCCGATCTCGATGACAAGATAATGGAATACGCCCGCTTGCAGATCATGAAATTTCAGCACAAGGGAAAATGCGAATTCATGAAAGAGTTCTCATTAATATTTCCCAGCCTGATTTTCTTAGAGTTGATGGGAATGCCTGTTGAGCGTTTTGAAGAGTTTGTCGAATGGGAAAACACCATGTTGCGAGATGACGACATGGATCGTGTCGCTTCGGCTGTTGGCACGGTAGTCAACTATTTCGAGCAGGAAATTGACGCCCGCAGAGAATCTCCCGGAGACGATTTATTGGGTTTTGCCATGACAGCAGAAGTAGATGGGCGCAAGATGACCAAAAATGAACTTGTGGGGCTTTCTTTTAATCTATTTCTTGCTGGTTTAGATACGGTATCTGCTCACCTGGGTCACATTTTTAGACACCTAGCAGAGAATCCTGACCAGCAAGAAGAGCTCCGCAACAATCCTGAGCTGATTGACCAATCCATTACCGAATTCATGCGCGCTTTCGGTGCAGTAACGATAACGCGAACCTGTGTTAAAGACGCAGTAGTCGCCGGTGTAGAAATTAAAAACGGTGACAAGGTGGCCGTTTCTACGGCTCTGGCGTCACGAGACCCAGAGGTCTACGATTCGCCATCCGAAATCATTTGGGATCGTCCCCCCTCAAGGTCCCTGAGTTTTGGAACTGGCATTCATGTATGCCTCGGGGTACACATTGCCCGCCGAGAGATAAGGGCCGCACTGAAACTATTCCTGGAGTTACTGCCGCCCTTCAGAATTGAAAACGGGGCTACGATCGAGAGTGATCTGGGCACAGTTATGATGCCCTTTGCACTTCCTCTTGAGTGGGATGTATAGGTGAACGGAAACGCCGGCGCTTGTCTGCCTCATTCGAGCCACTGCAGCCGGAACAACTTGCCTTTTCAAACGACATATCTGGTTGTGAATCCTCACTTAAAGCAACATGTTGACTATTGTTTTAAGCGCCGAAGTTTCAACGTCATTAAGATTGCGTCTCGACATATAGGGGTGATCTGGAGCAGACGCAGATGCGCCATCTAACTGAATTTACGAAATACGAGGACGCTCAGCGCGAATTCTCGGTGGCGAGGCTGTGGGACCTTGTCGATGGCGACAAAGCGGATCTCAATATCGCCCACGAGGCAGTGGATCGGCACGCTGAGTCAGGACAGATTGCTGTAAAAGTGGCGCATACTGACGGGCGGGACGAAGAAATTAGCTTTGCCGATCTGTCACGTACATCTTCGCAGCTCGCCAACTGGCTGGTTTCCATCGGTGTGCAGCGAGGGGACTGCGTGGGCGTCATGATTGATCCCTCGCTAGCCTTCTATGCAGCGTTGTTCGGAATTGTAAAAATGGGTGCTATAGCGGTTCCGCTATTTACCCTGTTTGGCATCGATGGTTTGCGGGCCCGCGCTGAAGATTGCGATTTAAAATTGTTGATTGCTAGCGAAGAAAAAGCAGATGTTGTCAACCAATTAGAAAATACGCAGGTGTCAATTGCCAACGAAGATTTTCTGTCTGCGCTAGACGCCTTCTCTCCAGAGTTTGCGGTGAGTAGTCGCAGTGACGAGTACGCTATCTACCAATACACCTCCGGGACAAGTCGGGCTATCCCAACCGCGGTCAAGCATTCTCACCTTTCGGTGGTTTATCTCATGATTGCCGCTTTGTACGCCACCGGAATTAGACCTGGCGACAGATTCTTCTGTCCCTCCTCGGCGGCCTGGGGCCACGGGTTGTGGCACGGCACGCTGGGCCCGTTAACGCTAGGTATTACAACAGGTACTATTTCCGGTAAGTTTGATCCCCATCGTTTTGCCAGAGCTCTTTCTGAATACGAAATCACAGCCCTATCAGCGGCGCCCACCCATTTCCGCATGCTCAAAAACAGCGGAGCAGCCAACCACCACCATTTCTCAATCAGCAAGCTGTCTTACACCGGTGAACCGCTTGACTCAACAACCGCAGAATTCATACAGGACGTTTTTGGGACTGATCCGTGCAGCATGTATGGCACTACCGAGGTTGGCACGGTCCTGGTCAACTACCCGGGTGCCGAAGATTTCGACGTGCGACGTGGCTCTCTGGGAAAACCCATTCCCGGAACGGAGGTGGACGTTCACAACAGTGATGGTCAACCATGCCATCCTGGCGAGTCGGGGGAACTCGTGGTGCGCCGCAAGGATAAATGGATTTCAACCAAGGATCACGGTCGCAAGGACGCCGATGGATATTTTTACTATGGCGGCAGGTCTGACGACATTATTATTTCTGCGGGCTGGACCATGAGCGCAATAGAGATAGAGGATGTGCTCTTGAAACATGAGAAGGTCGAGGAGGCAGCCGTTATCGGAGTGCCTGATGCAATACGAGGACTTATTCCAAAAGCGTTTCTGGTATGCAAGACAAATGAGCACGAGGGGCTTGTTGAAGAGCTGCAGGAATTTACTAAGAGTCGTTTAAGCCTTCACGAGTACCCCCGCGATATTGAATTTGTGGATGCAATACCGAAGACACCCGCGGGCAAGGTCAACCGCAAGGTTTTGCGCGACCAATTTGCAACCTGAAGCCAATTTGATCGCTAGTGGAGAGATAAAATGGGAACTCAGCGTGCTAAATGCATAGGGGTGGTGGATGGCTCAATGTTCATTCTGGAGGGTGGCGAGACTGTGACTCTCGCTGGAGTGCATGCGCCGCGCATGGGCATTCCTGGCGGCTCAGCCATGCGCACCGTGCTCCAACGCCACGTTCAGGACCAAGAGATCTTCTACGAACAAGTGGGCCGCGATAGGTCTGGCTTTGCTGCTGTCTCTGCAAGTGTCAACAAACAGGACCTTACTGCCGTCATGAAACAGGCCCTAGTAGATTACGGTTATGTCAATTGACTCTGGAAAATACTCTACCGGCGCTTCTGGAGGGCCACTTACAGGAGTTCGCATTCTCGATCTGACCACCGTGGTCATGGGGCCTTATGCCACGATGATTTTGTCCAACCTCGGAGCAGACATCATCAAATTGGAGCCTCCAGCAGGTGACATCATGCGGTATGTAGGCCCCATGAAAAACCCTCAGATGGGGCATTCATTTCTAAATGCTAATCACGGTAAACGCAGTATTGTTCTAGATCTTAAACGTGCAGAAGCGCGAGCCGCTGCGTTAGAGCTGGCGCGAAGTTCCGACGTGTTTGTCCACAATATTCGCCCCGATGCCCTGAATCGACTGGGGCTTGGCTACGAGGCGGTAGCGGACATTAATCCGAAAATAATCTACGCCGCAGCAATAGGCTTTGGTACCGGGGGTCGATACAGCGGCAAGCCGGCCTACGATGATTTAATCCAAGGAATAGTGGGTATCCCCTCGCTTGTGATGGAGTCCGGTGGAGACATACCCCGCTATCTTCCAACTCCGATCGCAGATCGCTCGGTAGGCCTTTACCTGGTTGGAATGATCTCTTCAGCTCTATACGCGCGTGAGGTAAGTGGCAAAGGACAATCAATCGAGGTGCCGATGTTTGAGGTGCTTTCTCAGTATGTATTAGGCGATCACATGGCGGGGCTATCCTATGAGCCAGCTCAGGGCGGACCCCACTACACACGCCTAATATCGAAAGACCGTCGACCGTACAAAACGAGCGACGGCTACATCTGTGCCCTCATCTATAACGACAGCCACTGGAAGGCCTTCTTCAACATTCTCGGTGAGCCAAACAAGTTTCACGAAGACGAGCGCTTTTCCTCACAGACAGCTCGGTCCGCAAACATTGACGAAGTCTACGCTTTTGTTTCACCCATCCTGGAAACCAAAGCAACATCGGACTGGCTGGAAATCTTTGCACAACACGATATCCCTGCGATGCCTCTCAACACCATTCCCTCGTTACTCGAGGACCCACACCTTGAAGACGTAGGCTTTTTCGAGTTTGGGGAACATCCCACAGAGGGACGTCTGCGTAGGATGAAACCTCCCGAAAAGTGGTCGGAAACTCCGTCAGAAATTCAGGGCTTTGCGCCCAATTTAGGCGAGCACAGCAGAGAGATTCTCTCTGAAATAGGCATGTCGGCAGAAGCTATAGATCTGGCGTTAGAAACCAACAATAAGTGAAAAGAAGATATCGCGCTTCGAAGTGCGATCCGATTAACATGATCAAGCGAATACAACGATGAGTGTGAAAGAGAAGTTAAAGTCTGCGCATGGCGAGGGCGCCATTACCGATGAGGCCCTCGAGGAAATGCGCGACCGTATCGGCAAACCCATGCGGCATCTTCAGCGCAGCGTCATGATCACCGATGAGTGGATCGACCGTTACGTGTTAGGCGTCGCAGACATGAATCCGTTGTGGTCTGATCCCATTTACGCCGCACGCGGTCCATACGGCCGACTCGTAGCACCACCCTCGATGATCTACGTCTTAAGTGGCTGGGACGTAGGTACAGGCTTCCCTGGCGTACATGCTTTGTACGTAAGAAGTCGTGTGGAGTGGTTTAAACCAATATTTGAGGGGGACAGGCTAGATAGCTCAGGAGCAATTCACGATATTTCTGTCCGCCCCAGTCGCTTTGCGGGGCGAACAGCACTACAGGGCGTCAAGATCGATTATAAAAATGCTGACGAGGAACTAGTTTGTACTGCCGAACATTGGAACCTCCGCACGGAGAGAGGAGAAGCCAGGAAGCGGAGCGAAGGACGCGAAAAAAAACTCAGAAACTACAAGCCGGCCGAGATTGCGGACCTAGAGAACGAGATATTCAGAGAAATCACACGTGGTGATATTCCTCGCGCCTTCGCGGAGGTCTGCGAGGGTGAGGAACTGCCCCCCGTGGTAAAAGGGCCGCTCACCGTGACCGACATGGTGAGCTATATGCGCACCGGTTTTGGTGGCATCGCCGGCGGATTTTTCATGTATACCCACTCCGTAGGCTCCGCGTTCCGCCGCAGGCATCCCCACGCAGTAATTTACAACGAGGCAGGTGTTCCCGATTCTCCAGAGGCTGTGCACTGGGATAATTTTTTGGCCCAACGCTCTGGTCTGGAGGGAGCCTATGACATGGGACCTCAACGAATAGCTTGGCTGAGCCAGGTGGTAACAAATTGGATGGGTGACAAGGGTTTTCTGCGCGTACTGGATATAAAACTGGGCAAGACCGTGATTATGGGAGATGTAACTCGCTGCCATGGCAAGGTTGTAAAGAAGGTTGATGAAGAGGGCAAAAAAGAGGTTGTCATCGAATTGGTAGCATTAAATCAGCGCCAAGAAGTCGTCGCCCACGGAGAGGCGGTGGTACAGTTGTCGGACTGAATGAGAGGTAGAGTAAGTGCCCCTTCAATCGACAAACTTTGCCGGAGTGCTGGAAGAGCTGAGTATCGTCGACCTTTCCCGGGGGTTTGCTGGGGCTTTTTGTGGGCACGCGCTGGCACAGCTCGGTGCCAAAGTGCAGGCCGTGCGCAGCGTCGATACAGACCTCTATTCCGAGGAGAAAGAGCGCATGGTTGCGCTGGACCGTTGCAAGGCAGTAGAAAGCTTCGATTGTTACGACCCTGAGAACCTCGAGCGCGTGGCCGAGCTGTGCCGCGGAGCCGCAATGGTCATCGAGGAACGACCCTATGCCGGGTGGCCGGCGCACCAGCCTATCGCAGCAAAAATTCTAGCGGCGGAACCCGACCTGACAGCGATCTGTATTTCCCCGTTTGGGTTGTCTGGCCCTCACGCCCATTATGCCGCTGCACCACTCAATACCTACCACAGCGCCGGCCACGCGCAACAGATTCCCTGTGACTCACTTTGGCCGGAATATAAAACCAGACCCCCCGTCCAAGCGGGGGGGTACTGGGGAGAATCGCAGGCTGGACTGCTGGCGGCAGTGGCTGCTCTGGCTATTGTCACCGGGAACGGTAACTGGAAAGGACACATCATTGACTGCTCGAAACAAGAAGCGCTCTTACAGATGCATTGGACAGAACTGGTTAAGTATCCCAACAGCGGAAGATTGATAGATCGTCTGGAGCCCAGTATTACGTTTGTCGGCGGTGTCTTACCCTCCAGTGATGGGTTCGTGCAAGTTGTTGCGCTTGAACAACACCAGTGGGAGGGGCTGGTAAAGCTACTGGGTGAGCCAGAGTGGATGACATCTGAAGACTATGAATCGCAGAAAATGCGGGTCGCACAGTGGGAAAAGGTCACAAAATTACTGGCTCAGGAAACGGCAAAACACACTCGGCAAATGCTGTTCACTGAAGGTCAGGCGCTTGGTGTCCCCATCGCACCAATTATGAGTATCGCGGAACTAAAGGTAGACAAGGAACTCTCCCGACGCGGCGTCTTTGATAATGCCAGTGAGTTAAGCCCTTCCGCGCCGCGATGGGATAACTCGGTGTTTTCCTATGAGGGTTTAGAACGCGGCCCAAGCAAAAAAGGCATTAAATGAAGGCATAAGCATTAAGTATCAGGAGGCAGATAATGGGTACTAGCAGTGAAGGGTCAGCAGAGGTCAGACAAGGACTGATTGTTCCCCAGAAGATTCGGCGGGTACTGCTGGCGGAAAGAGAGGACGGTTCGTCCTTTGTCGCCAAAGAGGAGCAGGTTGAAGCCTCCCCTTTCCCGGGCATTGGTGAACTTTTTACCTTGTGGGGGGCCGACGAAGCTTTCCAGCTTCCCGATGCCGGCACGGAACCAGTCATTGATGGCACGTTTCCGCCATTAGGTGGGTTTCGGGTATTCATGACCCGCTTCGCTCCGCGCGAAGACGTTGGCACCCTCAGCGGTAACATGCCCCATGATGATATGCCCTCGGCTAACGATGTACACAGCTCTAACACGGTGGACGTAAATATGGTGCTAAGCGGCACCCTCGATTGCCTGCTGTCAGATGGTTCGCGGATCTCTCTACAAGCCGGTGATTCGATCGTTTTGAATGGCGCCGCTCACGCCTGGGAAAATAACTCTGCAGAAGAAGCGGTTATGCTATTTTTCCTAGTTGGTGCCAACCGGGCTTGAACTCGAGGTAAGCAGTTGTCGCCAGTGACAGAAAACGCCACAAATCATCTCCCTTTTTCCGGCTACAGGGTAGTCGAGCTCGGCACCAGAATTAGTTCTGGTTTTTGCGGCAGACTGCTTTGTGATTACGGCGCGGATGTATGCCTGATCGAGACTGCAGACGGCAATGAGCTGCGCCACTGCATCCCTCCGAAACATGAGTCTGGCCACGCAAACAATGGATTATTTGGTTACCTCCACGCAGGAAAAACCACCGTATTAGTCGATCATGTAGACCCAGATACCCTGCGAGGGCTCCTCAGTGACGCGGATATTTTTGTGTATGGTGCCCCGGACATTCCGCATCAAACCGAGCGCGAACTCTTTAAATTACTTTCGCAATCGCACGAGTCACTGATTGCTGTCCATCTCAGTCCCTACGGCCTATCCGGACCATACAGTGAACTTGCCGGCTGTGAACTGACCGCCAACGCTCTGTCGGGCATAACCCAACGGATCGGCGCACCCGATAGGGAACCACTGACTTTGCCACTTGCACAAGCGGCCTACCAAGCTGGTTATGCCGCTGCCTGCGGTGCGGCGTGTGGATTGATAGCAAGGATGGATTCAATGCAAGGGCAGGTTGTTGAAGTTTCAGAAACCGAGGCGATTGCAACGGTTCATGCCGGATACAGTGTGACTCGCTACCAGACGGCTGGCATTGAGGAGGAACGCGCCGGAAACAGGATGGCACTTTTGCCCTACCCACAGACGGTGCTCCCATGCGCAGATGGCTTTGTTGCCCTCAACACGCCAGAGGGTCGCCAGTGGGGTCGCCTGCTTGAGTTGATGGGCTCCCCGGCTTGGGGTAAGGATGAACGGTACCGTAGCCGAATTAAAAACAGCCTGCCTCCACGGGTCGATGAGTTAGACGCGTATTTTAAGACCTGGCTTCAAGACTATTCAAAAGAACAGTTCTATACCTTGTGCCGAGAGCACGAGATACCCTCGGGCCCAGTGCGAACCGTGGACGAGGTCACTGTCGATGAGCAGCTCAAGTCGCGGAACTTCTTCAATACCGTCACTTTCCCAGATGGCAGTCGAATCACTGTACCGGGGAGTGGCTGCAAACTCTCCAAAACCCCCGCACGCAGAAATCTATCTGTGCCGCTGTTGGGGGAATCGGGCAGGAATGTCTTCAATGAAAAGCTACCCAAAACCCAGCCAGGCACGCCCGGCGCGCCATCAAGCAAAGGGCCACTAGCGGGCATACGGATACTTGACATGGGTTGGGTCTGGGCCGGCGCAATTCCCGGTCAAATCCTGGCAGACATGGGAGCAGAAGTGATCAAAGTGGAGTCGATGAAGCGCATTGATTATATGCGCCTTGGTCGAGCCGTAGTGGAGGATCAACCTGCCTATGAACAGAACCCGTGGTTTCACGCGGTAAATAGAAACAAAAAAAGCATTGCGGTTAATCTCAAATCCGACGAGGGTGTTCAACTTCTCAAGCGTATTGCGTCACAGTGCAACGCTGTTATTGAAAACTTCAAACCCGGCTTCCTATCGAAAATCGGCATGGATTACAAAAATCTAGCCAGGGATCATCCAGGGCTTGTCATGCTTTCGATGTCTGGTGTGGGGCAAAGCGGGCCCCTAAGTGATATCCCCGCCTACGCTCCGTTCCTCTCGGGCCTAAGTGGCCTAGATAGCCTAGTAGGCTATCCGGGAGAGGATATCTTGGGGATCCAACAGCCATATGCCGACACTAACGCTGGAGTAACTGGTGCCTTCGGCCTTCTCACAGCACTTTTACATCAACAACGAACGGGAGTCGGGCAACATGTTGACCTGGCAGAATCCGAGGCAGCTATCGCTGTAATTGGTGAGGCATTTGTTGATTACGAGACAAATGCGTCCGTCACAAAGCCTCTTGGAAACGATAGATATGGGTTTGCCCCACACGGTCACTACCCAGTGCAAGGAAACGACAAGTGGGTGGCAATTGCGGTAGAAACTGACGCGCAGTGGGCTGATCTGTCTAATGCGCTGGAAGCTCCGGAACTAGCCGCTGATCCAGCTTTTGCTAGCCCTAGTAAGCGCTGGGAAAATCGTCGCGCACTCGACGCTACTCTGTCAATTCTTACCTCCAAACAAGACGGAATGACACTGTGTGAATCTCTACAGGCGAAAAAAATTGCGGCGATGCCTCTACTTGGCCCGGCGGAGATGCTTGAAAATCCTCACTTCCAGACCCGAAATACCTTTTTAGAAATCGATCATCCGATCATGGGCCCAGAAGTACTGTTTGGCCCCATGTGGAGAATGACGGTGAACATGCACAAAGACTGGTGTCGTGCACCGTTGCTCGGTGAACACACCCTGGAGGTGTTCTCGGACCTGCTAGGAATGTCGCTTGCAGAGGTCAACCAACTCATAGCGACGGAAGTTCTTGTATGAGTGTCGATACCGGACCATTGGCAGGCACCCGGGTTGTCGATTTCACTTGGGCGGCTATGGGCCCCTATGCGGGCTACCTTCTGGCAGCCCTAGGGGCAGAGGTCATACAAGTCTCCCGACCCCAAAAAGGCGTCACATCGACTACCGCGTCGATTACACAGTTTTTTGACATAGGAAAGACCTGCATAAAAATCAATGTTAAAGACCCTAAAGGCAAACAGATCCTGTTAGATCTTACAGCGAAATCGGACATTTTCCTGGAGAACTTCAGGCCGGGGGTCATCGAGGGTTTGGGTTTCGATTTCGAAGCCCTCCAACAGAACCACCCCAGTTTGGTTATGGTCTCCGGCTCTGCACTGGGCAGGGGAGGCTCAGACTCTTCCTATGTCGGCTACGCACCGATTTTTAGCGCTCTTTCTGGATTGGCGGACTCAACTGGCTTCCCCGACGGGCGTCCCACAGAAATAAGATATCCCTGCGATCTGACTAGCGGTGCTTTGATGGCTTTCGCCGCTATTGTTGGCCTGGCGCAGGCCCGCGCAGGCCGGGGTACCTATGTTGACCTGGCGGCGCGCGACGCACTAATTTGGTCACTGACATCGTCCTTCGCATTACAAGATCAAAATATAGGCCTTAGACGCGGCAATGATCACGACAGCGCATTCCCACATGGTCTCTACCGCTGCAAGGGCGAAGACCAATGGCTTTCAATCGCAATATTCAGCGGAGCGGATCTAGAATCTCTGTTGAAGCTCCTTGAATTTACTGGGATATCAGGAAAAAAGCCCAATGATCTATCACCAAAAGAACGCCAAGCCATAGAGCAGGCGCTCGAAAATTGGGCCTCGCAACAGAGCATTGACCATGCCGTGTCACAGTTACAGAGCCTCAAGATAGCGGCCTTTGCATCCACCGACGCCAGAGACATCTGGGAGGATCAGCACCTTAGAGCGCGAGGCGCCTTCCAATATGCTCAAAACGTTGGCTGGGTGGCGGCCCCTCCCTGGACCCTGAGTCAGGCACATCGGCCAGCCCCACATACTTCGAACCCGGACAGAGCCCGACAGAGGGTATTCCAGGAGATCCTAGGTATGGATACCCAACTAATAGAAAAACTTGTAGAGACAGAAATTATTGGCTAACCCACGCGGTCTCTTGAAATTAAATTGTACAGGTACAAATAGGTTATTTTATTGACAATCAATTTCATAGGCTTAAGTCTACTGCCAACTAGTCACTCACGACAGAGCTGGACGCTGCGGCCCGTCGACATTAAGCGGGCGAGGACTGCAAACCTATTCATAAAACTCCTAAACAGGATAAAGCCATGAGCGACGACAATCTCACTGTAAGCATCGCCGATAACATCGGCACACTCACAATCAATCGTCCCAAGGCTCTAAACGCCCTGGACTCAGGAACGCTGGAAATGCTTTCCAGTACAGTAACCGAGCTTGAAATCAACGACGACGTCCATGTCATTGTAATTACAGGGGCCGGTGATCGCGCATTCGTGGCCGGCGGTGATATCGCCGACCTCAATTCCCGCCGCGGACTTCAACACTACCTTGAATTTGCGGAGCTGATCCATGCGGTCTTCCGCCAGATCGAGGTTTGTAAAAAGCCAACTATAAGTGCCGTAAACGGATGGGCACTAGGCGGAGGGGCTGAACTGATCCTGGCAACCGATATAAGAATCGCGGTCGAGGATGCCGTTTTGGGGCTACCAGAGATCACCTTAGGTCTATTTCCCGGCGCAGGTGGCAGCCAGCGACTGTTGCGGCAAGTCGCCCCCTGTCAGGCAAAGGAACTCATGTTCACAGGCGACCGCATATCAGCACACGAAGCTCAACGAATAGGCCTCATTAATAGAGTAGTAAGTCGGGAAGAGCTGATGCCAGAGGTAATGAAAACGGCACAGAAAATTGCAAGTCACTCCCCTCTGGTTCTGCAGTTATTGAAACGCAATCTTACTAGTGGGCAAGATATGCCGCTGCCTGCTGCACTGGCCCACGAGCAGGCAATGATTGGGCTTGTGCTGGATACAAAGGACGCACATGAGGGCTGCTCCGCTTTCCTCGAAAAACGCCCAGCAGTCTTTAAAGGCGAGTGATTAGATAAGGGATATATTAGCGCGATAATTTTCAAGACAGTGAAGAGGAAATAATTATGGGCAGGCTGGAAGGCAAAGTGGCAATAATCACGGGAGCAGCGCAAGGCATGGGTGCTGCGGCAGCTCGCGCTTTCATTAGCAATGGCGCGAAAGTAATAATGACCGATATCAA
>MDTE01172323.1_pt1 | contig 13669 bp, 10 predicted proteins | sample 811231 | NCBI WGS metagenome assembly MDTE01 (sample SAMN05326651, study PRJNA326480) | marine metagenome | isolation source: seawater | place: Indian Ocean: Red Sea | collected 2010
ATCTTTTTACACTTTTAAAATAATTAAAATGAAATACATAATTTATTTACTACTTTTTTTAAGCACTTTTTCCTATGCTCAGTCAATTAATTGGTTGTCATTCAATGAGGCTCTTGAGGCTCAAAAAATTAAACCAAAAAAAATAATAATGGATGTTTATACAGAATGGTGTGGTCCCTGTAAAATGATGGATAAAAATACATTTGCAAACAGAGATGTGCTAAATTATATAAATGAAAATTTTTATGCTGTTAAGTTTAATGGCGAGGGTAATGAAAAAATTAATTTTTTTGACCAAGAATTTACAAATCCCGAATTTATTGATAGACGAAAAGGAAGAAATAGTACTCATCAATTAACCAAGTTTTTACAAGTTGATGTATACCCAACAATTATTTTTTTTAGTGAAGAAGGTGACCCAATAATTCCTGTTAAAGGTTATTTAAATCCAAGAGAAATTGAATTATATCTCAAATTAATTAAGAAAGGTGACTACTTTGCATTTAGATCAGAAGATGATTTTGAGAAGTATAAAAAATATTTTAGACCAAAATTTAGAAATTAATTTTTTAAAAAACCTACAATATCTTTACCCAAGTTTGCTAAATGTTCTTCATCTGTAAATTTTTTTTCAATTTTTTTGTAATTTTCAATTTGATTGGCTCGTATTTTACCGTCTAAAATTTTGTTTATTTCATTAGAAATTTTGTTAACATTAAAATCTCCTTGAATTATTTCCTCAACTACTTTTTTATTCATTATAATGTTTACTAAACTGATATATTTTAGGTTAATTATTTTTTTTGCTATAAAATAACTTATTGGATTACTCTTGTAACAAACAATTTGAGGTACGCCAAATAAAGCTGTCTCTAAAGTAGCTGTTCCACTTGTTACTATTGCAGCAAAAGAATTATTTAGTAAATCATATGTCTGGTCAAACACTAACTTTATATTTTTATTTATAATAAATTTTAAATAAAATTTTTTATCAATTTCCTTAACTCCAGCAATTACAAATAAATATTTACTATAATTTCTTGAAATTTTATCAAATGTTGGGAGCATTTTTTTAATTTCTTGTTTTCTACTTCCTGGTAATAGGGCTATAATTTTTGAGTTATAATTTATTTTATTTTTTTTAAAAAAATCATTTTTGTTTAATTCTTTGAATTTTTTGATTTTGTCAATAAGCGAATTTTTAACATATGAAACATTATAATTATGTTTTACTTTGTAGTACTCCTTTTCAAAGGGTAGAATTACAAACATTTTATCAATACAACTTTTAATTATTTTAATTCTACTTTCTTTCCAAGCCCATATTTGAGGACTTATATAATAAATATTAGTATAATTATTATTTTTTGCCCATTTTGCAATTCTTAAATTAAAACCTGGATAATCTATATAAATAATAACATCAGGATTAAATATTTTAATGTCTTTTTTACAAAAGGCTAGGTTATTAATAATCTTTGGAAGATTTATAAAAACCTCCCAAAACCCCATAAAAGATATTTTTTTATAATGTTTAATTAGTTTACCTCCAGCAGACTTCATTTTATCACCTCCCCAAAATCTGATTTGGGCTGATTTGTCGTATTTTTTTAATTCTAAGATTAATTCTGAACCATGAATATCACCTGAAGCTTCTCCGGAAATTATATAGTATTTCAATTTAAAATTGGTATTTGAAATTTATCAAAAAATATTTTTTTTTTATAAATCCCATCTTTTTAGTTTATTAATTAAAGCATAATTAGTGTAATCAAAGTGAGTTGGAACAATTGAAACATAACCATTTGCTAAAGCCCATTCATCAGAATCTTCAGAGTTGTCTTCAATTATGAAGTCACCAGATAGCCAATAATATCTTTCTCCCATAGGACTTTTTCTTTTAATAAATTTTTCATTCCAATGAGTTTTAGCTTGTTTACATATTTTTATACCATTTATTTTCTCTGATGAGGGAAAATTCACATTTAGAATTGTTTGTGGAGAAATTTTATTTAATATAGATTTTTTTACAATTTTTTCTACAAAAGGAACAATTGGATTAAAATCAGCACTCCATGAATGATTTAATAATGAAAAACCAATTGAGGGGATTCCTTGAACTCCAGATTCAATAGCAGCACTCATTGTACCAGAATATAAAACGTTGATAGAAGAATTAGATCCATGATTAATTCCTGAAACACATAAATCAGGTTTTCTTGTCATAAGTTCATTGACTGCAATTTTTACACAATCAGCAGGAGTTCCAGAGCATTCATACTCTTTTATATTTAAAATTTTACTTTTAATTTGTCTACAATTAATTATTGAGTTAATAGTAATTGACTGGCTACAACCAGATCTTGGCTTGTTTGGAGCTACAACAAAAACATCTCCTATTTTATGCATTAATTTAATTAAAATTCTTAGGCCAGGTGCATTTATTCCATCATCATTAGTCACTAAAATGAGAGGTTTTTTTTTCATAAGATTTAAAAAATATAAATTTACTTAATTATGGTTTAATTTTTGTGCATTATTACTAAATTTAAATTTAAATTTTAATTGAACTTAAATGAAATTTAATGATAAATAAAATATCTAATTGGTTCTTACTAGTATTATTATTTTTAACACTATCTAGTTTTTTTGATTTTAATCAAAATAATGAAAAAGATAAATTGTTGATAGAGATAATTTCTTATGTAATAAAAAGAGGTCATTTTGATCCAAAGAATATTGATAATGAATTTTCTGAAAATATGTTTAAAGAATTTATTGAAAACATGGATGGGCAGCATAGATTTTTCCTTAGCTCTGATATTGGCAATTTTAAAAAATATAAATATGATTTGGATGATCAAATTATAAATTCAAAAACCACCTTTTTTGATTTAGTTTATAATAAATTAATTCAAAGGCAAGAAATCGTTAAAAATTTTTATGAAGAAATTTTGAACAAACCTTTTTCCTTTAACGAAGATGAAATTATTAGTTTAGATTACAAAAATGCCCCATATCCTACAACTTTAAATGATCTCAAATTTCTTTGGAGAAAAAGATTAAAATTATCAACATTAAGCATATATGTTGATAAAAAGGAAGATCAAATTAATCAAAAAAAAATTGATTCCTCATATGCAATCTTAGATGATTACATTCTTGAAAAACAATCAAGAGAAATAACTCTAAGTAATATGAAAAATTTTTTTGAATCAGTTGACGAATTAAATAGAAATGATTATTTCAATATTTATATAAATTCGTTAGTAAAACAATTTGATCCTCATTCATTCTATTTTTCTCCAAATGAAAAAGAAACTTTTGACACAAGTATATCTGGTAAATTTGAAGGAATTGGTGCTCGTCTTGGAAAAAAAAATCAACAGATAACAATTTTAGAAGTAATCTCTGGTGGACCAGTATGGAAAGGAAATTTACTTGAACCTGGAGATGTAATATTAAAAGTGTCAGATTCCTCTGGAGATCCAGTAGAAGTAACTGGTATGAGATTAGATGATGTTGTAAAATTGATTAAGGGTCCAAAAGGAACAAATGTGATTTTAAATGTCAAAAGAGTTGATGGAACAGTAAATGATGTAAATATAGTAAGGGACATTGTTGAACTCGAGGAGTCATATGCCAAGGCTTCCATTATCAAAAAAAATGAAATAAACTATGGCTTAATATATTTACCTAAATTTTATGTTGATTTTAAAAGTTATAATGAAAGAAATGCAGCAAATGATGTTAAAAAATTAATAATTCAATTAAAAAAAGAAAAAATTAACGGATTAGTTCTAGATTTAAGAGATAATGGCGGAGGATCTCTACAGACAGTTGTTGACATAACTGGTTATTTTATTAAAACTGGTCCTGTAGTTCAAGTGAAAAGCACTGGTGGAAAAAAACAAGTTTTAAGAGATAGAGACCCCTCTATTATATGGAACGGTCCACTTGTTGTTTTAGTTAATGAGCTATCTGCTTCAGCTTCTGAAATTTTAGCAGCAGCTCTTCAAGATTATAATAGAGCAATAGTTATTGGAAGTAAACAAACTTTTGGAAAAGGCACTGTTCAAAATGTAGTTGATTTAAATAAAATTATAGCTGGAAATTCTTATGGTAATTTAGGAGCATTAAAGTTAACAACTGATAAATTTTATAGAATCAATGGTGGATCAACTCAGCTTGAGGGTGTGAAAAGTGATATCATTTTTCCAAACAGATATTCATTTATTGAAATTGGGGAAAAAGATCAGGAAAATCCTCTACCATGGGATTTTATTGGTTCAGCTCAATTTTCTCCTTCAGACACAAAAAATAATTTTGAATATGTTCAAAATGAAAGCAATAAAAGAATTGTTAGTAACACCTATTTGAATCTACTTAAAGAAGAAGCAAAGTGGGTAAAAGAACAACAGGATCAATATAAATATTCTTTAAATTATTCAGAGTTCGTTAGAAATAGAGATTCAATTGTAAAAATTTCAAAGAAATTTGATAAAATTGGAAATTATAGATCTGATTTAACAATTGATTGGATTGAAGAGGACAGGTTAGAAATATATGCAAACAATAGTTTTAAAGAAAAAAGAGCAAGATGGAAAGAAACCCTTATAAAGGATATTCAATTGAACGAGGCAATCAATATTTTAAGCGATATTGTACAAAAACAAAAAGCACCTATATTAGCATCAAGTAGATAATTTGTGTTGAAAAATTCAATTATTCTTTTGAAAAGTATTTTTAAGGATCCTCAAGGTTTTTTGAGTTTGTCATTCATTTTTTTTATTTTCTTTATTTCAATATTTGCTTACATGATTTCTCCGGACGATAGTCAAAATGCAAATAATATGTCATTATCAATACATTCGAAACCCCCACTTTTTAAAACCATGATTTTAAAAATTCCTAATCAATCAAAAAATTTAAATTTTTTTAGATTTTTTTTTGGAAGAGAAAAAATTGATCAGGAAATTCCAATAATTAAGTCTGTTTGGATTGATGGAATTTTACACTATCAACCATACGGTTTCAATGATTCCTTTTTAAAAAAAATTCAAATTAACAAATTTCCTAAAGGTCTTTCATATCGTGATATTGAAAAAAAATACATATACACTAAAACATTTTTTTTTGGAACTGACAAATTTGGAAGAGATATATTAAGTAGAATCCTTATTGGATCTAGAGTTTCCATTTCAATTGGCTTTATTTCAGTAATTATCTCCCTATTTATAGGTTTAGCCTTGGGGTTAATATCTGGTTACTATGGAGGCTATATTGATACTGTTGTAATGTTTTTAATTAATATTTTTTGGTCTATTCCTACTTTATTAATTGTTATTGCAATATCAATTGCTCTTGGAAAAGGTTATTGGCAGGTCTTTGTTGCTGTTGGCTTTACTATGTGGGTAGATATTGCAAGATTAGTTAGAGGTCAAGTAATTTCAATTAAAGAAAAAAAATATATTAAAGCTTCTGAAGTTCTAGGTTTTTCTGACAATAAAATTATACTTAATCATATTCTCCCTATGATTGTACCGACTCTAATTGTAATGTCTTCAGCAAATTTTGCAAGCGCAATATTGATTGAAAGTGGTCTAAGTTTTCTTGGTATCGGGATACAGCCTCCTACCCCTAGTTGGGGTGGCATGATCAAGGAACATTTTAGATATATATTATTAGGGAAAGCTTATTTGGCAATTATTCCAGGAGTTTTTATAGTGTTAATAGTGTTGTCTTTTATTACATTGGGTAACAAATTGAGAGATATTTTGGATGTTAAAAATTAATTTAATCTATTTAAATCAAGATTTAGGTAAATAAATATCATACAAGAAAAAGCAATAAAACTTGAACCTCCATAACTAATTAGTGGTAAAGGGATACCAATTGTTGGAAATAGACCTAGAGACATACCAATATTAATCATAAAATGAATAGTTAAAATACTAGAAATTGAATATGAAAAAATTCTACAAAATTTATTTTTATGATTTTCAGATCTAAAAATTATTCTTAAAATTAAAATTGTGTATAAAAAAATTAAACCAAAGCATCCCCAAAACCCCCATTCCTCTCCTATTGTACTAAATATATAGTCTGTGTGTTGTTCAGGAACAAAATCTCCTTTTGTTTGAGTACCTTTTAGAAATCCCTTTCCATTAAATCCACCTGAACCAATTGCAATAATTGATTGATTTAAATTATAACCAATTCCCTTAGAGTCGTATTCTTTTCCAAGAAAGATATTTATTCTATCTCTATGCCTTTGTTCAAATACATTATTAAAAACATAATTTACAGATAAAATATAAATTATACATGCAGATAGTGTGAATATATAAGGTAAAATTTTAGTCTTTTTATTATTTTTTTTTGACAACGAATACAAAAAAAGAATCACAAATAAAATTATTAAAAAAAGTAGGGTAGTCGGTAAAACTAAAGCCATTAATGATAATGACAAAATTAACAATATTGCAATAAAATAATTGTAACTTAAACCTTCTCGAAAAAAAACAAAGAAAAATGATGCAAATACTATTGACGATCCCAAGTCATTTTGTAATATTATCAAAATAGACGGTAAAGAAATTAAAATAACTAATTTTAAAAGATCTTTATTTTTTTTAATATTTATTTCAATCTCACTCATCAATTTTGCTACTGCTAATGAAGTAGCGAGTTTTGCAAAGTCAGTAGGCTGAAAGTTAATACCAAAAAAGTTATACCACGATGTTGACGCTCTTATAGTCTCCCCAAAAATAAAAAGACCTAAAAGTAGAATAATTGAAAAAATATATATTAAACTTGAAAATTGTTGGAAGAAATTAGTGTTAAAATTAATAATTAAAACTCCAATAAAAATACTTATTATCATAAATAAAAATTGTCTAAAAGCAGGAGATGAATAATTAAAAAAGACTTCTGATTCAGAAAATGTACTAGAGTAGATATTTAAAATACCAAACAATGACAGAACTACATAAACTAAAAAAGTTAACCAGTCAAATAAAAAAAGTTTTTTATTCATTAATTTTAAATTTTCTTCCAGATACAACTTTCATGTACTCGTTTTCAAGGGATCCATTCATAATTTTTGCCTCTAACCATTTTCTATTAACATCTTTATTTAAATATTTTTCAATTGCTAAACTTCCAATTGGAGCTGCCCATCTGCTACCCCAGTAACCATTTTCAACAAAAACTGCAAGGGCTATTTTAGGATCATCTTTTGGAGCAAAAGCAATGAAAATTGAATGATCAGTAAGTTGTGTTTTAATATTATCTATTAAAGTGAAATTTTCAGCAGTACCAGTCTTACCACAAATTTCAATATTGTTAATTTTTGCAATTTTCGCTGTTCCTTTTTCAACTACATCTCTCATGCCATCTATAATTATTTCATAATTTAAAGAGTCAATTGAAGTCACAATTTTTTCAGTATACTGTGAGTTAACTAATCTTTCAGATTTTAAAAAATGTGGTTTATAATAGTACCCTCTATTTGAAATTATAGCAGCTAAGTTTGCGAGTTGTATCGGTGTTGTTAAAATTTCTCCTTGACCAATTGAATTTGATATAATTGTTGTTGAATTCCAGTTTTGATAATCATATATTTTATCATAATAATCAGAGTCAGGGATAAAACCTTTTTTACCGATTGGAAGATCATATCCAAGATAATTACCAAAACCAAAACTCTCAACATGTTTTTTCCAATTGTTTAAATTTTCTTTAGTCTTTCCGGAATCACTTATAATTCTTGTAAAAGTTTTTGCAAAATATGTGTTACAGGATTTATAAATTGCATTGTGTAGTTTTTTTCTTAAATTATTTCCACAAAGACATTCCATAAATGATCCTCTAGCATAAAAATGTCCTTTATTACATTTAAATTGGGTATTTTTTGTAATAACTTTTTCTTGTAAACCAATTAAACCATTTACTAGCTTAAATGGTGATCCTGGTGGATATAAAGCTTGAAGTCCTCTGTCAAAAAGTGGTTTAGAAATTGAATCTTTGAGTAACATTTTGTAATTGATTGAACGTTTTTTTCCAACTAATAAATTTGGATTGTATGATGGAGAAGTAATTAAAGCGAGAATTTCACCAGTTTTAGGCTCTATGGCAACAATACCTCCTCTTTTATTTTTCATTAATTTTTCTCCATATAGCTGTAGATCTGAATCAATTGTTAAAATTAAGTTTTCTGCTCTTTGTTTTTTAATATCAAAAACCCCATTGTTATAAGGGCCAATAATTCTATTAAAACGATCCTTTTGTAAAAATTTTTTCCCCTTAGTACCTCTTAAAAGTTTTTCATATGTTTTTTCTATACCTTGTCTACCAATTAATTCTCCTGTTTTATAATATGAGTCATTTTTTAGGTCATTTGAATTAACCTCAGATATGTAACCTAAAATATTTGAAGCAATGGGAATTTTATAATTTCTATTACTCCTTTTTTGAATGAAAAATCCGTTAAATTTCCACATGTGTTCTTGAAATATAGCATATTGATTTTTGGGAATTTCACTTATAATTACAGAAGGTAGTCTTTTGGAAAATTTATTTGCTTTATTTATGTTTTCAACAATTATTTTTTTTTCTACTTTAAGTATTTTGGTTAGTAAAATTGTATCAAAAGCATAAACATTTTCTGGTACCATTAATAAATCGAAAGTTGGTTCATTTCCAACAATTAATTTTTTATTTCTATCAAAAATCAAACCTCTTTCAGGATATTCTGAAATTGCTAAGACTGCGTTATTTTGGGAGAGTTTTTCAAAATCTGGGTTTAAAATTTGAAGACTAAATAAACGTATGGTGAATATTAATGAAATAGTAATAATGAAGAAAATTAAAAATTTTTTTCTCATGACTTATTTCTAAAAAAATTTAAAAACCCAAGTAATATGATTACAGTAAATAGTGAATTTAAGATTGTTAGTTTTATTATTTCAAAAAACATTAAAAAATCAAAAAATTCAAAGCTGTAAAATATTATTTGGTGTATTAATGTGACTGAGCTAATAAAAATAGCTTTATTATAGAATCTAATGTTACTAAGTATTGAGTTATTTTCAAAATTGTCCCCTAATGAAAATCTAATTATTGTTGGTCTTAAAAAACTGATAAATAACATAGATATAGAGTGATTTCCTGCTGTTTGAAGAATTAGATCTAATAACATTCCATATAAAAATGAAAAAATAATAAAATTAACTTGCTCTGAATCAAATTTATACAGTAGTATAAAAAGTAAAAAAACTGAAGGGTTAACTATTCCAAATAAATTTAAATTGCTAAAAAAAACAATATGAATTACTAATAAGGTAAATAAATTAAAAAATATTAGTGCATATTCCTTTATCATTTAAAATTGTTTTTATCGATTTCGTATAGTTCACCATAATTAAAGTTTTCGATAACATAAACGTAACTTATATTGTTCATTTTTTGAAAAAGTTTAACTTTCAAACTATAGAATCCATTGTTTTCAGAAATTTTAATACTATTAATTTCTCCAATTGGAATGTTATTTGGAAAATAAAAAGACATACCTCCAGTGCTAATTGTATCACCTATGAAAATTTCATTATCAATTGAAATATCATTTAATTCAACTACCGTTGGATCCTTTTGATTCCATTCTAAAGATCCATAAGCATTTGATTTGTTGTGTTTTGCATTTATTTTTAAATCTTTATTGAGAATAGAAATAACACTTGAATAATTTTTTGAAGTTTCGTTTATTATTCCAACTATTCCATCTTTGGAAATAACACCCATATCTCTTTTAATTCCATTTTTTTTACCTTTATTAATTATTAGATTGTTTCTTGTTAATTTCGTACTATTTTTTATGACCTTGGCAAGAATTAAATCATAATTATTGTCATATTTTGAATCTAATTTTTTATTTAATTTTTCCTTTTTTAATAAAATATTTTCTTCCATTAATTTTTCATTAAGTTCTCTAAGTTGCAAATATGATTTTAAGTTATAAAACGGTTTATAAAAGTTACTAGAAATAATTAGGCTGAAATTATTAATTTTATTTTCATGAAAATCACTACGAGTATATGAAAATGTCAAGGATACAATTAATAGAAATATAAATACAAAAAAGTTTTTAAATCGAATTATTGTGTTGATAATCCGCTGCATATATCAATTATTTATTCAAAACAGTCTTGTAGTTATCTAAATTTTTTAAGGCAATTCCTGTTCCCCTAACAACTGCTTGAAGTGGATCTTCGGCAATGTAAACAGGGAGGTCAGTTTTAAGGGATAATCTTTTATCGAGTCCTCTAAGCATTGATCCGCCACCTGCTAGATAGATACCTGTATTGTATATATCAGCAGCTAGCTCAGGAGGTGTTTGGGATAAAGCCTCCATAATTGCATCCTCAATTCTAATTATAGATTTATCTAAAGCTTTAGAAATTTCAATATGGGAAACTTTAGCCTGTTTTGGTTTTCCCGTTAGTAAGTCTCTTCCTTGAACAGACATTTCATCAGGAGGATTTTCAAGATCTTCAAGTGCAGCGCCAATACTAATTTTTATTTTTTCAGCAGTTCTTTCTCCAACATATAAATTGTGTTGTCTTCTCATATAATAAACAATATCATTAGTAAAAACATCACCAGCAATTTTAACAGATTTATCACATACAATACCGGATAAGGCGATAACAGCAATTTCGGTAGTTCCACCTCCAATGTCAACAACCATATTCCCTTTTGGTTGTTTAATATCTATTCCAATTCCAATAGCGGCTGCCATTGGTTCATGAATTAGGTAAACCTCTTTTCCGTTAACTCTCTCAGCCGACTCTCTTACAGCTCTCATCTCAACTTCAGTAATTCCAGAGGGTATACAAATAACCATTCTTAAAGAAGGTGTAAAAATTTTTTTTCTTAGCGTTGGAATACTTTTAATGAGTTGGTTGATCATTTGCTCAGAGGCATTAAAGTCAGCTATAACTCCGTCTTTGAGAGGTCTAATAGTTTTAATATTTTCATGAGTTTTTCCTTGCATTAAACTTGCTTCATGTCCAATTGCAATAACTTTATTTGATGATCTATCAATAGCAACAATAGAGGGGCTGTCAACAACTACTTTATCATTATGAATTATTAGAGTATTAGCAGTACCTAAATCGATTGCAATTTCCTCAGTAAGAAAGTCAAAAAACCCCATTTTTTAAAAAAAAAGTAAATCTAGAGGACAAAAGTAATAAATTTAATGCTTAAAATGTCTAATTCCTGTAAATACCATTGACATTTTATTTTTATTACACAAATTTATTGAAAGATTATCTTTAATGGAACCTCCTGGTTGTAATACAGATGTAATCTTATGATTATTAGCAATTTCTATACAATCTGGAAAGGGAAAGAATGCATCACTAGCCATTACAGCGCCATTTAAATTGAAACCAAATTTTATAGCTTTTTGAATTGCTTGATTTAGTGCATCTACTCTTGAGGTTTGACCAGTCCCAGACGATAATAATTGAAGATCTTTTACTATAACAATGGTATTTGATTTTGTATGTTTTGATATTTTAGAAGCAAAAATCAGGTCATTTATTTCTTTTTTTGAAGGTTTTACTTTTGTGACATAATTAAAGTTTGATTCACTATCAGAAATTTTATCTCTATCTTGGAATAAATATCCATTAAGGCACGATCTAACAATAGAATCCTGTATTAAGATATTTTTTTGCTTCAAAATAATCCTATTTTTTTTCATTTTTAATAATTTAAGCGAATCGTTGTCAAAGGAAGGCGCTATAATTATTTCAAAAAAAAGTTTATTCAACTCTAATGACGTCTCGTAATCAATTTTTTGATTTGAGATTAATACACCACCAAATGCAGATATTGGATCAGAGGAAAGAGAAGACAAAAATGAGTCTTTTAGGGAATCTCTTGATGAAAAACCACACGCATTGTTATGTTTAAATATTCCAAATACAAAATTTTTAGAATTGAATTCAGACATAAGGTTAACAGCTGAATCAATATCAATTAAATTATTGTATGAAACTTTTTTACCATTTAGTTGTTCAAATGAATCTTCAATAGATCCGTAAAAAATTCCTTTTTGGTGAGGATTTTCTCCATATCTTAATCTATTTGCTTTACTAATATTGATTTTTAAAGAGCTATCTTCTTCATCAAAATACTTAAAAATCTCTGAATCATATTTTGATGAAATATCAAAGGCTTTTCTAGCAAATTTTTTTCTTATATCTAAATCAGAACAACCTTGATTATTGATAAGAATTTCATTTAGTTCTTTATAATCGTTTTTATCTGATATACAAAGTATATCTTTAAAATTTTTGGCTGCAGCTCTAATCAAAGAAATTCCCCCAATATCAATTTTTTCAATAATTTCCTCATCACTGGCGTTGGATAAAACTGTTTGCTCAAATGGATATAAATCAACAATTAATAAATCAATTAAAGGTATTTGGTGTGACGAAACTTCTTTTAAATTTTCTTTAGAATTTCTTTTAGCCAATATTCCTCCAAATATTTTTGGATGCAAAGTTTTAACTCTTCCATCTAAAATAGATGGATACCCAGTTAAATTTTCTACAGCCTCAACTTCATAACCTAGTTCTGTTATAAATTTTTCAGTTCCTCCTGTTGAAATTAAAGAAATATCAAATGATTTTAGTGTTTTAAGAACTAGTTCTAGACCAACTTTTGAGAATACAGATATTAATGCTCTATTTATTTTTTTCATCTTCTTCAATGTAGTGATTTTTCTTTTTTTTTAATAGAAAAAATAATTAATCTATTTAAAAAAAATTAATTTTATAAAAAATACTATTGGAATTCTGAATAACTGATATGTTAGTTAAAATTAAATACTTTTTATTGTTTTGTTTATTTATAAATTTCTTGAAACTTTTTTCTCAAGATGATAATTCAGATACCATGATGATGAATGATTTGATGGAGGTTGTTATATTAAAGAAAAAAAAGTCAATATCCCAATTATATAACATAAGCAGCAATGTAATTAATGTTGATAAAGAGGAATTGTTAAAGTCAGCTTGTTGTAATATTTCTGAGAGTTTTGAGACAAACCCTCATATCGAGACAAATTTCACAAATTCAATTATTGGTATAAAACAAATAAGTCTTTTTGGATTAAAAAGCCCCTATATACTAATTTCTGAGGAGGATTTACCCTCAATTAGAGCAGGAACTCAAGTTATTGGCTTAAATTATATTCCAGGAACCTGGGTTGAAAGTATTCAGATAAATAAAGGAACTTCAAATGTAGAGAATGGATATGAGTCTTTAACAGGAGAAATTAATGTAAAGCTAAAAAAACCGAAAGATGATGATCCCTTTTTTTTAAATATTTTTAGAGGTTACAAGGGTAGAAATGAATTAAATATTCAATTTTCAGAGAAATTATCTAATAAATTATATTCAAGTTTATTTGTTCATGGTAGTAACAGGCAAAAAAAAGTTGACAAAAATTTAGATTCTTTTTTAGATAAACCAACTTCAAGTCAATTTAATATTTTAAATAGATGGCATTTTGAGAGCACTGATAATAGTTTTTCAGCAATGTTAACATTAAATGGGTTTAAAGATAGAAAAAAAATAGGTCAAATTTCTCCAA
>MDTE01164208.1_pt1 | contig 13668 bp, 12 predicted proteins | sample 811231 | NCBI WGS metagenome assembly MDTE01 (sample SAMN05326651, study PRJNA326480) | marine metagenome | isolation source: seawater | place: Indian Ocean: Red Sea | collected 2010
CCAGCAATAAGTTCTGGTGGAGTCATATCAAATGCAGGATTAATTACCTCTATACCATCTGGTGCAGTCTTTTTGTCACCAATTCCAGTTACCTCAGATGCCTTTCTTTGTTCTATAACGACATCTTCAGGATCACTTTTCATATCAAATGTAGAAAGAGGTGCTGCGACATAGAATGGAATATTATGTTGTTTAGCCATTGTTGCAACTTGATATGTTCCAATTTTATTATAGACATGTCCTGTTCTAAGAATTCTATCAGCACCAACAACAATTTTATTTACAAGACCATTTGCCATGGTATAACCAACTGCAGTATCAGGAATTAAACTAACATCAATTCCATCATGTTTCAATTCAAATGCAGTTAATCTAGATCCTTGTTGTACAGGTCTGGTTTCAGTAGCAATTACTTTAATATTTTTTCCACTATCTTTTGTAGCACGAATAACACCTAATGCAGTACCATAACCAACAGTGGCAAGTGCACCAGCATTGCAATGAGTCATTATTGTATCATTATCACTAAATAATTTAGAACCATTTTTACCCATAGACATATTTATTTGAACATCATCTTCTGCCATCTTTTTAGCATGTTCAACTACATTCTTTCTTATTTCTTCTACAGAATTTGCTTTATTTGCTGTATCCATAATTTTTTCTAGTCCCCATGCAAGATTTACAGCTGTAGGTCTTGTTTCAAATAGAATTTTTTTGGCATTTTCTAAATATGATATCAATTCATCTTTTTCAGTGGCAGTGCTTTGTAGTGCTGCCAATGCAAGACCAAATGCTCCAGAAACACCGATTGCTGGTGCACCTCTAACAACTAATGTACGAATTGCATCTGCTACTTGGTTGTAATCTGTGTAAGTTACATACTCAAGAACATTAGGCAGTTTTGTTTGATCAATCATTATGACTGAGTTATCTTTCCACTCAACAGTTTTTAGGCTCATAAAATTACTTGAATATCGCGTTATATTATTTTTAATATTAAGAAATTTGTAGTTAAGTATTTTACAATATAGTAATGATACCCTGTAATGGATAAGAATAACTTTAAAAATTTCGATAAAGAGGGGATGCATCAAGTCTATAATTTATGGCCAGAAATTGCAAAAAATTCATTTGAAAATAAATATCAAGAATTAGATTTCAAGAATATAGATCATATTATTTTTACAGGAATGGGAGGTTCAGGAACAATAGGAGATGTACTGAGAGATATATTATCTAAAGAAAACATTCATGTAAATATTACAAAAGGATACATTTTACCAAAAACTGTTGATTCGAATACATTGATTATAGCAACAAGTGTTTCAGGAAATACACAAGAAACATTAACAATTTTAAAACAAGCTAAAGATACAAATGCAAAAATAATTGCATTTTCATCTGGTGGAAAAATAGAAGAGTTTTGTTTAAAAGAAAATATATTATATCAAAAAATTTCAATGGAGCATTCACCACGAGCCTCATTTACAAAATTTCTTTTTAACATTTTAAATATTTTAAAAAATATAATACCAATTACTGAACAAGATATTTTTGATACTTTTATAACATTAGATAAAACAAAAAAAAATATTTACTCAGAAAATCTTAATCCTGGAAATATTTCACTAGATCTTGCAAACTGGATTAAAAAAACTCCTGTCATATATTATCCAAAGGGATTAAGTTCTGTTGCTATACGTTTTAAAAATTCATTACAAGAAAATGCAAAATTACATGTAATATCTGAAGAATTATTTGAAGCCTGCCATAATGGAATCGTTGCCTGGGAGAAGAATGAAATGTTTCAACCAATTTTAATCAGAGGAAAAGATGATCATGCTAAAACTAAAGAAAGGTGGGAAATTTTGAAAGAATATTTCAGACAGAGTAATATTGATTTTTTTGAAATTCATTCAGTTGAAGGAAATATCCTTTCAAAAATAGTAAATTTAATTTATGTTTTAGATTATTCAAGTATATATCATGCAATAAAAAATGGAATTGATCCATCACCAGTAAGTGCAATAGATTTTGTAAAAAGTAAATTATAATTTTATAATAAATTTATTTTTTCTAAAATTTCAATAATTTCTTCTTTTGTAATGACTTTTGGATTATAATCTAAGTGTTTATGATCTTGAAGAATCAAATCTGCTGCATCAGATAAATTTTGTTTTAAATAAATTTTTTCAAAGTCTAAGTACTGTACAATTTTTTCAAATCTAGATGTATATTGTGATGAATTGAATTTATGTGCAAATTGTGTGGTAAATGCAAGTGCATGTCCATGAGAATAACCCTCATTAGAAAAAACATATGATAATGCATGACCAAGTGTAGTAGAAGAATTTCCAAATCCTAATCCAGATATCAACGAGCCTAATGGTAAGGATTCGTATTTTTCATTTAATAAAGCACTTTCTAGAATATTAAATGCTGTATTACAAAGAAACTTAGTGTATGGATTACCTAATTTACTATCAAAACCTTCTGTACATTGTGCACATGCATCAATTGCAGAATTTTTTATAATGTTTATAGGAGTATTTTGAACAAAAAATGGATCAATTATTGCAACATCTGCAAACATAGAATCATCATGGAAACTTGTTTTTTTTCCATCAACACTGAGGACAGCAATTCTTGTTACTTCACTTCCACTTCCAAATGTTGTTGGGATAAGAAATTTCTTTTTTTCTAATTTATGAGCAACAAATTTACTTACATCTAGACTACTTCCTCCACCAAGACCAATTATACAACTAATTTCTTCTTTTGAAAATTTTTCAATAATTTTTTTGGTAGTTTCAATTGAAGGATTAGGTTCAACATCTTCAAAAAGCATAAAATTTTCAATTTCTATATGTTCTAGCCATTTTCTTTTCTTGTTACCAGAAGAAGTTATTACTAAACAATTTTCAGGAAATTGAAACTTCTTTGAAGAGTTTTCACCTATAATTATTTGAGATGGCTGTTTGATTTCGAACATAATTGATCATGTTATAGCATATTTTTTATAACTTGATATAAAAAACTCATTGATGCATTCGGGACCAAAACAACTGAGGCTGAAAATTAAAGACAAATCCATCCTAAAAATTGGAGGCGCATTTGATGCTATGTCTGCAAAATTAATTGAGATCAATGATTTTGATGCTGTTTGGGCAGGTAGTTTTGCAATATCTGCAACTCATGCTGTACCTGATGCAAGTATTATGACAATGACTGAATTTTTACAAGTTGCAAAAAACATGGTAGATTCTTGTAACATACCAATTATTGCGGATTGTGATACTGGATTTGGTGGTCCATCAAATGTTTCACATTTAGTAAAACAATATGAACAGGCAGGTGTAGCAGGTATTAGTATAGAAGATAAAATATTTCCAAAACAGAACAGTCTTCTAGAAAATGGAAAACATGAATTACTAAATGAAAAAGATTTTGTAGCAAAAATTATTGCTGCTAGAGAATCAAAATCAAATGAAGACTTTATGATAATAGCTAGAACTGAAGCATTAATTGCAGGATTAGGAGTTGAAGAAGCAATCAAACGTGCAAATGCATATGAAGCAGCAGGAGCAGATGCAATACTAATTCATTCAAAAAATAATACACCGCATGAAATTTTTGAGTTTTGTGATAATTGGAAAGGTAGTATACCCTTAGTTGTTGTTCCAACTTCATATGGTGGTGTTAAAATTAACGAATTAGTTTCACATAAAATAAAGATGGTAATTTACGCAAATCAATCACTTAGAATTGCTCACAAATCAATGTCTAGATTATTAAAAAAATTGAAAAATGCTGAAAGTTTAGATGAAGTTGATGAAGAATTATCATCAATGGAAGAGATATTTGATTTACAAAAAATGTTTGAAATACATTCACAAGAAAAAGATATAGAAGAAAAATTAAAGAATATGGGTTACATCAATTGACAATAAATTTTCAGAGTAAATTTTTTAATCATTTATTAAAAAATAATGTAGAAAATTTTATAGGAGTTCCTGATTCTACATTGAAGAACTTCATTAGTGAAGGATTATCACACAAAAAAATTATAATCACAACACGAGAAGAAGAGGCTCTTGGTCTTGCTACAGGCATGACATTATCTAAAAGTAAATCATTAGTTTTCATGCAGAATGCAGGATTTGCAAATTCATTGAGTACTATTACATCATTAATCCAGTTATATCAAATTCCAATAATTTTTTTAATTGGTTGGAGAGGTTATTTGAAAAATGATGCACCTGAACATTATAAAATTGGAAAAATACAGCCAGATTTGCTAAAAATTATTGATTTACCATCAAAAATAATCTCTGAAAAGAATTGGAAAAAACAATGTAATTGGGCTTTAAAAAAAATTGAAAATAATTCTCCATGTGCATTAATCATCAAGAGGGAGTTTTTTGATTAGAAAAGAAGCAATGAAAGTAATTTTGGAAGGAATTGGTGATGAACCAATTATATCTGCAAATGGTTTTATTAGTAGAGATCTATTCGAATTAAAAGAAAAAAAATCAAATTTTTACATGATAGGTTCAATGGGGTTAGCATCGTCTATAGGATTAGGTGTGGCATTGAAAAATCCAAAAAAAAGAATTTTTGTTTTTGATGGGGATGGTAATATTTTAATGAATTTAGGATCCTTAACTACTATTGGTTCATTACAACCAAAGAATTTAGTCCATATTATTTTTGATAATCGAAGTCATGAGTCTACTGGTGGTCAACCTACAGCCTCAGCAAAAATTAAAATTTCAAATATTGCTAAAAATTGTAATTATGAAATATTTACTGCAAATAATAAATCTAATTTAAGAAATATTTTGGAAAAAATACAAAAAATTAGAAAACCAACTATGGTTTTAATAAAAATTAATAATAGTAATAATCGCAGTAAACGAATTTCATTTAGTGGCAATGAAATAAAAAATAGGTTTATGGAATCGTTGTAAAAGAAATGATTGTTATAATATTAAGTGCAGGTTCTGCAACAAGATTAGGAGAATTAACAAAAAATCTACCAAAAGGGCTTTTAGATATAAATGGAAAAACTCTTGTTGAAAGACAAATTGAAAGTTTTAGTTCGAATAATATTGAGAAGATTATATTGATTGTTGGTCCTAATAGAGACAAATTTCATTTAAAAAATGTTGATTATATTTTTGATGAAAGTCATGATCAACACGAACAACTTGGTAGCTTATTTTCTGCAAAAAAATTTATTCAAGATGAAGTAATAATTTCATTTGGTGATGTATTAGTTGAAAAAAATGTGTTTGAACAAATTATGAATTCATCATTTGAAATTGGATTAGCAGTAGATCTTGATTGGAAACAAAATTACATTGAACGCAGTATGCATCCTGAATCTGAGGCAGATTTAGTTCGAATTGAGTCAAATATGATTACAAAAATTCAAAAAAGATTAGTACAAAATAACACAGAAAAAATTGGAGAATTTCTTGGAATTATGAAATTGAATAAAAATGGTGCAAAAACATTTGTAGAAACATATGATAAATTACTTGAATCATCTAATGGAAAATTTCAAACTGCAAATTCGTTTAAGAAAGCATTTCTTACTGATTTTATTCAAGAATTAATTGATAGACAAGTATCAATTCATCCAATTATTATTAATGGGAATTGGTTTGAAATAGATACATCACAAGATCTTGATAACTCACGAGAAAAAATCAAAAAATGGAATAAGTAATTATTTTTGTTTTTCTTTTGGATCAAACCACATTGTAGTTTCTTCTATCGCTCTATTAACATCATGATTGTCAAGATATGATAATTCTCTTTGCGCATCTCCAGGTATTCTTCCAGCAATTCTTAGAACCATCAATTTACCATTTCCTCTGAAATTATGAGGTACGTTAGGTTTGATATATACTGAATCTCCAGGCTCAAGAAAATCGCTTTTCTGAGTATTATGAATTTTCCAATTTAATTTAATTTTTTTATCACTAACATTGTAAACATATTGGTGTAATCCAACATTCAGATCTAATTCATTATTATCATTTTTAATAATTTCAAATTCAAAGGCTTTTGAAAATGGTAATGCGTTTGAATGACTAAGCTCAGTAATTTTATATGAACTGTCTGATTCAGGAAAATTCCATTTTGGTGCATCTTTATAATATCGAACAATTACTTTATCCTCAATCACATCAGGAGGTAATAAATCACGTGAGTTAACATTCATGCTTTTTGCTAGATTTTTAATAATTTCGTACGATGGTATCTCTAAACCATTTGAGAATGTAATTAAATCATTTTTTTCTATTTCTGTTCTTTTTGATAACTCTTCAAAAGTTAGAGAAGAACAAGCCATATGAAATTTTAATAATTCTCCAAATGCTTTTTTTCTATTAGAAAAATCTAACCAAAAATTGATTGCTAGATCTTTGCCTAATACAGAAAGCTCTTGTTGTGTGTCACCAGATAATTGATTTCCATATGTTAATGCCAAAATCAGTCCATTTTTTTTTGCTCCTTTTCGTGTGGCAAATGTGTGTGGTCTAAAGGGAGTCCCATAAACAGAATCACCAGTATTCATTATTGCAACTTTTTTCTCTCCGTTAGGACCTAAATAATAATAATTAACATCACCAATAAAATATGTAAATTGATGCATGAAATGACCTTTATTCCAATGAACAGATTTGTTATCTGGTTCATTATCGTCTACAATACATAATTCTTCTATCCATTCAGGACGAAATAATCCTACACTACTAACTGCAGTATCCCTATATTCATAATATGGTTTTCCTCCTCTATTCATTATACGAGCAGATTTTTCAGAATCAGCATAACGCATGAGTTTTATTCCATCAGAACAATCATCTTCAATTAAATAAAAATCTCGTGAACTGACTGGCCATATCTTTTTTGCACGTTGAACTATATTTTCAGTGATTGGTTTACGGCCTTCAATTATATCCATAATATCTTCTAATGGCATATCCAATTCTTTAGCAGCATCTTCTGGACGACGTTTAAGATCATTAATCATTGAAAGAAAATAATGCCCAAATCTTAATAATTCAGAGTTATTCTTATTAGAAATTACTTCCATGCTAATAGAAAAAAATCATTTCTATAAATTGTTTCTTAACATTCCTATGATTCAACCATTATTTTGATAATTTATCTTATAGATTACATGTGTATAATATGATTTATCAGAAAAATAAATTGCTTCAAAGTTTGAAGGTATTGATGGATGTTCTGGATCAGCCATGATTTTCAAGTATTCATGTTGTCTTGAGTCACGTTCAAGCTGATTTTTAACATAAATTAGATAATCAGGTTTTGGATTATTGATATTGTTTCGATCCATTGGTTGACTAAAAAGATTTGAATTGAAAATTTCAGTATCACTCCAGTTTTTTCGTGTCACATAATTTTCTAGTGTATCATCAGGAATTCCTTCAATAAATGCTCCTTCAACAACTTTTGCATCAATGTAATATGCATAGTGATGATGAGGAACCATAACATAGCTATCCTGTATGTTTGGTTGTTGTGATAACACCTCACCAATTTTCTTAATCTCCTTTCCATTATCCTCAAATGGCTTATTTTGTAAGATTTTTGAAAATTCATTCTCTATGCTTACAAATGGTTCATTAGTATGTGTAGCACGAAACATCACATATCCATAGCCAAAATTAGATAATAAAATTAAAACAATTATTGAAGATATTAAAATTGAATTTTTTGAACAAAAATTTAATGTAATTTTATTTTTTTGTATTTTTTGCAACAATTTAGGTAAAACTTGAATGAAGAATACTCCACCCAAAAATGATCCAGAAAACCAAAGAATAAAGAAATGTTCACCTACCCTTAGAAAAGCAAGTGACATGAATGGAATGAATAATGCAGGCAGTATTAACAACGGTAAATTATTTTTTGGAATATTTCGAAAATTAAACACACATAAAAAAAACATTGGAATTCCAATTATAGAAAAAAAGTGAGTATTGATATCACCTAAACTTAGAACTAAAATTAGAGTTACAATTGATGTAGAGGATAGTATTAATGAATTGGTTTTATTAATTTTAATTTTGAATAAATACACTAGGCTTGCAAAAATAGGAATTATCCCCAGAAAAGGTATAGTGTTAATCAAAGAAGAATTCAAATTATCATATCCAAAATTAAATAACCGATTTGGCATATTATAAAATAAATTATAAAAATAATTTTTCAAAAATAATTCAAAATCAACAAAAATTGCTTCTACTGTTGAACCGTTGTAGAAATTTATCTCTTTTAATTTTTCCTGCCATTCAGGATACGTAAAGGTATTTTCCATTTGAATGAAATATGCAGCATTGGTATCAAAAATTGAGGCATGTGTAATATAATTAAAAATTATCATAGGAGAAAGTATAGTTCCAAAAATTAACAAAATAATTAAAAGAAAAATTATTGTTTCAGTAATTTTTCTATTACGTATAATGATATAAATTAAAAAACTAAATAATAAAATAACTGCTTGAAACCTGATTGTTGAACTAATACCTAATAGTATGCCAGTAATTATAATATCCTGAATTTTTAATTCTTTTTTTGTAATGAAATAAAGAGATGCAGAAATTAGAAAAATTGGTAATAATTCATTCTCCGCTTGAATAGAAAAAAATCCTAACCAAGGATTAAATGCAAAGAGCAATTGACCGACCAGTGCAGTTTTACTATTAGAGATATTTTTAATAATTTTATATGAAAAAAACACAGAACCTGTTGCACTCAGTACAGCAATTGTCTTCATTACATTAAAGCCATCATTAAAAAATGAATTAACAAATGCGTAGATTACCGGACCGCCTATAGGAGCATTATGTAATTTTACGTTTTCACCATTTCCTTGAAGAATTTGTTCACCAGCATGAAGGTAAACCTGACCATCATGATCAATAACCCAGTAACTATGATGAAATACTCCAACATAGGTGACTATTAGAAGAAAAGCAATAGTGATCAATATTGAAAATTTTTCATCAAAAAATTTTTTCTTAAATAAATTCTCTTGTGGTTGCAATTATGAAAATTTCAGACCTGATGAATATAAAGCTGATTTATAAATTAGACGAAGAATGATATCAACTGATTTTTTTATGGGTGAGAATAAATATGAATATTATTTTTTATGTTATAAGTTGGTAATTTTAGTAACTGGTAGTTCAGGATTTGTTGGTGAAGTTTTAGTAGCAAAATTAATGTCATTAGGTTATGATGTAATTGGAATAGATCATTCAAAAGGAAAATACACTACAAAGATAATTGATATTACAAAACCATTTACTATTGATGAAAAAATTGATGGTGTTTTTCATTTAGCTGCAAAATTAGTTCATCATAGATCATCGTATAAGGAATATTATGCAACTAATGCGATTGGGACAAAAAATGTTCTTGAAGTGGCTTTACACCATCAAGCATTCTTTGTTTATGTTTCAACAAATGCAGTTTATGGTAGTCCAAATGGCCCAATGACCGAAGACACAGAAATTGCACCACTAGATGGATATGCAAAAACAAAATTTCAAGGAGAAAAAATTTGTAAGGAATATGAAGAAAAGGGTCTTAAAACTGCAATAGTAAGACCGTCAGTAATAATTGGTGAGAAAAGACTTGGACTTTATACAATTATTTTTAAGAATTTGTATAATAATTCACCAGTACAAATTTTGGGAAATGGAGAAAATAAAGTTTCTTTTGTAAATGTAAATGATTTATGCAGCTTTTTAATTTTCTTAATGGAAAAAAAAATTAGTCCCATAACAGTAAATTTTGGAGGGAAAATACCTGGCACATTAAATTTTGTAATTAATGAATTAAAAAAACATACAAAAAGTACATCAAAGATTAATCATATATCATTAAAATTTTTACCATTCTTAAAAATTCTTGCAAAACTTAAGATAATTCCTGTCACTGACTGGCAACTTTCAGTAATGTATAAAGATTTTTTTTCAGAGGATAATCTACTCATGTCAACAGGTTATGTGTACAAATATGACCCAATTGATGCACTGAAGGAAATGGCAGATTATTATAAATCAAATTTGTTATAGAGAATTAATCAAGATCCTTACTTAGGGATAAGCCGCCTGTTAATTTCAATCCAATAAAACCAACTGAAACAGAGTACCATAAAGTAGCTAATCGAATAATTACGCTCAAAATTAAGGCTAATGAGATATCAATTCCTTCCAAAGTAAATAATCCAACTAAAGAACCTTCAGTCACACCAAGTCCACCAGGAATGAATGAGATAACTCCAATTATTACTGAAGAAGTATAGATTGAAAGAGTTTGAACAAAGCTTATAGTGTCTATATGAAATGCTAATAAAATTAAATAAACTGAAGAAGAAATTACTATCCAATAACTTAAGGATAATCCAATACAGATTGATGCAATCTTTGGTTTGGTAGAAGTTCGTAAGATTTCATAAGAATCAGCAATATTTTCTGAACGTTTTGAAAAGAATTTTAATTTAATTAATTTACTAAATACAAACTCAAATAATGGTCTATAATAAATAAAAAAGAAAAGTACGACTAGTACTCCAATACCAAATAGTACTAGATTAAAATTTATTCCAGAAATTATTATTCCAATGATTGCTGCAATTATAGCACCAACAAGACCATAAAATTTTTCCACTAATACAATAGGAGCTGTTTTTGTTCGTGGAATATCATATAATGTTTTAATTAATTGTGCTTTTATCAAACCACCCAGTTGACCAGGAGTTGTATTTAATGCAGAACCTGAAAGCCAAATTAAGATATTTTTCTTAAATGGTACTATTATCTGATTTTCTTTAAGTAACAAATGCCATTTTAAAATTAGTGGTATCCAACTAACAGTAACTAAGGCAAGAATCGGAAAAATATATCCTAAATCAAAATCAAATTCTTTATCTAAAATCTTATTGTAATCGGATACAAATAGAAATATAGCATAAATGGCTACAGATGCTATAAGGATTAATACAAATTTATTTTCAAATTTCATGATTTTTTTTCTTAATCTTGTCCCTTTAAAAATATCTTATACACTGTTCCGTGACTTAGTGACGTAACATACATTGAATAATCATTAAATTCAATATCAGTAATACAACCAAATCCCTTAGCAAAGACTAATTCTTCAGAAGGATCATCAATGTTTAACATAAGATCTTTTAATTTCTCTTCAGAAAAAATTACTCCATTCCTCTCTGAATTCAATTCAAATTTGTAAATATTTCCAAAGTTACAATCACCCACAAATAGCCAATTCTCATACTTTCCAAATGCCGATGGTGCAAAATTTAATCCAGTAGGCGAAATTGTTTTTTCCCAAGAAAAAACTGGATCAGTATAAACATAGATTTCATCTAAAACAAAAAACCCATAAATTCCCGAAACAAAAAGTTGGATATGTGATTTAATCACTCCAAAAAATGATGGTACATCTACTAGATTGATAATAGATTGTTCTATAGGTCCAGAATGTGCATTCCAACCTCCATTAAATTTTGATTTTACAATATTCAATTCATCATATCTAGTTGGGCCATTTTCAGTTTGCCACATATTTCCAGTTACTGGATCAATTGCTAATCCAAAACTATTCCTTATACCAATTGCATGATAGGGACCGGGAGGTTCTACAGGAATAATTACGCCAGTGTCATCAGGTAATCCTAATTGATTTTGAAGTATGTTAGCGCCTCTATCTAGATCTTGATTATCTTGATCACCTATTATAGCAAAAACAGTATTATTCTGATCAATTACTAATACACCACCTTGATGCATAACTGCGTCAGGGTATGATGGAAGTGATTTTAATAGAATTGGGTTTTTCAATTTCTTATCAGACCAAGTATATTTGTAAACGTTATTTCCAATAGGATCACCACCATCAGACTTAGATTCAGTATAAAAGAGATAAACAAATGGATCGTTCGATGTAATACCTAACAATCCTCTCTCTAGATAATTTGAAACTGATACATCAAGAACCGGCTCTGGAAATAATTCACCATCTTGAGAAACGTATCTTACATGTCCATTATTTTTTTCTAAAATAAGAAGATCATTTTTTAAAAAAGTCATTGTGGTGGGCCATTCAAGTCCACTAACAAAAGATTCAACTACAAAATCTGATTCAAGTATTTTTGGTTGATCTTCTGAATATTGGCCTATAACCTCATCATAGAGGTAATCATCAGGTTGTTGCTGAGCAAATGCAGAGATAAAAAAAAGTGATAAGATCAAAGGTGAAATTAATAATATTGTCTTAAGTTTCATGAATTGAGCCTTATTTTCAATATATCCCGACCCATAAGATAAACTTCACGCATGATGTTTACTTTTGAAATGTAATCATGTGACCATTGAATTGGAACTTCTTTTATTTTTAATTTTTTTTTAAATGCAGAAACAATTATTTCAGTATCAAATGCAAAACCAGATATTTGAATGTCTGAAAATAATTTTAGGATAACATTTTTCCTAAATAATTTAAAACCACATTGTGTATCTTTGATTGGAATATTAAATAAAATTTGGAATAAGATAGAATAAAAACGAGAAAATAATGTTCTAGAGAATGGTCTATCTATTTCACCCAGATCACCACGCAAAATTCTTGAACCAATCACTATATCATATTCTAGTATGTAATTGAAAAATCGAAGAAATTCTTTTGGAGGTGCAGACATGTCTGCATCCATAAAACCAACATATTGTTTTGTGGCCTGAAGTAATCCATTTTTTACTGCTTTTCCCTTTCCAAGTTTTTTATTACTAGTCAAAATTTTGACATTAGAATTAATCTCGGCAATTTTATTTGCTATTTTTAATGTATCATCAGCACTTCCATCTTCTGATATTATTATTTCATAATCCAATTTTTGTTCTAAGCAAAACTTGACAATCTCATTAACACATAATTCTATATTTGCTTCTTCATTATGTGCAGGAATTATTATAGATAATTCATTAATTTCTTTAGTCATTTTTCTGTGCCAGACAAATTAATGAATTTCCCACTAGTAAATCTCTTTTTTTTAATATATTATTTTCCAGTGAAAAACTTTTTTCAATTAAATTGTTTAGAGTTTCAGGAAGAGTTTTTAATGAAGATGACTCTGTTTTTTTCCACTTTGTAAGTATTCTATATAATCCAATAAATGGAAAAGTCCAAGTCATGAAATAACTAATTCTAATAATTTTAAAACCTGAATTTTTTAGTACTATTGATAGTGTTTTTTTTGTATATCGTCTATAATGTGATAATGCGTCATCATGATCACTCCATAGAAAATTAAATGCTGGAACAGTTAACAGAATAAACTGCTGGTTTTTTAATAATTTATTCAAATGTAGTAAAGCATCATGATCATTTTCTATATGTTCTAATACATCAAAAAGTGTGATTAAGTTAAAATTATTTGAAAATTCTAATGAGTTTACTGAATCAAAATTTATTGTTTCTATTCCATTAGAGTTTGCTTTTTCCATTGCAAACTCTGATCTATCAGTACCTAAAACAGTTCCAAATTTTTTGAGAGTCTGAGTTGTTGCACCAGTTCCACACCCATAATCTAATATCTTTTCA
>MDTE01203158.1_pt1 | contig 13668 bp, 8 predicted proteins | sample 811231 | NCBI WGS metagenome assembly MDTE01 (sample SAMN05326651, study PRJNA326480) | marine metagenome | isolation source: seawater | place: Indian Ocean: Red Sea | collected 2010
AACTATTTGCAGCACTTAAGTATTTTAATATTAAAACAAAATACATTAGGTTCTTTAACGAAAACCATGATTTAAATCGATTAGGATCTCCCAGAAACAAAATAATAAGGTTAAGTGAATATATTAAATGGTTTGAGGAGAACATAAAATGAAGTATAGAACATTTAACAAGACTGGTTTGACAGTTTCAGAAATTGGAATTGGCACAAATAGATTTGGCCACAACGTTGACCAGAAGGAAGTAAATAAAATTTTATCTGCATGCCAGGATAATGGAGTCAATTTTCTTGATACAGCAAATGTTTATGCAGATGGGCAGTCCGAAGTATTTATAGGGAAATATCTAAAAAACAATAGAAAAGATTTTGTTATTGCAACAAAGGTTGGGTGGCCAAATGAATTAGATAAAGGACACGGAAGATTAAGTGCAGTGAATATTCATTTCCACGTAGAAAATAGCCTGAAAAAGCTGAAAACAGATTACATTGATATTTTGTACCTTCACAAATGGGATGAGATTACACCAATACATGAAACTCTAAAAAACATAAACATTCTAATTAATCAAGGAAAAATCAGATATGTAGCAATTTCTAATTTCAACCAGTGGCAAACAGCCTTGACTTATCATTTGGCAAAAACAGTGTTTGATATTGAAGTGATTGCGCTTCAGTCAGAATTTAATATGATGAAAAGGGAGGCATACCTGGAGGTAGATGATTTAATTAAATATGTGAAAATGAACTTTATTCCATTCTTCCCCTTAGCTAGCGGGTTCTTAACAGGTAAATATAAAAAAAATGTTATTCCAAAAGGATCCAGGGGAGAGTGGGCTGATCACATGAAACTTATGTTCTCTGACAAATATTATAAATTTATTGGAGATTTAGGGAAAATTACTAAAAGAAAAAATATAACTTTACCAGAACTAGCTATAAGCTGGCTGCTTTACTATGAAAATATTACATCAGTCATATGCGGTGTAAGAAGTATTGAACAACTAAATATGAACATCAAATCAGCAAATAATTTATTAGATAATGATGATTTGAAACAGATAGATGACGCCTATAGCTCTTTAATTAGTTAAATAAATGCGCATAGAAGAATACTTAAAAAAAACGTGCACAATCACACCATCATTAAATTGTATTGTATTTAATAAATACGGAGAAGACATATTTAATTTTAGTAATGGCTTATCTAATGTTGAAAATAAAACAAGAGTAAATGCAGAAACATGTTATGGCATAGGAAGCGTAACAAAAATATTTACGGCACTGGCAATACTAAAACTAGTAGAGAGTAACGACATTAAAATAGATAATTATATTACAGATTATTTAAGTGATAACAAATTAATCAATTTACTAAAAGGATCAAATATAAAAGTTAGTAACTTATTGTCGCATACTTCAGGTTTGTGCTCATTGTCAATTTCGGAAAGTCGATATAATCCTGAGTATTATTTGAAAGGAAAAGAAATAAACAGGAATAATATTTCTGATATTTTACTTAATGTGAATACAAATATAATTGATAAACCCGGTAAAACATTTAGATATCTGAACACAGGTTATATTTTGTTGGGTCTTATTATTGAGAATGTCACTGGTGAGAAATATGAAGCTTATATTAAGAATAATATACTTGACACAGTCGGAATGGATTCTACATATTTCAGCAATTCAATTACAAACAATAGAAATATTGCCACTCCTTATATTACATACAATAAAAATAAATGCAGCAAGGGCACATTTCTAAATGGAGAGTTTCAGCAGGCTGGTGGGATTATTAGTAATCTAGAAGATTTAAAAAAACTCTCTATTACATTAATTAATAAAGAAGCTCCAAATATTGTAATAAAGAATAGCACTTTCGATAAAATGAGCTTTCCTCAAAAGATATTAAAATATAACACAAGTAATCATAAAACATATTCAGGACTAGGGTTTTTTATTAACAGGAACTTTTACGGTGATAGATTGGTATTCCACAACGGAGGAATAATGGGAGGAAGAGCAAATATTTCCCTAATACCTGATAAGGGCGTGGGAGTAGTGGTTTTGTCTAACTGTGATAATGTTTCCGCTGAAGAAGTATCGAAAATGCTTCTATCAAATTATATATATAAAAAACGTTTACAAAATACTGTTGAGCTAAAATATTTACTTAATAATTTAGCTGGTCAATATAGCTCCTATAATAATAACACAAGTGTATGCATTAGAATGGTTAATAAAAAGCTTGAATTAGTTTTTGATTACATGCCAATAAAAAAAACATATATGTTATTTCCAGTCAAGTATAATAGCACCCATTTAACTATTAGAGCTATTAATAAATATGATACGTTATCAAACAATATATTCATATATCACTTAAAAAAGAATTGTTTTGAATTTAATCAATATCTTTTTTTTAAAAAATAGAAACAATTAACTTCATTGATAAAAAACTACTAATGAATCCAAATAAGTTCAGTTATAAATTAGGTTTTGATATAGGTGGAACATTTACTGATTTTATTTTGCTTAATGAAAATACAGGCAGGATATACTCATATAAATTACTCACTACGCCAAAAGATCCTTCAATAGCTGTAATTGAGGGCATTAAATACTTAATAGATGAACACAATATTAATCCAAATAATATTGCACATACTACTCATGCTACTACTTTAATTACTAATGCTTTTATCGAAAGAAAAGGATCTAAAACAGGTTTATTATGTACAGAAGGGTTTAGTGATATTATAGAAATTGGTAATGAAATGAGATATGACATATATGATTTATTAATTGAACTACCTGAACCTATCGTAAGCAGAAACGATAGATATGAAATTGATGAGCGAATTACTGCAAATGGCAATGTATATAAAAAGATAAATTTATCACAAGTAGATAAAATTGCTAATCTATTAAAAAAATCCAATATTGAGTCTTTAGGAATATGTTTCTTACATTCGTATAAGAATCCTATTCATGAAAACAAAGTAAAAAATATTATTAAGAATAAATTAAAAGATATTTGTATATCTGTATCAAATGAGGTTTCGCCTGAAATTAGGGAATATGAAAGAATATCAACAACATTATGTAATGCTTATGTACAACCCCTGGTTTCCAAATATTTAAATAAGTTAATTGTAGAACAAAAGAAAATAAACTTGTCTAGTGAATTATCTTTAATGCTATCTTCAGGAGGTATTACCGACATACAAACAGCAATTGATTATCCAATTAACCTAGTAGAATCTGGTCCTGCAGCAGGTGTTTTATCTGCAATTTATTACGGTAATCAAATAAAAGAAAAAAACATTTTGTCCTTTGACATGGGTGGTACTACAGCAAAAATGGGCTTAATTAAGGACGGGAAACCTACAGTATCAGATCATTTTGAAATTGGAAGAGTACACAGATTCAAGAAAGGAAGCGGATTGCCTGTAAAAATACCCACTATTGAATTAATTGAAATTGGTGCTGGTGGAGGCTCAATAGCACACGTAGATGAACTTGGACTTTTAAAAGTAGGACCTGAATCCGCAGGGGCTGACCCAGGACCGGCATGCTACGAAAATGGGAATAATTCTCCCACTGTTACTGATGCAAATTTAGTATTGGGCATTATAAATCCCGATAATTTTTTAGGTGGAAGAATGAAATTAAACAAGGAGTTATCAAAAAAGGTAATCACTGACAAAATTTCAAAAAAACTTAATATAAGCCTTATAGACAGTGCATTAGGTGTTTATAAAATAGTTAACGAATCAATGATTTCAGCAACTAGAGTGCACATAGCAGAAAGAGGGTCTGATCCAAGAAAACTAATGTTAATAGCGTTTGGTGGAGCTGGACCTATTCACGCGCATTCAATAGCTAAATCTCTAAAGATGAAGGGATTTGTATGTCCAGCTAAGGCTGGTGTTGCATCTACTGTTGGTTTTTTAAATGCACCTGTATCATATGATTTCTTCCAATCTTTTATCTCAATTTTGAAAATTGACGCTTTTGGTAAAATGAATGACATATATGAAACTATGAGAAAAAGAGGTTTGGAAACCCTTTTGCGCTCAAATGAATTAGAAAAAAATATAAAATTTTTACTTCAGGCTGATATGAGGCATAAAGGTCAAGGTCATGAGATCCTCGTAGACATTAAAAATGAAGATATTATAAAGAAGAATATAAATGTAATTAAGAATAATTTTTATAATAATTATGAAAAAGTCTATGGATACTCACACAAGAAGCTTGATATTGAAATAACAAAACTCAGATTGAAAGCAATTGGGAAAACCCCAAAATTCAGTATTACTGAAGAATATAAAAATAAAATATCTAAACCGGGTAAAAGAAAAATATATCTTGAAAAAAACAAACCACTTCAAGCAACTATTTACAAAAGGTCAGATCTTTTTGAAGGGAAAAATTATAATGGCCCAGCTGTAATTGAGGAAATTGATTCAACTGTTGTAATTCCAAATAATTGCTTTTTTTCAAGAGATCATAATCAAAATATAATTGCAAAGTTTAAATAATTTATGATTAAAGTAGGAATTGATATTGGCGGTACATTCACGGATTTTATTGTCATTTCAAACAACAAATTATATAAAAATAAAGTTTTAACAAGCGCAAAAAACCCGTATATATCTTTTATAGAAGGTTTAAATGAAGTATTTGAAACTAATCAATTAGATAAAAATAAGATTGAAATTATAATCCACGGTACAACATTATTTACAAACAAATTGATCGAAAGAAAAGGTACGATACCATTATTTTTTACAACAAAGGGGTTTATTGATCTTTTGGATATGCAAAATGAGATGAGATATGACATATATGATTTGCATGCAGAGGAAGTTAGACATTTAGTGCCAAAATTTATGCGTTTTGATGTTGATGAAAGTACTGATTCATCAGGGAAAATAAATAAAATAATTAGTACAAGTTCAATTACCAATGTACTAAACAAAATACAAAAAATAAAAAACCTAGATGGCAACAATTCAGTAGCAATTTGTTTAATAAACTCATATATAAATCCAAAAAATGAATATACATTAAAAAATATAATTTCAAAAAAATTTCCTGATGTAAATATATCACTCTCAAGTGATATATCACCTCTTATTAGAGAATATGAAAGGATGTCTACAGCTATTTGTAATGCATACATACAGCCTCTTGCACGGAATTACTTGGATAATATAGTATTGAATTTAGTAAAGAATAATTATAAAAGTCCTCTAAGAATGATGTTGTCAAGTGGAGGTATTACATCTGTTGACATTGCCAAAAATTTTCCCATTAGACTAATTGAATCAGGTCCTGCAGCTGGTGCAATAGCCGCAGCATTTTTGGGGAAAAAATCTGGATATAGTGAAATGTTATCTTTTGACATGGGTGGTACAACCGCAAAAATGTGCGTGATTAGTAGTGGCAAGCCGAACCATGCATCAAGTTTTGAAGTAGGACGATTGGAGAGATTTAAGAGAGGGAGTGGGATACCAATTAACATTGACACTTTAGATTTGATTGAAATTGGCGCAGGAGGAGGTTCAATTGCGGAAATTGATGAATTAGGAATGCTAAAAGTTGGTCCAGGCTCTGCGGGAGCTGATCCTGGACCTGCCTGTTATAATTTGGGAGGCAAGGAACCAACAGTCACAGATGCAAACTTAATTCTAGGTCATATAAACAAACATAGTTTCCTCGGTGGGAAAATGAAACTAAATGAAGAAAAGGCCAGGAATGCAATTGGGAAACTGTCAAAAAAGCTAAAATTGAATATCTTAGATACTGCTTATGGAATTTACAGGGTAGTAAATGAAAACATGATTACAGCAACAAGAGTGTATATCTCCGAATTTGGTTACGACCCTAGGAAACTCTATTTATTTGCATATGGTGGCGCCGGTCCTATACACGCACACTCAATAGCAAAATCATTAAAGATGCCTGGTTTTATTATTCCTGCAACTGCAGGAGTTGCATCATCACTAGGATTTTTATCATCACCACCCTCATTTGAATTCTCTAAAACATATATATGTGTACTTAATAAAAGTAATTTGTCAAAAATAAAAAAAATATTTAAAGAACTCGAGACAGACAGTATAAAAAAGCTATATGATTTCAAATCATCAAATGTAAAAAAAACGATATATTCTCTAAACATAAGACATTCCGGTCAGGGACATGACATAAATTTAGAGTGTTCACTAGAGAATAATAAATTTAATGTAAATTATATAAAAAATGAGTTTTATAAAAAATACGAATCCATCTATGGGTACGCACATAAACATCTAGATTTAGAGGTAACTCTTTGTAAGGTAATTGTCAAAGCTGAACAACCTAAAATTAATTTGAAATACAAGGAAAATACCTCAAATAATAATTACAAGACAGAGTATAGAGAAATATATGATGGTAAAAAGATGGTAAAATATAAATATATGAGTGCTGATAAATTACTTTATAATAAAATTTATAAAGGACCTTTAATTCTACAAAGTATCGAAACTACATCTATTATACCTAATAATTGTGTAGTTAATAAAGATGCATACAATAATATAGTAGTAAAATTCAATTATAAAAAATAATAATATTTCATATAAAAAGTCTTTTAATTAATAAATAAACTAATAAATTATTTATTATACATTGAATACTAAGTAAATAATGGAATGATCACATTTAAACAAGAATCATTTTTAGATTTGCCTGATCAGGCATTAATATAAATATTATTCTAAGAGACAAATATATTAGGAATAATTATAATAAAAATTCTTAAATTATAACCAGTTATTTAAATTATGCTTTTAATTTATATCATGAAATTATGTGCTTACTATGGATAGATATGACCAAATAGATATTGAAATCCAATGGCAGAGGCTTATTGCTATAATGGATGAAATTGATAATGCTACCGTAAAATCCTCTTTCTCTACCATTGTTGGAGAGAGCAGGGACTTTGCCTGTATTCTAGTTGATGCTAAAGGTCGTTCGTTATGTCAGTCTAGTTTTTCACCACCGAATTTTTGTGTAATCTTACCAAGAACAGTAAAAGAGGTTTTAAGACAGATTGGTGCAGATAATATTAATGAGGGTGATGTGTTAATTACAAATGACCCTTGGGTTGGCACCGGTCATTTACCAGATCACGTTATTATGACCCCTGTGTTTTTTAAAAGAAAAATTGTTGCTTTTATTGGTACTGTTGCTCATTTGTCTGACGTAGGCGGACATAATGGTGATATTGAAGCTGAAGATGTTTTTACTGAAGGCATAAGAATACCTCCCTCAAAATTATACAATCGATATTCTGAAAATGATGAGTTATTTAACATTATAAATACAAATTGTAGAGTACCTGACTTAGTTATAGGTGACTTAAGGGCAATCTATGGGACACATGTACTAGGTATAAGTAGATTTAAAGATTTTCTAAATGATTACAATTTAAATAATATTGAAATGTTAAGTAATGCCATTCTTGACCTATCAGACAATCATATGAAACGTAAAATTAAAGAATTAAAAAATGGCACATATGATTACAATCTTGCGATCGATGGCTATATTGAAAAATTGTATTTAAAAGTATCAATAAATATTAATGATTCAAAAATAGATATAGACTATTCAGGCTCTTCAAAACAAGTTGAAAATGTTGCAATAAACTGTGTCTATAATACAACTTATGCTTCTTCAATTTATCCTTTCAAGTGTGCTCTAGCGAGTAATATCCCGAACAATGAAGGATTGTTTAAAAGAATAGATGTAAAAGTGCCTCTGGGCTGCGTATTAAATACTAAATTCCCATCGCCAGTTCAAGCTAGAGCAAAAGTTACTAATAATATAAATCAATTGTTGTTTGGGGCATTAACAGAAGTATTTAATGAGTATTCTCAAGCTGGTTCAGGGAGTATATGGCCATTTAGCTTTAGTGGGACAACAAAAATACATGGCAAATTTTCTACACACATGTTGCCTCACGGAGGTAGAGGCGCAATGTCGGTATTAGATGGTTTAAACCCTATCGCATTTCCTCATAACAGTACTGTAACTCCAATTGAAATAATGGAAACGAAAGCACCAATTATGATAGTAGAAAAAAAATTGATTCCTGATTCTTGTGGTGCCGGAAAATATCGAGGTGGCTTGGGGCAGAGTATCATTATCAGGAATATTGGTAATGAAACGATAAAAGCGAGATTAAGGCCAGATAAAATATTTTGTGCTCCACAAGGTTTAAACAAGGGGCGAAATGGTAAAGTTGGAGTAGTTAAACATAACCAGAAAGTACTAACAAAATTCCCAATTTTTGATTTTAAACCAAGTGATATTATAGATTTAAAATTACCAGGAGGTGGAGGTCATGGTGACCCATTAAAAAGAAGCAGGAAACTAATTGATGATGATTTTAAGAAAGGTTATTGTTCAAAAAAATATATAACTAAAAACTATAATTAAAATGTTAGATTCGGTAAGTTTAGAAATTATTTGGCAAAGGCTAATTTCCATTTCTGATGAAATGGATAATTCTACAATAAGGACATCATTTTCTACTATTGTTGGAGAAAGCCATGATTTTGGATGTGTTTTGATGGATGAAGTTGGGAATGGACTATCTCAGGCAAAATGGAGCCCACCTCAATTTTGTACGATGTTGCCTAGAACAGCGAGAATTATCTTAGAGAAGTATAAGAGTCAGAAAATAAATGATGGAGATGTGTTTATAACTAACGACCCCTGGATAGGTAGTACTCATCTACCTGATTTTAATGTTATTTCTCCGGTTTTTTATAAAAAAAAGGTTGTAGCTTATGTTGGAACTGTTGCCCATGTTTCTGATGTAGGTGGGCATTTAGGAGATTTGGAGGCATCAGACATGTTCATGGAAGGCTTAAGAGTTATGCCTAATAAGTTTTACGAAAAAGGTAAAATAAATGAAATTATCGAAGAGTTTATTGCTTCAAATTGTAGAGTCCCAGATTTAGTGTTAGGTGATTTAAAAGCTATAGTTGGTACTCATAAAATTGCTCAAAAGAAAATAATTGAGCTACTGTCAGATTATAAACTAAATAATCTAAAAGAAGTTTCTAATAGAATTAGGAATTTATCAACAGAATATCTTCAAAAACAAATAAGTAAATTACCTAAAAGAGTAACAGAATATTCGTTAAAATGCGATGGCTATCTAGAAGAGTTTGAATTGAAATTGAAAATGTTTATTAAAAATAATAATTTAATTTTTGATTTCACTGGCTCTTCAGAACAACAATGGCATTCAGCAATTAATGCAGCTTACGCCATAAGTTATTCGACATTAGTATACCCGGTAAAGTGTATGCTAGCCTCTAAAATACCAAATAATGACGGCCTAGTAGTACCTATCAAAATGGTTGCTCCTGAAGGTAGTATTGTTAACTGCACTTTCCCCGCACCGGTAAAAGCTAGAGCGAAAGTTATTAAACACATCCCTCCTTTAGTTTTTGGAGCTTTTGAGAAAATTTTACCAGATCAAGTCATCAGTGCAGCAGGAGGTATTTTCCCAATCCATTTTGTAGGCAAAAATGATGATCTTAAGCATTTCGCAGTTCATATGTTGCCACACGGAGGTTTAGGTGCAATGAAAAACTCAGATGGGAAATATCCTTCCGCATATCCGCATAATAGTATAGTGACTCCTTCGGAAATCATTGAGTCTAAATGTCCTGTTAAAGTTTTATCAAAAGAAATCATAGTGGATTCATGTGGCGCAGGTAAGTATAGAGGAGGCCCCGGCCAAAAAATTGTTTTTAAAAATATTGGGAAAAACACAATTACACTAACGATAAGACCTGACATGATAAAGTATCCAGCTAGGGGTTTATCAGGTGGAAGTGACGGAATCAATGGTAGTGTAATATTAAACAAAAAAAAGATCTATGATTTCAAACCTATAGAATGGAGAGCTGGTGAAGAAGTCTCGCTTATTGTTCCATCTGGAGGAGGATATGGCGACCCGAAATACAGGAGTGAAAAAGATATAATAAATGACTTAATAAACGGTATTTACAATGTGGAAACAGTAAATAATATTTATAAGAAAAGGTATCGTAAAAAAGATATAGAGAGAATGAAAATCAATAACATTTCAAGCGTACTTAACAATGAAACTACAATATAATATCCCCACTTTATCTGAAAAAGAAATAAGATTTAAAAACTTACGTGATGAAATGGTAAAGCATGATCTGTATGCATTAATAATAGGGGGGAAAGGGCATTGGTGGACAGGACGAGGTTATTTTAGATATTTAACAGATTTCCATCTTTGGGGTCACGATGGATTAATTTACTTCCCTGTCGAAGGTGAGCCATATTTGGTTTTAACTAGTGATGCTGTAGCTAAAAAAATTGGACGAAGGGGCTGGATAGAAAACTGTGAAGGTAGTTTAGACATTGGAGAGAAACTGCTGACATTTATAGATAAGAAAGAAATAAAAAATCAAAAGATTGGAATTGTCGGAGAAGAAAACATTATTTCATATAAAGACCTGCAAACAATAAAAGACAACTTAAAAATAGAAACAGTTTCGGCTACTGCGGTTCTAGATAAAGTCAAAATGGCTAAAACTGAGTGGGAGGTGAATGAAATATATAAGTTGTGGGAATTAGCAAAATATACGATGAATCAATTTCAAGATAATGTTTTAGAATATCACAAGAATAATAATTCTAAAATTGAGCTGTCAAGTGATGTTACAAAAATTTTGTGGGAAAATGGTATTCGAGATTTGTTAATTTTTTACGGAGATGAAATAGATAAATATTCGCACCCAACAAATGAAAAAATAAATATCAAAAATAAGATTAGATATCATTTAGAAATTTGTGGTCCTAGTGGGCATTGGCTAGAAATTACAAAAAACCTTGCTTTTAAAAATATACACGATACCGAGCAAAAAATAATGAATGATGAGCTGTCAGTGTTTGATGAAATGCTTAAATATATGAAACCCTCCGTATCATTAAAACAAGCAGGGCTGTTTTATGAAAAAGTATTATCTGAATTCGGATACGAAATGCATAGACAAAATAGCTTCGATTTTCACGGGCAGGGTTTAGATACGATAGAAAAGCCTTTTTTCAATAGCATTATACCCAATGATTCAGAAAATTGGGATCTGAAAGAAAATGTCTCGATATCATACCATCCAAAAAGATTATCACTAAAAAAAGGAATTTGGTCTACCGGAATAAATGAAGATATTCTAGTAACAGGGAACGGTTCTGTTAAGTTTTCTAAAGACTGGGATCATAATTGGGTACAAATAATATGAGTAATACAAAAAATTTTTTAAACGGCATACAGATTAATCCTCTTAGTTTTGTTGATGAGGGTGTTGAAAATTGTATAGATAATTTAAAAAATAGATTTCACATAAATTCTATTTTTGTATGTACTGTATCCTGGTTGGCTTTAAAAATTGGACGAAGTATGTCTTATGAGTACGACGGGTGGCCTGACCATGGGGTTAATGAACCTATAGATTTAAAAGGAGGAGCTTATTTTAGGCCAAATGAAGCATATTATAGTCAGACACTTATCAAAGATTTTTACACCAAAGATAAGTTGTTTAAAGATAAAGATATTTTAAATGAAATCATAGAATGTGCAAAAAAATATGACGTTAAGGTCTACATAGAATTGATGGAACCATTTTTTAAATATGATGGCCATGGCTCTATACAAAATGTAGATATCCCTAATATAGTTAATTGTTTAGAAACTGATTTACTTGGGAGGATATCTGAAGAACCAAGTACATTTAATAAAGACTATAGAAATTGGATAAAGGCAATCATTGAAGATCAATGTAAGTCATATGATATAGATGGGGTAATGTGGTGTAACGAAAGATGCAGTCCTTTAGATCAATTAATACAGGGAATAGTACCCACTGATTTCTCCAGAGATTTCGAAAATTATGCAGTAACAAAAGACATTGATGTAGACAAAGTAAAAGAGTCTTTTTTGAAAGTTCTAAAAGCTATAAAGAATAATAATAAATTGTCCTTTATCGAGTTTTTTAATTTACTTTTGTACAATCCGGAAATATTGATTTGGGAAAAATTGTGGCTGGAAAATAATAAAAATTTAGATAAAGAGCTTTATGGATTAGTGAAGTGGATCAATAGTGATTTAGAGTTTGGACTGAATATATGGAATAGAAATCATTTTAGCCCCATACGAAAAGCCCAGTGGCCATGGGATGAAGTAACAGAATATTGTGATTGGGTAAAACCAATAACCTATCAGCATCAAGGTGGCTCAATTTACACAAAAGAAATAAATTTTTGGAACACTAATATTTTTGAATATGAAAATGATAAAATCTTAACCTTTTTTAATGAAATTTTAAATCTTGAGACTCCAAAATGGGACTCTTTAATCGAAAAAGGTTTAAGGCCTGACAGTTATGTTTTTAATCAGTGCAGCGAAACGGTGAATGGTGTTAATAATGAAATTCCTGTTTATATGGGTATTGGTGTAGATGCGCCTAGCTATAATAGTGTACAGGCAAAATGTACTCCCAAAATAGTATATGAAAGCGTCATAAATAGTTTTAATGCAGGTGCTTCCGGTGTTATCTATTCACCTAATTATAATTTTATGAAATATAGTAATTTGGATGGCTCAGTAAAAGCCTTGAATGAGTTAAAAGTATTATGAAAGGAAAAAATATTTATAAGATAGGTATCGATGTTGGTGGGACATTTACTGACATTATTCTTTACAATCAGAAGAATAATAATTTGTATGAAGAAAAGATATTAACAACCAGTTCTGATCCTCAAAAGGCAATAATTAACGGATTAGTCAATATAACTAATAAGTACAATATCAAATTTTCATCAAATGACTTAATTGATGTCGTACACGGCACAACTTTGTTTACAAACTCATTAATTTCTAGAACTGAAAAATCTCCTGCATTATTTGTTACAAAAGGAGCTAGTGACATTATCTATACAGGGAAAGGGAATAGATACGATCCTTACGACAGGCTACTTTTAAAACCTGAGGTACTTGTTCCAAAGCCATTAAGATTTGAAATTGATGAGAGAATATTAATTGATGGGGAAATATATAAAAATATTAAAAATAGTCAAATACATGCTTTAGTTAAAAAACTAAATGCCTTAAATATAAAATCAGTTGCTGTTGTACTGTTGCACAGTTACAAAAATGATAATCATGAGAAAATAATAAAAAATATAATAAGAACAAATAATAAAAATATTCATATAAGCTTATCATCTGAAATTTGTCCGGAAATTGGTGAATACGATAGATTAAATACAACATGTGCAAACGCATATATTCAACCTATTGCGGAAAATTATTTAAATGATTTAAATATTGAAATAAAAAAACTAAATATAAATAGTGATATAAAGTTGATCTGGTCAGACGGCGGAATATCCTCTTTAAAAGATTCTATAGCGAATCCTATAAGATTATTAGAGTCAGGACCAGCTGGGGGTGCTTTAGCAATCAGCTACTTATCTAAAAATAATAATAACAATAATGCTATTGCTTTTGACATGGGTGGTACTACAGCAAAGATATGTTTATTAAAAAACA
>MDTE01022659.1_pt1 | contig 13667 bp, 8 predicted proteins | sample 811231 | NCBI WGS metagenome assembly MDTE01 (sample SAMN05326651, study PRJNA326480) | marine metagenome | isolation source: seawater | place: Indian Ocean: Red Sea | collected 2010
CGGTCCATCACGCTCTTGCCGGACCGGAAGAAGGCGGCGCCATTCTCCTCAGGTGTTCCCGGCAGGATGCCGTGGCCCAGGTTGAGGATGTGCTTACGGCCGCGGGCCTTGCGCACGCAGTCGTCGATGCGGGCTTCGATCGCTTCAGGCGTGCCGAACAGCAGTCCGGGGTCGACGTTGCCCTGAACACCAACGTGCTCCGGCAGACGGGCCAGGGCTTCAGCCATGTCCACGGTCCAGTCGAGCGAAATGATATCCACTCCCGTGGAGGCCATCCGTTCGAGCACGCCGGCACTGCCGGAGATGTACAGGATGAAGGGGGTGTCGGGATGGGTCTGTTTGACCAGGTCCACCACCTTTTTCTGATAGGGAGCGGCGAAGGTGTCGTAATCAGCAGGACTCAGTTGTCCGGCCCAGGAGTCGAACATCTGCACCACCTGGGCGCCGGAATCAATCTGATAACGGAGGTAGTTGGCGATTGACTCGGCGAAGTGGTCGAGCAGTTTGTGCAGCAGCTCCGGCTCGCGGAAGGCCATGGCCTTGATCACCGCGTAGTTCTTGCTGCTTTTGCCTTCCACCACGTAGGCAGCCAGGGTCCAGGGTGCACCGACGAAGCCCAGCACGGCGGCTTCATTGCCAACGCTCTGGCGCAGACGACCCAGCACCTCACCGACGAAGGGCATGGAGGCGGCGGGATCCAGGGGGCGCAGGGCGTTCACCTGATCCATGGAGCGGATCGGATCACCGATCTGCGGCCCCTTGCTCTCGATGATGTCGAAATCGATGCCCATCCCCGGCAGCGGCGTGAGGATGTCGGAAAACAGAATCACGCCATCGGGTTTGAAGGCGTGAAACGGTTGCATCGAGATCTCGTAGGAGAGATCGGGGTTCTCGGAGCGTTCGCGGAAGCTGGGGTACTTGTCGCGCAGATCCCGGTAGATCTTCATGTACCGCCCGGCCTGACGCATCATCCACACAGGAGGACGCTCCACCGCTTCACCGCGGGCTGCACGCAGAAGCAGGGGCAGAGTGTCGCTCATCAAGCCGAAATCAGGTAAGCCGGAAACCTACCTGAGTTCAGCGTTCACCTAGTTATGACCAGCCGTTTCGTCATCTGCATTGTCACAGGCTGATGCCGATGACGCTTGCAGGCTGCGCTTGGGGTCGTGACGGAACACCATGAGGCTGAGGGGCGGCAGGCAGAGATCAAGGGAGTTCTCGTAGCCGTGGATGCTCCATTCATCCGTCGGCTTGCCGCCCATGTTGCCGAGGTTGCTGCCGCCGTAACGGGCTGCATCGGTGTTGAAGATCTCCTCATAGAAGCCCGCCAGTGGAACGCCAACCCGGTAATGGGAATGGCTCTGGGGTGTGAAGTTGGCCACCACCACAAGCCAGGTGCCACTGCTGCTTTCACGCCGCATGAAACTGATCACGGAGTGGCGGTTGTCGTTGCAATCAATCCACTGGAATCCGTACTGGTCGAAGTCATCGCGCCAGAGGGCCGGCTCAGCTTTGTACAGCTTGTTGAGGTCATCCACCAGCAGCTGAATGCCCTTGTGGGGTTCGTAGTTGAGGAGATCCCACTGAAGATCTCCCCAGACGTTCCATTCAGCGCGCTGACCGAATTCCATCCCCATGAAGATGGTTTTCTTGCCGGGATGGGTCCACATGTAGGCGAGCAGGGCCCTGGTGTTGGCGTATTTCTGCCAGTCGTCACCCGGCATCTTGTGGAGGAGATGGCTCTTGCCATGCACCACTTCATCGTGGCTCAGGGCCAGCATGAAGTTTTCGGTGTAGGTGTACCAGATGGAGAAGGTGATGTTGTTCTGGTGGAACTGGCGGAACCAGGGATCCAGCTCGAAGTAATCGAGCATGTCGTGCATCCAACCCATGTTCCATTTCAGGTTGAAGCCCAGTCCTCCGTTATCCGTTGGTTGGGTCACCATCGGCCATGTGGTGGATTCCTCCGCGATCGACAGCGCCCCGGGGAAGTGCTGGAACAGCACATGGTTGGCCTGTTGCAGAAACTGGACGGCTTCGGTGTTTTCTCGGCCGCCATGCTCATTGGCCAGCCATTCACCATCCGGACGCAGATAGTCCCGGTAGAGCATGGAGGCCACCGCATCAACGCGGATGCCGTCGATGTGGAATTGCTCGAACCAGAACACCAGGTTGGCCACAAGGAAGTTGCGAACTTCGTTGCGGCTGTAGTTGAAGATCAGCGTTCCCCACTCCTTGTGCTCACCGATGCGTGGATCGCCGTGTTCGTAGAGGTGGGTGCCGTCGAAGAACGCCAGACCGTGGGCATCCTTGGGGAAATGACCGGGGACCCAGTCGATGATCACGCCGATGCCTTCGGCATGGCAGCGGTCGACAAAGGCCCGGAATTCATCCGGTGTGCCGTAGCGGCTGGTGGGGGCGTACCACCCCGTGACCTGATAGCCCCAGGAGCCATCGAAGGGATGCTCGGTGATCGGCATCAGCTCGATGTGGGTGAACCCCCGTTCCTTGACGTAGGGGATCAGGCGATCCGCCAGCTCGGCGTAGGTGAGCAGCCGGGCGCCCGGCTTCATGTCGGCAGCGGGAACCGGGGCTCGCGGGGTGCCGTCAGGCTGAATCCAGGGTTCCTCGGCGCTGGCATGAATCCAGCTGCCCAGATGCATCTCGTAGACGGAAATCGGCTGCTCCAGCGGATTGCGGCTGTCGCGTTGCTGCATCCATGAGTCGTCCGACCAGGCAAAGCCTCCGAGGCGGGCCACCACGGAGCTGTTGTCCGGGCGCACCTCGTGCTGGAAGCCGTAGGGGTCGGCCTTCTGGTAGCAGTGCCCGTCCTGGGTGCGGATTTCGTACTTGTAAAGCGATCCTTCAGCGAGACCGGGAATAAACAATTCCCAGATCCCTCCCATGCGTTGCTGCATGGGGTGGTGGCGGCCATCCCAGGAGTTGAGATCACCCAGAATCGACACGCTCAAGGCATGTGGTGCCCAGAGGCAGAACATCACGCCGGCGACGCCGTCCTGCTCGGTGAGGTGGGCGCCCATCCGTTGCCAGATGTGGTGGTGATTGCCCTGGGCGAACAAATGGCGATCCATGTCGCCCATCCATTCGCTCCGGAACGCCCAGGGATCGTGCTGCTCATGGGTGATGCCGCCGCGCTCAACCCGCACCCTGTAGCTGCTGCCGGGGTCGTGATCGAGCGTTGCTTCAAACACCCAGGGGTGGTTGGGAGCCCTCATCAACGTTTCCTGTCCACCCTCCAGCAGCGTCACGCTGTGGGCTTCCGGCATCCAGATCCGAACGGTCCAACCCGCGTCGGTCGGTTGTGGGCCCAGAATCGCGAAAGGGTGGTCATGCCGACAATTCGCGAGACGTTCGCCGTCCTGAACCATCCAGTCGAGGACTGCCGCGCCACCCATGGAAGACCTGTGAAGTGGGCGCGATGTTAAGCGGAATTTTTCGTTGAATCCGCTAGCGAATCAGACGAAATCGCGGGAGATGTCGACGTTGATGATCCGTCCACGACCGTCAAAGATCACGAACAGGTTGGAGGTGGCGTTTCCAAATTCCACCGCCACCAGCACCAGCTGCTGATCGCCACCCTGACTGGCGATCACGGCATCCTTGATGCTGCGGAAGCCGCCGGAGACCGTCGCGAGCTTGCTCCACTTGCGCTGCAGATCAGCTGGAGCCAGGTCCTGCTGGAGCTCGAGGGACATCCTGCTGCGGGCGTTCAGCCACTGTCCAGCGGCCAGATCTTTGACGAACGCAAGGGCTGTGGTTTCGATGGCCTGAACCTGATCGGTCCATTTCCAGGCCAGCAGTTTGCCTTCATCGTCCAGCACGATCAGCAGGGGTTGCTCGCCTGCCGCGGTTGTCACCACGGCATCGACCGTGGTGGTGCGATACCCAGGGGAGACGTCGACAACCCTGCTGCTGTTGATGGTCGCGCGTTGATTCAGGCGCTTCTGCACCTGTTCCACCGTGATGCTGCTGCGCACGCTGTCGGTCAGGGTTTGATGCAGCACCTAAGCCTGGCGTTGGCGCAGGGCCTCGAGCAGCAGTTCCGACACCTTCGTGGCCTGGGCCGGGCTCAGCTCTGTTGTGGCGGTCTGGGCGCTGGTGGGCGTTGCTGCCGAGCTGATCAGTCCGATGGGCGCTGTCAGAGACAGGGCCAGCAGGGCAGCGGAAGGCTTCACGGCGCGATCGATCAATCGAGGCTCAGTCTGCCGGAGTTGAACGGGTTCAGGCTCAGCAGAGAGCCAGCAAGCTCCAGTGTCATCGTCACCACACGGTGGTTGGCGCTCGGTGCACCGCATGGATGGTCTGGGGTGCCGGGATTCACGCCGACAGCGGGCCAGGCGGCAGCGGCGATCGAGAGGCGAAGACGATCACCGGCGGAGCACGTGGCCAGGAGGGGTTGGAGCAGCACCCGACGCTCTGTCACACGCTCTGCTGCGCCCCCCAGAATCCGAAGCACTCCGCTGCTGAGTTGCTCCACGGCAGCACTGCCCTGCGGCAGGCGCGACAGAACCACACACAGATCGAAGCCGGGTTGATCGGCTCCCGCCCGAATCAGCAGCTGTGGCTGACCCGACAACTCCACGGAAGCTTGAAGCGGTGCTGTGGTGAAGGTGGCTACATCGGCTCGCTCATCCAGCGACTGTCGATCGGCGGGGCCTGCGGACGGGCTGAGATGACCTCCGATGGCCGGCACAGGACGCCAGGGGTCATGCACAATCCGCTCCTCACCAGCGCCGGCTTGCTCCGGATTCAGCCGACCGCTGCTGGGGTCCAGGCAAGCCAGGCCTTCCCCTTGAAGACTCCAGCGCAGAGGGCTGGGCTGGGGCGGGAGTCGCCATTGCCTGAGGCCTAGATCCCAGAACTGCAGCTGGCGCGGGCCGGGTTGGCCGTGCTTCAGATGTTGATCGAAGAAGCGCAGCAGCAACGTCTGGGCCTGGGGCCACCAGTGCAGATGACTGGCCGGTCCGATGTGCAATTCAGGCGCTCCTCCGGCGTCTTCAGACCGCTTGAACAGATCGAGAATTCCCAGCAGATGGGGGTCCCACCAGCCCCCCAGCAGCAGCAGCGGTTGGCGCAGCCAGGATGCCGGGGGGACATGGCGGCGCCAGACCGTGTCGTCTGCCGGATCCTGCGCCAGCCAGCGGCAGGCCATCCCATCGGGGTCATGCCGCTTCAGCAGTTCGGGGCCATCCCGGAGGTAGCTGCCGTCCTCAAGGGCGCGACGGATCGTTTCCCAGGCGCTGCAATCCCTGCGGCGGCGCGCCTGCTGGGCCGCCAGCTGCAGGCCCCAGCCCAGGTTTAGGTGCCACCAGTGGGCATTGCCCTCGCTGGTCCAGTGGCGTCGTTCATCCAGTCCCGCCATGGCTGGCGCCAGGCAGTCCGGCGGTGGTGCGTCAGCGGGTGCCAGCAGCTGCGTCATCCCCTGATAGGAGAAGCCGTAGCAACCGATCCGTCCATTGCACTCCGGCAATGATCGGACCCAGGCATGGGTCTGGGCGGTGTCATCCGCTTCCTGGGCGAAGCCACCGAAGCTTCCTTCGGAATCCCCCTGCCCCCGAACGTCCTGCACCACCACCAGATAACCCCGGCGTGCCCACCAGCAGGGGTGGGCCAGCGTCACCGTCGAGGCCAGTCGCCGTCCATAGGGTTGGCGCATCAACAGGGCAGGCCAGGGGCCATCGCCGTTGGGGTGCCAGAGACGCGCCAGCAGGCGAACACCATCGCTCAGCAGGAGTTCCGCGTCCCGTTCGACGATCTCCGGGCTGATCAAGGGCGATTCAACGGACATCGGGGCAATGCATGCCCACCACGTAGGTCACCAACACTTCGGCATCCTGCCGGGACAGTTTCTGCTCGCTGGCAATCTCCCGGGTGACCTTCTTCGAGTAGGCCGATTTGCCCTGGGCGTTGAGATCCTCGAAGCGACTGCACATGGCCTTGGCCAGCTGTGGATTGCGCTTGACGCTGTTGAGCAGCTCTGAATCCGCCGCTGCTGCCATTGATCCGGCCAATCCCAGACCACAGAACAGAAGTGCCGCGACAGTCCGACCAACGTCCATGGGATGTGTCCCTGTACTCCGGTCATAAACAAGCGCACCAGGCTCAGGCCTGATCAAGGGGTCAGTTCCCCGGTTGCCTGGCGCGTTGGATCCAGCGACGGGCTGTGGCCAGATCCACCACCGCAGGCCTGCCGGTGCCAAGGCTGCGTTCCAGTCGTCCCGTCTGCTGGACGACCCGTTCCGGTGTTGTGGCTGCCAGTGCTGCCCGTGAAGCAATCCCCGCGTGCATGAGGAGAGCTGCGTCAGGTGGCGCAAGGTCGAGGTCACAGACCAACCCCGCGATCGCCCTCAGTCGCTTCAGGTTTCGGGGGGATGCCCGTCCGCTGCGGGCGAGCCGACTGAGCTGAGCCTCGTCAAGGTCCCTCAACTGCCGCCAATCGTTGATTCCTGCCGCGTCCAGCTCCTGTTGTTCGCGTCGGAAGGACTGGGGTAGATCAGGCAACGCGGTCATCAGCAGATTCGTTTCAGGAGGCGGAGCGGCGGAAGTCCCGTTCTGTCTCCCCAAGAATCACCGGCTGGCTCACCCCGTCGGCCATGGGCTGAAGCGCTCGCAGCCGCACCGTCACCACATTGCTGCCACGACCGGAACCTCGCAGATTGCCGGCCAGTTGCTCAAGCGTGGCTTCAACGGTGATCGGATCGAGGTTCGGTTTGACCTGGGCCACCACAAGGTCGTTGCCGTTGTCGAACACGATGGGGGCTCGGATGGCGCCATCCACCACCACCGGTGGCTGATAGCTCACGGCGAAGGCCCAGGAGCTGACCGCCAACAGCAAGGTGAAACTGCTGACGCCCACCAGGCGGAAGCGAAGTCCCCAGCCCGCCAGAAAGGCCACGATGGTCAGACCACCCAGTCCAAGTCCAGACCAGGCCAGCCAGGGCGCTGCAGTGAGCAGCAGCTGATCAAGGGCCATCGCGACTGGTCTCCCAGGAAAGGTCTCCTTATATTGCGCGAGCTCCGGGGGCAATCGTCGCGGTTGATGCGAAAAGCGCGGCGGTTGTCCAGTTCTCTGGTCCTCATCTCCAGTGCCGCTGTCGGTGTTGGATCCGTTGTGGCAGTGCAGAGCCTGGACCGCACCGCTGAGCAGGTGCTTGGCTCGCTGCGTGGGCCGCTGGAACGCAGTCTCAGCACCGCCCTCGGTCACCCTTTCACGCTCGGGTCTTACCAAGGATTGAGGCCGTGGGGTGTTGCGCTGGGCGAGACCACCATCGCGCCGATCAGCAGCGATCGCTCAACGATCAAGGTTCAAGGCCTGAGCGTTCATCTCGCCCCCCTGGCCAGCCTGCGGCAATGGCAGCCGGTGTTGCGGCTGAAGCTGCAGGGCCTCACTGGAGCCCTGGATCGCCAACCGGATGGTCGTTACTGGCAGTTCGGTGAAGTTCCCCAGGGCGGTGATGCCCCTCCGGATCTGGACCTGCGCTTTGAATTGGATCAACCGGCCAGGATCCGTCTGACGCCGTCGGGTGAGCAGCTCCAGCTGACCAGTCGTGGGTCGGTGCAGATCGCTCGCAAGCGCTTCACCGCGTTCTCGAAGCTGCATTGGCCAGGGCGGGTCGGCAGCCTGGATCTGGAGGCCAAGGGGGGCTGGGGTCGTCCTGAACTGGCGCTGACCAGTCGACTGCGCTCCCTGGATCTCGCGCGGCTGGAGCCACTGCTTCCCGCACCGGACGCCACGGACCTGTCTGGCCAGGCGGGTGGTGAGCTGGCGATTCAATGGACACCCGGTCGCTTCCGCTGCCAGGGACAGCTGCAGATCAAGGATCTCGAGCTGCGCAACACAACCCTGCCGGATCCCCTGCGTTCATCCGCCGTTGGATTGCGCTGTCGCGACGACCGACTGAGCCTGGATCGCAGTCGGTTCCGCCTGGGTGAATGGCGGGCTGACGCCAGGGGTTCGGTTCAGCGCCATGGGCCTGTTGATCTGCGGATCAACGTTGTGTCTTCGCAGCGCAAGGATCGCGTTCAACTCCAACTGGATGGACCCTGGTCCAACCCCCGTTGGAACCTGGCGGGGGTTCTGTCCCTGCCGGAACTCGACGGGCCTCTGCGGCTGCAAGGGCAGCTGCGCACTCCGTGGATCGATCCCGGGACCCGCCAGATCCAGGTTCAGACAGCGCAGCTCACGGCGCCCGGCCTGCGCCTGCGTCTGGATGGCACCATCGGCGAGCAGATCGACCTCCGCAGTCGGGAACTCAGCCTGGCTCCGTCGCTCTGGCAACGATGGCCCGCTCTCAAGCAGACCCTTGGTGAGACGTCTGCCATCTCCGGAACGCTGCGGGCGAGCGGCCCCCTGGCATCGCCTGAGCTGGCCCTGGATCTGGCCCAGGAGCGCAATCTGCTCCTGCAGCAATGGGATCTTCGGGCGTCCTGGTCGAAGGCCACCGGGGTCGTGGCCCTTGATCGTTTCAACAGTCCGGTTCTGCGTGCAGCGGCCCAGCTCCCCGTCCGTTGGCAGGACGGCGCAGCGCAGCCTGGGGAACTGCAGGCCGGCTTCGCTCTGACGTCTCTGCCCCTGGCCCGTCTGTCGGCCTTGGCAGCACTTCCCCTGAACGGCCAGCTCTCCGCTCGCGGTCGGCTGCAGGGCCCTCTCAAAGATTTGAACAGCACTGTGGCGTTGGATCTGCTCCGGCCCGGCGCCGGACCGTTGCAGTTGCCGGAGCGCTGGCAGGGGCAACTGACTGGGACGTCCGGATCGGCGTTCGATCTGCGTTTGGCATCACAGGCTGCTGGCAGCGATGGATCACTGACGGCTCGACTGGGGGCCTCCGGCTGGCCCTTGCAGGCTGATCTCCGTCGCGGCGGCGGCCGCTTGACCGTCCGCTCCGACGCCAGGCGTCAGTTGCGCTGGAAAGCGGATCAGCTGTCGATCGACGGACTTCAGCTGACGCTGCCCACGACATCCTCCTCAGGTTCCTTGCAGGGACGTCTCAGCGGCGATGGCGCCCTGGCCCTGACCCCGCTGGAGCTGGTCGGTTCCCTGGATCTGGATGACCCGCAACTCCGCGGGATTGGTCTGAACCGGATCGAGCTGGAGGGACGTGTCTCGGCGGGGCGTTTCCAGGCCCGCGGTCGGCTGCAGCCCCAGCAGGGTGAGATTCAGCTCACGGCCCAGGGGCGGGTCGGCGCCGATCTGCGCAGCCGGATTGTGGCTTCCGGTCTGGATGTGCCCTGGTTGGTGCAGATGACCCGGCAGCTGCGTGACGGCCAGCCCGCCGTCGCTGGGATCACTGGTCGCGCTGAGGATCTCGGCACGTTGATGATCGAGACGTTCGGTGGCAGCCTCGACGGTCATCTCCGCGCCCTTCGGCAGTCGCGTCTGTGGCTAGAGGCCTACGACCGGGATCATCCTCAAGCGCGGGTTGATCCAGGCGATCTGCGCGGTCGGCTCGATGCTGTTCTCAACCTTGCCGGTCCTGATCTGGCATCGCTTTCGCTGGAGGCGGAGGCCCGGGCGCATTTGTGGCTGGATGGCGACGATCAGGATCGGGTGCTTCAGCTTGAACCCGTTGTGGCTCAGCTGAGCGGCCCCCTGCAGGGCGGTCAGGGGCGTTTCAGCCTTCTGCATCTGCCGTTTTCACTGCTGGCTCTGGTCGTCCCCGTTCCCTCCGTCCTGCGGGGAGCTATCGGTGCCACGGGCTCCTACGACCTGACGGGCCGCGGTCCGTTGCTGACCACTGAGTTGGCCCTGGAACAGGCGCGTTTCGGTGCGCAGGCCCTGCGCCTTGAACGCCGCGCCGTCATGCTGTCCTCCGATGGGCTTGAGCTTGACCTCGCACTCCGCAGTGACGGTGCCGCCGAGGCCCTGAAGGTGCGCGGCCGTATCCCCCTGACCTTGCGTGATGCGTTGGACCTTGAGCTCGAAGGCCATGGGGATGCCCTCAGTTTCCTGGCGGCCTCCGCCGGTGATGCCCTGACGTTGACCCGCGGCAGCAGTGATCTGCGCCTGATGCTCAGCGGTTACCTGGATCAGCCTCAGGCCAATGGCTTTCTGGTGGTTCGTGACGGTGCCTTCACCGCTGCCGAGCAGGCGTTCAACAACGTCAATGCCTCGTTGTTGTTCGATTTCAACCGTGTTGAGGTCAGCCAGCTCGAGGCGACCCTGGGCTCTGGCGGCAGCCTCTCCGCAGCCGGTGCGATCGGCTTGTTCATCCCCCGTGATGAGGAGACGCCCCTCAGCATTCGCCTGACCAAGGCGACGATCCGGCAGGACATGGTTGATCTGGCGGCCGATGCCGAGATCACACTGCGTGGTTCCCTGAGCCAACCGCTGATCAGCGGCCAGTTGAACCTCCGCAACGGGGTGATTCAGCCCCGCAGTGGCCTGCTCTCGCGGCTGCGCAAAGGTGGCGGTTCCTCCCTGCAGCAGGGGGTTCAACCGTCGCAGGGGAATGGGTCCACGCCGCTCTCCACCGCTGCATTGCTCGAGGACAGTTGGGACTTCCAGGACCCCCTGGTGCTGTTCGGTCCCGGTGCTCCCGCCCAGTTGCCGGCAGCTTTTCAGGCGCTGATGCCGGATCTTTCCGCGGTTCGTTTCCGCAACTTCCGCCTCGGACTGGGGCCTGATCTGCAGGTTCGAATGCCGCCCTTGATCAGTTTCCGTGGCGGCGGTCAGCTGCTGGTCAATGGCCCATTGGATCCATCGCTGCAGCTGCGGGGGCTGATTCGTCTCAATCGCGGACGCATCAATTTGTTCTCCAGCACGTTCCGCCTTGATTCGCGTGCTCCCAATGTGGCGGTGTTCACCCCGTCGCTGGGGTTGGTGCCTTTCATTGATATCGCGATGAAGACCCGGGTCTCCGATTCGGTGCAACCCGGCACGGCAGGCAATGCCAGCACCGCCAATGTGTTCGACAACAATGGGCTCGGCAGCATCGGTGATGGTGGCGGCCAGTTGCGGTTGGTGAAGGTCACGGTTGACGCTGCCGGACCGGCGGACCGCTTGATCGGCAACCTTGATCTGCGCAGTGTTCCGCCGATGTCGGAGCCGCAGCTGCTGGCGCTGATCGGTGGCAACTCCCTTTCCGGTTTGGCCGGGGCCGGTGGAGCCGCTCTGGCGACGGTGCTGGGGCAGTCTCTGCTCTCGCCTGTGCTCGGAACGCTCACCGATGCACTGGGGCAGCGGCTTCAGATCGCCTTGTTCCCCACGTACGTCACACCGGATGTCAAGGATGACGACGAGCGCAGGTCCGGTCGGGTGGCTCCCACCTTCACCCTGGTGACCGAAATCGGGGTTGATGTGACCGATCGCTTTGATTTTTCCGTGCTGGCGGCTCCGAACACGTCGGATGTTCCCCCTCAGGCGACGGTCACTTATCAGGTGACCCCCAACACTGCCTTGTCAGGATCCGTTGATTCCAATGGCACCTGGCAGAGCCAGCTGCAGCTGTTCTTCCGTTTCTGAAGCCATGAACGATGGGCAGGTGATCGGCATCGATCTCGGCGGAACGGCCATCAAGCTGGCCCGGTTCGATCCCAGCGGGACGCTGTTGGCTGAGCTCGAGGTGGCCACGCCCCAGCCTGCGGTGCCGGGGGCCGTGACGATGGCCCTCTGTGATGCGGTGGAGCGCCTGGACCCCGACGCTGCCGCGGCATATGTGGGGGTGGGCCTGCCCGGGCCGATGGATGCCGCAGCCCGGGTGGCGCGGGTGTGCATCAACCTGCCGGGCTGGGAGGACGTGCCGCTGGCGGACTGGTTGGAGGTGCGGTTGCAGCGACGGGTCACCCTCGCCAACGACGGCAACTGTGCTGTGGTGGGAGAGGCCTGGTGCGGCGCGGCCAGGGGGTTCAGTGATGTCGTGCTGTTGACCCTCGGCACCGGTGTCGGTGGTGGCGTTCTGCTCGGCGGGCAGCTGTTCACCGGCCACAACGGTGCGGCGGCGGAGCCGGGGTTGATCGGTGTTGATCCCGATGGTCCCGCCTGCAACAGCGGAAACCGTGGCTCCCTGGAACAGTTCGCGAGCATTGCGGCGTTGCGTCGCCTGAGTAATCGCGACCCGCGTGACCTGAGCCAGGCGGCCGCGGACGGTGATCCAGCAGCCCTTGCGGTGTGGGAGCGCTACGGCACACGCCTCGGGGTGGGGCTGGCATCCCTGGTGTACGTGTTCACGCCACAGCTGGTGCTGCTGGGTGGTGGCCTGGCCGGTGCTGCTCGCCATTTCCTGCCCGCAGTTCGACGGGAGGTGGAGTTGCGGGTGCAGGCGGTGTCCCGGGAGGGACTGCGGATTGACGCCTGTGCCCTTGGCAATGGCGCCGGTCGCCTGGGGGCGGCGCGGCTGGCGCAGCTGCGCCTGGGCGGGATGATGGCCGACGACTGAGTCGTTTCCTGCCATGACCACTGTTCCGGAGCCTTCGGCAGAGCTGCTGCAAAGGGCCGGTGCCGTCCGTCTGGCGGCGGTGGAGTTGGGGCAGACGGACAACCAACAGCGGGCCGGCGCTCTCCAGGCGATGGCCGATGCTCTGGCCGAACGGGCAGACGCGATCGTTGCGGCCAACCGTGAAGACCTGGAGCGTTCCGCGGCTGAGGGACTTGCCCCGGCGTTGATGGCCCGGTTGAAGCTTGATGCCGCCAAGCTGGCCGGTGCGATCGATGGGGTGCGCAAACTGGCCACCCTTCCTGATCCCCTGGGCAGACGGCAGCTGCACCGGGAATTGGATCAGGGCCTGGTGCTGGAACGAGTCACCGTCCCCCTGGGGGTGGTGGGCGTGATTTTCGAGGCCCGCCCTGATGCGGTGGTTCAGATTGCTTCGCTGGCCATCCGCTCCGGCAACGGCGCCATGCTCAAGGGGGGCAGCGAAGCGCGCTGTACCAACGAAGCGGTGATGGAGGCCCTCAAGCAGGGGCTTGGTCGCAGTGCTGTGGCCCCGGATGCGCTGACCTTGTTGACCACGCGCCAGGAAAGCCTGGCGTTGTTGCGGCTGGATGGCCTGGTGGATCTGATCATCCCCAGAGGCAGTAACGAGCTGGTGCGATTCATCCAGGACAACACCCGCATTCCCGTGCTGGGCCATGCCGACGGCATCTGTCACCTTTATGTGGATGCCGCAGCTGATGTGGACCAGGCTGTTCGCATCGCCATCGACAGCAAGACCCAGTACCCGGCCGCCTGCAATGCCATTGAGACCCTGCTGGTGCATGAATCGATTGCACCGGCTTTCCTGGCGTCCGCTGTGCCGGCCTTTCAGGCCGCTGGTGTGAGATTGCGGGGGGATGAGCGAAGCCGCGAGCTTGGCATCAGCGAAGCTGCCAGCGACGCGGACTGGAGAACCGAATACCTCGACATGATCCTTGCGGTGCGGGTGGTGCCCTCCATGGATGCCGCGCTCGAGCACATCCGCTGCCATGGTTCCCGCCATACCGAAGCCATCGCCACCAGCGATGCGCAGGCGGCGGAGCGCTTCCTGGCGGCCGTTGACAGTGCCGGTGTGTACCACAACTGCTCCACGCGCTTTGCCGATGGCTTCCGTTACGGCTTCGGTGCAGAGGTGGGCATCAGCACCCAGACCCTGCCTCCGCGGGGGCCCGTCGGACTCGATGGTCTGGTGACCTATCGCTACCGGCTGCGTGGTGACGGGCACATCGCTGCCGA
>MDTE01105344.1_pt1 | contig 13667 bp, 2 predicted proteins | sample 811231 | NCBI WGS metagenome assembly MDTE01 (sample SAMN05326651, study PRJNA326480) | marine metagenome | isolation source: seawater | place: Indian Ocean: Red Sea | collected 2010
AGGAACACAGGCCGGTTTCCCAGATTCGCCAGTTCAACAAACTCGAGTGCTTGGTCATCGTGGGGATGATAGAGAATCTCGCTGAGCCGGAGAGCGGGAGGGACTGCCGCACCGGGAGCGCTTGGAATGATCGCCACCGGTTCCGACCAACGACTCCACTGCCCCGTGACCCGCCGGACCTGGCTGCGAAGCCGATACTCCCTTCCCTCCTGGACCAGTCCGGTCGCAAGCTGAACCTGATTCGTCGGCCCTTCCAAGGGGATCTCCCGGGACCGCCACAAAGCCGGCCATTCCACTTTGGAACCGGGAGAGAGACCGACCGCATCGCTGACATCCGGACTCACATCCGCCAAGCGAATCCGATAGGATACCAGCGCTCGAGTCGGATCGCTTTCAAACGCTTGCTCCTGCAGGCGCACCAAGAAAACGAGTTCATCAGCCGCTTGGTCAAGCGGTCCGACGTAATGCACGACAGGCCGATCAGGCGTCGACCGGCCATCCCTTTCTGATGCCGCCAGGGTTTCGAGAAAGCGGGCCCTTCCACCCTCGGGAACCGCCGGATCCACCCCGTAGAAGGTGACCCGTTCCTCCCACCCCTCGAAGGCGAAGGCCTTCATGTCAGCGACTTTCTTCTCGAGCCGCCGGTAGCCCGGGTCCCGGCCAAAGGGTGCGCCAATCCATCGATCGAGATCGGCCTGTGCCAGTGGTCCAATGAGGGCGGCCAAGACATCGAGCCTCCCCTCGATCATTTCCCGGGTCCAAACCAGATCCCTGAACTCCCGCAAAAAATTACGGTAATCAGTCTTAAATCCCGGCTTTCCGTCACCCCCAAAAATAGCCTGCTTCGGATAGTCCACACCTTCTCCCCAAGTCGGCCCCCAGGTTGTGTCCGAGTCCCATGGCAGGACCCAGAGCTTCCCCAAGGGCGTCTCCGGGGAGGGTTCAAAAAACCAGGCGCGGTTCTTCAGGAATAGGTCATTAGGCCAATAATCGTAGTGCCGGACCGCCTCAGCGACGGTGTGGTAGCGGTTCCAACGCTCAAAATCGACATGTCGGCGCAACCATCGAGCGTTTCGTTCGGGGCGCAAATGCTGGAGGATATTCTGAAAATCCTGATCGCCGGGAACGGACTCCCGCCCCTGATGACGCTTGATCTCCCCCCCCTCCAGCGTGCCGTCCTTCAATCGGTAGAGATTGCCGTCAGGGAGTTCATGCCGGGCCACGAACCCAGAGTCATAATCCTCAATGGCCAGGAACATGCCCCAGAAGTCCCCGTGGTATTGTCCCGCCGCTCCACCCGGGGCCTCCTCCCGGCGATCAACGACCCTCAGCTGGACATAATGCGTGCGGGGAGCCGGCACATCGACCAGGTTCCACAGCCAGGAATTCATCGATTCCGGCAATCCGAAGTTATGGTTTCGCTTGCCATCGGAAAGCTTACTCAAGTTGAGGGTGCGCCAAGGCACCGGATCCATTTCACCGCGTTCATCCCTCGCCCGAAAACGCTGGCTCCGATTGAATCGAAATCGAAGCGCTCGTTTCCCCCCCCCACCCGCATTGTAGCGATCGTTTTTCTGCCTCAGACGATAGCGGACATGATCATATACCGTCCCGTCATACACCAGCGCGCCTTCCCAGTTGAACACCCTGCGAGCCCGGGAATCTTCCGGCCGTAAACGATCCGAAGGGTCGTAGCCGTGGGCCGTCAAAAAATCTTCCTCACGCGTCAGCAAATGGTAAATCGGCAACGAGGTCATTGTTTCGACCGAATGCCAACTGCCCTTCCCCTCGGGGAGCAGGGATCGCGCCGTCGTCTGATAGGCCGGCACCCCATCATAAACAAAGTAAGCAAAATTAAGCCGAGGATCATCGGTGAAAGGGAGAACGAGTTTTTGACCAAGGGACGCGCCCCCAACCACCTCGACACGGTAACGGACGAGGGTCCGGTGAGGCAGCACGGGAAGCTGGACGGTAAAAACACCGTCGTCCGCCAACCGGTCGGGGACAATCCCGTCATCCCTCATCTCGTATTGCTGCCACCCGTCCGGATCGGCGAAAGCCTCGTTGACCGGACCGGTTTGGTCGGGATGGGCCCTGAGTTCGGAGACCTCCAACGGCAACCGGCTCGGCTGGTATTGACCCGGGCCCAGGGTCTGAACCAGGAGCACCACGGCGGGAATCGCCGTCCCATGTCGAGTGGCCACTTCAATGACGGGGCGATCGCGACCGGTGGGACGGCGCGGGTGGTGGCCGACCCCCAGAACGACGGGAGGCGGTTCGAGCTGGAAGGTGGAATTGACCTTGCCAGGGGTCGGCCTCATCCTCGGGGTCCGATCCATTTGGAGTTGATGGACCGTCTCTTGGAGGGACCGCCGCCCCACAAAACCGGACGCACGCCACGCCCCTCCCAGGTGGTTATCAAGGCCGGGGTGAACCAATTCAAGAGAGGACCCTTCCCCGACGGCCCCGCTCGGCCACGGAAATCCCGGCCGGTAGGCCACGGCATCAACGGTTTGACCCTCTTGGTTCACTAACCGAAGGGTCTCCCCCTCGTTGCTCAACCGACCCTGAAGCGGCCCCAAACTTGAGACCTCAAACTCTCGGCTTAATGAGTCCGGGTCTTCCGCCACCACAAGAAACCGATTCGCACCGATCAGGGTCTTCTCCGGAAACGTATACCCGACGGCTCCATGCAGGGACCAATTCGACACATCCACGCTCCGCTCGCCCGCATTGTAAAGTTCGACGAATTCATGTCGGGACAGAGGGTCGGCAGGATGGTAGTGCAACTCGTTGATGACCACATCCGCCTCGACTTCCCAAGCCACCATGGCTCCCAGCAATCCCCAGAAAGCCCTCACACAATGAACCCTTCTCGTTCCAAGAAAACTTTCGCCGCTGCCCGCTGTCACTGTTTCGACCACCCACAATTCCTTCAGTCCGACAAGGACGGATCACGAAACCCCGACCGCAAGGCTCCGGCACAAGAGTTGCTTCTGCAAACAACCGAATTTCGCTTTGTCTAAGCCAGAATGATGAGCTTAATTGTCACCAGCACTGCAAGACAAGAACAACGAATCGATTGAACACGCAACACCGCTCTCTCACGCTCGCACAGAAACGAACAAACCGATTCTGCCTCATCGGTGGCGCCCTTTTCACGCTTGGCTGTGGTTTGACGGCTGAAATCCTCGTCGAAAACTTGAGGGACCGATCCACCTATATTGATCAAGTCACCTTCCAAGTGCTCATTGCCCCCCACTACACCTATCAATCATGGATCGATGGGCGAGAAATAGACCCCTCCCAATCCCACGTCAGCCGTCAGGGCTATCATCGCCTCCGAGTGATCCGGACCCACGAGGCAACCGGTCAGGAGGAAGAAAGAATCTATCGCTACGTCGTTCAAGATGCCATCCGTGGCGGGAGCGAGTGGGGACTCAGTCCTTGGACCCCTCACCCCTGGATCGCTTCGGCGGCCGCCGAATTCGAAGGGGCTGACCTTCAACTGGTTTATCCCCCCCGACTGCCCGCCGGACTCCCGCTCCCGCTCATTGCCTGGGTTCGAAACAACGACGGGACAACGCGTCGGGTGAACGGCCGTCTCGTCCTGGGTGGCACCGACCAAACCATCACCCTTCGGCGAGGCGTTGGGTCTGCATGGATCCCAGCCTCGCTCACTCAAAGCGGCCAACAGGGCACGGCAATCATTCACGGACAAGCCGCGCCCTGGTCGGTGATTCGGGAAAAAACGACCCCCTGGACCACCGCCCCCGGGCAAATCAACACCGACACCCAATGGCCCTCCGATTCTCGGATCCAGATTCATTCCGACCTCCGCCTCTCCGCCGGGGCCACATTGAGGATTGGCGCGGGGAGCGTGATCGTCCTCGGGCCTGATGTGAATCTCATCATCGATGGGCGGCTCGAGGTGACCGGTCTTCCCGAATCGCCCGTGCTCTTTTCACCGATGCCTGGCCAGGCCGCATGGGGCGGCTGCATTCTCCCTCGACCTACCTCAACCCTCCGATTCGAACATGCCATACTGACAGGAAGTGGTGCCGACCGGAGTTGGTTCCGCACCCATCGAGACTCCCCCTCCCACCGTCCCGAGCAGGCGACGTTCTTTCTCGGTTCGGGCAGCCAAGCCGAGTTTCACCATACCTACTGGATCGATCACCAGGGACAAGCGCTGAACGGCAAAAACGCCTCCGTTGAACTCGACCATGTTCTGATTCAACGATGCCAAACGGTGGGGCAGTTCAACGGCGGTTCGGTGAAGATCAGCCACAGCGCCTTGCTCGAGTTTCCCGTCGACGACCCGTCCTTCGTGGACGGCGACAACGATGCGATCTACTTCACAACGGGTACTCACCACATCCGGGACACCTTGGTCGGCTGGACCAAAGACGACGGAATCGATGCGGGTGCCGACAGCCCCGGCGAGGTCACGGTCGAACGGTGCTGGTTCGAATCGTGTTTTCACGAAGGGATGGCGCTCTCCGGCGTCAATAAGCGGGTCACCATCTCGGACTCCGTCTTCCTGAATAACGGACAGGGGGTTGAAGCCGGCTACCTCTCACCCCAGGTTCAAGTGAGGGACTCCCTCCTCACGGGCAACCTGGTCGGCTTGCGGTTCGGCGACAACTACTTTCGCCAACATCAGGGACGGCTTCAATCCACAGGCTCGCTTTCAATTTTCAACCACCGTGATGTCTGGGGGCTGACGGCGACGCTCTGGGAGGAGGACTTCGACCACCTCTTCATCCATCAAAACCATTTGAGCGAAGGGCTCGACCGACACCCCGACAATCGCCAGTGGCTTACCCAACCCGAAGACGCACTCCGATTACGAGCGTTTCAGACCCATCCTGACCAACAGGTTGGAATCGGATTCCTGGAGAAAGAGAGGACCCCTTCCTTCAACGAAGCTCAAGTGAACATTCCGGTCGGTCTCAGTCTTTTTTCAAGCCAATTGGTTGACGCCCACGTCGAGGTCGTCTCTCAAACGCCGGGAGCAGAAGCGCGATACGACCTTCCCCGCAAACAGGTAAGCTTCTCTCCTGGACAGACGGTCGCGGTATTCCCCATCCACCTTCCTCAATCGGGAATCGCCTGGACCGCGGGCGAAGTCCAACTTCGGATCACGCCCCATCGATCCGCCGAAGCGGTCGCTTCCCATCGCGAATTCACCCTCCGTCTACCCGGTCTGACCCAACTCACTCCCCTCTTCTCGGAGGAATCCCCTTGGCGACTTCGTTCCGGATCTGAGGCACCCAGTCAACCGGCCACCGCCTGGCGCCACCCTGACTTCAATGACGAGGATTGGCGACCCGCCACCACCCCGATCGGCCACGGACGCGAGGACCTGGCAACCCGTCTCCCGGACATGCCAGACCAATCCCCCTCGATTTCCCTCCGCCGAATCCTTCATCTTGAACGCCTTGCATCCGTCGATGCCCTCTTGATGCGGACTCGGATTCAGGGGGGATTCATTCTTTGGTTCAACGGACGCGAACTTGTCCGGCGAGGGATGGAAGGGGATCCCAACACCTTCGTGCCGCACACGGCGACGGCCATCCAAACGGACTCTCAAGAGACCATCGAGATCCCCGTCGAATCCATTCCATCCATTCATTCGGGGGACAACCTGGTCGCCGTCCAAGCCTTTGCTCCGGACCTGGACTCAGCGCCGTTTTCCTTCGATCTCGATTGCTACAGCCGAAGTCCGCTCGACCTCGACGCGGATCGCTTGCCAGACCAATGGGAAACTCGGATCATCAACTCCAATCCTCACGATGCGTTGGTGGATCTCCTCAGTATCGTCCCTGAAGCTGATCCCGATCACGACGGTCAATCCAATCGCAGCGAATTCTTATCTGGCACCAATCCGCTCGATCCAAGCAGCGCCTTTCGCATCGAGTGGTTGCACTCCGACGCGCCCAATGTTCAAACGCTGAGCTTCCAGCAAGAACCCCGACGCCGGTATCAGCTCGATCGCGCTGATACCCCCGCCGGGCCTTGGTCGCCCATTCGTCAATTTGAACCCATCAACCGATCCTCCTTGCAAACCACTGAGGTTCGCCAACCGCAGTCCCAAGCCTACTATCGACTTCGGGTCGAATTCTAGTCCGACGGCTTGCCATTGAACCGATGATGCCTCATGGTCCACTCCTGGCAATGCTTCCAATGAAAAGGGCTACCCGTGGCCAAGCCTTGTGCCTGATCCGATGGGCGCTTCACCTTTTCTGGGTGGTTTGGGGAACCAACGCCCAACCCCTGCTGACGGAGATCCACTATCACCCCGCCGACGACCGCAGCGAGGAAGAGTTTCTCGAGCTCTACAACCCCACCCCGACACCGATCGATCTCTCTCAGTGGCAACTACGCTCCGGGATCGACTTCGAGTTCCCTCCAGCCGCTCAAATCGGTGCCCAGGCGTTTCTGATCGTCGCTGCCAACCCCAGCGCGCTTCTCAAGCGTCATGCCACCCTTGATCCCGATTCTGTTTTCGGACCTTGGCGGGGCCGACTCCGGGATCGTGGCGAACGTATCCGACTCGTGGATGCGCAAGGCGAGACAATGCAGGACGTCCGCTTCGCCAACGAAGGAGCCTTCGCCAAACGCCGATGGGCCACCGATTTTCGCGGGGTCAAGGGCATCCAGTGGATCGCCGAACACGACGGCCGGGGGCCGTCGCTCGAACTGCAGCAATGGCGCCTGCCCAACGATTGGGGCCGAAATTGGACCTCCAGCCAGCAGCCCCACGGAACCCCAGCCCGGTCCAACAGCACGGCCACTTCTAATGCCGCACCTCTCATCGGCCAGGTTCGCCACCACCCCCCCATTCCGGCCTCTCATCAAGCGATTCGCGTCTCAGTCGAGATCGCCGACGAAGCGATCACCGGAACCACGGCAACGCTTCACTATGCGGTGAACCAGGCGCCTTTCCAACCCCTCCTCATGACCCCGCCCCCTGGCGATGATCCCCATCACCGCCTTTATGAAGTCACCATCCCCGCCCAACCGGATCGTTCGCTCATCGAGTTTTACATCGAGGCCCGCGACCCTCAGGATCATCGCACCACCTGGCCCAGCCCAACGCTTCCCGACCAAATCCAGAATGCCAACGCGTTTTTGATTGTGGACGATCGCCCCCGGAACTCCAAGACCCCCGAGTATCGGATCCTCATGCCGCCCTCCGAACGTCAACGCTTTCTCGATGTCGTCCAACCCAGGATCACCAATGCCGCCGGAGAGGTCATCCGCAATCAACAGATTTTCAGCGATGGACGGTTTCCCGCCACCTTCATTTCCTACTACGACGGACAATACCGGGTGCGACACCAGGTGGAAGTGAGGAATCGGGGGAACGGAAGCCGACAGCGAAGTCCCAATAATTTCCGAGTTGATTTTGCCACCGACGATCTTTGGCGGAGGGCCGAGAAGCTCAATCTCAACGCGCAATTCCCCTGGGTCCAGGTGATGGGAAGTGCGCTCTCCCGCCACGTCGGACTTCTCTCCGCTCCCTCACGACTCGGCCGCGTTTACCTCAATGGGGTGCTCCGGGCCCCAAACGCATTCCCGACTTACGAAATGTACGCCGCCAATGACGTGATGAACGCCGACTTTGCCGCCAAAGCCGGATTGGACAACGCCAACATTTATCGCGGGATCCGCTACGGTGAGAACGAGGCCGACTTCAGCTACCTCGGCGAGGACCCCACCCCCTACCGAAAGGTCTATTTCAAAGAAACCAATCGAACTCAGGACGACTGGACCGATTTGATCTCACTCACCAAGGCGCTTTCCCAATCGAGCGACGAAACCTTCGAATCAGAGGTCGATCGGTGGATCGATTTGCCGCAATGGATTCGTTTTCTCGCCGTCGAGGCATTCTACGTGAACAAGGAAACCGCCTTGGGAAATGGTTTTGGCGATGACTACTATCTCTACCGATCGGAACAGGATGGACGCTTCCGGCTCCTGCCCTACGACCAGGACACGATCCTCGGCCAAGGCGACACCCCGGCGGATCCCCACGCCTCGCTCTGGGAAGCGAACCGGGGCCCCGTCACCCGCCGCTTGCTCAATTGGCCCGCCTTCGCCCCTCTTTTCTATTCGAACTTGGTCGAACTGGCCACCGGTCCCCTCTCCACGGAACGCTTGCGCCCCTTTCTTGATCGCCTCCTGCAGGAGAGCAATGTGCCCTCGACTCGCCAGACTCAGGCCATCGAGTTTGCAGCCGCTCGAAGTCGCTTTATCCTGGCGACCGTCAACCAAACGCTCACCTCCGAAGTGCCCTTGGCAAGAGAGGGCTCCATCTATCGCGCCCCGGCCGGCACCACCTCCGTCGAGGGGCTCTGGGGAACGAGCGATCCCACTCGGACGGTGACCGTCAAAGTCAACGGACAAAACGCCACCTGGGATCCATCCCTCATCCGATGGACCGCCCCCTCGTTACCGCTCGAGAAGGGACGCAATCGGTTCACCGTCGAGGCATTCGACCGCCGGGGGGCAACCCTCGACCGACAAGGGTTCGAAATCGAGGTGCCGATCACAAAGACAAGTCTCATTCGGAGCCCCGCCCTGACGACCCAGACCACCTGGAAAACCGGCGACCCTGCCCGAATCATCAATCATCCGTTGAGGGTACCCGCAGGCATCGAACTTCGAATCGAGCCGGGAGTTGAGGTGAGATTTGGGCCAAAGGGCCGCCTCGTCATCGAAGGACATTTGAGGATTCTTGGTCGACCGCTTCAACCCGTTGTCTTCACCTCTGTCAGCGGTGCCAGATGGCATGGCCTGGAGATTCGACCTCAGGCATCGGCTCATCTGGAGCACCTCATCATCGAAGGCACCCGACCCAATGCCGATGCCATCACGACGACGAGCGCCACCCTCCACATCAGCCAGTCGATTTGGCGAGAGGTCGCGGGAAGCGCCCTCTTCGCCCGTGACTCCGCCATCACCTTGGAGGGATGCCAATTCTTCGAGGCCGGAGTCCGGCTGGAAAATCCTCCTGCCGGAGAACCCACCACCATCCAGGACTGTCGATTCACCGGCACCCTATCGCTTCATCCCGCCATCCAGTGCCGTTCCCATCCCGACCAAGCGAGTTCACTCGTGCTCCATTCCAATCACTTTGTCTGGGCCCATCACGACGCCATTCAATTAATCGACCAACCAGCAAGCCTGATGGCAAACCAGTTGATCGGGGCTCTCGCTCCCGAGGCCCACTCGTTGCTCTCCGTGATCCATGAAAATCGACCGGAACCGCTGATGATCACCCTAGCCCGCAACATCTTCTCTCAGAGCGCGCGAGCCATCGAGGCCCGAGGACGGGTTTCCTTGAGGGCCCATAACAATACCTTTGATGCCATTGCCAACGCCGTGCTCCAGATCCCTTCGGGAACCATCTCCCTTGAATACATCAACAATCTCCATCGAAACACGCCGAACGGCTCGGTGCTCTCGTTCCCCGCCGAGGGCATGCTGATCGAGACCCTCCGAAGCAACCTCAGTGATCAGTCGATGAACCTGGCCACTGCCGTGGTCCCCGCTGACCACCTCGGTCTCTCGGGCGAGGAAGGCGACTGGAGGATCGATCGCGATGGGCCCCTTCCAAGGGCAGGACACTCCGCCTATGATCTCGGCGCAACGGCCGACGCCTTTCCCGATCTCAGCCACACCACCCGATCCCGCTGGCCCCTCTCCGGGGGATTCCTGCCGCTCTGGGCACCCGGCGGCGCCCGATTCGAAATCCGCTCCACCCGCCTCGATGCCTCCCTGCCGGTGCAGACCATCCCCAACGGCGGAGAATGGCGACCCGTGGCGACCGAGCCACAACTTCAGGAATTCCAAGTCGCCCTCTACGGGCCCTCTGGCCGCATCCTGGGGACCGAATTCATCACGCTCGATTTCGATCAAAATGCCCCGCGAGTCGAATTGAGCGAATTGAGCGCGGGGGGAAGCGCTCCGGACGGCTCAAACGGCAACTGGATCGAACTGCGCAACCGCATCGACCGCCCCGTTGATCTCTCGGGCTACCACCTGAGCGATACCCCCAAGGTTCCCGACAAGTTCCTCATCCCCGAGGGCACGCTCCTCCCTGCAAGGGGTTCCCTGATCTTTTTCGGATCCTCACCGGACCCCTCCTCCCTTCCCTTCCGTTTTTCCGCGACCGGGGAATCCGTCATTCTTTCCAACCCCAGAGGGGAACGGATCGACTCGCTGACCTATGGACTTCAAGCCCCGCAGGCCACCCTGGCCAAGTCTCGGGCCAGTCGGTGGAGACTGGCCTTGCCCACACCGCTTGGTGAAAACGAATTCTTGTTCACCGGCACGCCACAAGCCCTCCACATTTCGGAGTTTCTCAGTCGACCGCTTTCCAACGATCCGGTCGGTGAATTTGTGGAACTGGTCAACGACAGCCCTCTTCCGATTCCCCTCGAAGAGGTCTGCCTGAGCGATGCGCCCGAGATCGATCCCCGAAAACAGGGTTTCCCGGCGCTTAGTTTCATCGGCCCCAACGCGTTTCTGACCCTGGCCGAGAACCCCGAGTCCATCCAGGGGGCTCGTGCCTTGAGCTTCGGCCTATCCAGTCAACCCTCCGCACTGGCGCTCAGCCGCTCATCGGGGCAATCGATCGACGTCTACGCCTACGGCCCTCAACGAACCGGATGGTCCGAAGGCCGGGGCCGGAACTTCGAACGGGCCAGCTTCCCGGTGCCGAACCCCGGCCAACCGAACCCTTCCCTCACCGAGCAACCCCACCCCGTCCAGCTGAGCGAAATCATTGCCAGCAACCAAAGTGTTCCCGCCGCCGCGAATCAACGGGTCTCGGATTGGGTCGAGCTCTACAACACCTCGACTCTCCCCGTCACGCTCTCCCAGCTCGCCCTGACCGATCATCTGGACCGCGCCGATCCCTGGTCCTTCCCCCCCGACACCATCATCGCTCCCCTTGCTCGAATGGTGATCTGTTTTGACAGCACCCGGGATCCCGACGATCGGAATACCGGCTTCGGTCTCAGCGCCTCCGGCGATCAGGTGCTGCTCCTCGAGCGCGCCCCTGACTCGACCCGGGTGATCGATCAGGTTTCGTTTGGATTCCAGGCCCCCGATATCTCCATCGCCCGAATCGGCTTCGACGCCTCCTGGCATCCTGGGGAACCGACTCCCGGCCTGGCGAACCAGGCGGCCCGCCTGGGAGATGCCACCCGGGTCCGGTTCAACGAGTGGTTGGCAAGTGCCACTGAGGGCCCCGATTGGTTTGAGCTCTACAATCCCACCCAAGGCATCGTAGACCTCTCGGGATTCTTTCTCTCCGACGATCGCCTCCGCCCCTTCCAACACCCACTGCCAAACCTGTCCTTTCTCGGCAGCGGCCACCACGCTTGGGTCCAGTTGATTGCCGACGGCAATCCCACTGAGAATGCCCGCCATGTGGACTTCAAGCTCTCAGCCGACGGCGAGGACCTCTTGCTGTCATCCGACACGAGAACGATCATTGATGCGATTCGTTTTGGTCCTCAAAACGCCGATCGTTCCGAAGGGTTCCAACCCGACGGGGGCAGCCTCCCCACCCCGCTCGATCGTCGCTCGCCCGGAGCCAGCAATGACAGCGATCAAGACCAGGATGGACTCCCCGACGGATGGGAACGCCTGGTCGGACTGAATCAGGAGAACGCCCTTGATGCCCAGGAAGATGCCGACGACGACGGGTTGACGAATCGAGAGGAATTCCAGTTGAGAAGTGATCCGTTCGATCCCCGGAGTGGGCTCTCCATCCAAACGATCACCTCCTCAGCAGGGCGCATCCGGCTGACCTTCGATGTCCTCTCGGGGCGTTCCTACGAGGTGCAACAACGACCCTTTCTTGCCGAGGCACCTTGGGAGACGATCTGGACCTTGCAACCGGCCCTCCAAACCGGACCCGCCTTCGCCGAGTTTGAGAGCTCGGAGGACATAAAATTCTTCCGAATCGTTTCGCCTCAACCCACCCCCGCTCCCTCCTCAGGAATCCAGGAATGACCTTGCCGGATCGACACCCCGCCGGCTGAGCGTTGAGAAACGCCCTCTGCCTCTCAATCAGCTCCCCGGTGGAATCATCGCCCCTCGTCAATGGCCCTCGTCCCATTGAGGCTCCGGGGCAGGACGGGAGCTCCATGCCCCGAATTTTTCCTCAAACCGTTCGAATTCGAAATCGCCCACGGTGATCTCTGAAATCCTTCTCAAGGGAAGCTTGACCTCCCCATAGACGGAGGCCCGCCCATAAAGCATTTGGTCATCCGCTGATTGAGGGAGAAACGTGATCACCGATCCATCGCTCATCACCGTTCGAATGCCTTCGGTCGCGACCCCAAACGGATCGTCGTCCCCCTCCCCTTGCTGGGGATCATGAGCGCCGCCCCCCGGTCTCACATCAACAATCCGCACGACCAACTGCCTCGGAATCCTCGTGGGCTTGAACCTGGATTCGAACTCGAGAGTGCTGGCATCAAACGAGCGGAGGGTGCCACGGCGCATGTCCCCGTTCTTCGCTTGAACGATATGGGTGGATGGCGTTTGACGAAACGCACGAGGCACCAGGAGCGCCCGTTCCAAGGAACCAGGCCTGCCCCTCTGCGTCAGGGATGCAACCGTGCCCCCAATGGCCTCCTCCCATGCCTTCGCCCGGCGCTCCTCTTCCGCTTCGTCAAAGTCCCTCCATCCCGAAAACTCAATGCCTTTCAAGGCGTCGGCTTGGAGCGTCCGGGCTGAAAAAAAGGGAGATTCCATTCGGATGGAATGGGAGTCAAAAGCCAAGGCCTTCGCCGGAAAGACATCTCCATTCCTCAGGTGCACTCGGTCGGGATAAAGCCCCCCGCCCATCACATCCCCTTCCCCGCGATGCTTCGAGCTTCGCTCGATCCGCATCCCGCCGGTCTCGGCCAACCTCACGGTGGCGGTCCCTCCCTCCGGACGCCATCCGAAGGGATCCGCTCGGTGATCGAAAATCAGTTGGCCTCGCAGCATGCCCGCCTGAGTGAAGAGTTGATCCAATCCTTCGCTGGCGGATTCCCGATCCCCCGGAGTGGCATCAAGGATCACGGCTTCAATCCCTCTTAACGAAGCCTCGATCGATGCCCTGGAAAAGGCCGTCCGGATGAGGACAGAGCTCCCATTGGCCGAGATCAACTCGCCTCTTAGCGTCGTTCCCCCCTGATATCTCATTTCTCCTCCCTTGGCGCGGAGACCGAGATTGACACTGGGATCAATCACCCGTTCGATGGCGTGATCGGCCAAGGGTGACTCGTTACCGTCCTCCGCCCGGACTACCGGAGCCCCATCCCTCATTCCGAGCCGCCCGTAGAGAACCCGGCCGTCCACCAAATGCACCCTCGCCTTGTCCGATGCCACCGCGCCCTCGTTCACAACGTCCCGCTTGCGATAGAAATCCAGCCTCCGCACCGTCAAATCGTTCCCTCGATTCTGCAACATCACCCCCGACTTCCCCGTTCCAATGCTTACCGCTGGCCACTCCGACAAAAGTCGACCGGACGATTCGAAGATCTGAAGCCGTTGGGTGGCGTCATAGCTCAAGCGAAGGCTCACCCTTGGACGATCCGGAGCGACCACGACCACCCTCTCCGAAAAGGCCCCCTGGACGATCAACAATTCCT
>MDTE01027118.1_pt1 | contig 13666 bp, 11 predicted proteins | sample 811231 | NCBI WGS metagenome assembly MDTE01 (sample SAMN05326651, study PRJNA326480) | marine metagenome | isolation source: seawater | place: Indian Ocean: Red Sea | collected 2010
TTTTCATCTCAATCTATCTTAGAATTATTTAATAAATTAAAACCAGTAAATGGTAGAAATCAATTTATTAAAACAAAAAATAAAGGTATTTATATAATTGATTATGCACATACACCCAGCTCGCTTCTAACTTTACTTAAAGAAATTCGTATATATGCATCAATTAATTCAAGTAAAATTATTACAGTTTTTGGATGTGGAGGTAATAGAGATGTTTGGAAAAGAAAAGAAATGGGCAGAATATCTTCAGTTTTTTCTGATTATATTATCCTTACAGATGATAATCCTCGTAATGAAAAACCAATGAAAATATTAAATGATATTAAACAAGGAATTAAAATAACCAAAAAAGTCTTTCTGATTCCATCAAGAAAAAAAGCTATCTATAAAGCTATATCATTAGCTGAAAAAAATGATTATATTATTATTGCCGGGAAAGGAAATGAAAATAGTATAATGTATAAAGGTCATAAGTTAGCACACAATGATTATGAAATATTAAGGTCAAGAATAAAATGAAAACATCTTTATCTCAACTTAAAGAACCTTTGGATGGGGAACTATATAATTCAGATTCAAATTTTAATGGTATTTCAATTGACTCTAGAACAATTAAGCCTAACAATCTTTTTGTTGCAATTAAAGGTCATAATTTCGATGGACATAATTTTATAGATGAAGCTATTACAAAAGGAGCATCAGCAATAATCTGTGAAAGAAAAATTATTAATGTACCGCAATTAATTGTAAAAGATACAATTATAGCATTGGGAGTTATTGCTCAATTACATATAAATAAACTAAAACCAATTTCAATTGGAATTACTGGAACTAACGGCAAAACTTCAGTAACTAAATTAATCTATTCAATGTTAAATTGGAATAACGAAGCTTTAACTAATTTTGGTAATTTTAATAATCATATTGGTGTTCCACTATCTGTTTTAGAATTATCTACTCATCAGAAACATTGTGTAATAGAAATGGGAGCAAGTATCAAAGGTGATATAAAATATTTATGTGAAATTATTAGACCTAAAATTGTTGCTCTTTTAAATGTATCAGCTGCACATATGGAAAGTTTTGAAAACTTTGAAAATATTTTATTAACAAAAGAGGAAATACTACTTAATCAAGGATTCACTAAAACAGTTATTTTGAATAAAGACGATATAAATTTTGAAAGATGGAAGGAAATTGCAATTGATCATAATATTATAACAATTTCAAAGAATGAAAAGGCAGACTATTCCATACAAAGTTTAGATACAAATAAAATAAATATAAATTTACCTGATAATCAATTATTACAATTGTCACTTAAAGAATATCATATCAATTTTATAGAAAATATTTTATTTTCCGTTGCCTGTTCTCATCAAGCAGGAGCAACCATAGAGAATATAGTTAATGGTTATAATAATTACAAAGGTGTTAAAGGTCGATTTTATATATATGAACTGGCAGATAACTCAAAAGTTATTGATGATACTTATAATGCTAATCCATCTTCAATGAAAAAATCTCTAGATTCTTTATCATCCATGTCTGGTGATAAATGGTTCGTAATGGGTGATATGGGTGAACTTGGTGCACAATCCGAAGAATTTCACCAAGATGTTATTGAATATGCTAAAAAAAATAAGATTGATAAGTTATTTTATATCGGGAAACACGATCATATTGTAAAAAAAACCTTTGGTGATAATGCATATTGTTTTGATAATAAACTAACACTTATTAAGTTTATACAAACAAATATGCATAAAAATGTTAATATTTTAGTGAAAGCTTCCCGTTTTATGAAATTTGAAGATATAGTAATACAATTAGTTAATAATAGTGAATAAATAGAAAATGTTACTTTATATTTTTGATTATCTTTCTCAGTTTTATTCTGGATTTAATGTTTTCCAGTATTTGAGTCTAAGAATTGTTTTAGCTGCATTAACTGGACTATTTTTATCTCTTATTATGACATCTTTATTGATACGTTGGTTGAACACTAAAAAACTCTACCAATCAATTAGAAGCGATGGACCAAAGTCTCATATTACTGAAAAATCTAAAACCCCATCTATGGGCGGAATAATTATTATTATTTCTGTTATTGTCACAACTCTGCTTTGGTCAGAACTTCAAAATAGATATATTTGGGTATTATTATTTATATTGATAACTTTCGGTATCATTGGTTTTTATGATGATTATATAAAATTCATAAAATCTTCTAGTGATGGAATTAAAGGTAGAAGTAAATTTTTTTTTCAAATCTTATTTTCTACACTAGCAATAATTTATTTATATTTAAATTATATAGATACCACTGAATTAACTTTGATATTGCCTTTCTTTAAAGATTTTTCTTTTTATATGGGATTACTTTTTATACCTTGGTGTATATTTATAATAGTTGCATCAAGTAATGCTGTTAATTTAACTGATGGGCTAGATGGATTAGCAATCCTTCCATGTATATTAATTGCAGCAGCATTTGTTGTTTTTGCGTATGTAGAAGGAAATTTTAACATCGCAAATTATCTTTTGATTCCATACTTAAAAGATGCTTCGGAAATTTCAATTTTTGCAGCAGCTATAGTAGGATCTGGATTAGGTTTTTTATGGTATAACTCATATCCTGCAGAAATATTTATGGGCGATGTTGGATCATTATCATTAGGTGCTGCTTTAGGAACAATGGCTGTTCTATTAAGACAAGAAATTGCATTTGCTATCATGAGTGGTGTATTTATAGCTGAAGTCTTATCTGTTATTATCCAAGTTTTATATTTTAAACGTACTAAAAAACGTATTTTTAAAATGTCTCCATTACATCATCATTTTGAATTAAGTGGTTGGGCAGAACCGAAAATAATTGTGAGATTTTGGATAATAACATTTATTTTAGTGTTAATTGCATTATCCTCGTTAAAGATTAGATAGTATGAAAAAACAGTATAAGTTGATTATTGGTACTGGACAGACTTGCCAATCATGCATTGATTATTTTACTAAAACTACTATCGAATATAAAATTTTTGATACAAGAGACATTTCATGTATAAACAAATCTATTATTAATTTAACAAATAAAAATAATTTTAGATTTGGATACTATGAAGAAGCGTTTTTAGATGATATAGATGAAGCTATAGTCAGCCCAGGATTAGATATTAATCAAAAAATAATAAATGATTTAAACCAAAGATCTATACCAATTATAACGGATATAGATTTCTTTAAGAGATTATCAGATTGTAAAATTATTTCAGTAACTGGAACAAATGGAAAAACTACCATTGTTACAATGCTAGAATATTTACTAAATCAGTTAGATATTAAAGCTAAAGCTTGTGGCAATAACGGTGTATCACCATTTATAACATTAGAAGATAAATTTGATTATATTATTATAGAATTATCTAGTTATCAGTTACAGTATATGAATAATTTTAAAAGTTATGTAAGCCTTATATCAAATATAGAAGATGATCATCTTGAAAGACATAATAGTTTTGAAAATTATCTTAATATCAAAAAGAAAATTTTTAAAAATTCTGAAATAACTTTTTGCCATAATAATCTTCTCGAATATATGGATGATGTTTTGAATATAAGAAAATATGGATATGTCGAAGATGATATAAATCATCATTCTCAGAAAATATATATGGATGATACCATTATTGAAAATCTAAAAATAGACAAACAGAATATTTATTACGATGATATATCATGTAATTACAGAGGTACGCATAATCTAGATAATATTTTAGCAGTCCTTTCTATTGCCAATAATCTTTATAATAAAAAGGATTTTTTTAAAAAATCAATAAGAATTCTAAATGATTTTAATTTCTTGCCACATAGAATAGAATTTATAAGAAGTATAAATGATGTAAAATATTATAATGATTCAAAATCTACAAATGTATTTTCAACAATAACAGCATTAAAATATTTAAGAAAAAATATAATATTAATCATGGGTGGTTCTAAAAAAAATTTAGACTATGGAAAACTAAATAATTATATAAATCATCATGTTAAATTGTTAGTTTTATTGGGTGAAAATAAAAACATAATTAATAAACAGATTACAACTAATGTTCCAAAAATTCTATGTAAGACAATAGAAGAATCTGTAAGAGTATCTTATGATAAGGCTAAACCTTATGATTTTGTATTATTATCTCCTGGAAGTCCAAGTTTTGATATGTACACAGATTTTGAAGAAAGAGGAAATGCATTTATTGAAGCAGTAAATAGTCTTGATTAATGAAAGAATAAAAAAATTATTAATAATTATAGAAGGACTTGGTATAGATAAAGTTTTTATTACATGTGTCTTCATTCTATTATCTATTGGATTAGTAATGATAACATCAGCAACTCTTGATCAAGCATATCAGAAATTAAATAATCCATTTCATTTTACTATTAAACATTCTATATACCTATTGCTTGGTATTTCTTTTGCATATGTAATTTCACATATTAAATTAAAGTTTTATGAAGATTATAGTAAACTATTTCTAATCTTATCTTTTATTATTTGTATTTTAGTTTTTATACCAGGGTTAGGGTTTGAAGCTAAAGGGGCTAGAAGATGGATTAGTCTTGGATTTATAACAGTACAGGTATCTGAGATTTCAAGATTATTCATATTAATATGGTTATCAAGCTACATATTAAGAAACGATATTAATAAAATTTTCTATAAATCAGTTATTATAGTTTTATTTTTATCAAGCATAATAATATTCCAACGTGATTTTGGTAGTATGTTTTTATTGATACTGACATTTTTTTCTCTCATGTTAATGAGTGGCGTTAATTTCAAAAAATGGTTATCTACAGCTATTTTATTAATTATACCAATAGTATTACTTGTTATTTTAACTCCTTATCGTTTTAAAAGAGTTATTAGTTTTATTGATCCATGGCAAGATTCTACTGGAGCTGGTTATCAATTGATTGCATCTGAGTTGGCATTTAGCTCTGGTGGTTTGTTCGGGTTAGGATTAGGATCTAGTATTCAAAAATTAAACTATTTACCAGAAGCATATAATGATTTTATCTTTGCAGTGATAGCTGAAGAATTAGGATTACTATTTGTTATATTGGTGATATTTACATATATAATAATGATTACAAGAATATTTATTCTAGCTCACAAATCAGCTGAAAATGGTTTATTAATAGGTTCTTTTTTAGCTAATATGATAGGGCTTTTAATTACATTTCAAGCCATAATACATATGATGGTAAATATAGGTCTAGCTCCCACAAAGGGTATGGGGCTACCTTTGATAAGTTATGGAGGGACTAATCTTTTATGTATGTTTATTTGTATTGGAATTTTAATCAGAATACAGATAGAAAATAAAAGGAAAATTAGTCAAGCCGTACAAAGAGGTTATTAATGTCAGAGAGTTATATTGGTATATTGGCAAGCGGTACTGGAGGACATGTATATCCTGCATATACTTTGTCGCAAGAGTTTATTAAGAAAGGTTATAAAATTATTTGGTTTGGAACTTCTGAAGGGTTAGAGAACAAAATAATAAAAGACAAATCTATTATTATTAAAAATATAAGCTCAAAACCTATTCGAGGTAAGGGTACATTTCAAAAAATTTTAGGAATTATATATATTTTTAAATCCATATATCAATCATTTATAATAGTTCGTAAATATAGGCCTAAATTTATTTTTGGTTTTGGTGGCTTTGTCAGTACTGCACCAACTATTGCTGCATTCTTTTTGAATATTACTACATTTTTACTAGAACAAAATTCTGTAGCTGGAACAGCAAATAAGATTAATTATTATTTCTGTAAAAAGGTATTTGAAACATTTCCTCTGAGCTTTAGTAAGATAAATTCTAAAATTATTCACACAGGTAATTTTGTAAGAAAAAAATTTTATGATTTAGAAAAACCAGAAAAAAAATATTTATCAGAATCCACAATGATAAATATATTAGTTTTAGGTGGAAGTCAGGGATCACAATTTTTTAATAAAGTTTTACCTTTTGCATTTTCTCATTTTAATAATACAAATCTATCTATTAAACATATATCTGGTGAAGACAATAAATTAGAAACTAAAAATAGATATAAAAAATATCATCTAGATGTTTCTGTGCAAAGTTATGTAGATGATATTGAAAACTTTTATGATTGGTCTGATATTGTTATTTGCAGATCTGGTTCAACATCAATTTCTGAGTTATCTGCAATTGGTAAAGCATCTATCCTTGTACCATTTCCTTATGCTACTGATAAACATCAATTAAAAAATGCACAATTTTTGGCTGATAGTGCAGCTGCTATATTAATAGAACAATCTGACTCTTTTACTGAAGAATTTGTAAATATCTTAAATTTGTTATTGAATGATAGAAAACGTCTATACATGCTAGCAAAAAATATACAGGACATTTTTCCTCAGGATCCATTAAAAGTTGTTTTAAAAGAACTTAAAGATTTAGAGTCTATATGACTTTTTGAAAATGAAGATTTTATATAATTATCCATTATCAAAATATAATACTATCCATTTGGGTGGTAATGCTAAAAAAATTATGTTTCCAGAAAATATCAATGATATACAGAGTATTTTAAAATCTAATAAGAAGAATTTAATTATTATAGGCAATGGATCTAATATTGCTTTTAAGGACAATAATTATAATGGCTGTGTAATTATTTTAAAATATTTCAATAGAAATAAAATAATTATTGAAAATAATTCTGTTATAGTAGGAGCAGGTGTTACTTGTTCGAAACTTGCGAAATTTCTTTTTAAAAACAAAGTTAATGGATTTGAATTTTTACATGGCATACCAGGAACTATTGGTGGCTCTATGTTTATGAATGCTGGAGCTTTCAAAAATGAAATATGGGATAAAATAGATGAATTTAAGATGATAAATAAATTTGGAAATATAAGGCTATACAAACGAAATCAAATCAAAATTTCATATAGAAAAACATTTGCACCAGTTAATTCTTATTTTGTAGAGGCTAGATTTAAATTACGGCTAACAAATAATTTTGATAAAAATTTATTATCACTGTATGCACATCAAAGACAAACTACTCAGCCTGTTAATCAATGGTCTTCTGGATGTATTTTTAAAAACCCTTCATCTCATATGTCAGCAAGTAATTTGATAGAAAAGGCTGGATTAAAATCATTTAAAATAGGAGGAATTTATATCTCAAAAAAGCATTCTAATTATTTTATTAATGATGGTACTGGCAAATGTTCTGAATTAATAGCTCTAATAGATTTGGTAAAAAGAAAAATAAAAAAAGAATGTGGTATAAATCTGGAGAAAGAAATTAGAATTATTGGATAACATGGATAATCTAATTAAAAAGAATATTGGTATTTTATCAGGTGGTTGGTCAGAAGAGAGACAAATATCACTTGAAAGCGGTCAGGCAGTATTCGATGCTTTGAAAAATACTGATTTTAATGTTTTTTTATATGATTTGAAAAATAATCTAAATGATTTAACTGCTTTTATAACCGATAATTCAATTGATATTGTATTTAATCTTATACATGGAACAGGAGGCGAAGATGGTACTGTTCAAGCATGGTTAGATAATCTTGGAGTGAAGTATATTGGTTCTGATGCCAAATCATCAGAATTATCTTTTTCAAAAATTTTAACTAAGGAAAAATGGATAGAAAATGATTTAAAAACTCCAAAGTATTTTATAGTAGATAAAAATAATTTAAATATACCTGATATCAATAATATAAAATATGTATTCAAGCCAGATAAATCAGGATCAAGTGTAGGTATAAAGATTTTAAATAATATAAAAGAATTATCTAGGGATTTACCATTATTAGTTAAATCTTCTGATGAAAAATATTTTATAGAAGAATATGTTGAAGGTTATGAATATACTGCTCCTATAATTGACAATAACGTTTTTCCTATAATTAAAATAGAAACTAAAAGAGAGTTTTATAATTATGAAGCCAAATATATAGATAATGACACTAATTTTACTTTTCCTAAATTTAATCAAGATATGTTAAAAGAAATTGAAAAAACATGTTTAAAAGCTTTCAAAATTCTTGGTTGTAAAGGATGGGGAAGAGTTGATTTTTTTATAAATAATAAAGATGAAATCCATCTAATTGAAGTCAATACTATCCCTGGAATGACTAGTCATAGTCTAGTACCAATGTCCGCTAAGAAGAAAGGACTAAATTTTATTGACTTAATAATTGCAATAATAAATTCATGAAAAAAGCGTTTTTTTTTATTATTACATTTTTCATTCTTTTTGGGTTCTTATACTTTGACAATTTTATAGGTCCTTATCCAATTAAAAATATTAAATATAAAGGTGCGTTTGAAAGATCTAACGAACATATTATTAAAAATCAATTAGCAAAATATATTGATACTGATTTATTAAAGATTGACATACGAAATATAAGATCAGAAATAGGAAGTAATAATTGGATTAAAAATGTTCTAGTTACTAGAAAATTTCCTGATACATTAGTAATTGAATTTATTGAATATAAACCATTATATTTTTGGAATAATGAATATATTATTGGAATGAATGGTGAAATGTTTGAAATTCATAATACTAAAAGACTAAAAATACCAACTGTCACTACAGATTCTAATAATCGAAGATCTATTTTTGAGTTATATATGAATTTATCAACTATGCTAGATAAGTTAGGATTAAAAATAACTTCTATTTCTCTTGAATCAGATATTTTGAATATACAGACTGATAAATACTTAATTATCACAAGATATTCTCTTTACAAAATAAAACTAAATGATTTAATTGATGTATACGCAGACTTGATTACAAAGTATAATAGAAAAATATCTACTATTGATTTGAGGTATTCAACTGGTTTTACTGTTAAATAAATTTAAGTGAATAATTCATATAATAATGAAAAATTTGTAGCGCTTGATATTGGGACAACCAAGGTATTATGTTTGGTTGCTGAATATAGTCCAGAAGGCAAACTGAGAATCATCGGAATTGGGGATGAACCTTGTTCTGGGTTAAACAAAGGTGTCATTTCGGAAATAGATACAACTGTTACTAGCATTAAAAGAGCGACAGACACAGCTGCAGGAATGTCAAAATTTGCTATTAAATCTGTTACAACTGGGATTTCAGGCAAGCATATTCAAAGTTATAACGGCAATGGTATCCTTAAAATTATTAATGAAACTGTAACGGAAGAGGATAAAGAAACTGTAATTGACAAAGCAGCAGATATACAAATTCCAAGCGATCAAGAAATACTTCATGTTATTGAACAAGATTATACAATTGATGATCAAAAAGGAATTAAAGAGCCATTAAATATGGCCGGATCACAATTACACGCAAATGTTCATATAATTACAGCTTCTTCTACAGCAAAAAAGAATCTTGCTAAGTGTATAGAAAATAGTTTTTTAACTATTGATGAATATGTTCTTCAGCCAGTAGCTTCAAGTTATTCAGTTTTAACTGAAGAAGAAAAATCATTGGGTGTTTGTTTAGTTGATATAGGCGGAGGAACTACTGATATAGCTATTTTCACAGATGGAACTATTAAATATACATCTATAATACCATTAGCAGGTCAATCTATTACAAACGATATTAGAGTTGGATTAGTAACGACTTTAGATGCAGCTGAAGAGATCAAAAAAAAATATGGATCTCTAATTGAATCTCCAGATGATGATCAAATTAAAATTCCTGTTCCATCAGTTTCTGATAAACCTGAATCAGAAACAAGTAAACCAATTTTAAAACACATAATATCCTGCAGATTAGATGAAATATTTAAAAAAATTCAAGAAGTTATTTTAAATAGTGGTTACTCAAATAAAATTAGATGCGGTATAGTATTCACAGGTGGTGGTTCTAAAATTGATGGATTAGATGTTTACGCTGAAAGTAAGTTTGGTTGTCCTGTTAAGATTGGAAGTCCAGTACATATAGATGGTTTAACAAATTTAACTGGAAAGACAAGATATGCTACTGCTGTTGGACTGTTATTATACAGAGAAAATCAACTAGAAAAAATGCCACACCGACAACATCCATCAAATTCAATATTAGAGTTTCTTAATAAATTATGGGAAAAAATATCAAATTATTTCCAGAAAGAACTTTAATCATATAATTTTGTCCAAATATCATGGGGGAACATATACTTATCATATGTTTTAATTAACAATACTTGATAAATACAGTATAATTACAGTTCAATTATGATAAAACAAAGAACACTATCTAATACAATTAGGGCAACTGGAATAGGACTTCATACTGGTCAAGAAATTAATTTAATCCTAAAACCTGGTGAAATTAATTCAGGAATAGTTTTCAAAAGAATAGACATTAGCAATGATCCAATTTCTGCAACATTAAATAATGTTCATGATACAAGACTTTCAACTTCAATCTCTAAAGGTAATTCAAAAATATCTACAGTTGAACATTTGTTATCTGCAATGGCAGGACTTGGAATTGATAATGCTATTGTTGAATTAGATGGACCAGAAGTTCCAATCTTAGATGGAAGCTCAAGACCATTTGTTTTTTTAATTCAATCAGCTGGCATAACTGAACAAAGTAAACCAAAAAAATTTATTAAAATAAAAAAAACAATTGAAGTAAAAGAAGATAGTAAATGGGCAAAAATAGAACCATTTGATGGATTTAAAGTTGCATTTACAATTGATTTTAAACATCCAACATTTTCAGAACAAACACAATCAGCAGAAATTGATTTTTCTACAGTCTCATATCTCAGTCAAGTTAGTCGTGCCAGAACATTTGGATTTGCAAAAGATATTGAAAAATTACGTAAAAATAATTTAGCGCTTGGTGGTAGTGTAAAAAACGCAATCGTAATAGATGATTATAGAGTTATAAACGAAGAAGGCTTAAGATTTGAAGATGAATTTGTGAAACATAAAATTCTTGATGCTATAGGTGATTTATATTTACTTGGTCATGGTATTATAGGTTCTTTTTCTGCATACAAATCAGGTCATCATCTAAATAATTTACTTTTAAGAGAACTAATTAATAATTCTGAAGCATGGGAAGAAGTAATAATTGAAGATGATTCAAGAGCACCTATTTTCTATACTAAACCGTTACCTGAAGCTACTTAACTATCAACTATAATTTTTATATCATCAATTTTAAAGAAATCGTTTTTTTCTAAAATATGAATATATTTTTGTTTTTCGAATCTCATTAATGTAGCAAATGATGATTTTTTAACACCTAAAATTAATATAGTACCAGATATGTTAAGGACACTAATTTGTGAGATTATTTCCTTAGGAAAATTTTTTTGAATATATGACTCAAACTTACCAATCAATAGGCTTTTTTTAGCAAGATGGTTAGGTATATAAGTCGAAATTTTTTTCATAATTACTATATTTATTGTATTATGAAAAGCATATTAATAACAAAGGGTTTGTTCTAGTTACTACAGAAAATGTTGCCTAAAATCATAAAAAATTTATTTGGGACCAGAAATAGTCGTCTTCTAAAAGAATATAAAACTATCTTAGATAAAATTAATTTTTTGGAAAATAAGTATGCATCTTTGAATGATATAGATCTCAAGAATTACACCATTAAATTAAAACAAGAATATAAACAAGATAATAATTTTGAAAAAATTTTACCCGATGCTTTTGCTATTGTTAGGGAAGCATCAAAGAGGGTATTAGGACTTAGACATTATGATGAACAGATTATTGGTGGAATAGCACTTCATCAAGGAAAAATTGCTGAAATGAAAACAGGAGAAGGTAAAACTTTAGTAGCAACTCTCCCAGCTTATTTAAATGCACTAAGCGATAAATCTGTTTTCATTATAACTGTCAATGATTATTTAGCACAAAGGGATGCTGAATGGATGGGTAAAATTTATAATTTTCTAGGATTATCAGTTGGAACAATAACTAATATGATTGAACCTAAAGAAAGGAAAAATATGTATCAAAGAGATATAGTTTATGGAACAAATAATGAATTTGGTTTTGACTACTTAAGAGATAATATGATTTATAATTTAGATGATAAAGTACAAGGTCAATTGAAATACGGTATTGTAGATGAAGTTGACTCAGTTCTTGTTGATGAAGCACGAACACCTTTGGTAATTTCAGGCTCTAAATCAGAAAATAATAATTTATACCAAAAAATAAATAAAATAACTAAACAGTTAATGTCTAACAAACAACACGATCTATTTTATGTTGTTGATGAAAAACAGAAAACTATTTCTTTGACAGAAGAAGGGCATAAAGAAGTTGAACATTTACTTGTACAAAGCAAAATGATTACTTCAAGTGATGATTTGTATTTACCAAAAAACATACAATTACTTCATCATATAGATGCATCGTTAAGAGCAAATTTAATTTTCAAGATTAATATTGATTACGTTATTGAAAATAATCAAGTTGTTATTATAGATGAATTTTCAGGTAGAAAAATGCCTGGTAGACGATGGGCAGAAGGTTTGCATCAGGCTATTGAAGCAAAAGAAAATGTTACAATACAAAATGAAAATCTCACATATGCTTCAATTACTTTTCAAAATTATTTTCGTTTATTTGATAAGCTTGCTGGAATGACAGGTACAGCAGATACAGAAGCTGTAGAATTTCAACAAATCTATGGATTAGAAGTTGTTGTAATTCCACCACATAAAGAAATGATAAGAAACGATGAAGTAGATCTTGTTTATTTAAGTATTAAAGAAAAATTTAGAGCTATTGTAGATAAAATTATAAATGTACATGAAACACAACAACCTATACTTGTTGGTACAACTTCAATAGAATCATCAGAAAATATTTCTAAATTATTAAAACAAAAAAAAATTAATCATTCAGTTCTTAATGCAAAATATCATCAAAAAGAAGCAGAAATTATTGCACAAGCAGGAAAGCTAGGATCTGTTACAATAGCAACAAATATGGCTGGAAGAGGAACAGATATTGTATTAGGTGGTAATTATTTATTTGAATCAGAAAATAATTCCGAAATAAAAAAAAGTGAATGGGAAAAAAACCATGAACAAGTAAAAAAATTAGGAGGATTATATATTATAGGTACTGAAAGGCATGAATCTAGAAGAGTTGATAATCAACTACGTGGGAGATCAGGAAGACAAGGCGATCCTGGAGTCACTAGATTTTATTTGTCATTGGAAGATAATTTAATGAGAATTTTTGCATCTGAAAAAGTTAGTGAAATAATGAAAAAACTTGGAATGCAAGAGGGGGAAGCAATTGAGCATAAATGGGTAGCTAAATCCATAGAAAATGCACAAAAAAGAGTTGAAGCACACAACTTTGATATACGTAAAACATTATTGGAATATGATGATATTTCAAATGAACAAAGAAAAGTTATATATAATCAAAGAGATCAAATTTTATCTTCAGAAAATTTGAACAATATACTGGAAAAAATTGTGTTTAACACAGTTGAAAATATATTATTTAGATATTTGCCATTAGATATGCCAATTAGTCAATGGCAGTTTGATGAACTTGAAAAAAATCTAAATGATGAATATTTAATTTCTATCAATTTAAAAGAAATACATGAAAAA
>MDTE01057036.1_pt1 | contig 13666 bp, 15 predicted proteins | sample 811231 | NCBI WGS metagenome assembly MDTE01 (sample SAMN05326651, study PRJNA326480) | marine metagenome | isolation source: seawater | place: Indian Ocean: Red Sea | collected 2010
AGTTGCCTCGTCGACCTCGAAGATTTTTTCCGCAATGACCATCTTGAGTTCATTGGCACGGGTAAGGTTTGGATACACTCCGTCCTCGTCCTTACGGTCGAAAATCTTATCTCCATCTAGGTACACTTCTAGCCTGCCCGCGTCCGCTGGGGTTAGCTTTACAGCTATATCCCCCGGGTCCTGGGATCTCCAGAATTCAGTTGCCAGCCACGTGGCAACAGCATGATATCCTCAAGGAACGCAGTAGACTACCTCTACTTCGACTTTTCCAAATTGTGCTCCGGCCATTGTTTTCCTCCGCTAGGTGTTCTCTTAGTCACGAAGTTTAATAGATTAAATAAACGAATTCAAGGAAAGACAATATATGAGAAAGGGACATCGCTTATTTAAGCGATGTCCCTTTAGTTTTCCTTACTGGTTATGCTGGTACTAGTTTACGATTGCACTACCTTGTCCAACAGCGGTAGTGTTACCGTCCTGGTTTTGACAGGAAATATCCACCGTTACCATTGTTCCACCGTCAACTTCTTGGCTGCTGTTTAAGCTACCGCTGACTGTGACGGTATCTCCTTCCTTAACTGGTCTAAGGAACTTAAGGTTCACAACACCGCTATGGTGAAAGGTATCGGCTCCGAAGAACTCCCGTAGTAACTCAGATGCGAATGCTACTGACATCCTACCTGAAGCAATAGGGTATGTTGTACCTAGTCTTTGCTTGGCTAGCTCGGGGCTGTTATGTATGTTTTCTCGATCGCGTATTCCGCATGACTCGAACTGGTTAATCTTTACCTGGGTAATCGATTTGGTTATAGAAGGAATCGCCTTGTTTTCTAACCCTGTGGATGCCATTTCTTTCCCACCTCATCTGGTTTTTTCATTTGATACGTGCGCATTTTTTCGATAAGTCTGCCATCTTCATCGGTAGCGGTAGCTTCGATAACAAGGTATGGCTTATCTCTACGTGTGTACTTATCGTGTACACGGCCTGTGACCTTTATTATCTTTCCAGCTATCGGAGGATTATGGAACTCCATCTCGTTACCGGCATTAACTCCACCGGTATTGTCCTCATAGGCTAGTCCCAGCGCGGTTGCATCGTGCTTGACTGCTATTGTTGGAAACAAGCCTTTGGGATCATCGACAGATTTTCTGTATTCGTCGATCATCTCTTGGGTGAGCAAATATTCGTATGATCCCAGTTCCTCACCAATTACGAGGTTGTCATACACTAATTCAGGTAAATTTTCTTGTGCCATAAACGCTCTCCTTTATTAGTGAAAACACGATACTGCAATTCGAATTCCAAGTCAATCACGCAGTTCCTTGTCATGGGAATCTGTCCGGATTGTATTTGATTCCATTTGGAACTACCAATAGTTTGTAGGATAAATGCAAGGTTTTTCATGGCCTATGTCACTGTATTTCCTCTATAATGGGATAGCAGTGGAATAATATTATGCTGGATGTAATCAATGGAACTGACATTTGAAAGAGGGGACCAAAACCGTCCAAAAGGCCATGCATTGGTGTATTTCCGCGTGAATAATGAGCCGGACACGGTATATGTGACCTATATCATTGCTCTTCCAGTTAAAGCAGACTTAACCAAGTATGTACCGCCATTCTTGGCTACACATCTAGGGAGTATGCCTCTTAATGATTTCTCTGCCTTTGCTATGCCACCTGTTCCTGAAGCGGTAGATAGTTTCGAGGAAGTCGAACGATTGGCTCGGTTACGTGACGATGACATGGCTTACGCAGACAGTATGTTCTCATTTGATCTTCCGAGGATGATGGAAGCTGTCACTGAAGCAGTTCAGGTGTATTCGGATCTATGCGATCAATATTTTAATCGCGAAGCTGGAAATACTGTAGACAGTGGCGAAACACTTGGACAAATTCCCGGGTCTAATCCTGATGACGACTCTTCTTACCAGGTAAATGAAGTTCTTTTCGGACTTATGAGTGAAGCGGACAAGCTAACTGAACTTTCAAGACTCCTCGGAAAACTTAGATTTGCCCAGGATGGGGCAGATGCTAATATGTCAGAGGAAGTTAGTGAAGAGATAAGATCTTTGGCCAAGTTTCTTCCAGATCAATTCAAGCTTTCTCAATTACTTGCCGCAGCTCAAGATACCTCTAGGAATGGTGAAAAGTTGGCCCAATTGTATTTGGATCGATGCTTTAGGCTCTCATCCGGAGATTTTCGCAAGGTAGAGGCTATAGATAATGAAATCAGTTCTATTGAATTGATATAAGACGCCCTGCTATTATCACGCTTGTTTTCGTTGACACCCTATTCCCTCCCGCGTACACTTTCTTCAGCCGACGCAGAAGTTGTGTTATTTAAATTAGTTCTTTACTGGTAGCTTTTTTCTTCTACCAGGATTGATTTATTAGGAGAATCTATGTCCTTTTTGATGGAACAGGATCCGGAAGTTGCTAAGGCCATCGAGCTAGAAGACCTGAGACAGCGGGATAGCATCGTCCTGATTGCTTCAGAGAATTATGCGAGTAAGGCGGTACTTGAAGCACAGTCAGGAGTAATGAATAACAAGTATGCGGAAGGTTACCCTGGGCGACGCTACTACGGCGGATGTGAAAACGTAGATATCGTTGAAAGACTGGCGATAAGCCGTGCAAAGGAACTTTTCGGAGCTGATCATGCAAATGTTCAGGCTCATAGTGGCGCTCAAGCTAACATGGCAGCATATTTCGCTATCTTGGAACCCGGTGATACAGTTATGGGAATGAGGTTAGACCAGGGTGGGCATCTTACTCATGGAGCTTCTGTAAACTTCTCGGGTAATCTTTATAATTTTGTCCCTTATGGAGTCGATGAAACTAGCGAGACTATCGACTATGATCAAGTTGAAAAGCTTGCGAAGGAACATGAACCCAAGTTAATTGTCGCTGGATGTAGCGCGTACGCACGTATACTGGATTTCCCGAGATTTCGTGCTATCGCAGACTTGGTTGGGGCAAAACTGATGGTGGACATGGCCCATATTTCTGGATTGATTGCTGGCGGAGCGCATCCTTCTCCTTTTCCCCATGCTCATGTTGTAACCTCTACTACCCAGAAAACGTTGAGAGGGCCACGAGGCGGCCTTATATTATGCGATGAAGAGCTAGGGCGTAAGATTGATTACGGTGTATTTCCTTATGCTCAGGGTGGTCCTTTTATGCATGTTATTGCTGCTAAAGCGGTGTGTTTCGGGGAAGCATTAACTCCGGGGTACGCGAATTATGCGTCGCAAATAGTTTCTAATGCGCAGGTTATGGCACGGGAATTATCAGAGGCAGGATTACGACTAGTATCTGGCGGCACTGATAATCATTTAATACTAGTAGATTTGACTCCCATGGATATTGACGGACGGGATGCGGAATTGGCGATGGAAAAGGTAGGGATAAGCGCAAATAAGAATGCAATCCCTAATGATCCAAAACCCCCTAGGGTAGCTAGCGGTCTACGCTTAGGCACCCCTGCTATAACCAGTCGCGGATTTAAAGAACAGGAATCTAAACAAGTTGCGGAGTTGATCGTTCGAGTTCTTACAAATATGGGTGACGAACAGGTTGAAAATAAAGTTAGGAAAGAGATAAAAGAACTGACATCAAGGTTCCCTGTTCCGGGATTGGACACATAAGTTGAGAGCATTACCCAGCGATGCTATAATTCTCTGATTGCAATAATTAATAGGAGTTCCAGTTGCGCCACTACGAATTAGTCACAATACTGAGTCCAATGCTTAATCAAACTGAGGCTACTGAGGCTTGGGACCAGATTAAAAATTTCATTACTAACCGAGAAGGAGAGATTGTCAGAGAGCAATCTTGGGGAACCCGTAGACTTGCGTATCCGATACGGCAGGGTTCATATAACTTCTTGGAAGGTAGTTATTATCTCACTAATTTTTCTACTGACACACCATTCAACATAGAGTTGGAAACGTTTTTGAGGTTAGATGAAAGAGTCTTACGTTCTATGGTCATCGCAGGTGATCCACCGCCACCACCGGCTCCAACACCGGAGCCTGTCGCAGCGGTTGAAACCGAGGTTATCAAACCTGTGGATGATGCTGCTGATAGTGAACCTGACACTACGGTTGCAGAGGATGCTAGTAACGAGGCAGACACCTCCGAAGAGACTAGTGAGACCGAGGCCGCTGTTCAAGAAACACCAACATCAAACGAGGTAGAAGCGGAAGAATCTGCCAACTCCGACGAAACTCCCGATGAATCGGATGAGACTTCTGTTTCTGAGGCCCAGTCCGAAGAAGAAACTGTAGATACAGAAGAGTCGAGTTAATAAGCTGACTCTAGAGAGTAGGCTTTGAGCTGTTGCTATATTGGCGACGAAACTTTACGAGGCCAGTTTGAATAAGATAATTGTTATAGGTAACTTAGGTCGTGACCCTGAAATGCGGTATACTGCCAGCGGTCAGAGCGTTACGTCTTTCAGTGTAGCGTCGAACCGGCGATATACCACTGCGTCTGGCGAACAACGCGATGAGACAGAATGGTTCAATGTAAACGCTTGGGGGAGATTCTCTGAACTGTGTAACCAATATCTTGCTCGGGGTAGACAAGTTTATGTTGAAGGCCGTCTTAGTAGTCGAACTTATGAGGCCAGGGATGGGCAGACTAGGTTCGTAAATGAAATTAATCTAACAGATATTCAATTTCTGGGTGGTAATGGAGGACAGGGTGAAGACCGTGCTCCATTTACCCAGGATGCATCTATGGGAGACTCGGCGCCTCCACTAGATGATGTAGACGATTTACCATTTTAAGCCCTTTGGGAGGAGATATCTCTTTATGACTACACCAGAAGAACAGGCAGCTCCGGAAACTCAGGAGGCTGCGGTTACTCCAGTTCAACCAGAGACAGCCGGAACGCCTTCAAATGTAAGTGCACCGGGGGCCGCTTCACAGCCGGCCGCGACTGCTCCTGCTCGTGAAGGAGGTCAGAGGCCAGAAGGTGGAGGGTTTAGACCTTCAGGACCGCCAAGAGCAGGTGGAGGGTTTAGACCTGGACCTGGTCAACGACCGGGCGGTCGCCCCAGGGGTCGATACGCACCAAGGCGGAGAGTGTGTACGTTCTGCGTTGAACACGCTAAGAGCATCGATTATAAGGATGTGGAGCGACTCCGTAGATTTATTTCTGATCGTGCAAAGATAGAACCGACTCGGAAAACTGGCGTGTGTGCAAAGCACCAACGACTGCTTTCTACAGCAATCAAGAGGGCTAGACACATCGCATTGCTTCCGTTTGTGCCTAATCCAAACATTAATATGGGGATTCGGAGATAGAATATTCTAATCCGTGACTTTAACCTGGCGTTGATATCGCAAGTTCCTGGTCTTCAAAGCTGCAGATCTTTGTAGCAGGCACAGATTAATCCTTAGAGGTCTTTGGTATGAACCTTCCATGGCGCCGCCGCAATCCGGATAACGACGATCAACCTGTAGCTTCAAATAGGCGACAGCGTTCTTCTACAACAAATAATCCGGTCCAACCTAGTTCTAGTGCTCAGGAAAAACGCAGACAACGGTTCGCTATATTGGTAGGTGCTTCCTTAATATTCGTTATTCTTGTAATTGTAGGTCTGGGTTTTTACAAAGAGTTTGTAGAACCGCCAAGAGTAATGGCAGGGTCGATCAGAGGCGAAACTTTCACTATGGGAGATCTTGTCCAGAGATTACGGGTTAGGCAAGGTATAAATCGCTATGAGGGTGGATTTGTTGATTTAGCAGTAGATCCATTTCAATTTCTGCAAGATCTCTTGTTTGTGGAAATTGTTAGACAAGCCGCTCCTACTCTAGGCCTAGATGCTAATGACGAATTAATTGATCAGGCACTCCGGCGACAGTTTTATCCACGGGTTCCTGAAGGTCAACAAAGCGACGACGCACAGCTAGAAAAAGAATTTATGAATACATACCAGGGGTTTTTGACACAAGTCAGATTGTCTGATGAAGACTATCGCGACATGGTTAAAGACCAAATCTTGCTTCTCCAGCTGAGCGGCTTGTTGAGTTCGAGCATACCTGATAAACCGGATCATGTTGAAGTGGAATGGATCAGGATCGATTTTGAGGTTAATGTTATCCCAGAAGAAGTTATGGACCGTCTCAAAGAGGAGGAATTCTCAGATGTAGCGATGGAGTTTTTCACCCCTGTCGAATACGGGGATGAAACAGGCTATGTGGGTTGGGTTCCCAAGGGTGCTTTCCCAGATCTGGATCCTTATTTGTTTGGTGACGAGGAAAACGAGCCACTTCAGGTAGGTCAAATTAGTGAACCTCTCTACGGCGGCGATGCCACTTATATATTGCGAGTTATATCTGGCGTGCAGCCACATGATTTAACTGCCAGAATGCGGGTGAAACTGACTAAACAGTTGGTGCACACGTGGCGGAACGATCAGATGGAAAGGGGTTCAAAGGAAAAATGGTTAAAAGTAAATTTTGATAGTGACAGGTATGCTTGGGTAGCAGAACAAGTCCGTATAACAGCGCCCAGAATAGATAGTAACGAAGAAGGAGAAGGTCAGGGTAGCTTGCCTTAGTGACCCTCATGTCATACGTAGTGAAGGATATATCAGAAATAAATATTGGCCTAATGGGTCTCGGCATAGTTGGAGTTGGCGTCGCGCGTCGCCTTCTATCAGATAAGTCCCAAATATCTAGCAAAACAGGAAGAGGACTCAATCTAGCCCGTGTAATGGTGCGGGATATAAATAAACCTAGAGATATACAAATCTCTCCAGATATTATCACTGCTGAACCTGAGGATATAATATCGGACCCGAGTATAGATATTATTGTGGAAGTCATTGGCGGGATTGATCCGGCCAAAAGTCTTATAGTCAAGGCGCTCACACAAGGCAAACATGTTGTCACAGCGAACAAAGAGGTAGTGGCAAAATATGGACCCGAACTGCATCGGGTAGCTATGGACAATCATGTGAATCTTCTCTACGAGGCGAGTGTGTGTGGCGCTATACCGGTATTGAGTGTACTAACGAATCCCTTGCTGTCGAATACCTTTAGAAATGTACGGGGGATAATTAACGGCACTAGTAATTATATTCTCACGGACATGGCTTACAACAACGCACATTTTGATATTGCTTTAAAAGAGGCACAGAGCCTTGGATATGCCGAATCGGATCCAACGAACGATGTAGACAGTTTTGATGCAGTCTATAAATTGTCCATATTGGCCTCTTTAGCGTTTCGTTGCAGAGTTTCTCCTGATGATGTATATCGAGAAGGTATCAGGGAATTGAAATCACAGGACTTCCAATATGCACGGGAATTAGGTTATGCGATTAAGTGTCTTGCGGTAGCAGATAGAAAAGGAGATGCGGTTCAGGCGAGGGTCTATCCAGCTTTAATCCCTATTGACAACATGATAGCAAAAGTCGATGGGGTTTATAATGCCGTTGAGGTTTCAGGGGATTTATGTGGTCAAGTACTATTGCATGGGTTGGGTGCCGGGCGTGAACCTACAGCAAGTGCCGTCTTGGGGGATGTTATACAGATTGCAAGCCAGATGTCAAAGGATGGACTTAGGTCACAGTTTGACTATATAGAAAATACATATAACGTAATTCCCATTGATGATTTAGAGACGAGATATTACATAAGATTGGTAGTAACTGATACTGCTGGCGTATTAGCCCAGATAGCAAAAATCCTAGGTAGCAAAGGGATTAGCATAGCGTCAGTTCTGCAGAAGGATACATTCCCTGAGGAACAAAAGGCTGAGCTAGTGATAACTACTCATCCAGCTTATGAGGCCTCAGTTCAAAAAGCGTTATCGGAAGTAAATGAACTAGATGTTGTGAGTGACATCAGTAATATTATTCGGATCGAAGGTTAGGTATAAGCACTGTGACTTATTCTCAGGTTATATCATTAACTGCGATGTAGCGACATCAATATTATTTGCGAAGATTATTAAATGGGTTCTGGAGTTATAAAAAAATACTGGGAATATCTTCCAGTTACCGATGAGACGCCTCTTCTGAGTCTGGGAGAGGGTGATACCCCTTTGGTGAGATCAAGTCATATTGAAAAACAAGTAGGCTGTGAAGAGCTTTATTTCAAGCTAGAAGGATGTAATCCTACAGGTTCCTTCAAAGATAGGGGAATGGTAGTTGCTATGGCCAAAGCACTTGAGTCAAATAGTGTCGCAGTAATGTGTGCTTCGACCGGTAATACAAGTGCCTCTGCGGCTGCATATGGAGCGTATTGTAACCTGCCAGTCATGGTGCTAATACCAAAGGGCGAAGTGGCTTTAGGTAAATTGGCTCAAGCAATGGCATACGGAGCCAAGATTGTAATGGTAGATGGTAATTTTGATGATGCTCTCCAGTTAGTCAGAGATTTTACTGCAAAGCATGAAGTTACACTCGTTAATTCAGTAAACCCCCATCGGTTAGAAGGGCAGAAAACGGGAGCTTTCGAAGTTTCTGATGTCTTGGGTGACGCTCCGGATTATATGTTTATACCTGTGGGTAATGCGGGGAATATCACGGCCTACTGGAAAGGATTTAAGGAATACAAGGATCGTGGCAAAACTAATAAACTTCCGAGGATGATGGGTTTTCAAGCAGCAGGGGCTGCGCCAATAGTCACGGGAGAAATTGTATCTAGTCCACAGACCATCGCATCTGCAATAAGGATAGGTAATCCAGCAAGTTGGCAAAATGCTTTAAATGCTCGTGATGAATCTGATGGGTCAATAAATTCGGTGACTGATGATGAGATATTAGATGCATATCGTATGTTGGCATCCGAGGAAGGGATATTCGGTGAACCAGCGTCTGCGGCATCTGTTGCAGGTTTGTTTAAATCTACAGCTCAAGGGTTAGACTTGAGTGGAAAAAGAGTAGTATGTGTAATCACTGGTAGTGGACTGAAAGACCCTGATCTAGCAGTAAGTAGTATTCAGTCGGGAGCTATTGAAATACCAGCTAATATGGCTAGCTTAGAAAACATTGCATTGAACTTAGGATAATATTTAACACTCTTGGCGGGGTAATATTAATCAAGAACAGATAACAAAGGCAGTTCTGGCTATTCTTGAAGCAGTAGGCGAGGATCCTAGTAGAGAAGGGTTGTTGGAAACACCTTCGCGTGTATCTGAGATGTACACTGAATTATTTTCTGGTATCGGGAAGGACGCTTCAAGCGAAATTGATGCTATATTTGATGAGAATTATACGGATCCTGTAGTTTTGCATAGACTCAGATTCCACTCTATTTGTGAACACCATTTACTACCATTCTTTGGATTGGCTGATCTTGTTTATGTCCCCAATGGAAAAATTGCCGGTATCAGCAAATTTATCAGGTGTCTTGATGTACTGAGTCGTAGACCGCAAGTACAAGAGCGACTGACTTCTCAATGGGCAGATGCAGTGTCGGATAAACTAGCTCCTAGGGTTGTAGCTGTAAGATTGCAAGCCGAACATTTGTGTATGTCTATAAGAGGTGTTGAAAAACCAGGTACTTTGATGACTACTATGGCTTTTCGTGGTGATCTCGGTAGCAATGGGATGAGAAAAGAAGAGTTGTTGAGGTTGTTAGCAGGGTAACTAACCAATTAATGGAAATTACTAAGATATTAAATATTAAAGATACACATGAATCTTGGAGCAAGTTGTTAGCATATTGCCCGGAGGATACGATTTATCTTACTCCAGAATGGCAGGAGACCTGGTGGTCTTCTTTTGGACACGACAAAGAGATGATCGGATTCCACGTCAAGGGAGGAAATGGTGATATTGGCATAGCTTCCCTCTCAAAACAACAAGGAATCATTTCTTTACTGGGTAATTCCGAGACATTTGATTACAACGATTTTATTATTGTGCCAGGATATGAACGGGAGTTCTTTGACACATTACTGGATCATTTGGAATCAGAAGATTTTAACCGTCTAGAACTGTACTCGATTAGGGAATCATCGCCCACTTTATTTTATCTCCCTGAATTGGCACGAGACAGAGGCTACATTGTGGATATATCTGAAGAAGATGTGGTCCCGGGCTTGGAACTACCACTGGACTGGGAGTCATACGTGGCCTCATTATCGAGAAAAGATAGGCATGAATTGCGGCGCAAATTTAGGAGGCTAGAATCTTTACCGTCGTGGAGATGGTACATTGTTCAGGATGAGTCTTCTGTATTAAGCCATGTGGATGAATTTCTTAGATTAATGCGATTGAGTGCGGTCGAGAAATCTGAATATATGAATGCTGAACGAGAAACATTCTTTCGTAAAATGACCAAGATTATGGCTGGTTTAGGCTTGATCAAATTGTTTTTCTTGGAAATAGATGACCTAAACGTAGCGTCCAGTTTATGTTTTGATTATGGCAAATCGAGACTCTTGTACAATAGTGGGTACGACCCTGAGTCAAGCTATTATAGTGTTGGATTATTGATGAATGCATTGTGCATAAAAGATGCTATTAGTTCGGAACTGCAGTATTTCGATTTTCTTCGAGGATCTGAGCCTTACAAATATCATCTGGGGGGAGTGAATCACAATATATTTAGTATGGTGGTACGATCACTGTGACGTCACCCAGAGTAGCTTTAATAAGCTTTCATGCTTGTCCATTAGCCTCTCCTGGAGAGGGTAAATCGGGAGGTATGAATGTATACGTATCACAACTGTCACACAGTCTCAATAAATTAGGAATAGAAGTCGATATATTTACAAGAAACCATCATGGTTGCCATACGGAAGGTGATAATGCTGTAGATGGTGTCAGGGTTATTCATCTCCCTGGTGGTTATGAAGATGCGTCTATGGATGAATTATTTGGGTTTTTACCAGAGTTTTTGGACGGCATGCGCAACTTCGTCTTGAAAAACCATATTAACTATGAAGCTGTTCATTCACATTATTGGTTATCAGGCTGGATTGGCCGGTTATTTTCTCAGGAGTTGCATGCAAATCATGTGATTACATTTCATACCCTCTCTCTGATCAAGATGCAATCACGGCCCGGAGAGTTTGAGAGTTTACAGCGGCAGAATACTGAGAGAGAGCTTATTGCTGGAACGCGATCTATAGTGGCATTTAGTCCTCATGAGAGGGATGCAATGGCACGACTATATGGAGCCAATTTGGATCATATAACTTTGGTGCCGTGCGGGGTTGATTTAGGTACATTTAGGCCTATCAGTCGCGAAGTATCGAGAGGTAATTTGGGATTAAACGGAGATAAGATACTGCTGTATGTAGGTAGAATAGAGTCCTTAAAGGGACTAGATTTATTAGTTCATACTGCTGCGCAAATTCGAAATGTCGATGACATAGACGGTACGAGAGTTGTGGTCGTTGGTGGCGATGACGGCAAGAGTCATGAATTGGACCGAATAAAAAAGTTAACGCACGCATTAAATGTTAGTAATATTTTTGACTTTGTTGGCCGAGTAGATCAAGATGAATTGCCTATGTATTATAGTGCTGCAGACGTATGCGTAGTGCCCTCTTTTTACGAGAGTTTTGGGCTCGCTGCATTAGAGTCTATGGCATGCGGTACTCCTGTGGTAGCATCTCGGGTGGGAGGCCTTTCCACAGTTGTCAAACATGGTAGTACTGGATACCTACAATCATGGAGATGTCCTGAAGCATTTGCAAATTCCGTTGAAATGATAATGTCTAGCCAGAATCTCAGAGATAGTATGGGGATAGCTGCTAGGAACCAAGCTGAGACATTGGGATGGGATAATGTCGCGCGTCAAATGATTAATATATATGGCGTATAAGGCCTCCAGAACTCCACATTGTTGAAAAGGACGGTTAATGGTTTTAAAAAAAATAGTGCTTCATATACGAACCACTCTGATAGCTGGACTATTAGCTATATTGCCTATCGGCGTAACGATATTTGTCCTTAAATTCTTCTTCGAGTTATTGGATCCACTTTTGGGTCCAATTCTTAATATGGGCAATGTGCAAATATTTCCTGGATTAGGTGTAATACTCTTACTGATTTTGTTATACGCAGTGGGAATCATTACTACTAAAATATTGAGTGTTCGCATAATGAATATCGGGCACAGGTTGATAGAGAGAATTCCAATTATCCGTAGTATTTATAGCACCACGCGTTCGGGGGTAGAAATTCTATCAGGCACCCAGGAATTTGAAGGAAGAGGGGTGGTTCTAGTCGATTTCCCACGCCCTGCCATGAAGGCTATAGGATTAATTACTGCAGAGCTGGGAGTTTTGAACGGTGAGTCCATGGTGGCCGTTTATATACCAACGACTCCTGTTCCTTCTTCCGGGTTTTTGATAGTTGTGGCGCTGAGTGACGTAACCCCTACGGACATCAGTGTAGATGATGCTATGAAGATTATAGTTTCTGGTGGAATACTGGCTAATGAAATATTCAAGTCGACTTTGGATGATATGTAATGCGGAGTCTTTTGATATTCCTAGAATGTATATTCATACCAGTATAATTTGTCGAGTTCGTGAAATCCTATAGATTTGTATAACTTGATTGCAGGAGTGTTACTGCTATCTACATGCAGGCTTATTCCATCAAGCGCCAGCTCGTTTAGCTTGTTTATGCCGGCTGCTAGTATTATTTGGCTGAGCCCCTTTCCCCGGTATTTCGGGTTTATTCCAATCATACTTATTATTCCGCGGGTTCTGCCTTCGTTTGGACCTAAACATCCCCAGCAATATCCCACAACGCCGGTTTCATCTTCAAGAAATACGATACATTCATGTCTTGTGTTGCTCATATTGGTTCGGTATTCGATTTCTTCTGTTGTATTGGGGCAAAATCCCCAGCTGCCGGTGAATGCGGCATTTTGAATGTCCGTCAGCTTTTGAGTATCTTGAGGTGTGAATATATTCACGGAGTATTCAGGTGGGATTTTCATAAGTGGCGGGGTTTCATCATTCCACAACATATGCAGATATGTTCTAATCTTGTGAAATCCTACATCTTCCAACATGGATGCCCTTGGTGTTTGAGAGCCAAGACATATATGAGCGACTCCGGCACCTTCATTCTTTGCTAATTCCAAACCAGATCGGATGAGTTTTGATTCCGTTTCAGATGCTTCCAGATCTGTTTGTACATCTACTGCTAATACAGCTCTTTGGATAAGTTTTTCCGAAAATACGATACAATATCCGGCTATGGAGTCATTTTCTTCAAGTATCAGGCAACTGGTCTCAGGGGTGAATCCGGGTTGCCGAAGAACTTCACCCAATTGTTGTGATCTGGATTGAGAGTCTTTAGGATTATCTGCTTGAACTGTGCCAGCAAATTCTAATAATGGTTCTCGATCATTATCGTTGAAGTATCGTATTTCCAATTGGGTATACTCCGGATTGTTTTGCGCTGTAGATTTATTTGATACAAGAGATTGGTTATAATTGGCTAGTATAGTACTATCTTGACACAATGGGCCGATTGTAGCAGAGTATCCAACGGTCATCAAACAGCGTTAATTTTGATTCTTACCCCAATGTGTATTTACATATAAATATGAGATTGGAAGATCTCATTGACTATGGAGGCGGGTTTAATGGAGGCAATTCCAAATAAAGTTCTTGTTGTTACTCCTCATCCAGATGACGCGGAGATCTGGTGTGGTGGAACAATAG
>MDTE01048014.1_pt1 | contig 13665 bp, 13 predicted proteins | sample 811231 | NCBI WGS metagenome assembly MDTE01 (sample SAMN05326651, study PRJNA326480) | marine metagenome | isolation source: seawater | place: Indian Ocean: Red Sea | collected 2010
AAATTGGTAATTTTGGAAGTTTTTTTTGCTTATTGAATGCCAATAATTACAACTTGTTTGCCTTATTCCCAAAAAAGACCAATAATTATTTATTCTTTCTCCAATTCTAGAAGCGCCAAATAAATCAATTTTCTTTTTAGGAGAAAAAAATTTGAAATCTATATCTTCTAAATTATTTATCTTGTTAACATCTAGAAAACAAAAAGAATTTTTAAAATTTGATAATAACTGCATTCTTTTTACTTCATTTTCTGAAGTAACTATTGATATTTGTGCAAGATCATAATACAACCTCTCAAAAAAACCTAAACCAGTTGTTCCTACTCCGTAAGAGAAACTACTCAAAAATTTAAAAATTTCTTCTTCTTTTGTACAAGTCGATAATTTATATTTTTTTACGAGGCTTTTAAAAGTTTCTTTTTGAAAGGTATTAACTATTCCAATTTTTTTGACTCCCTTTTTTATTAAGATATTTATTATTTTTTCTATTGTTTTAGATTCAGTAACACCTCCAGGAAGAATAACAAAACTATTATCTAATTTATTTGGTTGATCAAATTTATACATATTTTTATCTAGAATTACATCAGAACAATCAACGAAATCATTCTTAACAGTCAATTCAACATTAAAAAATAAATGATCGTTAAGCTTTTTGGGTGTTCCTGTATCCTTAAGATGTCCTTTCCATGCTATTTTCCCGAGATTATATGCATTTTCATGATCAGTTAGATTATAGCTATCTACTATAATTCCTAATTCTGCATGTTCTGGAATCTCTGATTCAATCCAATCAAATCCAGTTGAAGTATAAATTGGTTCAAGAACCTTTACATAATTATCCCTCAACAAAATCAAAAAAGGTAAAGATAAAGACTTGTCTATTTCTAAGGCGATTCTTTTAGATCTTCTTATATGCCCTGATCCTGCTGATTCTCTTGCATCAACAACAAAACACGTTGCTCTTAACATTTATAGTTATAAAAAAACAACTAGATTTATATTAGCATTTGTGTGTACTCCTTTTTTATAAGATAATTATTCTGGATATAATCAAATTTAATAAAAACTAAATGATTTATATAACAGGTGCAGGAGGATATTTAGGGAAAGAAGTTTGTAAAAAACTGGAAAATCAAAAAATCATTTTTAAAGCATGTTTTAGAAATTTAATAGATTTAGAGAATATTCATGAAGTAAAAAATAAAATAAATAAAAATTCATTAATTATTCACTTAGCTTCTAAATTACCTTCTGAATTTTCAGATGATGAATTTATTGAAGAGGCAAATTTAGAAATGATAAACAATTTGTTATCAACCAATCCAAGAAAGATAATATTCTCCTCAAGTATGACTGTTTATAATCATGCAGGATTAGATATAAAAGAAAATCAAGCTAGTAATAATCTTAAGGGTTATGCTTATTCTAAATTAGAAGGAGAAAACTTACTTTTAAAACATAATAAAAAAAATTCTATTTTAAGAATCCCAGGATTGTTTGGAAATGATAGAAAATCTGGGTTAATTTATAATTTATCAAAAGCAATAATAAATAATAAAGAATTTAAACTTCCCGACGATTCTCTTATTTGGGCAGCTATGCATGTTGAAGATGTTGCAGATATGATTACTCGTTCTTTAGTAAAAGATATAAGTGGGATAACAAATATTTGTACGGATAATTTCTTTTCAATCAACGATTTAGTAGAGAGAATTTACAGCATTTCTGGCAAAGAAAATAATTTAAAAATAAGTAATTATCCAAAATTTTCAATGAATATTGATAAAATGTATAAGGAATTAGGCCCCCCGAAATATACTTTTCAAGATAGATTAGAAGAACTTTTTAAGGGTTTAGAATAACTTAGGTAATTGTTAACCTAAAGACGAAAAAGCTCTCTGCACAATTCAAGCCCACCTCCGCTCCAATTAATCTATCTCTAATTTTGATTAATTCTAAAGATCTTGGATTTGGAGATAGTCTATTTTCAGATAGATAGCATTCCATAGCTTTGTACTTCAAGTCACAATATTCAGTAATATCTACATAAAAATTTTGTTTTAATTTGTAGGGATTAAAATGCCATTCTGTACTACTAGGGACATTTGCGAACAAAATTGTAATTTTTTTATTTTTACCGATTGGTCGGCAAGCGGTAACTAAAGCTTGATTTACTATCCTGTGATCAATATTCAACTCATCTTGAGAATGAGTAATAATTAAGTCAGGATTTAATTTATTAATTTTTTCCTCAATTAATTTTATTATTTTTAAAAGAGGTATTGAATCTAATTGATTATCTGGCAAATCTGCTCTCAAAAGAACATTTGCATTAAATATTTCGCAAGCTGATAAAGACTCTGAATATCTTATTTCTATTGCTTGATAATCTGATTCTTTATCTCTTGAACTTACTCCATTTGTTAAAAAAATAATGTAGTTTTCTCCGCCAAGTTTTTTATTTTTTGAGAGAACACCTCCTGCCATTAAAACTTCATCATCGGGATGAGCAGCAACAATCAAAAGTTTACATGGGAACATTTTAAGAATTAAGTTTCAATAATAAATCAAAGTCATTTTGGGTATCAATATCAACTGACTTTTTAAAAGGCATATTATACTTTAAAGTTTTCTTTGTGAAAAAACTTTTTTCTCTCATGAAAGAATCATAAGAAATAGCATAAGTACTTCCATTATTGCAATATAGTCTTGGAATTAAATTGGTTTTTTTTGAAAAAAGGTTTGGCCACATTGGTTGGAGGTATCCATCAACTTCAACCAATGCTTGATGAGCATAATGTTGATAATCTGTAACTGCGCAAATGCTATCTGCTTTTTTTTCTTGAAGAATCTCTTTCATATTAATTAAATCCTTTTCGTCTCTCATAGGTGAGGTGGCATATAAACACCATAAAAAATCATATTTTTTTTCTTTTTCATTTTTTATAACTTCTAGGCAAACATCAACAACTCTACTTTCATCATCTACATGTTTCCCTCGTCTATCAAAATAATCTATATTATTTTTAAAGGCTAACTCTTGTAATTTATCTGAATCTCCCGATATAACAACCTTATCAAATATTTTAGAGTTTATCGCACTTTTTATAGTCCACTCGATAATTGGCTTACCTTTAAAGACTTTTATATTTTTATTGGGAAGTCTTTTAGAGCCAGATCTAGCAGGGATTATACAAAGATTTTTCATGATAAATCTTCAAAAAAATCAAAAAACTCTTTGTTTAATGCTTGCCCCTTTTTGATTGATTTATTGATTTTCAAACCAATTAATTTTAAGGAAAACTCAGCAGGAATTGATTTCTCCGGTCTTCTCATTTCAAACATTGATTCATTAAGAATTGTTCCTTTTTTAATATCGTGAGCGGCATAAGGACTTCTTCTAAGCATTTTTCTTTTATTGATTAAGACTTCAGTTAACTCTCTATTTTTTGAACCTAATGCAGTTCTAACATCTTCAAGTCTTTTAATCATTTCTAAACACTCGCCAGGTTCTAAAGCAAATATATGCTCAACACTTGGTGTTAATCGACTCTCAGAAATTGTTTTTTCTATTAGATTGACTCCTAAAGCAACTGCCGCAATGTCCATATCTATATCAGGGGTATGATCTGAATATGCTATTGGTATATTAGGAAAATGTTTCCTTAATTCATTAATCATTCTTAAGTCTATTGAATCTAATCTAGCAGGATATCCTGACGGGCAATGATGAATTATTATATTTTTACAGCCATTCTTCTCCAATGTCTTTACTGCTAATTCAATATCGCCAATTGTAGAATTCCCTGTATCTAATTGAACACACAAATTTGTTTTGGCAGCATACTTAAGTAGTGCAAGATAATTACAATCTGCAGAAGCTATTTTGATTGAGGAAACACCAATTTCTTTGGATAATTCTATATCTTCTTTCTCCCCTACCGTCATAAAAAGATTAATATTTTTTTTTGAGGCGTAATCACCTAATTCTTTCCATTCGGAATGAGTTAGACATCTTCTTTGGAGAAGATCAAATAAATTTTCTTCAACTTCTTCAATTTCATAAGGATTTTGTGATTTCAAGATTTTATATGAAAACTTTTGGTTCTTATCAGAGACCAATTTGTCAGCATCAAACATTTGGAACTTTACTGCATTTGCTTTATCAGCTTTAGCAATATCTATTAGTTTTTTTGCAGATTCAATACCGTTGTGGGTTGGACCTGCCTCTAAAGTTATAAAAACAGGAGAGTAATCTGATATTGTTATTTCTCCTATCCTTGCTTCTCTCATTTTAAGGAAATTTATTAATGAACACTATATCCTCATTGAGGATTCCATTCAATTAATGTTTTATTAATACAACAATTTTTAAATATTATCGAAATTTAAAATAAATTATTCTGATAATTGTTTTAAAAACTTAGAATTAAAAGATCTTAAGTTAATTATCTAATTTAGGATCAAAGCTTTGAAATAACTTTAATTTCTTCTATTTTTAATTTTTATAGATATCGTAAAATCAAATCTCTTGATGGAGCTTTGGCTTAATCACTAATATATATTTATATATTTTTTTACTATTTTAAATATATATAAATATATATAAATTATTTAAACTTTCTTCTTAAATAAAACTTATTCCAAAAAACTATTGAATTTAAAATTAATAGATGAAATAATGAATTTTTATCAACTTGTTCTTAAAAAACCCTCATCCTTTTCTTGATTATAAGACTCTATAGTTTTTTTTAAACCTTCATCTAGACCTATCTTCGCCGTCCAACCAAGTTTTGAAAGTTTTGAAATATCTAGTTTTTTTCTTGGAGTCCCATTTGGCTTATTGTTATCCCAATTAATCTCTCCTTTAAAATCAGAATATTTAGAAATTTTTTCGGCTAATTCTTTTATAGAAAACTCTTCATTATGACCTACATTTAACCAAGTTAAAATCTCACCATTTTGTTTCCTAGGTGAGCAATCAGATTCTGGGTCCCATTTTTCTAATGCAAAAATACATGCCTCTGCAAGATCATCGACATATAAAAACTCTCTTAAAGGCGAACCATCACCCCAACATTTTACAGAGTGATTATTATTAAACTTTGCTAATGAAAATTTTTGAATTAAGGCTGGTATTACATGACCATTAATTTTATGATAATTGTCTTTTGGTCCATATAGGTTTGTTGGCATTAATGAAATACAATCAAATTTATATTGATTTCTCAAATATTCACATAATTTGATACCAGTAATTTTCGCCAGTGCATATGCTTCATTTGTTTTTTCTAAATATCCGGAAAGTAAAGATTCCTCGTCTATTGGTTGATTTGCAAATTTGGGGTAAATACAACTACTACCAAGAAACAATAATCTTTTAGTTCCTGATATCCAGGCATTTTCAATAATATTATTTTGAATAGTTAGGTTTTCTAGTAAAAATTCCTTTGGTTTTGCTTGGTTAGCATAAATTCCTCCAACTTTTGCTGCGGCGAGAATCACAACATCAGGATTGTTAACTTTAAACCATTTTTTTACCTCAGAAACATTTAATAAATTCAAATTTTTTCTACTTGTAAATTGGAGATATTTATAACCTTTTTTAGTTAGATTCCTTTTTATCGCACTTCCAACCATTCCAGAATGTCCTGCAATAAATATTTTGTCATCTTTTGAAATCAACATTAATTTTTAGTATTTCTAGAATTTAATATGATTATAAATCTTTTTTGAAGTAAATTTTTAATATAAATTTAGACTAAATATAGTTTTATTTTTAATAAAAATAATTGATTTTATATTAATTTTTTTTTAATTTTTAATGGATTTATAATCTTTCTATCTTCCAAATCAAAAATCCTTTAAAAAAAATTTAAGATTTTCTTAATTTTATTATTCATATAGAGTTAAACTTTCATATTTCTTTCCGCCGATTTTACTTTAAAATAGAATTAATTTAATATGATTAGTTATATAAAGCTTTCATTATAATGTCTAATAATAATAGAGATAGATTCGGTCTATATATGGATTTGCTCCAATCGTCTAATTATTTTAAATTAGTTTGTGGAGCAGGAAATGAAGATAAAAATGAAGTTGAATATTTAACTTTTATTTATACTCTTGCTGGGTGTGCAGGCTTTGATGTATCAGCTAGTCCTGAAATTGTAAAATCCGCAAAAAACGGAATTAATGCAGCATTTGCCAAGGCAAAAATATTGAATATAGATATACCTTTTACCCCTTTTATAACTGTAAGTGTAGGCATGCCAGGAGATCATCATGTTAGAAAAGCTTTTATTAATAAAGATTGTGTATCCTGCAATCTTTGTATACCAACTTGTCCTACTGATGCAATTCCTTCTAATTTAGTGATAATTCCAGAATTATGTATAGGATGTGGAAATTGTGAAGCTGCTTGTCCACCAGCTGCTAATGCAATTGAATATAACCACAACGCAAAAGAACTTTCATCATTATTACCAAAATGCGTAGAGGCAGGTGCTGAAAGTATTGAACTTCATGCAGGTGTACCTGATGACGAATCAACAATGGAAGAGTGGAAAGTAGTATCTGATTCTGTACCAAATGGCATGATTTCTATGTGTTTAGATAGAAAACATTTAAGTAATGACATGTTAATAGATAGGATTCAATTAGCTCAAAATATAGCTAGTGATAGATTAATAATTCAAGCTGATGGCATCCCAATGAGCGGCGGAATAGATGATTTTAATACAACTTTACAAGCAGTTTCTATAGCAGATTTTATAGATAAAGAAATTAAGAAAAAAGATAAAAAGTTGAGAAAACTTCCTGTATTAATATCAGGAGGTACAAATTCTTTTACTGGGAATTTAGCTAGAAAATGTAATGTTCCATTTAACGGCATTACAATTGGAACTCATGCAAGAAAAGTAATTAATAAGTATGAATCAAAACCAAATTTGATGAATAATGAAAACCTACAAAAGGCTTTGAAAAATGCTGAAAGCCTTATTTTGGGAAATTTAAAAGGTAGAAATTAAAAAATTATTAAATGGAAAATATAAGAATTGAAAATTTAGATACATACTTTGAAAAGAAATTTAATGAATCAAAATTTTATAAATTAGATTTTGGAATAGATAACGTAGAAATCAAAAATATGAATCAATTAATATTCTTTGCAGCTTTATCAGGCTTCTCTGCAATTGATATTCCCGCTAATAATAAATTTATAAAAATAGCGAAAGATGAAATTAAAAAAGCTAAAGAAAAATCACTAGAACTTTTTAATAAGAAAAATTTAAAGTGCTTGTTATTTACAAGTTTTGGAATTAATTTTTTTTCAAGTTTAGATAGCAATCAATTATTTGATAAAATAGAATTCCTAAGGGAAAATGATATTGATGTCATAGATATTCACTTTAATGATATTGACTATATAAATAATATTAAAAAAGTTGATTTAATTTGTGAATTTTTCCAAGATAAAATTATATCTATTAATTTAAGTCGAAAAAGGTTAAGTAATATTCATATGGTTGATTTATTAACTACTTACTTTGGACATTTTAAAAATAAAATTATTATAGAAATTGAAGGAATGAGATATTATGATGATGATTTGAATCAAGTTCTACAAACAGTTTCTACTGCTGATATTATAAATAAGCAATTTAAACTAAATAGTCCTAAATATAAAAGAGTTCCTCTTATACTTGGTAATTCCTACAATAGGAAAGTTGAAGAGTTATCTTTAGAATGTAATGTTTCTTATAACGGCATTAATATTGATTCAAACCACATAAGGAAATATATTGAAGGAAAAATAAATTTAGATGAAAATGATAAAATAAAATCTATTTCAAATCAAATCACTAATTCTTTTTTGTGAAATAATAATTTAAATTAAATCTTATGAATGAAGATTATATCCTTGTAATACCTGCAAGACTTAAGTCAACAAGGTTACCCAAAAAACTTTTGATAAAAATAGAAGGGAAAACCATTATACAAAGAACTTACATTAATGCTTTGAACGCAATTGGAGATAAAGAAAAAATATTTATCGCTACCGATTCAACAATTATTGCTGAACATTGTCATGCATTTGGAGCTAAAACTATCTTAACTTCTAAAAAATGCTTGACAGGTACTGATAGGATTGCGGAAGTTTCTGAGAAAATAACAGCGAGTCAATATATTAATTTGCAAGGCGATGAACCTTTGTTCCCAAGTGATCAATTGCAAATATTTATTAATAAAGTTATTAAAGATAATTCACAAGTTTATACAGCAATTACATCAATAAAGAATGAAAATGATTTTAGGAATTATTCAATTCCCAAAATGGTTTTTTCTAATTCAAAAAAACTTTTATATTCAAGCAGAGCACCAATTCCTGGTAATAAGAGGGATATATTTCTTAATTCTTTTAAGCATATTTGTGTATATGCATTTAATAAAACACATCTTGCAGCCTTTAAGAATCAAAAAGAAAAAACTAAATTTGAATTTATTGAAGACCTTGAAATTAATAGATTTTTAGAATTAGATATACCAGTAAAATGTGTTGATCTTGATTACGGTGGTAAAGCAGTTGACACAGAAAATGATCTTAATGAAGTAATTAAGATTATTAAAAAGTTTAATTCTTAGTTGATCTGTAATTTTCTTCTTCTTGCTTTAATTTATTCATCAAGTGAGAGGTATCTACTGAGGAAATTGGAAAATCAACGCCTAATTTAATCAAGTACTCTAATTCTTCTTTATTTCGATAAATTGAAAGAGTCTTTTTATTGTATTTTTTGGAATATTTAATTACTTCTTTTAAATATGAAATTATTTCAGAACAAAATATCTTGCCTGGTTGATTTATTTCTAATGATAAATCATAAGCTCCAAAATATATAAAATCTACCTCTTTATTATTAATAAGATTCTCAGAATTTTTTAGCCCAATTAATGACTCTATAAGAATTCCTATTGAAGGATTCGTAAAATCTTCTTTTATTTCACCATAGTTGTATCTTGTTACAAATGGAGAAAAACTTTTACTGCCTTTAGGGAATAATGAGCTTCTTTCAATTACCCCCTTTAATTGTTCGACCGATTCTATATGAGGAAATAAAATTGCATCAACCCCGGTATCTATAATTTGAACTATATTTTGATATGAATCGCAGGGAATTCTAACAATTGTATACAAAGAATTAGATTTAGCAGTGAAAGTACAATCTTGAATAGTTTGAGGCGAATGTAGTCCATGTTCAAGATCAAAAATAGTTAGAGAAAAGCCGGATTTTGCAATTATGTCGGTGATGACATTTGAATTTAAAATTTGCCAAATACCTAATCCACTTTTTAAATTCTTCATGATGTTTTTTGATATATTAAATTAAATTCTTATTCAATAATTATGGAAGATAAATCTTTGACACAATAAGCCGAAAATTGACTAAGTGTTTTAATGTCTATTTGTCCTGACTCTACAAGTAAAGATGCCTTTAAGTTTGCGTTTACAGCCATTTGATGATCTACAGGCGTATCTCCAATGCAGATAACTTCTTTGGAATCTAGTAAAAAATTTTCGCAGATATAAGCACATCCATTCCCAAGACTTTTATTCCCAAACTTGCTATCTCCTCCAATGACATATTCAAAAGAATTTTCTAGATCTAAAACTCTGATTGTTTCATCAGCATTAGATTTAGTATCGCTTGTAATAAGAAATAATTTAACTTTAAAATTTTGGAGTTTTTCTATCAATTTTTTAGCAGGATAAATTGGTAGAATATATTTATGTGCCTCTCTTGCAAAATCTTTATGAATTTTTTTAAATACATCCTCTAAATAGTCAGATTTTGTAATGATATTTTTGTTTTGAAAATGATTTTTTATTTTTAAAATCACTTCTTTTCTACTTTTAATAGCGATTGGTCCTTCTGGTAATAACTTATTTGAATTAAAATCTAGCCCCATAACTTTTATCAAATCAAGATAGTCTTCATTTTCTAGAAAAAGATCATTAATAATTTTTTTTGATCGCCTTTTAATAATTTCAGACCAATAAAAACTGCTATCGGTAAGTGTTCCATCTTTATCAAAAATTATTCCGCTAATGTTATTTAGTTGAAATGAATCTGTTATTAAATTAATCATCAATTGTTAATCTCTTTTTAATTGTTTCAATTCTAGTATTCTCTTCTTGGGATCTGAAATTATACATTTCTCTTTTGAGGTTTAACCAAGCTAATTCAAATTCAAGACCTAAATAAATTAAATTATCAAATTCTTTTTTTGTAAGTGAACTATTTAATTTGAATGTAGCTTTTCTAGATTCAAAAGCTTCCAAATTATATTTCTTCAGACATTTGATAAATTCGAAACTATCGTAAGATAATTTACCTCCAATAGTGCATCTAATATTTCTATGGCTTGCTTTAATGATTATTTCTTTTGAAATATCCAAAATTTCTTCAGAATTCACATCATTTATATTTAGTGAAGAGGATAAATCTGTTCTTCCAATTACTATATGAGAAATTGGTAAAGACTTTTCCTCAATTAAATTTAATATATTGTCGATATTTTTATATCCAAGCTTGCTTTCAATATTAATTGATAACTTATTAATAATATTTAAATCGTGGAAATCTTTTAAAAATTTATTGTAGGAACTAATAAAATATTCTAAACTATATGTAGATTCCACCATAGGAATTAATATATTTTTTGAACCTAGTTGAAATGCTTCAAAAACGTCTCTTATTGCTGCAGGGCCGCCAGTTTTTAGAGTTAAAGGAACATTATTTTTAAAACAAATGTTTGACAATATACCTAATTCTTCTATCCTTGTACCCTCTGCTTCAAATTCAGCTTTTATTGCCATTAATTTTCCAGTTTGAAGAAGTGATAAAATTTTGGCTTCTAAGTTATTAATATCTTTTTTCATTAATTTAGTGTATCAAGTAGATAATCAGTTAAGTGTACTTTCCTCTCTTTTAAATATTTTGTTTTATTACTAAGTGAGTTGCTCATAATGTTTAGTAATTTTGCTTCCAATGATTGGTAATTTAACAAATCATTTTTTAAATTAACTGGACTTTCTTTTTTATTTTTGATTGTAAAAAGTCCAGTTTTTATAAAGTCTAAATTAATGTCTTCCTTTAATAAATTTCTTAAACCTTCATAATTTATTCCACCAGATACTGATATGAAAAATTTATTTTTATTACTTTCTTTTATTGATTTATATATTAATTTATTTACTTTTTGTTCGTAATTAGAAACTTCAAAATTATTATTTTTTATTTTAAAAAAAGATCTTATTAGCGCTCTTCTATCATAATTTATGACAAAATTTCTTTTATTTAGGAATTTTGGAAATTGGAAATTATTAAGATTTTTTAAAAGGATCAAACTCTCATTACTTGTAATATTTATGAAAAATAGTTTAGAAGAAAGTTCTTCTATTGAATCGAAGTAGGATTTTTCGAAAGCTTGTATAATTTTTGATAATGAAAATAATGATTCTACTATTTGAAACTCAAAAGCATCTGCATCAATATTTTTAGCTTCTTGGATATCTCTAATAGATTCAGAGCCTCCTATTTGAGCACAATAATTAAATTTTTTAAATCTTGAATAATTCCTAAGCATTAACATTTCACTAAAATTTAATAAAAATAAATGCTCACTTGCGTTTAGGAATATATCATTTGATTTAATCAATTGCCTTAGATAAATTTTTAAAGTTATTATAAACTATTAAATATAATTAAAATTTTTACAGGATGTAGACTTTAAAAATCTTTATTTTATTTATTTATTCAATAAAGACAATTATTTAAAATTTCTATCAATTAAATTAAATGATAATAATCTTCTTAAAAACAAATCTAGTAATTTAATCTTTTAAAAGTATTTAAAAAAATATGGAAAGTATAAATTTTGAAAAAGCAAAGAAAATATATAATATTTTCTCAGAAAAAAGGGAAAAAAAACAAGAGTTATCAAAAAAAAAATTATCCAATTACCCTTTTCTTATCTTATCTAATTTATATGATAGAGATTTTGGATCATCTGAATATTGCATTCATGAAACTCTATTTAATATAGGATTTGAGGGGTATGACCTAGATGATAGATTTACTTTGACATTAAGTAATGATTTCAAATCAACCATTATCATTGGAAGGTTATTTAATAAGAAAATATCTAAAAAGATAAATTTAAATTTTTTTAAATTTTTTAAATACTTTATTGGGAAGATTACTTTTAATATAATAAGAGTTTTAATATCTTGTGTTGATTCTATTTTAATTTTTATTTATTCTTTTATATATCTATTATTTTTTAGACCATTTTTAAGAATTGAAAGTATTAGCAAAGTCAATGAGATTTATACATTTACATATATAAAATCAAAAGCCGATAGATCTATTTCATATTGTTATCCAGATTTCTATACTAGAAATTCAAAATTCGCTTTAATAACAAATTTCTACGAATATAAGTTGTTGTTAAATGGAATTTTTCAGACACAATTTAAAAAGAATATTATAAATCCTATAAATTTTATCAGTTTAAATGACTTATGTTTATCAATTTATCAATTAATTTTTGTCTATACTTGGGATCTTATTTCATTAAAAGATTTTTCTTATGGAAAATTCTTATCATTCCTTAATTCTCTAAAGTATATTAATAGAAAATTTTATTATCTTATTTGCTCTAAATCATTAAATTACATATTAAAAAGTAATCCTAAATATTTTTATATTTGGTCAGAAAATCAACTTCATTCTAAGTCAATCTCATTTTTTCTTTCACTTAAAATACAATCTTCAAATAATTTATCTACAAAAATCATAAGTTATATAGGATATCCTTTTTTTTCTGATTTTCATCCTCACTTGGAGCCTTCTAGTTTTGAATTGAATAACTTTATTTGGGGCTCAAATAATTTTATGTTTTGCAATCAGGAATCTATTTCTGAATTTCAATCAAGTATACAAAAGAAAAATTTTAACAATTTTCAAACATTAATAGCAAGGAATGGACTTAATAGATATTCTCATATAAAACCTAAATTAAAAAATAAATCTAAAGAAAATAAAATGAGAGAAATTACATTTTTTTCTCATTCGAGTATTGATGATTTTATCAATATGATTAAATGCTTTGAGTTTTATAAAAATAAGTTAAACTTTAGAACTAAAAAAGTTTTCATAAGACTACATCCAACTCTACCTCTTGCGAAAGTAAAAAGCTTAATAGATAGTTTAGAGAATATTGATATTCATAATTTTGAATTTATTAATTCTAAACTTGAAGATATAAATCAATCTATTGAAAAAACTGAATATTGTATATTCGCTGATTCAAATAGTATAAATACCGCACTCAGATTAAATGCAAAAGTAATAGCTTTTAAGATTTCTTTTCTTTTCAATCCTCCTATATATACGGTTAATAAAGAACATCAAAATTTAAATATCTTATAAGATTTTTTTAATTAAAAACTCTTAAGGGATAAATGAGTTTATTATCTAATTAAATTGCATTTTAATTAAAAGAAATTTACTTAATTGGCTGTTTGAATAGTATATAGTATTTTTAAAAATGATAGGTATTTGCTGTTTTATGTATCCATTAATTTTTGAATTTATT
>MDTE01134193.1_pt1 | contig 13665 bp, 17 predicted proteins | sample 811231 | NCBI WGS metagenome assembly MDTE01 (sample SAMN05326651, study PRJNA326480) | marine metagenome | isolation source: seawater | place: Indian Ocean: Red Sea | collected 2010
TAGTAATGTTAAAGAAAATCGTAAGGTTTTCTTTGTTCACGGTGGCACGGAAGTGGAAGACCGTGAAGAAGTTAGATTAATTACGGAGCAAGAAAACAATGCTATCATCGTTGCGTCCTATGGGACTTTTAGTACTGGTATTAACATTAAGCGTCTTCACAATATCGTGTTCGCAAGCCCCAGTAAATCAAGAATCAGAAATCTCCAATCCATTGGCAGAGTCCTCAGAAAAGGACGGATGAAGGAGATGGCAACTCTCTATGACATTGCCGATGACATCGGCGGTCAGAATTATACACTTCGCCATTTAAACGAGAGAGTAACCATATACAACGAGGAGAATTTTAAGTATGAAGTTATCAAGGTAAACCTTACAGCAAGTTAAGAATATGATGGAAGATGAATTCTATGCTACAATAAAGTTGACAACTGGAGAAGAGATTGTTTCTAAAGTCTCTTACATGCCAGATGATGACAGTCTTGTGCTAGATAATCCTCTGGAAGTTGTACCTGTACATCAGCAGCGGTCCCCAGAAATACAAGTTAATGGGTTCGCTCTCCAGGAATGGATTAAGTCAACCTTTGATCAAATGTTTGTACTACCTCGTAAGCATGTACTTACTATGACTGAGACAGACAAAAAAATAGAGGTCTTCTATTTGAAGACACTCAAGAAAATGCATATGGGTCTAGACAACAATAAGTTTACCAGACAGATGGGACGTTTAGGATCCGTTGGTGAGACCAAAAAGTATCTAGAGAAAATATATAAGCTACCATCCCCTTGAACCCTTGACAGAGTTAGTCTACAGGTAAAACGTCACCTTGTCAACCCCCCTTATTGACAACCTTACGATTCGGTGGTATACTTGATAGGAGTAGCAAGCATAATATTGTGGCAGCAAGGACAATGGTAAAAAAGAAAACGGAGTACTACGTTAATAATAAGGAATTCTTAGAAGCGATTACTATCTATCGTAACTCCGTAATTGCCGCCAAAGAATCGGGTGAGACCCGACCTCGTGTGCCGAACTATATTGGTGACTGTTTTCTGAAGATAGCTACACATCTATCATACAAACCAAACTTTGTCAACTACATGTTCCGAGAGGACATGATTTGTGATGGGATAGAGAACTGCTTACAATACATAGATAACTTCGATCCAGAAAAATCCAAGAACCCTTTTGCCTACTTCACTCAGATTATCTATTATGCTTTTCTTCGTCGTATACAAAAAGAGAAAAAGCAACTTGAGATCAAAAATAAAATTTTAGAAAGGTCAGGATATGATGAAGTTATGCACACTGATACCTTTGATGGTACAATGACTGGGATGAATCCATCCCACTCAGATATGGGATCCATAAAGGAAAACATCGAAACTAAAATGAATAGATAATGAAAGTAGAATCTCAATTCACCGCCCACGAATGGAAGAATGCTATTCCTCATGAGGACATGAAGCATCGGGAAACGCTCCTTAAATTATTGCATGAGAAAGCATACCGTCACGGACAGTTTACTTTATCATCTGGTCAAGAATCGGAGCACTATGTTAATTGCAAACCTGTCACTTTATCATGTGAGGGTAATGCACTTCTAGCACATCTCATGATCAAATTGATTGAGAAAGATGCTGTAGCAGTCGGAGGACTCACACTAGGTGCTGATCCATTAGTATGTGGTATCGCACAGAAAGCATATTATAAGTGTAAAAGACCTATTGATGCCTTGATCGTTCGTAAGAACCCTAAAGGATATGGTACTAAGGAAGTCATCGAAGGACCAAAACCACCTAAAGGTTCTGTAGTAACAGTCCTTGAAGATGTCACTACTACTGGCAGCAGTGCATTAACAGCAGTCAAAGTACTACGTGAAGCAGGATACACTGTGAACCGTGTTGTTGCTATCGTAGATAGAATGGATAATCATGATGTATGGAAAGAAAATAATCTTGAGTATCATTCATTGTTCTTACTAGATGAGGTGGCCCATGCCTAGAGCAATATATAATGACAATTCTATACTCATTAATTTGAATGAGTTAGTTACAGTGAGAGGAGAGTTTCTGTTTAAGGATGATGATGTGTCCATGACAGATAATCAAATCGACTATATAGCAGAACGATTACGATCCGATTTAACTTGGGATACACTTTATCACATGGTTGATAGTGCTATCCTTCAGTTCTATGATTGCCATGAGCATCCAGAAATCTGGACAGATAAACACTATGGCGAGATTCAACCCGAACCTGGACGTGAAGCAGAACTTAACAAAAGGGAAGCTGAAGCAAAGAAACGGAAGAAGGAATTTGAAAAGAACTTTGATCTGGTCGAATTATCTTGTCCTGCATGGACAATCGAAGTACCAGTGAGGAAACGACATGATTGATGATCACCTGCCCGACCATATTAATAACCTTTGGGAAGATATGGATAGACTTAATGCATTGTATGAAGAACTCATGTGGGAACATGATGTCGAATTAGAATTCAAAGCAGACTATGAGAACAATCGTATTATTATACAGCAGAAAAAATGAGTACAGGTAAGTGGGTTGGTATAAGTTTAGGGGCAATCTTAGGGTTGTCCCATATTGGTATGATTGGTATGATTGCCAATCGACCTAGTAGGTTGCCAACAATTAATTTTCCAGTTGGACCTTATACTTCTTATCAAGCAAGTGTAGGTGAAGATGGGTACAGTGTGACCTATAAAGCTAATGATCCTAAAGTGATGCGTGTGGAAAGGGATGTAAAGAAGAAAGGTGGCTTTCTGGGATTGGGTAACAACGTTCACAAAATCACAGAAGAATATACAATGGACGGCACAAGGCATACCGATCAAAGACATAGTGCAGACGAACAATCAAAAAAGTCTGTCGCCTGTATCAAGGCGGTCGGTGGAGGAGAGCAGTCGGGAAGGCTTGTCGGGGCTAGCGTTGGTGCTGCTGTCGCTCCTACTCTTGCCTCTGTTCCTTTTGTCGGTTGGGTACTTGCTGGTGCTGCTACGATGATGGGAATGGATGCAGGATCTGATATAGGTGGTACAATGGTAGAAGACTTAAATCCAAATTGTGAGGAAGACAATGCTTGAAGTACAATTATGCGTAGTTAAAAAACTGAGAGAACTGTACCCACAGTCTAGAGCAGTATATAATATCAATACAAAACTGAGGTGGACTATCTTATGAAGATAGCAGTCATTACAGATCAGCATTTAGATGGAAGGAAGGGTTCTAAAGCCTTCTGGAATTACTTTTACAAATTTTACGATGAAATATTTTTCCCAACACTTGAGAAACACGGTATCGATACCATCCTTGATCTTGGTGACACATTTGATAATCGAAAGTCTATGGATTATAGTACTTTCGCAAGGATTAAGGCTGATTATTTCGACAGACTTGAAAGGTATGATGTACACATGATTCTAGGGAATCATTGTACCTATTATAAAAATACCAATAGGATCAATTCCCCAGAACTATTATTGCAAGAGTATAATAATATAACTATCTACTCTAAACCAACTAGTCTTACATTAGGTGGTAAGGAGTTTCTTTTATTGCCATGGATTAATTCAGGCAATCGTGCTGAAGCAGTTGAAGCGATACAGAAATCAGATGCTCCTATCTGTGCTGGTCATTTAGAGATAGATGGCTTTGAAGTAATGGCAGGTCATAGATTCAATGGTGGATTCAAATCCTCAGACTTTAAAAAGTTTAATCGTGTATGGTCTGGACACTTTCATCATAAGTCTAAGCATGGTAATATCCAATACTTAGGTAACCCATACCAGATGTTCTGGAATGATTATGCAGATACTAGAGGGTTCCACATATATGATACAGATACTGATAGACTGACATACATTAAAAATCCTTTTGAGATGTTTGCTAAGGTATTCTATAATGATAGCACACATGACTTTACTAAGTACGATACCTCTATCCATAAGGATCAGTACGTTAAAGTCGTAGTAGAAGAGAAGTCTAGACTAGAAGAATTTGAGAATTTAATTGATGGACTCTACCTCAACGGTGCTCATGATGTAAAAATTATTGAAAAGTTGGTTGACACGAAGGTAGATGATGATGTAGAATTGAATGTGAAAGACACCCTAACATTATTAGGTGAGTATATTGATGAGGTAGATCTACAGGTGGATAAATCCGACCTAAAGACCCTTATGCAATCTCTATACATAGAAGCGTGTGAAGTATCTTGACACCATTCTATGTTTGTCATCACTTTAAAAGACCATCCACAAGGTGTGTACTCTGTTCTGGATGAGGATGATGATCGTATCATCCCTATCTTTGAGAACAGAGAGGATGCTTTTCGGTATGTACATCTTCTAGGTGTTGATGAAGAAAACCCAAAACTGGACGTTGTGAATGTGCAACTTGAACAAATGGTACAAGCCTGCTCGATGTCTGGTCAAAGATATAGTATTATAACCACTGACGACTTCATAGTCCCTCCCGATACCTATGATCACTTTTCGAAAGATCCGTTGGAAGAACCTCCTGAGCACGGGAAACACGTTTAGTGAAGTAGATCTCTCTGCGACAAGAAATACTTTAATTGTTGGTACTAATGGATCGGGTAAGAGTACGATCCTAGATGCTCTGACATATACTTTGTTCGGAAAACCGTTCCGTAAAATTAATAAAGGAATGCTGGTTAACAGCGTCAATCAAGGTAACCTCATTGCAGAGATTGAGTTTACTATTGGGAATAATGAATACAAATTAATACGTGGTACTAAACCAAATAGATTTGAGATCTATTGTAATGGTCAGATGTGGAATCAAGAGTCAACTCTTGTAGAGCAGCAGAAGAACTTTGAACAGAATGTATTGAAGATGAACTACAAGTCTTTTACACAGATTGTAGTGTTAGGATCTAGTACCTTCGTTCCTTTTATGCGTTTGCCTTTACCACAACGTAGAGAGATCATTGAAGACATCTTAGATATTCAAGTATTCTCTATAATGAATGGTAGATTGAAGGATAGGATCAGAGAGAATGCTAATGAGATTAAAGATCTAGATTACCAGTTACATCTTCTTACAGAGAAGATAGATCTTCAGAAGAAATATATGTTTGAATTGGAGAAGAAGAACAAAGAAGAGATAGTAAAAAAAGAAGAAAAGATAAAAGAGTATGAAACAGAAAATGAACAGTCAACGAAAGAAATTGAGATTTTAGCAAAAGAAGCTCACTTGTTGCATAAAGAAATGGAGAATTATGCACAATCTGTTGACAAGCTCAGTAAATTAAATACTATCTTAATAAAATTACAACAAAAGTTACAGACGTGTGAGAAGGAGCACAAATTCTTTAAAGAGAATGAAGAATGTCCTACTTGTCATCAAGAGGTAGAAAAGAATTTTGCTTTTGCTATGACTGGTGCTTTGGAAACAAAGATCAATGATATGAATAGTGGTAAGTCTGAGTTAGAGGAAGCTATAGAACAAGAGAAAGAAAGACATACAAAGTTTGTAGAACTGTCTAGGAACATTACTGATGTTAATTCATCTATGAATCAGGTTAACTATAAGTTGGTTTCCATTCGTAAGTCTATCACTGATGTTCAAGCGGAGATCAAAGATCTTGAAGGTTCTAATCCAGATAAGAAAGCAGAGTTTGTTAAACTTGAGACTCTTGTAAATGAGAAGAAAGAAGTAAGACAGAATAATACTAACTGTAAGAAGGACAGAGATGTTCTTGGTGCTGCTACTGCTTTGTTAAAGGACAGTGGTATTAAGACTAGAATCATTAAGACTTATCTTCCTACAATGAATAAGATGATTAATCAGTTCTTACAGAGTATGGATTTCTATGTTAATTTTACTTTAGATGAGAACTTTGAAGAAACTATTAAGTCTAGATATAGGGACGTGTTTACATACGAGTCTTTTAGTGAAGGAGAAAAGGCACGTATCGATATAGCATTGTTGCTTACTTGGCGAAGCGTTGCTAAGCTTAAGAATAGCGTGGATACAAACCTTCTTATTCTAGATGAAATCTTTGACAGCTCTCTTGACCAATCTGGTGCTTCTGATCTTGGTTGGATCTTACGTAATTTCGATGATAGCACAAATGTATTTGTGATCAGTCATAAGGAAGCATTGAATGATAAGTTTGACAGAACTATCAATGTGACCAAAGATAAGAACTTCTCCAGACTAGAGGAGACAGTTCACGAAGTGACACATGCACTGGTTGGCTAGCATGATTTTCTGTGTATACTAGGTATATCAAATAAAGAAACGCATGTACTACGACAGTTACAGACAAATCACAAGACAGGAGATCAAAGGAAATCTCGCAAGACTTCTAGCAACAGAGAATCTTATTGTTGAGCATAGAGGAGATATCCAGACTGCATCTTTTGACGTAGATCGTAGGGTACTTCAACTTCCTCAGTGGGAGAAAGCATCTGGTGAAGTATATGATATGCTTGTAGGACATGAGGTTGGACATGCTTTATATACTCCTAACGAAGATTATACTGACTATGTTCAGTGTCCAATGGATTATGTGAATGTCGTTGAAGATGTTCGCATTGAGAAATTGATGAAGCGTAAGTATCCTGGTCTTAAGAAAAGTTTTAATGCAGGTTACAAAGAACTTAATGATCAAGATTTCTTTGAAGTTAAAGATGTTGACTATGATGATGTTTTATTCATTGATCGTATCAATCTTCATTACAAACTTGGTCCTTATGCAATGGTTCCTTTCTCAGAATCAGAGCAGGTATTCGTAGACAAGGTTGCACAAACTGAAACCTTTGAAGAAGTATGTGCATTGGCAGGTGAGATTTATGGTAAAGCAAAAGCAGATCAAGCAGCAGATTCATCAGAAGATGGACAGAAAATGAAGGTTCCATCTGGAGGTGGAGAAGGTGATGGAGAAGGTGAAGGTGAGCAAGAGTATAAAACACCTGGTGAAGAAAAGAATGAAGAGAAAGCAGATTTAGATACACCTTCTTATAAAGAGGGTGGTGAAGGTGAAGGTAAAGATGGAGAGGAAGGTCAATCTTCTGGTTCTGGTTCTTCAGGTGGAGCAGGTGCTCAAGGTTCTCAAGGTGCTCAGGACATTGATACTTCTAGAACACAGAAGTCTTTCGATTCTAATTCTTCAGGATTGAGTCAAGGTAACGGACATAACATTGGATACTTTGAAATTCCAAGTAGTGTTGAGTTAGATGATTATCTTGTAGATTGGAAAGAAATTCATGAGTGGATTGACGAGCGTTTTGAAGCACAAGATCCACCAAGAGAATCTAGAGGAGAAGATGGTACTCTATACTGGAGACAAGAAGGTCTTGATGATGCAGATCAATCTTATAGAGAGTATAGACAAGAGGCACAGAAAGAAGTAAACTATCTTGTAAAAGAATTTGAATGCCGTAAGTCTGCTAGTGCTTATGCACGTGCTACTACATCTAAGACTGGTGTTATTGATACAAGTAAGCTTCATACTTACATGTACAATGAGGACATCTTTAAGAAGATCTCTGTAGTACCTGATGGCAAGAATCATGGTTTACTTTTCCTTCTTGATTGGTCTGGTTCTATGACAGATCAGATCCATGCAACCTTAAAGCAGATCCTAAACTTGACAGCATTCTGTAAGAAGGTTAGTATACCATTTGAAGTATATGCTTTCACTAATGAATGGAGAGTTGTTCAAATGATTAGGGACAACAATCCTGAAGCACGTGCTTACTGGTACTATGATTCTGATCAGAGGAATCAACCTGTAGAAGGTGAATTCCATATCAGAAATGGTGAGTTTAATCTATTAAACGTTATCTCATCTCGTAGTAATTCACGTGATTATGAAAGACAGTGCAAGAACATGTATCGTTGCACATATGCTTTAGATCATCGTGGATCATGCTATCAAGTTCCAGAAGGTTTACAACTGTCTGGTACACCATTGAATGAAGCAATCGTTATGCTTAACTATATCATTCCATCTTTCAGAAAGAAGAATGATCTTGAGAAAGTAAACGTATGTATTCTTACAGATGGCGAAGGAGCAAGATCAGGATATGGTAGAAAGACTAGTAGAGATGATGGTGAGGATAAAATCTATTGCAGTACAATCGGTGGGTTTAATGCACTCCGTGATCGTAAGACTGGAATAGTATACAAGCCTCTATCCAACTCATACTATGGTTTAACTAACCAGTTACTCGAACAACTTCGTGATCGTAACGCTGGTGTTAATGTTATTGGATTTAGAATTCTTAGTGGCAATCGCCTTAATGAATTCGTTTGCAGATACTCTGATAATCATCAGAACTACGAAAGAATCCAGTCACAGTGGAGAAAGGACAAGTCCGTCATTGTTCCAAACCCACTAGGATACACTGCTCTCTATGCTATACAGCAAACCGCCCTTGACACTGATACAGAGTTCAAGGTAGAATCGGGAGCAAAGAAAGCAGACATATCTCGTGCTTTCAAAAAGATGCTGAAGTCTAAGTCAACAAACAAGAAACTGTTGAACTCTTTCATTGGGTATGTTGCTTGACAAATACCCTTTTCAGTATTATACTTAATCAAACAGGCCGAATCTCACAAAATCTATGAGAAAACTCAAACAGTTGTGTAGAGAATTTCGCAATTATGAAACTTTGCATATCGGAAAGATCCTAATTGCAGCTCTCCAACGTCAAATCCACCGAAAGCCTAATGGTACTCAGGTGAGGTACATAAAGAAATGTGCTAAGTCATATTTCAGGGAAAACTATCCTACTGCATTTGATGAAATGCAAGAGAAGGACTGGGATGATGTGGCGAAACGTTTAAGTTGTATCTGGAATACAACTAAGAACGAAGACCCTATCTTCGCAGAATTCAGGGTTAGCAATCCTTCTTACTTCGGTAGAAGTGCTCAGGTTTCAGAAGAACAGGTTAAACTACCATTCGATATTTACGAGGAAGTAGTTCTACCTGTTGAAAAGAGAGCACCCATCCCACAACCTGCTTATGCTTTTAAGGCAGATACTACTGTAACTCAGTCACCTCCTACTGAGGAAGCTTTTTCTGTTGTTGATCGTATAATTGATAGGTTCACTGAAGCAACGGTAACCACCAAAGACGGTACAGTGATCCAGTTGAAGAAGTGACACACAACCCCTTCACAACGAAGGGGTTTTTTACTATCATTAGTACATAACAAACAAACAAGCAAATGCCAGCAAAGAATCCACTAACTACAAAACAATTAGTTAAGTACCTAATCGATAACAATGGTACAGAAGTAAATGCAGACCACGTACGTGAAGCAGCAAGTCATTTTGGAATTGGTTATGCATCTACAGTCAAGAGGATTCGTAAGTATTATGTAAAGCGTGGTACATGGTCTCTTGAGGATGTAAAAGAAAATCTAGAACGTCAGATTACTGCTCCTGCTGTTATTCCACAGGAAGTACAGAACCTAGTACCATCAAAGGATCCAAACTTTGTTCCTTTTGGTAACTTCTCTGATGTAAAGAAAATTATTAACAGTAAACTCTTCTACCCTACATTCATTACTGGTCTTTCTGGTAATGGTAAGACTCTGGGTGTAGAACAAGCATGTGCTCAACTAAATAGAGAACTCATTCGTGTAAATATCACCATTGAAACCGATGAAGATGATCTTATTGGTGGGTTCCGTCTTGTTAATGGCCAAACTGCTTGGCACAACGGACCTGTGGTGGAAGCTTTGGAGAGGGGAGCAGTGTTGCTTCTAGATGAAGTTGACCTTGCATCAAATAAAATCCTTTGTCTTCAATCTATCCTAGAAGGTAAGGGTGTCTTCCTTAAGAAGATCGGTAGGTATGTTAAGCGAGCACCAGGATTTAATGTTATTGCAACTGCTAATACTAAAGGTAAAGGTTCAGATGATGGACGCTTTATTGGTACAAATGTTCTTAATGAAGCTTTCCTCGAAAGGTTCGCATTGACCTTTGAGCAGGATTATCCATCTGTTAAAACAGAACAGAAGATCCTTGAGAAGGTTGCTGGTAATCTTGGTGCTTTAGATGAAGAGTTCTGTGTACACCTTGCTAACTGGGCAGACATCATTCGTAGAACATTCAAGGATGGTGGTATCGATGAGGTTATTTCAACTCGTCGTTTGGTACACGTGATCCGTGCATTCGCAATCTGGCAGGATCGTATGAAGGCAATTAAACTCTGCATCAATCGTTTCGATGATGAAACAAAGCAGTCATTCCTTGACTTGTATGATAAGATAGATGCTGAAGTAGATCAGGAGGAGTCATGATGAAGTCAGGTGATTGCAGGTTTATAGGCAGTGTCATCTCCCTTAAGGGAGGTGCTTCTGCCAGAGTCGTCAAGGTTCAGAATGATAAGATTTCAATTGTAAATCTTGACGGTTCACTGAAAGAGTGCTATTATGAAGACATTAATTATGTATGGACACCTTGATGAAATACAATGAAGATGAATTGCTGAAGGAGATTAGCGATTATATCAGCAATACTTACAGAGGTCATTATTCTGTCGGAAACGTTCAGACTCTTGACCTCATTGATTCTGTAGGTGATGCTGAAGCATTCTGTAGGAGTAATGTCCTTAAGTATGCATCACGTTATGATCGTAAAGGTTCAGCACGTAAGGACATCATAAAGATCATTCACTATGGTCTTCTTTTGCTACACTTTAATGACAAGGCTGCTAAGGCAGCATCCATTAACACTGGATCCACATCATTCACAGTTGATTACGACAAATGAGTAAAGTAACTCTATCGACACAAACATTAAACGTGCTTAAGAACTATAGTACGATTAATTCATCTATTGTTTTTAGGAAGGGTAATGTTATCAGAACCATCAGCAATGCAGAGAACATCCTCGCAAAGTATACTAGTGAAGAAAGCTTTCCAACTGACTTCGCTATATATGATCTTGGCCAGTTTCTTTCAGGTATCTCTCTGTTTGACAATCCTCAACTGGACTTCACCTCTGGGGATTTTGTCACTATTCGTGGCGGTGGTCGCTCTGCTAAGTATTATTTTAGTGACCCTGAGATTACGCTCAAGTCTGCTCCTGAAAAAAATGTAAAGTTTCCTGGTGGAGATATATCATTCAGCATTACTGCTGAGGATCTTTTTGCATTGCAGAAAGCATCATCTGTATATGATCTACCTGACCTTACATTTGATACTACTAAAGGAAATATCAAATTGATTCTTAGGGACAAGGAGAATGATACCAGTAATACATATGAGCAAGATGCTACTGGAGATTTTGAAGGTGAGTTCTCTCTTGATGTTAAGATTGAGAACATTAGATTAGTACCAGGTAATTATTCTGTGAAGGTATCTTCTCAGTTGATTTCTGAGTGGACTAATCTTGATACAGATCTCACATATTATATCGCATTGGAACCGTGAGTTTAAAATATCCTCATCTCAAAGATTACATTTTTAAAATGAATCTTCTACCAGAGGATGTATGTGATAGTGTAATTAAGAGATTAGAGAAGAAAGATAGGTGGGAAGATCACGGTTGGTACGATGCAAAGGAACAATCTTCTTATAGTAAAGGAGATTTTCAAACAGTAAAGAATGACAAGTGTCGCCAGAAAGTCTTCCCATATATTAGAGATCTCTGTATCGAATATAACAAAAAGTATTTTGTTAAAGAGAATACCAATTCTGATATTTTCTGGTCAACTACAGGTGACATGAAGTTCAACAAGTATTCTGTTGGTGAATCTATTGAACCACACCACGATCATATTCATGATATGTTTGATGGTAATGTTCGTGGTATTCCTACCACCAGTCTCATTGGTGTACTTAATGATGATTATGAAGGAGGAGACTTACTTTTCTGGAATGAGTATCGGGTTGATTTGAAGAAGGGTGATGTTGTTGCGTTCCCTTCTGTGTTTTTATTTCCACACGAAGTCACGACAGTGACAGGTGGTATACGTTATTCTTGGGTTACCTGGTGCGTTTAATGAACAAAGATTTTTTATGGGTTGAGAAGTACCGTCCTACTATTGTTGAGGACTGCATCTTACCAGACAGTATAAAGAAGGTCTTTCATGGATTTGTATTCCAGAGAGAACTTCCAAACCTATTACTCAGTGGATCTGCTGGTGTAGGTAAAACAACTATTGCCAAAGCTTTATGTGAAGAGATTGGTGCATCCTACATTATGATCAATGGATCTGATGAGGGTAGGTTCCTTGACACTGTTAGGAACAGGATCAGGACGTTCGCATCTACTGTCTCTCTGACATCTGGTGCGTCCCACAAGGTCGTTATTATAGATGAGGCAGACAACACAACCAATGATGTACAACTCTCGCTTAGAAGTGCTGTGGAGGAGTTCCACAATAACTGTAGGTTTATATTTACTTGCAACTTTATTAATAAGATTATTGAACCACTACACTCTAGGTGTACGGTGGTTGATTTTCGTGTAAAGAATGGTCAGAAGTTAGAGTTGCAGAAACAATTCTTTGATCGTCTTAGATGGATTTTAAAAAATGAAGAAGTTAAGTTTGAAGACAAAGTTGTTGCTAAACTCATTAGTCGTTACTATCCCGATTATCGTCGTCTTATTAACGAGTGTCAACGGTACGCTGCAAATGGAGCCATCGATAGTGCTATCCTCGTGGACGTTGCTGATGTTAACTTCGATCATCTTCTTACGGCATTGAAGCAGAAAGATTTCAAGACTGTAAAAACATGGGTAGTTCAACACATGGATAATGATCCTAGCATGATTATGCGTAAGATTTATGACAATTTATATGGCGTGTTAAAACCTGCTTCAATTCCAGAAGCTGTGTTAGTTATCGCAAAGTATATGAGAGATATCTCAAACGTCCCTGACCAAGAGATCAACATGCTTGCATGTTTAACAGAAATTATGATGACTTGCGAATTCCTGTAAAGTGTGCTAAATTACTTTAGCAAGTGGAGTTTCCCATGACTGAATTAAAGCGACCAAATCCTTACAATGCCAATAACATCAAAGAGTCTAAAGACACCACTAAGATATCCAGGAGGGAAGAGCAGAGCAGTCCCAAAGTTGTTGCAGTTCCTCCCAGACCTTACCCAGGTAAAACAGTTTAGAGAACCATTCTTAGGTGGTGGGTCAGTAGCATTAGAAATTACAAAGAGGTATCCTCACATTGAGGTATGGGTCAATGACCTGTACGAACCTCTTTATAATTTCTGGTGTGAACTCAGAGACAATGGTCAAGATCTCGAAGATGCTATACTCTCTAAGAAGAATATGCATCCTGATCGTGAGACTGCAAGAACTTTATTTAATGATTCAAAGGAGGATGTGAATGACAAAGAAAAATCTAACCTTGATCGTGCCATCGCTTTTTATATCGTTAATAAGTGTAGCTTCAGTGGCCTCACTGAGTCTTCATCATTTTCTCCACAAGCATCAGAGTCCAACTTCTCCTTTCGAGGAATCGAAAAACTTAGCGAGTACTCAGAACTCATACAAGATTGGAAAATCACCAATCTTTCTTACGAAAGACTCTTAGGAGACGAGAAAGATGTATTCATTTATCTTGATCCACCCTACGATATTAAAGACAATCTCTATGGTAAGAAGGGTGGTATGCACAAGTCCTTTAATCATGA
>MDTE01131699.1_pt1 | contig 13664 bp, 12 predicted proteins | sample 811231 | NCBI WGS metagenome assembly MDTE01 (sample SAMN05326651, study PRJNA326480) | marine metagenome | isolation source: seawater | place: Indian Ocean: Red Sea | collected 2010
GGGTATTCAAGAGCTCTCACCACTATTATTGATGCCAATCTTACTACTTTTATTGCGGCTTTATTGTTATATATGTTTGGCTCTGGTCCTGTTAAGGGATTTGCGGTTACCCTTGCCATCGGTCTTTGTACTTCAATGTTTTCTGCCTTGATGGTAACCAGAATTATGGTAGTGACGTGGTTAAGGCGACGCCGTCCCCAAAAATTACCAATATAAAAATCGGTAAATAGTATGAAGTTAATTAATTTAATTCCAACCGGCACAAAAATTAACTTTTTGTTAGTTCGTAAACTAGCCATTTTTACATCCTTGTTTTTATGTATTGCGTCTGCAGTTCTCTTTCTGAGTAAAGGATTAAATTATGGAATTGATTTTCGAGGTGGAATTCTTTTGGAAATAAGAACCGCTGATAAGGCAAATCTGGCAACCTTGAGATCTAACCTTGGGTCACTTGGGCTAGGCGAAGTGGAACTCCAGAGATTCGGTAATGACAGGGATGTTTTAATTCGGATCGAGCGACAACCGGGCGGAGCCAACGGCCAGAAAAATGCCGTCGAAAAGGTTAAAAATACTCTCAGTTCCACAATAGATTACAGAAGAACTGAGTTTGTCGGGCCAAAGGTGTCGGGTGAACTAATAGAGGCCGGCGTAACAGCGGTGCTATTAGCTTTGTTTGCTATGTTGATATATATTTGGTTTAGGTTTGAATGGCAGTTTGGTATTGGGGCCGTGGCGGCTCTTGTTCATGATGTTCTTTTAACAATAGGTGTATTTTCTTTACTGGGCCTAGAGTTCAATTTGTCAACCGTTGCGGCCATACTTACAATTGCAGGTTATTCAATCAACGATACAGTTGTTGTTTATGATAGGGTTCGAGAGAATCTTCGAAAGTACAAGGTTAGACCTTTAGAAGACGTTCTTAATATGAGCCTTAATGATACTTTATCGCGTACTTTATTAACGTCTATTACAACCTTAATTGCACTTTTAATCTTATATTTTTATGGTGGCGAGGTCATCAAAGGTTTTAGTTTTGCGATGATTTGGGGTGTCCTAGTGGGAACCTATTCTTCGATATATGTGGCTACACCGCTGCTGATACATATGGATTTACGAGCATCCGCTGTTGCGTTACCTGAAAAAGACGATGACGCTACGGCAGCACCCTAACTTTTGCGAAATGGATCTTTCGTCTTCAATTGTCTTCAATAAAAACAAAATAGAAAGTTATGGTGATCGTAGGTTTAAGATCAATGGTAAATCTTTTTCTGGTTCTGTAATTGTTTCTGATAAAGCAACGGTTAACTGGAGTGTATCTTCTATTAATGAAATTAAACTGCAAGACTTTAACGATATCATTTCCAACTATGATAATCTACGAACCCTACTTATTGGCACCGGCAAATATAATCAGTTTCCAGATCGCGAATTAATTAAAAATATAAGCGAGATAAATTTAGGGTTGGAATTTATGGATACAGGTTCAGCATGCAGAACATTTAATGTACTAATCGAAGAAAATAGAGACGTTGTAGCGGCTTTAATTGCGTTTTAATTAAAAAAAAGGAGGGCTTAAGCCCTCCTTCATAACTATAGACAGTTTTTTACCAAATATTTTGAGCTGCTACCATGCAGTAGAGCATTGGTATGGACAGCATTGTATTTGTTCTTGAAAATAACATAGCTGTTCGACCAGCGGCAGCTTTTGCAGGAGCTTCAGCTTCCACAATTCCCAATGCAATTTTCTGATTTGGCCAAATTATGAACCAGACATTGTACCACATTATGGCTCCCAACCACATTCCAATTCCAATTGCTGATGCCTTGGCAGTGCCAGTAGATAATAAACCAATTGTTACTGCATCGAGTAAATAACCATTAAGCCAAGCTAGAATAAGACCAGTGACAATAGTAGACATGGCGCCCCATCGGAACCAAAACAAAGCCTCAGGAGCTATAACCTTGGTTACAGCTGGTTTTTGATCGTCTGGAATATTTGGCATATTAGGTATTTGTACAAAATTAAAATAGTACAATAGACCAATCCACATGACGCCCGAGAGTACATGCAACCAACGGAAGAAAAATGCCCACCAAGCTTGGTCATTTGAAAACCCTCCGTCATGCCACTGCATCATTATTAAAACAAAAATGACTGCTAATATAAAGCCAGCAATAATCGTATTATTTAAACTCGTTAAAATTTTTGCCATTTCCTCCACTCCCATTAAATAGAGATCTTAAGTATATCTGTTAATCTTATAACATAAGATATTTATTTATAACATTGTACTTGAATCGTCGAAACCCTTATGAAAATGAGTTAATTTTTTTAAAAGTTACAAGATTAAAAAAAATTACTTAATTGTTTTGATAACCTCGTTCGCTGCAATATTTCCAGATAAAATACTTCCTTCAATTGTCGCGGGTAAACCTGTGTTTGTCCAATCACCAGCGATAAATAAATTATCGATGAGTGTTTTGACCATCGGTCTACGGCCCACGGCAATGGGTGTTTGGGCGATAGTTGCTTTTTTCTCTTTTATCACCCGCCATGGAGGTGGATTTTTTTGATTTATTTTACATATATACTGAATTTCATCCCAAATCACTTGAACCAATTCTTTATTAGGCATGTTAACGACTGATTTTGCTGAACTAATAGTTACCGATAGGAGTTTATCCCGAATAAAAATCCATTGAGATTTGGACCCAATCAACCCAAGAAATAAATTGTTGCCAGGTAATGTAATATTTTTATTTATCCGAAAATGAACATTTACAATTGGTAAGGTTTGAAGCTCTAAATTTAATTCGGGCAATAATTCACTGCAAGTATCTGGTGGAACCGCTAAAACCACGGAGTCATTGGGTTGTATCGAAAAAAATTTATCTGGAAATTTAAGTGCTTTGACTTTTTTATTTTCATACAGGATTTTTTTAATCCTCGTCTGAAAGAGGATCTTGGTGCCGCTCTTTTGAAGATATTGTAATGTTGGATCTATAAGGGTTGGAGATAAACCGTTTTCAAATATCATCGGTCTGCAAGCTTTTTCTCCTTTAAACAGCGTCTTTTTTAAAAACTTCCAAAGTAAAAGAGCAGATGCGTCGGCTGCGGAAGTATTCAAAGCTGCCTTGCTAAGGGGGTCCAATAAAATAGGGTATAAGGGATGATTTTCACAGAAAATATCTCTAACTGTTTCATTCCTTCCGGCGAGCCCTAATTTTATTAACAGGATAAAATCTTTTAATTTAATTTTGGGCATATCAGAACTTTTATTCTTCAACCAACTGGTTGAAAGAAATTTAGGAGGCGTAACTTCCCAATAATTGTTATCCTTTATATTTAAAAATGGAAATTTTGCTGGTCTAATTTCGGTAATTAAATGCCGAGATCCTATTTGGTTTAAATAAGACAATGTCGCGGAATTTCCTCCTAATAAGATATGACTACCATTGTCTATCAATAAATCTAATTCGGTATCAAAGTATGAACGGCAACGGCCTCCTGCCTGTGGGGAGGCTTCATAAATTACAACCTTTTTATCCGCATTTTGACATTTTAATGCACAAGATAACCCAGCTAATCCTCCGCCTATAATGTGAACAGTAGTCATTAGTTGTTATACATTTTAAATAAAAGACCTCTAATAATACATTGAATATATTGAAATTTATTTAACTTAATGTATTCCGCTAACGGGTCACGATATCTAAGTTTAGTCGATAATGTTTTTGCTATTATAATAATGATTGCGGTTTCTAGTCGGAGACCACGGGCAGAGATCAAATTAGGAGCTTTATTGGAAATAAGGATTAGTTCGTCAACCTTATCTAGAAGGAAATTAAATACATTTCTTAATTTATTAGAAGTTCTTTCTTTTGATAGGTCTTCTATTCGTGCACCCTTATCCTTAAAGATCGTTTCTGGAATATAAACCCTGTCTAATTCTAAATAATCCTTTTTACAATCCTGCAAGTGGTTAAGGATTTGTAATGCGATACAAAGGGCATCTATGAATTTTTTTGTACTTTCATCGCAATTATGAAGGTCTATTAAATAACGCCCTACAGGAGCAGCTGAGAAACGGCAATAATTGAGAAGCTCAGACCAATTTCGATACCGTGATTTTTTTACATCCATGGTGAATGCTTGTACTAGATGTCGCGCATGTTCGGTGCTTACGCCTGTTTCCTTTGAACTTATAAAGTGTTCGACAGCGTATTTGTTATGATCTCCAATATCGACTTTTTCTAGAAGGGCTTTATCTACTTCTTTTAATTGATTGAGTTTTTCTTCAGGGTTTATATTAGAACTATCTGCAATGTCATCTGCATACCTAGCAAAGAGATAAAACGTATTTATATGTCTCCTTAACGATGTTGCGATTAACCAGCTGGCAACGGGAAAGTTTTCATCCTGTTTTGTTTTCACGATTTTTTCCGAACTAATTTTCTTATTCAAGGATAAAATAATTTCAAAAACGATCTAAGAAATATAAAATTAGAATAGATTTTAGGTATTAGAAAGGATCTTTAATTTTTTGATACAGATTTCTTCTAAGTCTGATCCCATTAATTTGATTAAAGAAGCACAAGAATACTGTGTTGCTCAGGTCAAAACTTTTGATCCGGATCTATACTTAATCACACTCGCAGCCCCAAAAAATACTCAGGGGGCGCTAATTGTGCTATTTGCTTTTAATGTAGAAATAGAAAGGATACCCAATACAGTTTCTGAAGAAACTTTAGGGCGTATTAAACTCCAATGGTGGAGAGAGGGATTGGAAAGTGTTTTTAACGGAAAACCAAGAAAACATATGGTCCTAATAGCGCTAAAAAGTATATTAGATGAATTTCCAATTTGTCATTCAACATTAGAGGAAATCATTGATGCCCGAGAACATGCGCTTGAAAAAGCGCAGTTAAAAAGTTTTCATCAACTATATAACCATGGAAAGCGGACAGGAGGAAATTTATTTAAATTAACCGCGGGTATTATAAAATGTGACGCGCAAATTGGACTAGAGTTGGGAACTAGTTTTGCTCTTGTTCAGTTAATGAAGAGTATAAAATTGGACAAATTAAAGGGACGTTGTTACCTGCCTTCAATACAGTTAAATGAAATAGAATCGGCAAAGGCAGTTAATGTATATAAGACAACGTTAAACGAGATATTAAAGTGTTTACCCAGAATTCCTTCTGACTGTAGTTCGTTTAGCAAAATATGCTACTGGATAGTTTCTTATGATTTAAAGTCCCTAAATCAAAAACAATCAATTTTTTACGAGGATCACGAAAGGCATTTGGGTTGGCGGAAATGCCTTATAGCAATGAGGATTTTTGTTTTACGTTAGTTTTGACGTCGAGTTGACCCATTCATTGATATTTGACAGGGCACGTTTTGTTTGAGCGGGTTTCCGTTCTTTTTTGGTTACCTTTTGTGGAAGTGGCGGAAATAAACCAAAATTAATATTCATGGGCTGAAATGTTTGTTCAAAAGCTCCGCTGGTTATATGAAAAAGTAGTGATCCCATTGCAGTACCTTTTGGAGGAAGGACGATCTTTTGGCCCTTCATCTCTGAGGCAGCGAACCGGCCTGCTAGCAAACCAATAGCGGCACTCTCAACATAGCCTTCGCAACCCGTTATCTGCCCAGCAAACCTAATTTGTTTGCAATTATTAAAACGTAGAGTCTCATCAAGAAGTCGTGGTGAATTGATAAATGTATTTCTGTGCAGACCTCCTAGCCTTTCGAAGGTTGCATTTTCAAGACCAGGAATATTTCTAAAGATTCTAATTTGGTCCTTATGTTTAAGTTTAGTCTGAAAACCAACTAGATTAAATAGAGTGGCCAATTTGTTATCTTGTCTAAGCTGAACGATTGCGTATGGTTTTACATTTGGATTATGAGGGTTGGTAAGTCCTACAGGCTTCATGGGCCCGTAACGAAGAGTTTGTGGTCCTCGAAAAGCCATTACTTCTATGGGCAGGCAACCCTCAAAATATGGCGTATCACGTTCCCATGTTTTAAAATCGACGGTCTCAGCTTCCAGTAATTCCTCTATGAATTTTTCATATTGTTCGACATTGAGAGGGCAGTTTATATAATCAAAACCCGCTCCCTTATCATAACGTGACTGAAACCATGCCTTTTCCATATTGATACTTTCACGATTAACTATTGGCGCAATAGCATCAAAGAATGATAACGAATCTACTTCTGCTGTCTTTTGAATAGATTGAGCCAAAGGTTCTGATGTTAAGGGTCCCGTGGCTACGATTGTTAATCCCCACGATTGTGGAGGAAGTGATGTTAATTCCTCGCGGATTATTGTCACAAGTGCATGCTTTTCAAGCGAATCTTGAACTCTCTGTGAAAATTGATCTCTATCAACTGCCAGAGCTCCGCCAGCGGGCACACGGTTTAAGTCGGCTGACTCAAGGATTAATGAACCAGCGCGACGCATTTCTTCATGAAGGAGGCCGATTGCACTTTTTTCAGCATCATCCGAACGAAAAGAATTAGAGCATACCAATTCAGCGAACCGATCGGTTTGGTGTGCCTGTGTGTTTTTGACCGGACGCATTTCATGAATTATTACGGGGATATTACAGTTCACTAGTTGCCAAGCAGCTTCAGAGCCAGCTAGCCCGCCACCAATTACATGAACTGGGTTATTTAACATATCATCAAATCTACAAGTTAATTTGGTTTTAGTTTTTTAGTGATAATTGCAGCCCAAGTGTGGTGCCAAGTAATTACCGGTGAAACTATGTTTAACCTTGATAACATCCTCTGGTAAACCGCAAGTTAGAAGATTTCCACCATTATCTCCACCTTCTGGTCCAAGGTCAATGATCCAATCCGCGGTTTTAATTACTTCGAGGTTATGTTCAATCACTATTACAGTATTACCACGGTCAACAAGAGAATGAAGAACCTCTAAAAGGTTTTTTACATCTTCAAAATGGAGGCCTGTTGTTGGTTCGTCCAAAATATATAATGTTTTTCCGGTAGATCGACGGGCTAGTTCTTTCGAAAGCTTGACCCTTTGCGCCTCGCCTCCAGATAGTGTTGTCGCTTGTTGGCCAATTTGGATGTATCCTAGGCCCACCTGTTTGAGCATTTCAAGTTTATCACGGATTGATGGTACAGCCTTAAATAATTCGGCTCCTTCATCAACAGTTAGGTTAAGAACGTCAGATATGGAATGGTTTTTAAATAATATTTCCAGAGTTTCTCTATTATATCTGCTGCCTTTACATATATCACATTGGACGTAGACATCCGGAAGAAAATGCATTTCTATCTTAATAACTCCATCCCCTTGGCAGGCTTCACACCTCCCGCCCTTAACATTAAAAGAAAAACGTCCCGGTTTATAACCGCGCGCACGAGCCTCAGGTAACCCTGCAAACCATTCACGAATGGGTGTGAAAGTTCCCGTATATGTCGCCGGATTAGAGCGCGGCGTTCGTCCAATAGGGGATTGATTAATTTCTACAATTTTATCAATAAATTCCAATCCATGTATTTCTTGATATTTCCCGGGTAATATGCGTGATCCGTGTAACTTTCTGGAAATTGCTCGGTATAGTGTATCTATAACTAGTGTGGATTTACCGCTGCCTGACACTCCTGTTACTGTAGTAAAGGTCCCTAAGGGAATTTCTACATCAATATTTTTTAGGTTGTTGGCGGAGGCGCCCCTTACTAGAATTTTTTGACCAGATTTTGGCTTGCGCCGTAATTCTGGCAGGGCAATATATTTGGAACCACTCAAATATTGAGCCGTTAAACCTATTTTCGAACTTAGGACTTTCCTTGGAGTCCCTTGAGCAACAATTTTACCACCATGTCGACCGGCTTTTGGACCCAAATCTACCAAATAGTCTGCTGACCTTATTGCCTCTTCATCATGTTCTACTACTAAAACAGTATTACCTAAATCGCGCAAACGTCTTAGCGTTTCCAACAGGCGGGCGTTATCTCTTTGGTGTAATCCAATAGAAGGTTCATCCAAGACATACAAAACACCAGTCAGGCCAGAACCAATCTGAGATGCTAGCCTTATACGTTGACTTTCTCCACCAGATAACGTGCCGGAAGAACGAGAAAGGCAAAGATATTCGAGTCCAACATCTGCAAGGAAAGTAAGTCTCTCATTGATTTCTTTTAAGATACGTTCAGAAATTTTTTCTTGTTTAGTATTTAGAAAGTTGGGTAAATCCGAGAACCACTTTTTTGCTTCTTTGATAGAATAGTCGGCGACTTCACTGATATTTAGACCATTAATTTTTATTGCCAAGGCTTCTTTTTTAAGGCGCATACCTCCACAGTTATTACAATCACTTTCGCTTTGAAAACGCTCCAAATTATCATGCAGGCGCGAATTTTCTGTTTGTTTATAACGCCTTTCAATGTTGGGTATAACGCCTTCAAATGGTTTTTCTATTGTGTATTCTTTTTCACCATCACTGTAGATTATTTTTACTGGATCTCCTCCGGAACCCAATAAAATTGCTTTCTGGTCCCTCTTTTTTAATTTATTAAAAGACGTATCCATGGAAAAATCATAATGCAAGGCCAGAGATTCAAGTGTCTGTAAGTAGTAATGTGACCCAGAATTAGACCAAGGTAGAATAGCACCCTCTTTTAAACTTTTATTATCATCTGGTACTATAAGCTCCGGATCAAAATACTTTGATTTACATAATCCATCACAAGCTGGACACGCGCCGGACGGCGAATTGAAAGAAAATAGTCGTGGTTCTATTTCATCTATTGTAAATCCCGAAACTGGACAAGAAAACTTGGACGAGAAAATTATGCGGTCCTGACTATTAAAATTTTCAGTAATTGCAATTCCATCGGCAAGTTCCAATGCTGTCTCCAGTGAATCAGCCAGGCGATTGCCGAGATCGTCTCCGACAATCAAACGATCTACGACGACTTCTATATCATGTTTGTAGTTTTTTTTGAGAGTGGGGACCTCGTCTATTAAATAAAATTCGCCATCAACTTTAATTCGTTGGAAACCTTTTTTTTGAAGATCCTGGAATTCTCTCCGATATTCACCTTTTCGTCCCCTGACAATGGGTGCCAATAAATATATGCGTGTACCTTCCTCCATTTCCAGAATGCGGTCTACCATCTGGGATACTGTTTGGCTTTCTATTGGTAAGCCTGTTGTCGGGGAGTAAGGCACCCCGATTCTTGCAAAAAGAAGCCTCATATAATCATAAATTTCTGTGACCGTTCCGACTGTAGAACGTGGATTTTTCGACGTCGTTTTTTGTTCAATCGAAATTGCAGGAGATAGACCTTCAATAGTGTCAACATCTGGCTTTTGCATCATTTCCAGAAATTGTCGGGCATAAGCAGAAAGGCTTTCTACATACCTCCTTTGACCTTCCGCGTATATTGTATCGAAAGCCAGCGATGACTTACCCGAGCCCGATACTCCGGTTAATACCACAAGAGAATCTCTAGGGAGAGTGATATTGATATTTTTTAAATTATGTTCTCTTGCTCCGCGAACTACAATTTTGCCGCTCATTTTAAAAATATCCTACTGACCCTATTTATTATTCAATTAACATATTGGCTGCGTTTAGCTGTCTTCAAGCAGGATAAAGAAACAGTTTCCTTGGTCATATTTTTCTGTATCACTATTCTTTATCATCATTTATTTTGAATAACCGGGTAGCATTGCGCCACAAAATATTCTCCCGTTCTTCAGAATTACAATTAGCGTCTTCAAGAATTTGCAATCGCATTGCGTATAGAGGAGCGGGGTCCCTAACACAACTCCATGTCGCAGACCAATCTGATCCAAACATTATTCTTTCCGAGCCTAACAAATCTAGGGCCTGTCTTAAGTGTTCCCCATTCGTACCAACAATATCAAAGTAAACATTTTCATTCCGCATACCAACGGCCATGCAAGGCTCAAAATAGGTTATAAGACTCCTACCCATCTTGGTAAGAATGATAGGTACGTCCGGATACCTTGCCGCAACTTCATCTGCCCATACGGGGTGGCCATAGAAAAGCCCGCCAGGAAATTGTGACCATGCGGTAGGGAATTGAATGGGTACTTTGTATTTGTTTACAGCATCCATCATTGGGACTAGGTCTTTTGCTATTTTCTCAGGATCTACTTCGGCGGTCATCGCTCGAATGAAGATTTCTCCTAGACCGATCATTCCTAATTCTTCGATACAATAGGCAATTTGCTCGGGTGCGCTGTCTCGCACAGGCGCTGGATCTTCTAAATATTCGTATGCCGCTTCTTGATCATGCCCAATTCTCATTAATCCAAACAGTCGTTCGGGGTATTTCTTTACTGACAATGCTACTTGGTCATTGGTTACTGATCCCGGCCGGGCCTGAATAAATGCTTTATCTATTTTGAATTCGTCCATATCCGCAATTAATTGGTCCGAATTATCTATAGGGTCCTCGTTTAAGGTCCTGTCATAAATATCGGGGCATCGACTTCTGAAACTAACCAAGTCTTTGGTGGACCTAATATGTTTTCTAGCATCCGACAAAGCTGGATAGGACCAAACATGGATGTGTGTATCAATTATCATGAAATTCCTCCGTTTAGATTACGATGCCTCCATTTGGACTTAACACCTGTCCGGTCACGTATTTACTTGCTTCGGATGCAAAATATGCTACTGCGTGGGATATGTCTGCCGGCTCTCCCTCATGCCCTAGCGGTATCGAACGTTTTCTCGCTGACCTGATCTTCGCTTTACCCGGCCTGTTTGTCATCGGTGTAGGAATAAAACCTGGGGCTACGGCGTTTACGAGAATATTCCAAGGTGCGAGTTCTTTAGCCCATGCCTTGGTTAAACCTATCAACGCTGCCTTTGCCCCGCAATAATGAGATCCTGAATCTGTTCCTGCCATACCGAATATCGATGCCGTGTTGATTATTCTACCAAACCTTTTAGCTTTCATTCCGGGGATGACCAAACGAGTGGCGACGTAAGCTCCTTTTATATTGACATCAAACATCTCTGATAAGATCTCGTCCGTTATTTCTTCTATAGTTCGTTGCTGGCTACTGATACCAGCGTTGTTTACCAGAACGTCAACGCAGCCAAAACTTTTCTCGATATCTTCAAAATGATTTTGAAATTGTTTCGTTTCCCTAATATCACAAATCATAAGCTGATGAGTATGGCCAAGTTTATGAAGTTTTTGGGAGGTTCCATTTGCTCCCTCTTCATTTATATCTTGTATAATAACCTGTGCTCCCTGCTGGGCGAGATAAATTGCATGGTTGCGTCCCAAACCCGAGCCTGCTCCCGTTATCAAAACAACTTTATCTTTCATAGATGTCATAAAAATTCTCCCGGATGAACGTTCTTCATTGTAACAATTACAATAGGCTATCATCATGCCAGAAATTTTTAATGGAGACGAGTGATGCAATTAGCAATTCTGGACGATTATCAGGAAATTTCCCTTGACTACGCGGATTGGTCGCATATTTCCCAACAGGTCCAAATTAAGGTATTTTCTGATCATATTAGTGAAGAAAATGAAATAGTAAAAAGACTGCAAGATTTTTCAATCATATGCGTTATGCGCGAACGAACCCCTTTTCCCAGAACTTTGATAGAAAAACTACCCAACTTGAAATTGATTGTATCAAGTGGAATGCGAAACCTTGGGATTGATTTACAGGCTGCAAAAGATAATGACGTTATTGTTTGCGGGACAAAAAGTTTTGGAATGCCAACCGCTGAGCTCACTTGGGGTTTAATTCTAGGGCTAGCAAGACAAATACCGTCAGAAGACCAAAATATTCGTTTAGGCGGATGGCAGAAAACCGTAGGTATAGGACTTGAGGGAAAAACATTGGGAATTGCCGGTTTGGGTAAGCTCGGCTCACGAGTAGCTGAAATTGGAAAAGTTTTTGGAATGACGGTAATAGGGTGGAGTCAAAATTTGACCCAAGATCGATGTGACGATCTTGGTGTATTGATGGTCGGCAAGGATGAACTTATGAGGCAATCTGACTTTTTGACGATACATCTGATTTTAAGTGAGAGAACCCGCGGATTATTCCAGCGGGAAGACTTGTTTCTTATGAAACCGACCGCTTACATCATTAATACGGCGCGGGGCCCAATTATTAATGAAGAGGCATTAATAGAGGCACTCCAAAATAAAATAATTGGGGGGGCAGGAATAGATGTTTACGGCGAGGAACCACTCCCTCATGACCACCCCTTGCGTGGATTAGACAATACGATTGTTACACCTCATTTAGGTTATGTGGAAAAAGTTAATTATGAATTTTACCATAAAGGTTATGTTGAGGCGGTATCTGCATTCTTGAATGGTGAACCAAAAAATTTGATAAATGGTTTTTAAATGAAATTAACAGATCAAACCCCTATGTCTTCTGATTTAATGTTATTAATATCACGTTTAAATGAGCACTAGGAGTGTGGCAAAAGAAATGTCAAATAATTCGAAATTAGACATCGATCTAGAATTAAATAAACTGGCAAGGGGATACCGTATTGTTGCCGCTAATGGGCATTTAGAGGCTACACTTGGTCATCTTTCTTGGAGGGATCCGAAGAGGCGTGGTCTCTGGATGAAATGCCAGGAACGAGGTCTTGATGAAGTTGAACCTGGTGACCTCCATTTAATTAATTGGGATGGAAAGGTGTTAGAAGGAAGCAAGGGGCACAGGCATTCAGAGTGGCCCATTCATGCTGCGGTGTATAAGGCTCGAAAGGATGTCCATTGTGTTGGACATACACACCCAATGCATTGTGTGCTTTTCTCGGCGACTAATGAGAATTTGGTGGGGATTGGTCATAATGGCTCATACTTTGGGGGAAAGGTTAAGGTATTTGAAAAAACACTGGCCCTAGTTCGTAGTATGGAGGACGCATCGGCAATGGCGACCGCACTAGGCGATGCTTGGGCGGTATTATTACGCAACCATGGGGTTACTTTTTGCGGTAACTCTATTGAACATTGTGTTGTTATGGGCATAGCAATAGAGCAGGCGTGTAAGGAACAACTAATAATGAATGGGACAGGTCTAAATTGGGAGTGGAAAGTTAATTCCGGCCTTAAGGATGAGGCCATTCTTTATCCAAGAATTGTTAAAAATTTATGGCTCTATCACAACCGCAAACTTGATAGGGCAGAAAGTCGACTCTAAAATATCAGCCTTTTTTGTCGGGTTCCGCTGCCTTTAAAACGCCTGAACGTTCTAACACACGCCTGAAGCTATGTGGTACAAATGGATGCATTCCCAAGGCGATCATCTCCGACTGATTTAGATTTACTAGCGCACGACGCTCGATTTCCGTTAATCCTTCAATCGAAGTTGCATAAGCAGCAGGATTGGCTAGGTACCTGTCTCTCTCAACTTTATTACTAGCCAATATGTGGAGAGTATTCGACAAAATGACTCTATCTGGGTGAATTGACGGATAATGAGGTTCAAACTTTTCGGGTTGTCGCGTTTTTGTCCACGCGACTGTACCGTAATTATGGTGCCAAGTAGGTTCAAAATTCACAAAATCTGGAGAGCGTTGATCTATCAAACCGGCTGCTACACCCCAACACCTTAGTTCAATATTGCCGGTTTCATCTAATGTTTGATCGTCCA
>MDTE01003159.1_pt1 | contig 13663 bp, 7 predicted proteins | sample 811231 | NCBI WGS metagenome assembly MDTE01 (sample SAMN05326651, study PRJNA326480) | marine metagenome | isolation source: seawater | place: Indian Ocean: Red Sea | collected 2010
CTCAATCAATTGATACAGGTTGGCCCGATCAAAATCAGAACAAACCAGAACAATCTGCATTAGATGCAGTGTCAAGTCTAGTTTCAGGAGTTAGTGATAATCAAAACCCTTCAACAGTTCACAATCTAATACAATCTGGGAAGAACTGCCAGCGTTGCGGCATTGGGGTGGAGCATCAATGGATATATTGCCCAGTATGCAATTCTCCTCAATGATAGTTAATACGTGACCTCGCCGGCTTGAAGTAGAACAGTTTCATCAAGGTGTACTGTTGGCTCTCGCATTACACCAGTGACATGGATTTTAGCATGTGCGGAGCCTCCTAGTGTCGAATTATCCCCTATTGCAAAGTAACATGTTCCCTTTACTTTTTCATCTTCAAGAACGTTCCCTATCAAACGTGCCTTTGGATTCATTCCGAAACCGAATTCTGCTACTGTCCAAACTGAATCTTTCTCTTTTGGCTTGAGTTGATCAGAAGCCAATTCATAAGTTTCTTTGATTTTATCTGCCATGGCGCCACCTTCTACATCAGTAACCAAACCATCTTCCACATGAAAAATCACAGGTTGTTCTAGAAGAGTTGAATCCCAAGAACCATCAATTACTAATTTCCCATTCATTGTTCCTTCTATAGGCATGGTGAAAATTTTACCTGCTGGTAGGTTTGTGACTTGGCTAGGTCTATTGCATATACCATTGTCTTCAAGTTTCCATTTTCTATGCTCTACTTCAAAGTCAAGGTCAGTTCCTGATTCACTAGTAACTTTGACTTGACGCCGTCGCTTTAGCAGGCTCCCTACTTTGGTTATGCTATCCTTTAGTCGAGCGAAGTCCGCAGTCATCCCGCCTTCGGTGAAAATATCGAGTGTAATCCCAGGCAAAGTAGCAATTCTTGCCCCCTCATTGCGAGCAATTCTTGTAGCTCTAGTATGAGTTAGAGAATATCTTGTCGGAGCAATAACAATCTGTTGCTTTCTCATTAATTCAGCAACCGCACCGGGTGGTTCATCCCCATGCTGGTGTGTAGGGGGCATCATCAATAGCAAGACTCGTTCGGAAATCAATGAAGCCTGCTCATAAATTGCTTGTCCAACTTGAGATGTATGTGGGTCTGTAATAATCAGAGTATTTTCGTAAGATCTCATCTGCATACATGTTCGAACCACCATTCGGGCAGATGCACGCAATTTCTTCTCTAATTTGTCATCATCTAGCATGGGTCCTCCATCGTCGTCATCCGACTTCGACTTCTTCTTGGCCATGCTCTCCCCAATCTCTGTATTATCTCGCCATTAATCAAGACATCTATCAGATAATTGATGTTAATCACTCATCTTCTTGTTCTTGGGGTGGAATATTTTCACTTTCATTCTTCAGCAAATCAAATTTTTTCATCAATAAGAAAACAAACAGGATAGCCAAACAAAATACAAAACCGTTTGTTTCTGAAATTGCCATTCCAAATACCGAGTAGAAAATGCTACTTGATTCATCTATTACAAGAATTTGATTAGCATCTACATCTTCCACTTTATCTGTCATTCCGGTTGTCCATAATACTTCAACAGATTTTACTGAATCAGCATCCCCCAATCCAAAATGTACAGTTGGTTCGTTACTACCTAGATAACCGCTACCAGCATAGACATGCTGTTGCATTTTTGTGCCATCTTCTAGTGTAACAGTAACTAAACAGCCAGTTCCAAATTTGTTTGAATATTTAGCTACGCCAACCAATTCGGAATAATCCATATCTACAGTCATCCCATTCAATTTGACCTTAAGCCAATTCCTTCCAGTTTCTTCAATTGCATTATTTGAAAATATTTGAGGAGATCTTCCTGCTTGGCCTAGGATGATATCCAAATCTCCATCCCCGTCGTAATCAATTATCGATGCACCCATCGTTTTTTCAGCTCCACCGAGGCCAATTTGGTCACTAATCTCTATGAATTCGGTAATTCCATCTCCATTAGTATCTCCTTCATTTCTGAAGAAGGTGTTATTGTTGTAGGCCGAAAATCGGTTAATTCTTCCAACTCCAAAAAAGATATCCAAATCCCCATCTAAATCATAATCAAAGAATTGACATGCCCAGTTTACTGCAACAAATGAGGTTCCCCCACTAAGATCTCGGAAACCCATCTTTGCTCCATTTTCAGTGAAAGTTTCTCCATTATTTTCCCACAAATAATTCGGTCCAAAATTTGAGTGGCATAAATCCAAATCCCCATCTAAATCCCAATCACCTGCATGAGCGCCCATTCCAGTTCCAGGGATATCCATCTCTAGTTCATCTGTAACAATACTGAATGTCCCATCTTGTTCATTATGATAAATAGGTGAAATTCCGAAATCAGAGGCAACATAGAGATCTTCCCAACCGTCTCCGTCATAATCAAACCACACACCAGCAAATGAAAGACCAGACCCATGGAAATCACTAGAATCAATTTGCGCCATTGTAGAAGGATTGGCGGGGCTCGCTTGGTCCATTCTATGTAGGCTTGAGATGAAGAAGTCATTTGGATTATCTGAAACTTCTTTTTGTCCACTTACGCCTGCTTCTTTTGTCGCATCACTGAATTCAATTTCTCCATCATTATCTATGTCTCCTTCGTTACGAAATAGGAAATTGGTTTCAGTCCTAGCCCAGAATTTTTCTTCATCAACAATACCTAAATTCATAGAATATAAGTCCAAATCTCCATCGTGATCATAATCAGCCCAAATTGCAGTGGTACTGTGCCCGTAATTCATTACTCCACTATAAAATTGAATTTGAGGTGGATTATTTACATCGTAACTTTCACCACTGTTGGTTATTGCTACAGAGGTAATTTTTCCGTCATTTACGGTAACTTTCCCTCTTGCTCCAAAACCACTACCTCCTTCAAAAAATACAGCAGGCGCCAGACCCCCAGATGAATCATAACCGTCACCAGAATCCAATATTTCGACTCCCGAAATTTTCCCATCTTCAATTACAACTTCCCCAATAGCGCCTTGACCGAGGCCGGTCTTGGATGTGACATCAATGAAAACACAATCACCATTATTTTGGTAAAGATAATTTCTTGCACCTGAATTAATATCATAAACATCAGTGTTTCCAAAATTACTCAAGTAGACGTCTTTGTCTCCATCATTATCGTAATCAGCCCATGAAGCACCTATGACTGTTGTATTTACTAATGCAAGACCGGACTCTTCGGTCCAATCGGAAAAGGTCCCATTTCCGTTATTTATCATTAATTGAGTATTTCCGGACGAGTTTTCTTCAATTGCCGCGTCAATAGTCGCAGAATCCGTTCCTTCGGGGAACTTCGATGCAGTTTCGAATTTCAAGTGATCGAAACGTGCAGTGACTAACACATCCATATCTCCATCCCCATCACAATCATCTACTGAAATTCCTGGCCCATAACTCGACCAAATTGTTTCAGGTCCTGTATCAACAAGTCCGAAGCCACTTTCTTCAGTGACTTCAGAAAAGGTAACTAAAAGGTCACCATTGCCATTTTCGCTATTGGACCCCAAGGATGTTGGAATGTATGAAAGAAACAACAGAATAATGACTCCATAAAGAGTGAGATTTCTTTTTGAGAAATTTATCCCATGAAATCCATTATTCATGAAATACCGTGGGTGATACTGGATATGATATTTCCTCAAAACTAAAACCATCAATATTACTGCCTAGATTGGAATATCCTAACAAAGATTTAACGAAAGGGCGTCCTCGAAGATTTAGGATAGAGATGTCTTCTTGTCAGGTCTCACAGAGGATTGCTATTCCCCCCTCCTTTTATCGAATAATTCACAAAATGCTAATTTTTTACTTTTGTACGGTATTGGCCACCCTTTCGTTTTCAGGTTCTTCAATGGCCCTACCCGTGTCAAAAGAAGAATCTAGTACATTCCAAATTGAGGGTGAGGTCCCCTCATTGGAGTGGCGAACACTAAATGGAAGTGGTAATAATTTGGCCAACCAACTTTGGGGCTCAATCGGTGAAGAAATGCCAACCCTTTCATCATTGAATTTCACTGATAATTTTTCTTCTATGGCCCATACCGATTTCCCTAACCCTAGGGTAATTTCCAATATGTTGTGTAACGAATCTGAAATTACGTTTGATTCCAATGGTTTGTCTTCGATGAATTCATTATGGAGTGAATTTCTAAGAAATGAAATCTCCCTCACCCCGCATCAAGACTCATTGCATGAAGGGGGGATGGAGGAGGCACACATTTCAATACCAATTGACGATGAAATCATGAATCCTTCAGGTTCTGAAAGTGCTCAAATTAGATACATTAGGACTGAATTTATTGAAGGCACAGGTTCTGATGAAGATAACCCACGTTCATTTCCCAATCAAGCAAGCGTTTGGATAGATGCGAGCTCGATATACGGCCATAATGAAGAAACCAATAATTGGGTTAGATCTGGAGTCGGAGGGCGAGTGATTGTAACTGATTGGAAAGGCAGTGATATGATTCCAGCCTTTGATTCAGACGGATTCGTAAATGATTGGGACGGGACTAGTTCTCACATCAATATTCAGTTTGGAGTCGCTGATAATAGAAATTTAGAGAATATAGGTACATCTTCCATGCACCTATTATTCCTTCGTGAGCACAATAGGCTAGCAGATGCGCTTCAAGAGAGAAATCCAGATTGGACTGACGAGCAGATATTCCAGCGAGCAAGAAAATTGGTAATTGCTCAAATTCAGGTAATTACATATTCAGAATATTTGCCCTCTATTGGATTGACATTACCGGAATATTCGGGGTATAATTCTAGTATTAATCCCCAATTAAGCAATGAGGCTTTTTTGTTGGTAACAACCTCATTTTCAAATCAAAGAAATGATGATTGGTTATTACTTAATGGCTCAAGAGAAGAACTTCCAGAAAACCCATTAGAATTGGAACAAGGCTACTGGAATATGGATCCAATTCTTGATTATGGAATAGAGCCGATAATTAGGGGTGCGTCTTATGAAATTCAAAGAGAGAATGATTTGGGGATGGTGGAGAATCTGAGAAATTTATTGTCAGGCAAATCATCATGGCCAGGTTGGATGGATATTTGTGCTATGGACATACAAAGAGGAAGAGATCGTGGTCTTACAGATTATAATTCATTGAGGGCAGATCTAGGCTTAAATCGACATTTGAGTTGGGATAATATGACAAGTGATGAAAACCGAAGGTCAATAATTTCAGAAATATACGACGATATAGATAGTCTGGATGCATTGATTGGTGTAAATTCCGAGCCAAGAGTCGAAGACTCAATTTACGGTGAAACACAATATCTTCTCGCCCTTAATCAATACACTATGCTAAGAGATGCAGATCGATATTGGTATGCAAACGATCCTGATTTAGAACCACTGCTATCAGAATTGAACGATACTAGATTAGCAGATATTATTCTTAGAAACACTGAGATAGAATCAATACAATGCAATGTATTCTTGGCAGAAAATTCAGCAGAAAATTTTGATTGTGAGTTATCAAATATCGAGATAGAAAATTCAGATGATAATTCACCTAAAAACTACGATTTCGGAATTATAATTGTAGTATTAGTAGTGACTGTTATGGCTATTATCGTAGTCCGAAAGAATAGTGATTCTTAGTAGTCGAGAGCAGGCCGGTCAAAAAATTAGGATGTAGGAAAAAAAATGACCGATTTCAATTCAGAGAGCCGTTCTAGTTTTTTCAGCAATAGTTCTGCATTGGTTTATCTCGTGATTTTACTTTTCTTTACATCTTCTTTTGCAGGTGTTTCTGCAGCACCTATTGAAAAAGAAGGTAATTCGACACCTTATGTCATTCTTGACGAACAACCAATCGGTACTTCATCACAATATTCTATCAATGGTTCTGGATTGAATTCTGAGAACCCAGATTGGGGCGCAGCTAATACTCAAATGTCGCGTCAATCCCCTAGGTACCCATCACCTGATGGAAACAACCTTACTTTTTGGGATAGAACAGATGTCCCTAATCCTAGAGAAGTTAGCAATGCAGTTTGCCACGAATCAATTGAACATCCTGACTCTCGCAATTTGTCCGACTATGTTTGGCTCTGGGGCCAATTTGCCACTCATGAAATGGATCACACCACGACTCAGGATGGAAGAACTCACGATCAATTACAGCCAGATACAGCACATATCCCTGTTCATGAGAATGATACATGGATGGGTTTTCCTGGTGGTTTGTACATGAGATTCTTCCGTTCAGTTATTGTTAATGGTTCAGATAACCCAGATCCCTCAATTCAACGAGAACATCCCAATACGATTACTTCTTGGTTAGATGGTTCAGTCGTCTATGGTAGTGATGATGCCCGCGGAGATTGGTTGCGAGAATACAACGGAGGGAGGATGAAGATTAGCGATTATCCTGAAGGTGATTTGTTGCCACAGGCAAATTACGCCAACGATCCAACTACTCCGGGCATGTCTTTTGCAGGATTTAATTTCACTGATTCCTTTGTTGCAGGAGATGGTAGGGCAAACGAGCATGTTGCTCTATTGGCAATGCACATCTTGTTTGTCAGAGAACATAATAGATTAGCAGATGAAATTGCTGAGAGAAACCCTGGTTGGTCGGACGAGGAAATTTTTCAGTATGCTAGGCACATCAATATTGGATTGATTCAAACAATAACGTATTACGAATTTCTTCCATCATTAGGTATTGACTTGGAGCCGTATTTGGAATACAACTCATCGATTAATCCAACAATTTCTAATGAATTTTCAGTTGTGGCATTCAGAATGGGTCATAGCCAAATTGGAAGTGCAATGCTTCGGATGGATGGAGATAGAAATCCAATTGAGCAAGGTCATTTGACCCTTAGAGAAGGGTTTTTTGATGTTACGCCAATTACTGAAGAAGGGGGTATTGGCCCGATTCTTAGGGGGCTAGCTTACAACATAGAACCTGAAAATGACATTTACTACTCTGATGATTTACGGAATCAAATGTTTGGGCCGCCTGGTTCGGGAGGTCTTGATCTGTGTGCTATTGATATTCAAAGAGGTCGCGACCATGGAATCCCTGATTTCAATACCGTTCGAGAATCATACGGATTGGAACGGTATTCAAATTGGAGTGATATTACATCTGATATAGAAGTTCAGGAAAAGTTGAATTCGACATATCCCGATATCGACAGCGTTGACGCATTAATTGGAATGTTTGCTGAAGACCATGTGGAAAATTCAGCTCTTGGAGAGACCATGCATCACATTATCAAAGATCAATTCACTAGGCTTAGAGATGGTGATAGGCTACATTTTGAATCAGATAACTCCGAAATTTATGAATTGAGAAGCGAAATTGAGAATACAACATTGGCAGATATAATTCTTAGAAATACAGAAATTGAGCACATCCAATGCGACGTTTTCTATGCCGAACAAGAGTTAGATCAAATGGATTGCACCCATCTAAATAAGGAAATCAGCAATAATATTGAACCAAATTCAAGCGATATTTCAATGATTTTTGTTCTGACCTTATTTTTCGTATTAACACTGGTTTTGGTTGTGATGTTGAAAGTTACAAAAACCGAAAATAACATCAATTTGGAAGAAGAGGAATAGATGTCCATAACTATTATTATGGATGCTGTACAGAATTATATTGATAGGTCTTCGATATCTCGTAGATGTTGGTTAAGGGGGTGTTAATTATTCGCACTAGACGTTCAATATTGATGGTAGTAGCAGTTTTTCTATTGGCATCATTACCGCTGGGGGTCACATCTGCTGATTCCGACGGCGAATATATTGAACTCACTATAACTCCTGAACAGGATTACTATGATGCTTTTGATAATATATCGTTTCAACAATCAATAGGGTTCAGAGTAGATTCTAGGAATTTGCAAGAAGAAACCCGCTATAATGTTGAAGTTTATTTCATTAAGGAATACCAAATTTTTGGGGAAGATGGGGTAAAATCAACTGCGGGATGGTATAACGCATCTGCCAACATCTTACTCAATCTTTACCAGTTTTCAGGATTAATACCTGGGGGGTGGGAAAACAATACAAATTATTCCTTCTTTGCCAAATTGAGAACCGAATCACAGGGTCAAACAGATTCATACATTTATCTTACTCAATACAATTTCACTATTGGTCAAGAGCCTGTTGCAGAACCTCAGCAACTACAAAACTTAGCATTAAATTGTAATACTGCATATGAATACGATTTAGGTGATGATAATATTTGGGATATGTATACAGAAGACTACGGTACTATCCCATATAAAACAACTATTTTGGGGGAGATAGAATGTGATTTAACCAATAGCAATTCAGTGACGGCTTTTTACAACCTCTCCGACTTCCATTGGTCGGAGGATGACGCATTAAACGGTGCTGGTTTTGACATTTCCTCCTGGCTTCATAATTCTAACTCAATTCCAGCATTCAGCACTGGAGAATCTTTCAATATTTCACTAGACTGTGGAGAACCTTCTAGTTGTGAAGAAGACGCCATTGGGACAATTACATTAGGATTTCTCACTTATTCTGAAGATGAAACTAATTGGTCTGAATCTGAAACTCATCATTACATTGATTATTCGATTGAAAATAACTCAATTATTCCTCCAGTAATTATCAGAGGATGCATGAATGAAACCGCTGAAAATTTCAATGCCAATGCAACAGAAGACGACGGCTCGTGCATTTTTCCCGAACCGCCAGAACCTGAACCAGAGCCAACCCCCCCAGATTGCCCACTCTGCAATCTCACTTACTTCATTCCACGAGAAATGTCGGTTGGCACCCCTGCTACCTTGAATGCAGATGTGACAGCTAGTGATGGTTGGAAGTATTTTGGTGGAGCAAATGTCTCTTGGAACATTAGTGGATCAATTGTTAATGGCACCGAAATAGAATATACATTTACAACTATTCCAGAGGGGGGTTCTGCAAATGTATCATTTTGTACATATTTTGATGACATTAAAGAATCATCCAACGGTATTACTGAAGGCCCTGAAGATTGTATATGGGGCACAATTGCAGTTAATGAGTCACTGGGCGGATACATTTCTCAATCCAGCCTATTAGAACCGATTATTCTAGATAATGTGGGGGGCGTTCATTTCGATGTTTCTGCAGCAGGTGGTCTTGCACCGTATTCATACCGATGGGAGTTTGGCGATGGGACCTCTTCGTCTAATGCTTCGGTAGTACACGAATTTGCTGATTGGGGTTTGTATAATGTAACGCTAGTCATTACAGATGCACGGAATGATAGCATGACACTAGATACCCAAGTAGAAATCCTAGAGCCTCAAAGTTCTACAGAAGAATCCATTAATGTAGAGGAAGAAGAAATTTCAGAGCCCCAGATCCATCCGTTTGGCGTCGTAGCCACTGGTGGTGGAACTCTAGCTTTGGTGTTGCTTACTCGCCATAACGGAAGAAAAAAGATGGATAAGATGCTTCAAGATGCAAGATTAAAACTCAGTGAAGAAAGGGCTCAAGAAGGCGATGAATTGTGGTAGGAATATCCAATCAAAGAAATGCTTACGAAGAAACTCATTAACAGGGTTCTTTAATGTACTTTAGTAATACAGCGGTTTTCATGGCAAGAAGAACCGTGACTGTGATACTGGTCATTGCTTCAATGATGACTGCAGGTTGCCTCGGCATCCTTGATAATTCTCAGGAAGAAGAAGGGCAGGTTATGGACTGGATATCCCCTGAACTTCTATTGGGCAATCGTATGCGCTCATCCCCCGCATTGAACCACTACGATGGTTGTGCAGAACTTGAAGAGGATTTGAGAAATTCATTAGCAGAAGAGATGATTGTTGGGCTTGATCAAGCATCTTACTGGCATTGGAACTCGTGGGGGTTCCGCGGTGGGGGCGTTTGGATTGAAGACGATATGATGTTGGAGGCCGTTGATTTCGCTGAGATGGATGGAGATGTAGGGGCAACTGATTCGGCTATGGATAGTTCTTCACCACCAAGCAGTTCTGGTGCGGGAGAACGCGAAGGACAGTACTCTGAAACCAATAATCAGGAAGAAGGTGTAGATGAAGCAGACTTCCTAAAGACAGATGGATACCATATTTACATGATTAACAATAACCAATTGGTAATTCTAGGCGTACCAGAGTTTGGAAACATTACACTAGAATCGAACACGACTCTAGAAGGAACACCTATGCAGATGCTAGTAAATGGTAATCAGCTTGTAATTATCTCTTATGTGTCATACTGGGACTTACCTGTTGATGATCCTGTGCGCATCGCAATGATGGCTGATTCAGATGATGGCGACCGTTCATCCTCATACTATCGTTATAGCAACAAGGTGAAGTTCTCGGTGCTAAATATCACAAACCGTTCGGATCCTCAAATCGATCGTGAGTTATACCTAGACGGCTCTTACCAGACATCAAGACTTGTAGGCGGCTCTCTACGCGCAGTCACCCATTCATATGCTCAACTTGAGGGCCTTCGTACCTATCCCATACTTCCTGAATCTTATTGGGAAATGGATTACGATGACTCGAAGCGTCAAGATGTCTGGAATGAGAGTATAGATGAAACCATTGCATACAACATGCATGTGATAGAATCTCTTACTCTAGCAGATTTCGCTCCACGAATGCATGAAAGAATGTCAAACGGAACTGTGGTTGAGTTATCAACGGTAAGTACAACCTGTGAAGAATTCGCAGCAGCAGCAGATTCGGTAGGGCGCGGTTTTACAACTATCATGACCATAGAATTGTTTGGCGACATAATTGAGTACGAACTTGATCATGTGTCATCATCCTGGGTTGAGGTTTATGCTAGCCAAAATATGCTAATTCTAGCAGAGCCAGCTAACGATTGGTGGTGGTATTGGCGTAACGATGACTTTGAAGAGGCTACTAACATTCACGCTTTCGACATCTCAGAAGGCGGTCTGACAACATATATTGGCTCAGGTAGAGTAACTGGAACTGTAAATGACCAATTCGCGCTTTCTGAATATAATGGTACAATCAGAGTTGCAACAACACAGGATGTTTGGGGTCGTTGGTGGCTTGAAGATGCAGACGATTGGGTAGGTCCAACTAACGACGTCTATGTACTCGCTCCGGCTGAATGTTTGATTCCGGAGGGTTGTGACGACCAAGTCCCAGAGTTGATGCAGATTGGCCATGTAGGGGGCATTGCTCCGGGCGAAACAATCTGGTCAAGTCGATTTATAGGCGAAAAAGGCTATCTTGTTACGTTTAGGAACATCGATCCACTTTGGACAATCGATTTGTCAGACCCAACTAATCCACAAGTGATTGGTGAGTTGGAGGTCCCAGGAGTTTCAACATATATTCACCCACTAGGAGATAATCACCTATTGACAATAGGAATTGCTGGAGGCGAGAACAATCTAGGATTGGATTGGGGTAACACCCAGATTTCTTTGTTTGACGTTTCGGACTTTGCAAATCCAACTTTGGCTTCAGCCCTACAACTGGCACCTGTGGATCGTAATAGCGAAGATTGGTGGAGTTGGTCATGGTCATACAGCGAGGCTACATATGAGCACAAAGCATTCACTTACTGGGCTCCTGCTGAACTACTTGCCATACCACTATCAACTAGCCGTTATACCTATGATGAAGTTGTAATTGATGGTAGAAAATATTCCTACAGTGGTTACGAATACGTATCTCAACTAGTACTCGTAAAGGTTGATGCTGATAACAACACATTAACCAAGTACGGGACAATCGACCATTCAGATTTCTACAATGATGATAATGGATTGCGTGAATATTATTATTCAGGAAGTCCCAATGTTAGGAGATCGATTTTCATGGGCGATTACATCTACGCATTCTCGGCAGAAGGGGTGACTGTAACGAATTATTCTACAATGAATCTTTCAGCATCCATAGGACTTCCTGATCGAGCGGATGTCCCATATTACTGGGATGATGTTGTATATCTTGAGATTGATGAAGAACGCGAAGAGCGGAAAGATGACGATGGAGATTCGGCTAGTAGCGGAAGCAGCGAACAATCTCCTGAACCAGACAGAGAATAGTAAGAATATCAGAATCTAAGGACAGTTCCAGCCTCACCAGCTTCACACAAAGGCTCACCGCGTAACGGCCCGCCAGTTGCTCGTCCATGGACTGCAGTTCCGCCGACCACCGTCAATTGTGGGAAACCAGTCAATTCCATTCCCGATAGAGGGCTCCAGCCCACAGTTGTCCAAGTGTCTTCATCTTGGATAGTATGTCGATTTTCAATATCGACTAATACTAAATCGCCGTCAAAACCTTCCTCTAGTCGCCCCTTGTTTTTCATTCCAAATACTTGGGCAGGTCCTTCACACATCCATCGTGCAACATCAGATACCGAGCACTTACCATCTTGTGCATGAGTTAGCATGAGGGGGAGGGATGTCTCTACCCCAGGCATCCCAGAGTGAGCTGCAGGGAAACCCAGTGCTTTGTTCTCCAAAGTGTGGGGTGCATGATCAGTAGCAATACAATTGATTGTACCATCTTTGAGCCTGCGCCAAAGAGTTTCGCGGTCTTGTGAATATCTAATGGGGGGATTCATTTTGAGACGAGTTCCTAATCTAGAAACATCATCCTCGTCAAAAGTTAGGTGTTGCGGACAAGTTTCTGTCGTCACTAAATCACCCTTATTCTTAGCTAACCAATCAGCTTCAATTCCCGAAGTTAGATGGAGCACGTGTAGTTTGTGATTGAACTTTTTTGCCAAAGCAGTAGCACGTTTAGTAGCAATCATGGCACATTCATCATCACGCCATTCAGCGTGAGCAGCAATATCTGTTCGGTGCTCAAATTCTGGCCATCTAGCATTTAGTCTGTCTTCATCTTCAGCATGAACAGCAATTATTCCAGCAGTATTTGCAAAGATATTCTCTAGATGTTCTTGCTGATGGACTAGGAGGTCTCCAGTAGAGGATCCCATGAATACTTTGATTCCACATATTCCGTCAGTAGGTGACGGGGCTTCTGGGGTGCCTACTGCCTCTTGCAAGTCAGCAATATTGGTTGGTGTTGCGCCTATGAAGAAACCATAGTTTGTGACTCCAGTTGCAGCAGCAGAATCCAATTTTGCTTGCATTGCGGCTAAACTTGTCGCAGCGGGCACGTTATTTGGCATATCTAAGAATGATGTCACTCCACCAGCAGCAGCGGCTCGAGAACCCGATCCAATTGTCTCTTTTTCTGGTTGCCCAGGCTCTCTGAAATGGACTTGAGGATCTATGGCGCCAGCCATCAAAGTCAATCCTTCACCAGTTACAACTACTTCGCCATCCAAGGCTTCTAGCCCTCCATCCGCAGCAACTTTGCTAATTGTTCCGTTTGTTACACGTAAATCTCCGGTCACGACTCGGTCTGGAAGAACCATTTCTGCACCTTTGACTAACAAATCTCCACCACTCATAGGTCTCCCCTCTAACACTCGGGGCGAGCAACCATTCATGATTCCGCCGGTTCTTAAGACTGAAATTTGGTAGCGCCTGGTAGATTTGAACTACCGGTCTCCGGGTTATGAGCCCGACGAGATGACCTGACTACTCCAAAGCGCTGACCCCCGGGGTCCGCTCCCCCTATTTCAAC
>MDTE01143055.1_pt1 | contig 13663 bp, 12 predicted proteins | sample 811231 | NCBI WGS metagenome assembly MDTE01 (sample SAMN05326651, study PRJNA326480) | marine metagenome | isolation source: seawater | place: Indian Ocean: Red Sea | collected 2010
CGATGTGGTTGCCCGGTCGCTTCACACCAAGCTCAAAAAGGTCCGGCCGAGAGATAAAAGAATCTACTGCATCCAACAACTCGGTTCTTAATGCCTCTGTGTTGTCATTATTTCTCTCGATTGCCGTGCGCACGGCGTCAGCGCATTCTCGAATCGAATAAAATTTGGGCATTTTAGCACTCTCCCCTTAATCTTATAACGAATATGCCAAAAACGATATAACATGGTCCGCCCTAGGAGAAAGGACGGACCTTGGACTGAGATGCGCCGCTACAATATTTATCAATGTGCAAAGTCCATTAAGGAGGCGGAACAATCGAACTCGCACTTAGAGAAAAATCAGTCTTAGTTACCGGGGGTAATCGCGGTATAGGCCTCGCCATCGCACAAGCGTTTGCTGACGAAGGCGCTAACGTGGCCATCGTCGGGCGAGACCGGGAAGCTTTGGAGATTGCGCGTGCTGATATCGAAAATCGAGGTGTGAAAGCACACGCCATAGCAGCAGACCTCTTTACAGCCGAGGGGTGTGCTATATCGATCGACAAAGTGGCGAACGTGTTCGGGGGCCTTGACGTTTTAATTAGCAATGCCTCAACAAATATCGGTGGCACGCTCGAAACGTTGTCTGATGAGCAAGTGATCGAGCGGGTCATGGGAAAAACCTTAGCGGCGATGCGGCTCTCGCGTGCAGCATTGCCCCATATGCGAAATGCCGGCGGCGGGCGCATCGTCTGTATCGGCGGTACAGCGGCGCGCACACCAGCAAAGACTTCCTTACCAAGCGGGCTTGGAAATTCGTCATTAGTCAACTTTGTAAAACATTTTTCGAATGACGTTGGGCCGGAGGGAATTACAGTAAATGTAGTCCATCCACCTTTCACAAAGACAGATAGATATCCCGCCCGTCTCAAAGCGCGCGCTAAAGAATTGGGCGTCAGCCTTCAGGAAGCGGAGGCGAGTTTTGTAGACAATTTCCCAATTGGGCGCATCGTTGAACCTGGCGATATCGCGCCGATGGTGTTGTTTCTAGCATCACCAAACGCAGGGGCGGTGACAGGTCAGGCCATCGCAGTTGACGGAGGTTCAAGTCAATTGTTGGTGTACTAGGGGTCCAAGGCGTCTGTTGTACAACGTACTAGCGATCCTTATATGTCCTTATATGTGACGACAGAGGAATAATGTTTATAACCTGAGGAGAAAGGACATGATGTCGCAGAATAGCTTTCTCGACGACCTTGCCCGGGTTGCCTCCGGAGCGGCAGGCGCTCTTGCCGGCGCGCGCACGGAGATGGAGCAACTTTTCCGGCAACGCCTCGAACGATATCTCGCGGAAGCCGATATGGTACCCCGCGATGAGTTCCAAGCAATCAAGGATGTAGCCATAAATGCGCGTGAAGCGCAGGAAATACTTGAGGAGAGGGTTGCCAAGTTGGAAGCCGAAGTTGTGGCTTTAAAGAAGTTGACGCCGCGCACCCCAAGCAAAAATACGAACAAATCATCTGGCGACTAAGTTAGCATTCCCTAAGCCATTCAGAAATAATCGAACGTAAGGAGATTTATCCTCTTGCTTCCGTCGACTCACTTCTGGCACTCTAAATGTAGTAGTGAGAAGGATAAGTTATATACTACATGTCGGGGTTAACGGAAGATTTGGGGCGTGAAAGCCGCCTATGCCTGCTACATGCCGGTACGGTAATTGTATTTAAGCGCCGGAAATCAGCAAATTAAGGGGGAGAATCAATTCATGACGATTGCATCGATCGGCCTTGAGACGGCCGCCCATAACCCCCTAGATATTCTAGAAGAACTCGTCTCAGCCAATGAATGGCCATTTGATCGATCCAGTCGTGATGAAATGGTAGTGGAAGCTGCTGGGCGGTGGTGTGACTATCGAATGTTTTTTGTTTGGCGGGAAGACGTTCACGCACTTCATTTTACTTGTGCCTTCGACATGCGGATTCCCGAGAACCGGCGTAGGGAAATTACCGATTTGCTGGCTTTGATTAATGAGAAGTTGTGGCTGGGTCATTTCGATCTCTGCTCAGATGATAATATGCCAATGTACCGGCATACACTGTTAACACGCGGGTGGCAGCGGCTGAGTGTCGAGCAGTTGGAAGACCTGGTCGATGTCGCACTATGCGAGTGTGAACGTTTCTATCCTGCCTTCCAATTTGTCATATGGGCCGGACATTCTCCACACGATGCAATGTCCATAGCTATTATGGACACAATCGGCGAGGCTTAGACCGATGGCACAGGAGAAATTGAACAGGCCATTACTGCTGGTCGGCTGTGGTAAGATGGGGAATGCAATGCTGTCCGGCTGGTTAGAAAGCGGTATCGCCGCTGCGGGCATCGTCGTGGTCGAACCTATGGGTACACCGGCACCATTTACCCAAGAGGTTGACGTCAAATTTGTTTCTAACCCCGACGAACTATCCTTAGGATTCAATCCCGAAGTTATTGTTTTTGCTGTGAAACCACAACAGATGGATGAGGTAGCTCCAGTCTATGCGCGGTTCTGCAACAGTGATACGGTGTTTCTCTCGATCGCTGCAGGCAAGGATATAGATTATTTTTCAAAGAAACTTAGCGACGCGGCAATCGTCCGCGCAATGCCGAATACACCGGCTGCCATCGGTCAAGGCATCACTGTCTGTTGCAGCAATGATTGCACCAGCGTCCAACAACAAGAACTCTGCCGAAAATTATTGGCGGCCACCGGTGAAGCGGTCGTCGTGGATGACGAAGCTTTAATCGACGCCGTGACAGCGCTGTCCGGGGGAGGCCCAGCCTACGTATTCCTGTTGATTGAATGCCTCTCAGAAGCCGGTGTGGCAATGGGGCTGCCGCGCCCCCTCTCAGAACGCTTAGCGCTGGTGACGGTAGCGGGCTCCGGGCAGCTGGCTATCGGAGGAAAGGAGCCGCCAGCAAAACTACGTGAGAACGTTACTAGTCCCGGAGGAACAACTTTGGAGGCTCTAAATATATTGATGGCGGAGGACGGTATGCAGCCGCTTATTACACGGGCTATTGCCGCCGCGACTGCACGGAGCCGCGAACTCGCTAGTTGAAAGCGGTCGTGCGTTGCGTCGCCCCACCAAAACCAGCTAATAGGCCAGCGATGAACTCCGAGCCGACGGATATAAATGAGAGAGTAGTTATGGCCGCGCTCGAATTCGCCACCGCCGGACGGTGGCATGATGTCGCTATACCCGAAATTGCGACCGCGGCCGGCATTTCAGCAGAAGAACTGCATGATCTATTCCCTGTCAAATCAGCTATAATCGCCGCCTTTGTTAAAAAGATAGACCGACAGGTAGTCAGCCAGGAGTTCGGTTTTGAGAAAGAGGATACGCCTCGCGATAGGTTGTTCGAAATTTTGATGAGCCGGTTCGATGCACTCGATCCGCATCGCGCGGCCGTCCGCACGTTGAGCCGCGATTTAAAAACAGACCCGATGGGAATGCTCTGCCTCAGCTCAACTGCAATGATTTCAGCAAATTGGATTTTGGAAACAGCTAATATTCCATCGTCTGGACCGTTCGGCTTGCTTCGTGCGAATGGCCTACTAGCTGTGTGGCTCGGCGCGTTACACGTCTGGTTGACGGACGACAGCCCGGACCTCTCGCGCACGATGTCTGCCCTAGATCGGTATCTGCGGCGAACCGAACGCGCCGCTATAGAATTAAAGCGAATAGAGGAACTTTTTCTGAAATTCCGAGAAACTAAAGCGGCCAATGAAGGTGATAAGTCTAGGGAGTAAGGCGAAATGATGACCACAGGGTCTGAAGAACAACAAATCATCGAGTTCCAAGATTTTGCGAAAGTCGACATCCGGGTGGGAACAGTTCTACGAACTGAGTTATTTCCGGAAGCACGCGTACCAGCAATCAAGGTCTGGGTCGATTTTGGCGAAGGGCTGGGTGAGCGCAAGACATCAGCGCAGTTGACGCAGCACTACACACCAGATTCCTTAATCGGCAGACAGGTTGCTGCCGTCATCAATTTTCCGCCGAAGCAAATAGGCAAATTCATGTCGGAAATACTGATTCTGGGATTTCCTGACGCCGACGGCGCGGTAGTTTTGATCGCCCCAGATCAACACATTCCGAACGGCGGACGTCTATACTAGAGCTGGCGCTAATTCAGTTAAATAAAAGTGACTTTTTTTAGAGTAATAGGCGAAATTCCGTCCACCAACTCATCTACCAGGAAGCAGCCTGCAATCGATACTGCCCCTAAACGAACCGGGACAACACAGCAGTCAGTTTAGACCTCGCCCAAGGCTCCTAATATATGTCTGTGGACGAGGGTAGCTCGAGCTTATAATTACTACCATCAACGTGAATGATCCCCATGGTCGGCAGTAAGTAGACAATCTCTTTGTGCTTCCAGATCAACCAGTAAAAACTTAACTGGGCAGGTGAACTCGCGCGCGGAGACCGCCTTGTGGCGATTTTTCCAGTTCAATGTCTCCCCCGTGGGCACGCGCCACATCACGCGCGATGGCAAGACCGAGACCCGTACCCCCAGTATCCAGATTTCTAGAGCGGTCAAGACGATAGAACGGCCGAAATACGTTTTGCCGCTCTGCCTCCGGAATTCCGGGACCGTCGTCGTCGACAATGATTTCAATCTCGTTGCGCCTTCGTCCAAGGCGAATCCAGACATGCTCCCCATATTTACCCGCATTGGCGATCAAGTTGTCGAGACAGCGACCGAATGCCGCTCGTTTTAAAGGCGTTCGGAGTTCATCCTCCACGTGCAGGTCTACTTCGATACCGTTGCGCCTCCAGCCGAGGGCACTATCTGTTACGAGTTTGGAGAGATCTGTGTTCGCAGCTTTTTCATCGCCCTCACCTCGCGCGAAGGTTAGATAACCTTCAATCATTTGCTCCATCTCAGCGAGATCCGAGTTTAACTCCTCAATCTCCAGTGATTTTGGAGCCATCGCCAACTGCAACTTCATGCGGGTCAACGGTGTGCGGAGGTCATGGCTGACTCCAGACAACATATCGGTTCTCTGTCGCATCTGCCGCCTAATTCGATCTCGCATGCGATTAAATGCCGTCGCCGCTAGGCGAACCTCTGCAGCGCCCTGTATTTGAAAGTCATCGGCCATATCACTGCCCTTGCCAAAGGCATCTGCCGCCATCGCAAGACGCCGGATCGGCCGTACCTGATTGCGCATAAAAAGCGAAGCGACCGCAAACAAAACTAGCGACGTGCCCACCATCCATAATACAAAAATATACGTGGTAGAGCTAAACAACCGTTTGCCCGGAACTCTAATAGAGAGGACCCCACTCGGAATTTGTATGTCGATTAACACGCGCGTCTTAAAAGAAGAAGTATCTAACGTAAACGGCCGCCGTACCCGCTCTCTTAGTGCATGCGCCAGCTTTGCGTCAAGAATTCCAGAATAATTCGCCTTTTCGTTAGGGAGGATTTGTTTAGGACGCAGGTTAATCTGTAGTCCCTTGTGGACGCGAGCGCGAGTAAAGAGTTCGGAACGCTGCCTGCCATCGAGTTCGGGTTTAAGCTCCTCCAAGATCCACGCAATATCTCCAGCTATCGAGCCAGCCAGGCGGCGTGTGATGGTCTCCCAATGGCGATCGAAAAAGATCCAGGTAGAAACCACCTGCAGTAGAACGAGCGGCGTTACAATAATCATGAGAGAGCGCCCAAACAAAGATTTCGGCAGAATGCGCTTTATGATTTGGCCTAGACGCAAGGGTTACACCTAATCCGGTCGCAGAACGTAGCCGCGCCCACGCACCGTCTGGAGATATTGCGGCACACGCGGATCGGGCTCGATCTTGCGCCGCAGACGGGTTACCTGGACGTCAATGGCGCGCTCTCCCCCTTCGATAGCGCAACGACGTGTCAATTCGTCACGGCTAAGCACTGCACCCGGCTCCACCGATAGTGCCGATAGCAGACTGGCTTCGGCTCCCGTCAGCCGAATTGGGGTGTCGTGGATTGTCAAATATCCCTTTTCCGGGTCGTATTCCGCACGCCCCAATCGGATACGCGACGTCTTAGCAGACGCGAGGTCAGGCTCCGCACGACGTAGTATCGTCCGAATTCGGAGCAGCAGTTCCCGCGGCTCGAAAGGTTTCGATAAATAATCATCCACACCGGCCTCAAAACCACCAATTCGGGCATCAACCTCGCCCATAGCAGTTAACATCAGGATTGGTACGTCGCAGTTAGGTCTTAGTGATCTTGCAAAGTTAAGCCCGTCTTCACCCGGCATCATTCGGTCCAGTACGAGTAGATCAAAGCGTAAACCGTTCATCTGTCGTCGCGCCTCCAATGTATCGGCTGCGGTTGTAATCCTAAAGCCGTTGTCACTCAGATATTTGCGCAGCAACTGACGAAGACGCGTATCATCATCGATGACGAGAATATGCGGCATGTCGTCAGTCAGCATGATCTACTCAACTCAATATAAAAAAATCCAATCAATAGAAACGGGCCCTGTCATCATCGTCCGACATAATCCCAAGCAATATCTCTCTGAAACCCGCCACCGCTTCGTCACCCACTCCATTATAAGCCCGAGCGATACGAAGCAATTGGTTCTCCGTCAATCGCTCTTCCAGCAATTTTCCCTTTTCCGTCAGTCTCAACAACCGCTGTCTTCGGTCCTGTTGTCCTTTAGTCTGCTCAATATATCCTTCTCGTATCATTTGGCCGAGTACCCGATTGAGACTCTGTTTTGTTATCTTTAGTATATCGAGAAGGTCTGAAACGGTTTGGTCCGGATTACGTCCCACAAAATATATCACTCGGTGGTGCGCTCGACCGAAGCCGAATTCCTTCAATATCTCATCGGGTCCCGAGGTGAAGTCACGATAGGCGAAGAATAGCATTTCAATTGCTTGACGCAGGACTTCATCACTAAGAGTAGGATGCTTATTCCAATTTAAGTCAGCCATATTGACATATATGCCTCGGAATGCTAAGTCGCGCAAGCCGCACCGACCTATCAGATCGCGATTCGGAATTATTGCAAATTAAACGGCCCATGCCACAGAAAATATTGGCGTAGGTAAGCGCGGGAGCGAAAAGGATGGATATGGAACGCTTCGATGATCGAAATGGAGTGATTTGGTATGATGGTGAAATGGTAGCCTGGCAGGATGCAAAACTACACGTTCTCAATCACGCGCTACACTATGCCTCCGCAGTCTTCGAGGGTGAACGCAGCTACGGTGGTAAAGTTTTTGAGCTTCGCCAGCACACCGAACGACTTCTCGAGGGCGCTAAAACGATGGATTTCAAGATCCCATATTCAGCTGATGAAATTGATGTCGCCTGCCGAGAAATTATCCTCCAAAACGGCATCACCGACGGATACCTTCGGCCGATTGCATGGCGCGGCGCGGGTATGATGGGTGTTTCCGCGCAACAGGCTGGCGTACATATGGCAATCGCCGCGTGGGAATGGCCGGCCTATTTCTCGCCGGAAGCACGGATGCAGGGCATTCGCATGAAATGGGCAAAATGGCGCCGGCCGGATCCTGCAACAATCCCGTGTAAGACCAAAGCGGCAGGCCTTTATATGATTTGCACCTTATCCAAGCATGACGCCGAGGAGGAAGGTTATTCGGATGCACTGATGCTCGATTACCGCGGCTATATCGCAGAAGCTACGGGTGCAAATATTTTCATGATGATGCCAGACGGGAAACTTCATACGCCAACGCCAGATTGTTTTCTAGACGGGATAACCAAGCGGACGGTGATGGCACTTGCAGAAGCACGTGGCATAGAAATAATCGAGCGTCATATAAACCCAGAAGAACTCGCTGATGCTAGAGAGGTCTTCCTTACCGGCACTGCCGTAGAAGTTACGCCGGTATCCGAAGTCGCAGACTACAAATTCACTCCGGGTGAGACGACACGCACCTTGATGGAAGACTACGAAACGCTTGTGATGCAGTAAGACAATCCGGCGAAACTAGCGAGCACCGGCACAACCTGAAACAGGTGCGAGCAGCAGACAAATAAATTTTGATGTCTGAAGGGCTATTACGTGATCTGCATTCGTTGTACCGAACCTTGGAAAAGACACGACCATCAGCACGCTTTTGATTATTTATTTCAAATTATGTTACCTAATTTCATACGCAATAACTGGTGCTTTATTGGGTTTTATGAGTATCCCAGCTGACGCCTATCATCAAATATTCGGACGCAGAGGTACATCGCCTTTAAACTAAGTTTGACTATCACGGTTCGCCCCAAACTCATCAGCACTGCTTCTTACTGCGCCGACATCTCAAATTTACGCACGCTCTAAATTCACGATCTAGCAACAATACTCTGCTCCCCGATGAAGGCGGATGGACGGCTAGGATTTATATTTTCAGGTCAATGCCGCCCCAGTGTGCGCAACAAAGGCGATGTCTAGGTCGTTTACAATACTACTCTCGTCTTCTGAGAAACATCATGTAGATTTTGATTAGGTGTCATTACTTTTCGGGATGCGATCTTTATAAAAGACTGCAGCATGTGCTTTGATTGCCGGCCTGCACCTACTCAAGGACCCTTTGCCGATGAAGCAACGATCGCCTAACAACGGGCACTATCGAACTCAATAGGCCCAATTCTGAGACGATATACCTGCTCAGCCCGCCCTATTAATTTCACAAGCAACATTCGATACAAACATCGGACCCCACTTCGTCATAAGAATCATCTTGCCCATAACACAGGTCGAGCAATAAGCGTGAACAGATTAATAGCTCTCCTGCTGCCAAATCAGTCAAGTGCAGCACGAACGATGATTTCAACTTTAAAATCCGGATGCGCCAAGGGCACCTGGCCGCACGCTCGCGTCGGTGGATTTTCTGGATCTATCCAAGTATCCCACACGGCATTCATCTCACTGAATAGAGCCATGTCATTTATCCAAATTTCTGCGGAAAGGAGTTTTGACTTACTACTTCCAACTTCAGCAAGATAACCGTCTATTTTTGAGAGGACCTGACTAGTCTGCGTCGCCATATCGGCATCGCGGTCGTTCGCCACTATTCCTGCTAAATAAACGGTGTCATTGTGCACTACAACCTGGCTCATTCTTGAGCCACTATGTCGACGTTCGATGGTCATATTCGCTGCTCCTTTGGTTACAAATTCCAAATCTAAATCAATGTTTTGACGACGTCAGAGATATATACCGTCAAGTTAACCAAATATACGGGATTGGCATTCCATAATGTATCCGTGAAAACCTCATTATGAAAACTGATTTGAACCAGCAAGAGGTCTATGGTTTGGATTATTTAATTTAATGTTTCAGTTTAAGCGATATTTTATTGCTAGAGTTTTAATTCCGTGTAACTGAAGCCATTCCGATTTTGATTTTTGCTGGGGATGCCAATGAGTTTGTCACTTAACAAAATTTCTATAAACGTTGTCTAGATCTTCAATGCTTCAAAATTCAAAGTCGGCCTGTCCGCTGCAATTCTTTACTTCACTATCATCCTTAAGCTCTCGAAAAAAAGCGACCGCCTATTAGTAATCGGCAAGTTTGAATCAGGAATTGATATGCCCTTAAAGTGAAGCGCCAACAACGCAACAAAGCAGCCGAAATTTAGCCTAAACACAAAGACCTTCTATATTTAAGCCTCGGTTGGTGCTCCAAAATACCATTATTTAACTCGAGAGCAGGTCAATCACTTCAATCCACCAATCAGCCCATCCGCCTTCATCTATTGATCCACTCACTACGGGTCGTGCTGATCGTCACTCAAGGAATACCAAATTTTTGCATCTACCCTTGGGGGGTTATTTTTCAAACATCAATCCTATAGTATGAAGCCGTCGACATATTTATACCGCAGGAGACCCAATGAAAACGATCCTGGTTCCATTAGAAGAGAGCGATGCTCTTCCAGCCATCCTCAAAACAGCTCTGATGATTGGACAAAGGTTCGACAGCTATATTGAAGGCCTATATGAGCAACCCGGCCTGACAGAAGTTGTGGTGGCCGGCGAAGGTTTAGGCGTAACGCCACCCGACTTGGTCGAAACATTTCAACAACAAGAAAAAGAGCGAGCTGTTCGCGCTCACGAAATATTCGAAGCCTTTATGAAAAAAAATGGCGTGTCATTAGATGGTGGCGGCGAACCAACAAATCACCCAACGGCGGGGTGGGTCGAGGAAGAAATGCCTGGTCGCGACCTAGTCGGCAATCGCGGGCGTTTGTTTGACTTGATAGTCGTTGGTCGCCCAGTTCGAAATTTCCCAACACCCTCTATGGGCCTGTTAGAAGCTGCCCTGTTTGAGACCGGCCGGCCAATTCTTATCGCGCCACCAAAATCGCCGGCATCTATTGGCCAGAATATTATCATATCTTGGAATGGAAGTTATGAGACGCCACGCTGCATTAGCTTCGGAATGCCTTTGCTGATGGCGGCTAATAATGTGACAGTGTTACAGATAGCGGACGGCATGGTACCTGGTCCCACCGCGTACGATGCAACGATCCATCTTCGCCGCAACGGCGTTAAGGCCGAAGCGCTTTCTATCGACGCCGGTCGCCGATCGCCTGGCGAAGCGGTTCTTGAAGAAACGGAAAAACTTGGAGGCGACTTGCTTATCAAAGGCGCGTACACACGAAGCCGAATTCGCCAGATGATCTTTGGCGGGATCACCAATCATATTTTAGACACGGCAGAGTTACCTGTACTAATGTGCCATTGACCGTGGCCATTGTCAGAATCTCGGCTGAGCCTCACACCAGTCCCGCCAAATATCACTATAGACCTTCTCAACCGCCTCGACATAACGCTTCGCGTTCCCCATGGAGGACGCCAATACCCGACTGCGCATACTAGCGCGCAATTCAGCCAATCGCCCGGGCGAACGAGCCAACCGGACAGCGATATCAACATACTCGTTCGTATCATTAGCAATTAATTCATCGAGATCAATAGCGTGCAGCGCCGACGCACCGACCCGTCCGGATGCGATATTACCATTGAGCGAGACAAGGGGTACCCCCATCCACAACGCATCCGCCGCACTAATCCCACCTGCATGGGGAAACGGATCAAGCATTAAGTCAACAAGGCCATGCTTCGCTAGATGTTCCGGTTGTGGATCGCTTCCCAGCAATTCAACACGCCGACAATCTATACCAGCTGCCTCAAGGCGGCATGAAAACTTTTCGATAATACCTGGCCGATCGAGGGCCTGACTCTTAACAACGAGCCGACTTGTTGGCGCGCCAAGCAGAATTTCAGACCAAGATCGCAACGCAGCATCGCTGAACTTCTCCAATCGGTTAAAGCTTCCAAAAGAGAAGATACCAGAGCGTTCGAAGGGCGATGGCAGGGGCTCCGGACAATTCTGTGGCGGCAAATACGGGAGGTGGCTTGGGATATAGCGGACGGTTTCCACGTACAGGTCGTGTTCATTTTCTGGCACCACTATTGGGTCTGTAAAAAAATAGTCCATCGCAGCAAGACCGGTACCGTTGGCGTAACCCCAGGCATGAACTTGAATCGGCGCTGGTTTTCGCGCGAAGACAAGTAGGCGATTTCCAGCGGAATGACCTGACAGATCTACAAGAATATCAATAGAATCCTCACGGATTCTGCGGGCTAAACGCTCGTGGCTCTCTCGGCTGCATCGCCGCCATTCGGAAGCCGAATCGCGCAGCGCCTCGGTAACTTCATCTTCTAGCACGTTAGAGGCATAACAAATTACATCGAACCTATCTCGATCGAAATTATGAATCATCGGCCCAAAACCATTCATCGCCGAATGTCGCCGAAAGTCGGCCGAAACATATCCGATCCGAAGTTTTCGATCAGGATTCGGTTCATTGCAATGATGCTTGATTTCTTCGGCAAGCGGCGCCGCATGCATCTTATCCCAGCGCCGACGTTCCGCCTGATGGTCGTAAATATTGTATGCCTTATTGAAATCCAGCGTGAAAATGAAGTTGCTGTGCCCCTTGGCATGGCGCGGATCAAGTTCGATGACACGACGATAGGCGGCCTCGGCACCTGCATAATCGCCCAGTGACCGCAGCGCCACGCCAAGATTATTGTAAGCCTCCGCCGTTTCGGGTGCGAGGGTGATAGCCTTTCGCGCTACGCTTGCGGCCTCTTCCTGTTTCTCACGAAGATTTAGTGCCGCGGCAAGATTTACATGCGCCTGTACGAGCTTCGGGTCATTTGATAGCGCTTTATTGAAAGATGAAATTGCCTCGTCCAGACGCCACATTTTGACCTGCAAACTTCCTAAATTCTGCCATGCCAAGGCATAATCATCTCTGAGACAAACCGCCTCTTTAAAACTAGATTCTGCGCTCTCATAATCGCCGATTTCCATGAGCACATTGCCAAGGTTGTTGTGCACCTCAGGAGATCTGGGTGCTAGCTCAGCCGCACGCCGAAGCGCAGCGGCAGCAGCTTCAGAATGCCCCAAGGCCTCCAATTGTAGGCCAAGAGTGTGATGCAACTGGGCGTTTTCCGGATCGAGGTGAATAGCCTTACGACAAACCTCCGCTGCCTCATCGTGCCTGCCAGCACTCTCGAAAACGGCCGCGAGATTGCCATAGGCAGGCATGTGGCCTGGTGCAATCTCAATCGCTCGGCGCAAGGCCGCCGCAGCTTCGTCTAACCGATTTATCTCTCTTAAAAATACAGCCAGATTATTATGAAAATCGACTGAATCATCTTTCAAACTGATCGCCTGACGAATAAAGCCAATTCCACTATCGATATCACCACTCTGGGCGAGTGCTACACCCTTCATATGGAGAATTTCTGGCTCGTCCGGCGCCGTCGCGAGAGCTCGGTCGTATAGGGCAACTGCTTCGTCAACCTGTCCCGCCTCGTGAAGCCTGACCGCCGACTGCATAATTTCAGTGAGGGCCTTGCCAACTTGCTGCGGCAACTTTCTTTTATCTTGTTCTGCCGTTTCATTCGCTCTTTCTAACGAATAGTCCCGGTCCACACCCTCGCCACACCAAATCCGCCAAAGGCGGCGGTAATGCCCTTCAACCTCCTGCGCATAGAGCTTTGCATTACCCAAGGGTAATTTCTCCAGCGCTGGCCTGAGAGACCCCCTAATATTCTGCAATTCTAGAGGTTCGCCGGCTAGACGCTTAGCGATCGCAACGTATTCTTCCGGCGTTCCGGCAACCCATTCGCCGTGCCCACCCGCGGTAACAATCGAGCCCGCGATCCGGCTGGCGGGGGTCGCCCCGCTAAGCGTTACCAGCGGCACACCCATCCAAAGTGTTTCCAGGGTCGTTACGCCACCATTATTAGGAAAGGGATCAAGCGCAATATCTACCTTTTCGAGTGCTTGCAAATGCGCGAACCATTTCGTCCGACCCATGAAGTCAACGCGCGACAGATCAATTCGACTCGCCATCAACCGGTCTCTTAATTCATCAGCTACTGCCTCCTGCTCAAGTGCAACATGCTTCATTAATAGCCGGGAGCCCTCCACGCTGTTTAGAATTTGTGACCAAGTGTCTAAGGCAGCGATACTGATTTTCTCTATTCTGTTGAAATATCCGAACGTCACGTAACCGTTGGTAAGAACGGGAGATTCTGCAACGTCAGGTGCCTCTGTAGGCGTCATATAACTAAGGCAGCAGGACAAATTGACTATTTCCTC
>MDTE01173653.1_pt1 | contig 13663 bp, 7 predicted proteins | sample 811231 | NCBI WGS metagenome assembly MDTE01 (sample SAMN05326651, study PRJNA326480) | marine metagenome | isolation source: seawater | place: Indian Ocean: Red Sea | collected 2010
ACAGGAATTGAACCCGACAAGGAGGAAGACCAAAGGAAAAACCCCAATCAACGGCCGACCGCCCACCAACTTTGGCAATGGTGCCAAAAACGAAAGATTGATATACGTAGCTTGGCTATGCAATTTTGCCTTCATGCACCAATTGATGGTATTGTCATGTTTGGACCATCTAGTGTCAAACATGTGGAATCAGCATATCAAGCGGCCACAAGTCAAGTGCCTAGTTCAATTTGGCTAGAACTAGAATCCGAATTTGGCATCCAACTTGGTGGTGGTTTTGGTGAGTACTGAAACCGCCACTTATTTTAATACTGGTCCGAACCGCTTGAAGGTAATGGTAGTATCCAGATGTTTCGATACTTAACATCATCTCCATGATCTTGGAGTAGTAGTGGCCCTGGCTCTCCAACCTGTTCGTCGATAGCAGCCCCAGTTACACCTGGCAGTTCAATATTATTGTGAATCACAACATTGTTTTGAAGTATAGTTAATCGGGTTCGATCTACAACTTCTCCTTTATTGTTTACTCGAGCCGCTCGGAAATAGACATCGTATGTTTGCCATTCTAAGGGTGGATAACAAGCGTTAGTCAACGGAGCAAATTGGTTGTAAATTGATCCACAATCCCCCTTACCTGGATTTTCAATTCCGTAAGAGTCTAAGACTTGAATTTCGTATCTGCCTTGCAAGAAAACACCACTATTACCACGAGCCTGTCCCGTGGCATCTGGCATGTGAGGAGTCATAAACTCAAGATGCAGGATGAAATCAGTGAATCTATCCTGCGTCATAATGTCGCCCTTATTAACCGACATAACACTGTTTTCAACAATCCAATTGGCAGCCTGTCCATCTCTTTGTGTCCAATTGCTGACATCCCGATTATTGAAAACTTGTATTGCATTTTTTGGCATTTGGTTATTCATAGCTGAGGTGTCTCCTAATTTTAAAGCGTATTTCTTTTATGGCCTAATTCATGCCCACCCTTGTCCACCACCACCAACACGAGCCTGACAAATTTGCTCGTAGTAGCCACTTTTTCGGTAGGCTGTCAGTGGTTCAGGGTCGATTCCCATTTCGATTCGAACACGTTCTAATAGTGGGCGAACATCTGTTTCTGCTGCTCGTTGCAATATCCGTTCTGCATCGATGATTTGACTAGCATTTTGAGCGTCAGCTAGTTGCACCCTATCAATAATGAGCGCTTTGGCGTAGGCCGTTTGCAAATTGCACACTGACTGAATACTAGCTTCAACTTTTGGCTTCAGGTTGTGGCTCTGGTCAATCATGTAGGCAATGTTAGTTTCGGTGTTGGGATCGAGCTCAGCTGTTACCAACTCGTGATAAATCAGGAACAACTCTTGTGGGTTGACCGAGCCTACAGTAAGATCGTCATCGGCATATTTACGACAATTAAAGTGAAATCCTCCTAGTTTACCTTCGTCTATCAGATAGGCAACAATGAATTCGATATTGGTACCTTGTGGGTGGTGCCCCAAGTCAATCAGTACTTGAGCCTGATGTCCCAGTTTAGCAGCAAGTAAATAAGCTGTCCCCCAATCCGCTAAATCCGTATGATAGAAAGATGGCTCGAAAAATTTATACTCGATAAGCATTCGTTGGTCAGGTGCTAAGGCTTGATATACCGAGTCTAGAGCATCATACATCCACTTCTTACGTTGACGGAAGTTGGCTTGTCCCGGAAAATTGGTGCCATCAGCGAACCAAAGACTAAGATCCTGAGAATCAGTGGCTTTCATAATGTCAACGCATTCTAACAAATGATTAAGCGCCTTTTGACGAATACTTTCTTCTGGGCTACAGACAGATCCTAGCTTGTATTCTTGGTCTTGAAAAACGTTAGGATTAATAGCCCCAATACCAATCCCTAAGTCAGATGCCTGTTGCTTCAGACCTTCCCAATCATCTGTTATATCCCACGGTATATGTAGAGCAACGGTGGGTGACACACCAGTATATTTGTGAACTGTCGCAGCGTCTTCCAAGCGTTCTGTAGCATTTCGAGCTGCTCCTTCTTGATAAAAAACGCCAAAACGAGTTCCCGAATTACCATAGCCCCATGAAGGAGTCTCGATGTGTTGCTGTTTTAATAATTCTTTCGTTTTTGAAACATCAACACCTTGCTTCTCCAAGTCTTCGGCTAAAATTTCGTACTTAATATCGCTCATCTAATTCTCCTCTAGCAAAAGATTAAACGTCGTCTATACGTATCGATAATTCTTCTAATTGTGCTTTTGAAACTACAGAGGGCGCACCAGTCATTAAACATGCACCTCTCTGGGTTTTTGGAAAAGCTATTACTTCGCGGATATTGTCTTCACCCAACATTAACATAACCAATCGGTCTAACCCGGGAGCAATACCAGCATGGGGTGGAGTACCATATTGTAAGGCTTCGATAAAATAACCAAACCGGGTTTTAATATCTTCTGGTGCCAAGTTTAATACTTCTAAAATTTGTTGTTGAACAGCCCATTGATGGATCCGTACGCTACCACTAGCAACTTCGTTTCCGTTGATAACCATATCGTAATGTTGAGCTTTTACCTGTCCTGGGTTTTCACTAATCAGGTCAATAGTATCCGCAGTTGGGGAGGTAAACAGATGGTGGGCCGGCTGGTAACGTTTATCATCCTCGTCCCATTCAAATAAAGGAAAATCAATCATCCACAACATGTCAAACCGGCTTTCATCGATTAAATCCAACTTCTTTCCTAAATGCAGTCGCAAATTAGCCAAAGCATCAGCGACCACTTTAGGTTGATCTGCAACGAACAGCATTAAATCACCTGCTTGAGCGCCCATTCTTTCTGATATGGCTTTCAGTTGCTCAGTAGTGAAAAATTTCACAATACTTGAGTCGAATCCATCTTGAGTGACTTTGATCCAGGCCAATCCTTTTGCTTTATAGGTGGCCACAAAATCGGTTAGGCTATCGATTTCGCGCCGAGTGAAATTACTTCCTCCGGGAGCAGCTAGACCTTTTACCTGGCCATCATTTTTCAAGACACTGGAAAAGACCTTGAAGTCGCAATCAGCCACTAAATCAGATATGTCTGCTAATTCCATACCGAAACGAGTATCCGGTTTATCGTTTCCATACCGCTCCATTGCTTCGTCGTAGGTCATCCGTTTGAACGGTGTCTCAACCGGAATACCACCAGCCTCTTCGAAAATTCGCTTTATTAACCCTTCAGCAGTTGTCATTACATCGTCTGCAGTAGCAAATGACATCTCAAAGTCAATTTGGGTAAACTCTAATTGCCGGTCTGCACGGGTATCTTCATCACGGAAACAACGAGCGATTTGAAAATATCTATCAACACCACTCATCATTAAGATCTGCTTGAATTGCTGGGGAGACTGAGGCATAGCGTAAAAATTACCAGCATTCAACCGGCTGGGAACTAATACGTCTCTGGCCCCTTCAGGTGTACTATTCATCAGAATTGGAGTTTCAACCTCTAGAAAGCCCTGTTCATCCATGTAATTGCGACAAGCCAACATGGATTTGTGCCTCAATTGAATTATTTTCTGCATTTTCGGACGACGCAAGTCTAGGTATCGATGTTTCAGTCTTACATCCTCTGCAACATCAACTTCATCCTCAATGGGAAAAACTGGTGTTTCGGCTACATTCAAAATCTCCAATTCTTCAGTTGCTAGTTCAACTTCACCTGTGTCCAAGTTTGGATTTTGAGCGCCTTCGCCTCGTTCCCGAATTTTACCAGTTACACCAATGACGAATTCATTTCTCAGCCGGTCAGCAGATTGGTGAGCAGCCTTGTCAATAATCGGATCAAAAACAACCTGAACAATTCCTGTTCTATCACGAAGATCTACAAAAATAACGCCTCCGTGGTCCCGCCGACGGGAAACCCAGCCGACGATCTGCACATCCTCTCCAATTTGCTGGCGACGAAGGTCACCGCAGTAGTGTGTTCGCTTCATAGTTTCCTTGTTTGGTTCAATGTTAGCAGAACCAAATTCTCCTCGTTTCTTTCATTCCAGTTTTTCTAAAATTTCAGCTCTTAGTTGCCGCAAATCCAAATTGTCAGGCATAGCAATAATAGCCCGTTCTATTGCTTCCTTAGCCTGTACATATTTTGCCTGATCAGAGTACAATTCCGCAAGCACGTAATTAGCATGCCAAGAATCAGGATTCTTAGTAATAGATTTTTGGGCGTACTCTACTGCTAAATCAGTTTTTTTTATAGATTGATAAAGTGAAGCTATAACAGCAAAAATTTCAGCTGGTAGGTCTGCTTCTACAGATTCCATTCTTTTGTAAGTCCTCAATGCTTGATCGAATCTTTCTAATCGCTCATAAAGTGGACCCAAAAAAATATAGAAATCAATTCGATTTGGGGCTAATTTTAAGGCTTGTTCCATCGTTTGAGCAGATTCATCTAATTTGCCTTGTGCTTCTAAACTGACTGCTAACTGAAAGTGATTTTGTGGGTCCTTAGAATTTTCCTGAATGGCAAGTCGTGCTTCGGCTTCCAACTCAGCAAACTCAGTTTGTGCATTTTCCCTTACTAAGCCGATTGCCACCCCAAGATTGTATCGAATTGTCATGTCTCTAGGGTTTCCAATTACAGCTTGGTTCATAAGTTCAGCTGCACGTGTTAGCTCACCTTTAGCATAAGAAATATGTCCACTAATTAAGTCTTGGGTTGCAGAAAAGTAAGATTTCAGTGTATTTCTCACCCGTTTTTTTTCTTCTAAAGTAGATCCATAGTTGACCAGAATTGACGAAACTCTTTCTCTATAAGGAGCCATTGTTGATACATTTTGGTGAGTTGTATTAACAATCGACTGCCCGCTAAAAAACTCTAGGTGAGGATGGTTATCTGTATGAATTAGTCCCTGACCGACATACGATCGAGCGGCTTCTTCTCCCATCATAAATGAATCAAGGAGAGACCACCCATCCAAATCGTCATGATGAAGGCCTGCTTGAATACTAGGAATTTGTGCACGAGACATAAAATCGTTGAAGTTAATCCGCAGTTTATTGGGTGTACCAATCAAGATAACAAAATCAGGCGTGTATTTGTACCAGATGGTAGTGTGAGGGAAAACATTCAAAAATGTACGAACTATCATTTTATAATGGTCCACTGGAACTCGGTGTAGCGGAACCCATTGGCACATAATACCCTCAGGGGTGAGAATCCTCTTACACAGTCGGTAAAAATCTTCGGTATAAATATTGGAACTCCCAGCACTAACAAGTGGGTGTATGATTCCAGTCGATATCATATCGTACTTCTCTTCCGTCATTAGAATGTAGTTACGACCATCGTTTATAAAGTAATTGAAAAGTGGATGTTCGATTACATTTTGATTGACATGAGTGAAATGCTGTTGAGATGCTTCAATCACGCCCTGAGAAATTTCAACAGCATCCACAGCAACTCCGTGTTGAATGATTGAATGGGATGTCACACCCATTCCAAAACCAACTACCAACGCTTTTTTCGGGTTAGGGTGAAGTAATAAAGGAAGATGAGCAATTACTCGGTGTGAAGGTGAGTCCCAGCGCGAAGCATCCGCGGCTTGGTTAGTATCTACATAAAGCCGATACACACCTTCATCATCTTTCAGGGTAGTAATACTGGCATCAACTTCCTCTTGATAAGCTACTAGGTCATCTCCTGGCCTTTGAATCTTAAAGATTGCACTTTTCAGGAATAAAGGCGTAACAGACCAGCCTACGGACAGAATGACCACAACTATAGTCACTATTGAGCCACAAATAGCTAATCCTTTTTTAAACGATTGAGCAATCGACCCAGGATAATTCGGTATAGGCAAAATTATCCAACATCCAACACCAATATTTAGCAAGGAAATCAAACCGATACTGCGTTGAATACCAAGTAGAGGGATTAGGATATAACCACCTATCAAGGCACCTAGAATGGAACCTACCGTGTTGACCATATAAACCTGCCCCACATCTCGCCCAAGTGCTGATTTGGTCGAAGTATAGATACGTGTCACGACGGGGAAACACCCCCCCATCAGGGTGGTTGGGATCAACATAACTATCAGGCAAGCTATGAAAGTCCAAAAACGTGTACCAGGCAGTAGCTGGAAAGCCTGATTAATCTCAAATAAACGGCCAAATACAGGTAGTAAAACAATACTAGAGAGACCAATGCCAACTTGCATCAGAGAAAAAAGACTCAAATTAGATTGCAAATCATTCTTAGAGTCAATTTGATCGGATAACCAAGCAAAAACCAGACTTCCAAAACCAATTCCAAATAGAAATGCTGCTAACATCGTCGAAAAGGCATAGGTCGTACTTCCGAGAAAAAATACTAGTATTCTAGTCCAAAGTACTTCGTAAGATAGTGCACAAAAACCTGAAATGCCAAATGCTAGCAACCCTGCTGGTGGTAAAACTGGTAACAATTTGTGATTAAGCTTGGCTCCCCCCTCAGTCTTCAATGGTTCGTTGGACACTGACTCTTGAAGATCTGATATGGCAGTTATTATTGCCTCATTGCTAAATTCCCATCGTAAATCAAGCCAAAAAGAGAGCACTGCCAATAATAGATTAATAAAAGCACTAAAAATTATAGTTTCAACAACCCCGAAGTATCGAATAAGGAAAAAGCCCGTGGCGATAGTACCTATCACAGCCCCAAAGGTATTGAGCGCATAAAACAGACCAACTCTACGTCCTCTTTTCTGAATTTGATCTACAACAAATTTACTAACAACAGGAAGAGTTCCACCCATCAAGGTTGTGGGGACCAGTAAAACAACGAAAGAAAGTATCAATCGGATAACTGTCAAAGAGTAAAAATTCACCGATAAATTTCGGTAAATCAAAATATAAATTGCTTTAAGTAAATCCAAGAAAAAGGGGGACAACAGAGCAAAAATGGCAATTCCACATTCCAACACAGCATAAATCCGAAGTGGCCTACCCAACCGGTCCACTATTCGGCCAAGAAGATAACTTCCCAAGGCTAGTCCAGCCATAAAGGTTGTTAATATTGCGCTGGTGGCAAAAATAGTACTACCGAATATTAGTTGTAATTGCCTGGCCCAAGTGACCTGATATATTAATCCGCTAGCACCAGAAAAGAAGAAGATAACTCCAAATAGACTCAGGCGACGAGTCGAAGTTGAGAGTAATTTATGGTTTGACACGATGGAATAGGACCTGATGTTCTTATTACGACTTCCGACCGCCACCACTTATGGTTACAGGTGGAATATCAGAAGGTTTTGAACAACCAACGAATTGATCCCAGTTAGCTTGTACCTGATCTATAGAATTCAATTCGCCTTCACCAATTAGGAATCGGTAATTAATAGTAAGAGTCGCTCCATCTGCTATAGGGGAAACAAAGAAAGCTCCAAATCGTCCGTAATCTCGGTAGGCCGAGAATTTTGTTTCTTTAGGGTTACCTAGGTGATTAAGCTGAACAATTGTATACCTTTTCCCATTCAGTGTATAGGTTTCGGAAACCCATGGATAATCGATATCTACTCTTGGGTCGGCCTTCACTTTAGGGAAGGTATAGGTCGTATCTTCTAATATTAACTCGTCTGCAGGTCGGTACTGTACTCCAGCATGTTCTGGATCCCCATTTAAAACTAGGTTCCCGGCTACGGCTGTTAGTTTGGACTGGAAATCGATCTGCAGTCGAAAGTCATCCTCAGATGGTTGACTAAAAGTCATATGTCGATCTTCTCGAAGAATAGGCTGTTGCTTTTCGTCATTCCAGTCGGTATTTGAGATTAAAATAGCAGAATCTTGCGTTGCTGTTTTCTCAGCGAATTTACGATGAATAATCTCTCCATCTGTCATGTGCCAGCGGTCATAAGATTGGTTCTTATACTCAATTTTGTTCCAGCCGATGAAAATACCACGATGATGAGTGAAATGTCCACCAGCTCCTTTGGTAATTGGTGCTGTACCCTCTGTGTTGAATACATGAAGATAAGGCTTATAAGTCTGTTGTAAACGTTCTTTAGTTGAATTATCGTATGCGTACATGTATCGACTGACAATCGTATCATCTTGTAGAATGTCGATATATTGATTTTGTTCATCCCTTAGGGTAAACCCATTAGTGCTCATTTTTTCTCCTTTAATGACGTATAGTTATCTAGATCCAGCATTCATAACAAGAGAGGCTACGCTAATCAATATCTTTTGGCTGAGTATTTGCTGAACGAACAGTTTTGAGTTGGTCCAGATATTTTTTGTTTTCTGGTTCAGAGGTTAGCAAGCTAACCAATAATGATTCCGCTTCATCATATCGACCTTGTGCGTAGTAAACGAAAGATAACTGTTCTACGTCGTCAGCTTGTCCCCTGGCCTCAACTCGATCAGTCGCTGTTTTCTCAGCAATCTTCAGATGTTTACTTGCAACCTCAAAGTTTTTTTGTTCCTTGTGTAATAAGCCCAGCATTACTCGTATCTCAATAGCTTTTGGGAAGTGTTCAATGGCTTTTTGATAAACCTTAGTTGCTTTGTGCAAAAGTTTTTGTTGGATATAAAAATCAGCGAGCCGACTGTAAGCCGGTAAAAAATCAGCGGAGACTTGTAAGGCTTTTTCATATGATTTTTGGGCGAGTTCAGTTTTGTTGTATCTAGCGTAGAGGTCCCCCAGGTACAAATAACCCTTAGGCTCGTTCGGGTGTTTTTCCAAATAAGCCTGTGTTTCGGATAATTCTTGCTGCAGTTCTTGTAGTTGTTTAGCTTTCTGGTATGCAGCTTTAGCTTGTCCCTTTTGTCCCATTCGGGCGTAACATTGGGCTAAATTGTAATAAATCGTTGAGTCATCTGGGTTATTTGTTAAAGCTTCTCGGTAGGTAGTAACCGCCAGCTCAAATTGTTTCTCTTGTTGATAAGCAAACCCAAGCTCAAATTGAGCATTGGCGTGTTTAGGTTCCTGTCTTAAAATGAATTTAAGATCTTTAATTGCTAACTCGGTTTTGCCTTGTTTAACATATACAACTGCCCTATTGTAACGAGCTATTATGTGTTTTGGATCAATACTGACGACTTTTGCAATAGGGGGTAAAGCTGAGTTAAGTTTACCGATGGCAATTAGACTACTAGCCAATCCAACGTTAGCTGATAGGTGATTAGGTAGTTCTACCAAGATACTCCGATATTGATCAGCTGCTTGATCGTAGCATTCAGCATGCCATAAAATATCAGCATAGTTTAATTGGAGAGGTGTGTCTTTTGGAAACAGTCGGCTGGCACGTCGCGCATACTCGATAGCTTTCTGATGCAGATTTTGGTCAGATAAAATAACGCTTAAATCAGCATACGCAGAAATAAAGTCAGGATCAATTTCGATGGCCCTTTTGTAACAGATGATCGCTTCTTCGTTTCGGCCATCCATCCATAGTGTTAACCCTAGACCACGAATGGCTTTAGCCGAGGTAGCATCTTTATCTAAAATAGACTTGTAAATACCAAAGGCTCGGTTCAAATCCTTGTTAGCTAATGCTAGTTTAGCTTCCTGAAACAGGTCATTTTCGGCTGCTAAAAAAACAGAAAAAGCTAAACTGATGAATCCAAAAAAGCAAACTTGAACGAATTTGTTTTTTATCACTACGATCTTTTAATCGGCAGTCTCATACTGATTATATCGAATTCATAAGACAATTTCCGGAAAGATGGTAAGGGCAATTTGGACAATGATTATGATTTTGGTTAAGATCAGAAAAATCAAGTTGGTCTATATGACAAACCCATTTTTTTTCGAGATTTTTCAATTGAAGTTGAGAAAAATTTTTCACTTCCACTTCACCTGTTTTCGTGAAGAATAGGGTAGTAGATACGTTATGTTGTTCGGGATATAGCTTATGTAAGCAGATTGCGTACAGCTCCATTTGAAGCTGATTATAGCATAAATGATCTATTGACTCACTCAGATCAGGAGCTAACTCTAAGGCATCTATTTTGTATTGTATTATCGACCAAAAACCGTTGGTCTTTTTATATAGCCGATCGAACATTCCATGGACAATGTACGAACCGATTTTTGCCTGAATTGGCATTTTAGTCTTGGCATTTTGAGCGTCTAGGACGGCCTTACCAATTTCCGACTTAGTAAATGTTTCGAGATGTAACCAGACATTGGAGGGCAACTGATTTTGTAAAATCTCAATATCTCTTAAGCTTCGTAGTTGTGAGAATGCTTTTTGTACTTGATTTTCGAAACCGGTTTCATTTTTTAAAATATTCGCTGAATCAACCGAAAAATCAGTCAAATCAGAACCGATTACATGATGCCGCAAATAAAATTTGGTTTCGCATTGAGCTAAAGTTGCTAGTGCAGAAACAGTGTAAAACCGTTCTTCAGATTCTGTTACAACAGGTTCTAGATCGATTTCGCTCTGAGTTAAATCAACTAACGTATGTACTAATCCGGTTTCTGGGTTTGTCGTCTCCAAATCGATGTGTTTTGTGAATTGAATAGGTAGTTCAAACTGATGATCTCTGCCTTCAAGGTCGGTTACAGTAACTGGCCAAACCTTTGTAAAATCAGTTGGTGTCTCGTGCAGGTCGAGAGCATCAAAAAGCCAATTCAAATAGTTAAGCGAATTAGAATTTTTCTGAGATGTACCTGCTAAAATCAGCCTATCCCTAGCACGAGTCACAGCCACATAAAAAAGCCTTTTTTCTTCCGCAATCATTCTAGCAGTTGCTTTCTTTTTCATCAAATTCAAAATCGCTGGGGTTAAATTATCTTCTGAGTAAAATTCACTTTTACTATCTTTACTGGAAACGTCAAAACCAATACCGTATTCCGCATGAAAGTAGGGTTCATTTTCTGGTCGAAGTCGGCGGCTCAGATGTGGTAAAAAAACCACAGGGAACTCTAATCCTTTGGAAGCATGAATAGTCATAATCTGCACTCGGTCCAATTCATTGTCTGTTTTGGCCTGTTCTTCTTGGTTTTCCGTATCCATTAGTAAGTCTAATTGGTGCAAAAAGCTCGATAAACTGGCATTGTCATTTTTATCAAACTCACGTGCGATTTGTAGTAATTTCTGGTAGTTCGCCCATTTTTGCTCACCTTGCCTGCCAACTGATAAAACACCAATCATTCCCGTTTCATTGACAATTCTGCGTATTAAGGTAGATATTGGTACTCGATGACAAATAGATAGGTGGCTCTTTAGGATCTTGGAAACATAGTTAAGGGTATTAGAAGAAGCAATTTCAGATTGGTAAACTAGAAACTTGTTCCAAAATTCCTCTACATTTTCAACTTGTGAGATAGAAAACAAGTCCCCATCAGACAAACCAAAAAATGGAGAACGCAAAATGCCGACCAAAGCCAAGCTATTAGTTGGGTCTTCTAGAAAATGAAGATAATTGACTAGGTCATATATCTCTTGCCGTTGATAAAATCCGATGCCACCGGTGATCTGATAGGGTACAGATTCTTCTAACAAGGCATTTTCAATATCAGGTAGATGAGTACGGCTCCGAATAATAATGGCGATATCTTTGTAACCGATTGGCTGACGACAATCTCGGTCTGCCCTCTCTTGTGCAACGAGTATTCCTGTAGCAATTAAATGACGGATTCGCCTTGCAATTAATCGGTTCTCGTCTAGTATTTCAGCTTCATCTTCATTTCGTTTGTTAGCTCCGATTAATACCTCAATTTTCCCTTCTAAGCTACTCTTTCGTCCCCAAACAAGTGGCTGATAAGGCATTTCTGGATGTCCCTTCATCAGATAGGAAAAGACCAAATTAACAAACCCAACCAAATTCCGAGTTAATCGAAAGTTGTCAACTAAAGACAATTGGCCAGATTTTTCCTTTTTGGTGGCAGGTAAATATTGTGTGGTAACTGATTGCAAATCACGCCATACGAAATTACGGTTGAGCTTTTTTTGAAAATCACCCAAAGCCCCGGTGGTTTGATTGAACACGCTGACGTCGGCACCTCGAAACCCATAGATACTTTGTTTAGGGTCCCCAACTATGAATAAATTACCTGACTGAAAGTTATCTGAAAGTAGACCCAATATCTCAAACTGAATTTGGTTAGTATCCTGATATTCATCGACCATAATGTATTGGTAACGCTGCTGCAATTGTTTTCGAATCGAGCGGTTATTTCTCAGGAGATTGCGAAAGTAAATTTGTAAATCAGAGAAATCCAGCGAGTACTTTTGTTTTTTCTGAAGTTCATATTGAAACTCAGTCTGCCGGAAAAGATTAAGCAAAGAACGAATGATTTTTATCAAAAACTGATCAGTTTCATTGGTACAAGACAACATGTTGATGACTTTAGCTGCAACTTCCACTTGTTCAATCAAAAGCTCTAATTCACTGTTTTGGGCAGCTACTCCTAAAAAATCTCGTTTGGAAATACTACCGGATCTAGTCAATATAGAGTGGCTGGCAGTACGGAGTTGTTCTAATCTCAACCTAGTATCTAATGACAATTCTGAGATAATCTCTTTTACTCGGTTAGCTTTTTTGCCAGTTGTATATTTTGTTAATTGTTCTAAATCGTCAATAAATTTTTGTATGTCAACTTGACAGAAAATTTCATTGTCTATTGCAGTTTGCCATCGCTCGATAATTTGACTGTCATCTGGGCAAGTCTCGTAGAGATTGATGATCTGCCCCATGATGTTTAATTGTTCAAAGCAGCGCAGAAGCATGGTTTCTAATTTTGAACGACCCAAATTCCGAAGCAGTACAGCCAAATCCTTACGATTGTGATTCTTTTTTGAATCCTCTGCTATTTCAGCCATTCGAGTTTGAATGGCCTCACTCAACATTTTTCGCTGTTCAAAAGGTTCAATTACAGTAAAACCAACGGGTACACCCGACTCAGTAGGGAACTCTTGTAGTATACGAGAACAAAATGAATGGATAGTTGAAATGTTTGACTGATTTATTTCTGATTTTATCTGTTCTAAGCCAATCGGCGCCAAGCCTTCAGCCAAATAGCTATCAATCTGATGTTTGATCCGGTTTTTGAGTTCTGCTGCTGATTTTTCGGTAAAGGTAATAGCAACAATATTCGATGTTTTTGCCGATGTCTCCAATAAGACACGCAAATATCGACTAACTAATACCGCCGTCTTTCCAGAACCAGCTCCAGAACTAAGACTGATGTGGCGGCTAAAGTCGTGCGCCTTCTTCTGGTTGGTTGTAAAAAGCATTATAAACTTTGATTGTTTAAACTGAGAAGTCAGTAAAAATCATCGATCTTATGAACAATACGATAATACCAACTAGGTGAAGTTATTATGAAGGCTAGTAAGAAACACTCAGCTGTGATTAAACATTAAAAACAAGGCTTTGAAGATTCACACCTAGGCCAAGTATATCTTCATAACCAAGCAACACACCCGTATGCAGAAAATATAAGTGGGCAGGTCAACCGTCTCTATTTGCAAATGTATCGACTATATAAACTCAGTTTCTATCTTACATGGTGAAGAGCGTATGACGAGACTCAATGGATTGCCCGTCAATATTACAAACAATCCACGCTTCAGCCTCTATGCCTTCCATTAGTGGTCGGTCTGCTAATCCGTTTAAACCTAAATCCAATTCTTGATACGGCTTCAATTCAGATGGTAGTGTTGCCCCATAAACGCTGACTTCTAAAGC
>MDTE01043885.1_pt1 | contig 13660 bp, 10 predicted proteins | sample 811231 | NCBI WGS metagenome assembly MDTE01 (sample SAMN05326651, study PRJNA326480) | marine metagenome | isolation source: seawater | place: Indian Ocean: Red Sea | collected 2010
ACAGTTCTGCCTTCAATAACAACTGCGGTTACTGGTCAAGTCGGAACTACATCATTAGGCACTGCAACAGCCGTACCTTCAATAGAATTTGCAGCCACTGGATTTGCAGCCACTGGATCAGTTGGTGATGTATTAGCTGCTGGTGGAGCTAAAGTAGTTGAAGATGCTGTAACGGGTAGTGTTAATTTAGGTGACGAAGCCGTAAGAGGTGACGCTAATCTGTCTGTGACTGGCGTGTCTGCAACTGGAGGTGTAGGTAATACAGATACAGGTACTATTACTTTTACCATAACAGTAGCCTCTAAATCATCATATGATTTAGGTAGTTCTAACGCATTTTATGTAAATGGAGTTGAACGTCCAGTCTTAACATTGGTTGAGGGCAAAACTTATAGATTTGATCAAAGTGATTCAACCAATTCTGGACACCCTCTAAGGTTGACGGCAGACGCTGCTGCATTAACAAGTGCGGCATCTTCAAGTTTAACACAGTATACAACTGGAGTAACAACTAATGGAACACCTGGTAGTTCTGGTGCTTATACAGAGATTACTGTAGCTAGTGATGCTCCTACTTTATATTATTATTGTACCAATCATAGTAATATGGGCAACACTGTCTATACTACTGATTCGATCTTTAATGTAACAGGTGGTTCAACAGTTGTTCCAAGTGCTGCTACAAGCACAGGTGCAGTGGGAACGGCTACTGCTCTTCCGTCTATTGAGGTAGATGTAACAACAGTTGTTGGAACGATGTCTATAGGCAATGAATCTGTTTTAGCGATTAACAACGTCAGTATAACTGGAGTTGAAGCCACTGGATCAGTGGGAACGATAAATTTATATGGACTTATTGAAAATAATGTTAGTGTGAGTTATACTGAGGTAACTCCGTCACAGAACGCTAATTATGAGGCGGCTTAACAAAAGGAAAGTAATATGGCTAGTACATTTGTAAATAATTTAAGACTTGAAGAAATGGCGACTGGAGAACAGTCGGGTAACTGGGGTACAAAAACAAATACCAACTTAGAACTCATAGGTGAGGCATTAGGTTTTGCTACTGTGAATATTTCCTCTGATGCTGATCAAACAGAAACTGTCGCAGATGCTTCGTCAGATAGTGCTAGAGCTATATTTATTAAGGTAACTTCTGCTACCTTATCTGCGACTAGAACATTAACTATTGCACCCAACACTATGAAAAGACTACATATTATAGAAAACGCAACCTCAGGTTCTCAATCCATAAATATATCTCAAGGTTCTGGTGGAAATGTTACTATCCCTAACGGACAAACTAAAGTTGTATATTTAGATGGAGCTGGAAGTGGAGCGGCAGTTGTAGATGCTTTTACAGATTTAAATTTAGGTGGAACAACTGTTGTTGATGATTTGACTGTAAGTGATGATTTAAATGTTGGAGATGATGTAAATTTAACCTCAGATGAAGCTGTTTTATCTTTTGGTGCTAATTCTGAAATTGCATTAACTCATGTGCATGATACTGGACTGAAATTGACAGATAGTGGCGGAACACCAACACTACAACTACATGACTCAAACGAAGCTATTTTATCAGACGGCACAAACTTAAAATTAACCTCTGGTGGCACAACATTTACAATACCTAACTCTGATGGCTCTGACGGACAGTTCTTAAAAACAGATGGAAGTGGAGCACTTTCTTTTGGCACAGTGAGCACAACCACAGCCTTAGATGACATAGCAACAGGTGATGCGGCATCTACATTAGCAACATCAGCAGGAAATATTACTATTGATGCACAAGGAAGTGATACTGATATTATATTTAAAGGAACAGATGGTTCAACAGATACGACTTTTTTAACCCTTGACGGCAGTGATGCAGGTGCTGCTACATTCAATGCAGGTGCTACTTTTGGTGGAACATTATTACCAGCCGCAGATGACACACATGATTTAGGATCTTCTTCAAAACAATGGAGAGATATATACACTGGTGATATAAATTTAAATAACACTAAAACAAGAGATAATGAAGTAGATGGCACTAGAGGCTCTTGGACAATACAAGAGGGTGCAGATGATTTGTTTTTATTAAATAGATTAAACGGCAAAAAATATAAATTTAAATTAGAGGAGATGTAATATGGCTTTAATTGTTGGTGGTACTACAGTAACTGGTACACAAACTTTAGATGCAACAAAATTAACTGGTAATTTACCTGCATTAGATGGCTCATCATTAACAGGTGTGTCTTCTTCACCACCAACAGCTTTAAGTCAAGTGGGTGCTTATGCGCTTTGCAATCAAAATAGCTATACTACTCCAGGTTCTACCTATTCTGGGTTCTTTTTCTATTCAAATGTAAATGGTGGAACTTCAAGCATAAACAGTAACTTTTACTCAAATTCAGGAAGTTGGAGAGCAATGGGTCATGCTTCAGGTTACAGTTATGGTACAAATAATACAACACTTTTTTTGAGGGTATCTTAAAAATGACAATAAAAATAAAACTAAATGGTGCAACTTTAATTGGTGCAAAAAATCCAGTATGGGGAGATGAAAAGAAAACATTTATTCTTTTAGATTGTAAATTTTCACATTATGAAAGTATTGGTTTAACAGAAAATAATGGTTATTATTCTTTTGGTGCAAGTCCTGATGACATTGAAGAACATGGTAGACAGATATTTGAAAAAGCAAAAGCAGGTGATTACGGAACTGTCGGAGATTATGTACCACCTGAGGATCCACCATCTGAGGAATAATAAATTATGCCAATAACGTCTTTAAAGTTTAGACCTGGTATTAATAAAGAGACAACGTCTTACTCCAACAAAGGTGGTTGGAACGATTGTGATAAAGTTCGTTTTCGTTTTGGGTATCCAGAAAAATTAGGTGGTTGGGAAAAGTACAGTTCATCTACTTTTCTAGGAACCTCAAGATCTTTACACGCTTGGGCAAACCTTGAAGGAAACAAGTATTTAGGTTTAGGCACAGAAAAAAAGTTTTATATCGAAGAGTCACAAAGCTACAACGATATTACACCACTAAGAAGAAAAGTTGTTAGTGGTGAAGTAGTTTTTGATATTAATGGTGCAACTATTACTTTTGCTGTGACTGGTGTAGCAGGAACCACGGGTCTTGGCTCTGTTGTGGTAGTTCCTGAAGAAATACAAGAGGTTCTTGCAAGAAACCCTGATTCAGGATTACTTTCTATTGGATTGGGACAAGTTGGTGTTGTTACAGTTGACCTCGATAGTAATACACCTCCTTCACAAACAAGTCTACAAGGCACAGGTGAAGTTGGTAATGTCACTATAAGTGGTAATGTTGTTTCAGACACAGGTGCTAGTACGGGTGGTGCAACAGTTGTGATAGATGGATAAAGTATGGCAATAACTTTTATAACTGCAACTGATAGCACAACTGCAACTGTAAATGATAGTTCGCATGGTGCGTTAGTAGGAGATTTTGTTACATTTAGTAATGCAAATACTGGAAACTCAAGTTTAAATACCCAAATTAACGGTGAGCATGAAATTATTTCCGTACCAACCAGTGGCACTTACGAAATTACATTAAGCTCAAATGCTGCTGCCGCTTTATCTAGTGCTGGTAGTGCAGATGCAGAATATCAAATTAACCTCGGACTTAATACTGTAGTACCAGGTAACGGATGGGGTGCTGGGACTTGGGGTGCAGACGGATGGGGTTCTGCTTCAAGTGAAACTGCTGGTGGTGGCACAATTAGATTATGGTCACAAGATAATTTTGGTGAAGATTTAATATTTAATCAAAGAGATGGATTTGTTTTCTATTGGGATAAATCAAATGGTTTAAGCACACGAGCACAAAATTTAATAGAAAGATCAGACGATGCTCCAAGAAAATCAAGAAAAGTTATTGTGTCTGAAAGAGATCGTCATGTTATTTGTTTTGGTTCTAATCCTCTAGGCTCCAACGAACAAGATAGATTATTAATTAGGTTTAGTTCACAAGAAAATCCTTTTCAATGGATACCAACTGCAACGAATACGGCAGGTGATTTAAGAGTAGGTTCTGGTTCTGAGATCATTACAGCGGTAAAAACAAGACGAGAGATGATAGTTTTGACAGATACTTCTGTGTTTAGTATGCAGTTTATTGGACCTCCTTTTACTTTCGGTATTAATCAACTTGCTAGTAATATCACTGTTCGTGGATTTAACAGTGCAGTAGCCGTTGGCGATGCAGTGTTTTGGATGGGATATGATCGTTTTTATATTTACGATGGTCGTGTGCAAGTTATACCTTGTTCCGTTAGAGATCATGTTTTTCAAGATTTTAATGAAACACAATCGAATAAAGTTTATGCTGGTGTAAACTCAGCTTTTGGAGAAGTGTTTTGGTTTTATCCATCACAGACAAATGCAGTGTCAAATGGTGGCACTGGAGAAAATGATAAATATGTTGTGTACAACTATGATCAAAAGATTTGGTATGTTGGTAGTCTTGCACGAAGTTCTTGGATAGATAGAGGAGTATATCAATATCCGATGGCAACAGATTCCAATCTTGTATACAATCACGAAAAAGGCAATGACAATGACGGCACAGCATTTACGTCTTTTATTGAATCAAGTCCAATAGACATACAAGATGGTGATCAATTTGTCTTTTTAAGACGCATGATACCAGATATTAGCTTTGATAACAGTGATGCTAATTTAAGTAACGATAATAAACAAACTGTGTTTTCTTTGAAAGCACAACGTAGTCCAGGTGGTGGATTTATTAAAACATCCACGAATACTGTATCATCGACCACGGAACTTAATCATTTAAGGTTGCGTGGAAGATCATTTGGTCTTAGAGTAGAAAGCACAACTCAAGGTGTTAATTGGAGACTTGGTACACCAAGAGTAGATTTAAGAGCGGATGGAGATAGATGAGTAGACAACTTGTACCACCAACCTTTTCGTTGCCACCAGATGAATATGACGTTCAGTATTTTAATGATTTGGTAAGAAGTTTAGGTCAGTTAGTGAATCAACTTCAAAACCCTGGTGAACTTAGAGGTACGAAAATTACTTTGACAGAGCTACCAACCAGTTCAGAGGGATTAGAGTCTGGATCTTTATTTAATGATAATGGTACTGTTAAAGTTGTAACATAAATGATATAGTAAGAAACATGGGAATATTTAGAAATATTACAAGAGCATTAAAAAAAGCAGCACCGCTAATTGGCAGTACAATAGGCTTTGCTTTTGGTGGGCCTGCTGGCGCAGCCATAGGGTCTGGTCTTGGTAGTTTGGCTGCAGGTCAAGATGCAGATGACGCTTTAAAAAATGCAGCCCTTGCTTTTGGTATTGGTAGTTTGGGCAAAGCAGCAGGTTTTACACAAGCTCCAGAAGGAGCAACAGGAATAAGTAGGTTTTTACCAGGCAGAGTCACACAAGCCGCTGGAGAAACTGGGCTGAGTGTTGCACCTAATTTTGGTATTGGTGCAGTAGATAGAGTTCCGATGACAACTATGTTAAAAGAATCTGGTAATCCTATTTTTAAATTTATAGGAGAAAATCCATTATTAACTGCTAGTGCTGGTATTGGTGCATTAGGATTGGGTGCTCTTGGAGAAGAAGAAGACGATAAAACTACTGCTCGTAAAGAAAGACCTTACCCAGAAGGAACACCGAGATTAGGACAAGGACTTATCGATGGAATGTCTTTTGATTTAAACAATAAAGAAGAAAGAGATGAATATTTTAGAAGAGTTAGAGCAAAGCAAGGTTTTGAGGAAGAATTTGAACTAGCTGCTGGAGGAGAGGTCCAAGGACCTGGAACTGGCACAAGTGATTCTGTACCAGCAAGACTATCAGATGGTGAGTTTGTATTAACTGCTAAAGCTGTAAGAGGAGCAGGTGGCGGTGATAGAGATGTAGGTGCAGCTAGAATGTATGATATGATGTCTGAGTTAGAGAGGGTCGCATAATGGCAACACAAACCGTAGATCAAACCCAAACCGTTAGACTGGCTCCGTTTCAAGAGGAGTTTCTAGCGGATATATTTGCAAGTGCCAAAGCCTTAACTGGGCCTGGAGCACAAATGCCTTTTGCAGAGCAACAGTTAGCAGGCTTATCAGAAGGTCAACAAGCAGCCATAGCAAACGCTTTAGCTGGTGTAGGTGCTTTTCAACCATTCTTACGACAAGGTAGTGGTGCAGTTCAACAAGGAATTGCAGGTGCTTTGGGAGCAAACATTACACCTACTTCATACAGAGATTTTATGAATCCTTTTCAAGAGGATGTTATACAACAGCAGTATGATGATATAGCAGAGCAAGGACGAGCACAACTTAGTAACTTTGGACAAAGAGCTGCAGGTGCAGGTGCTTTTGGTGGATCAAGACAAGCTATTGCAGAAAGTGAAATCATAGGAAATGTTCTCGATCAACAAGCTAGAACTGGATCACAGTTAAGAACAGCTGGGTTTCAACAAGCACAACAAGCGGCACAACAAGCGGCACAACAACAATTAAGACAAGCACAATTAGCTGGTGGGTTAGGAGCAACATTAAGTGGAATGGGACAAGCGGCACAACAGATGAACGTACAAGATATTAATACATTGTTAGGTATTGGAGGTCTGCAACAACAACAAGCACAAAGAGGTCTTGATATCGATAGAGCAAACTTTCTCGCTGCACAAGCATTGCCTTTTCAACAGATTGGGTTTATGTCTGACATCTTTAGAGGTGTTCCAGCATTACAACAAACTTTTTCAACTCAATCAAGACCAGGCCCTAGTCCTACATCACAAGCACTTGGTCTTGGAATTGCAGGTCTTGGAGCAATAGGACAAGCTGGAGGTTTTGGTAACTTTTTTAACTTTGGTGCACCTGTAGGAAAAGCATAATGAGTGTATTTGATAGACCCATGTTCCGTAATCCTAATATTAGTCCTAGAAGAAACATACCTGGTGGGATCATGGCTAGTGGACCGAGTTTAATACGAGCTAGTCAAGTGGTTCAACCTAAAACTTTTGGTCAAACTGTGAGCGAAATAGGGAGTTTGTTTTCCACTGCCTCCGCTTCACCACGTTCAGGTATTGGACAAGAACGAGAAAAAAAAGCACTAGAAAATTATCAAAAAAGTTTTAGTGAAGGTGAGGTGCCTGATGCAACAGGTTTGTTTAAAGAAGAAATAGAAAATGAAGCAGAAGCTCTAGACATTAGTGTTCCAGAATTGATTGAAATAAAGCGAATGGAAAGAGAATCAGAGCGAATGGAAAGAGGTGACCCAGGCGAAGGAACTGGAGAGCCAGGCTTTGAACAAAGAACAAACTTGCTTGAACCTTTTAAAAAACCAGAGGAAACACAGACACCAAAAAACAAAGTCACCTTTGATGTTCAGTCAATAAAAGACAGTTTTTCAGATGTTACCAATGAGATTAAAAATTTATACACTGAGTACAATAAAGACATAGATAATCTTAATACTCAAAAACTGTTTGGCAGAAGCATGACTGAAGCTGTTACCAATTACAGAAAAGCTCTAGACACAAAACCAAGAGAACTTAGTTTTGCAGATGTAAAAGATGATGTGTTTGATCTTCTAGGGTACGACAGAGCAACACTTGATAAAAACTTATCAAAAGATCAACAATCTGCTATATGGCTTAATGTTATGAAAGCAGGTCTTGCTGTCGCTGCAGGTGAAAGTGATAACGCTTTAACCAATGTAGCAAGAGGTTTTGCCATTGGTCTTGATGGTTATGGCAGAGACATCAAAGCAGTCAAAGATGATTACAGAAAAGATTTAGAAAAATATACAACGACTGCCTACACTATGTTGAAAGATGCAAAAGCAGAAGAGCTGGCAAAAAACACACTGAACTTACAAAGAGCTGCGGCTGAGTTTAAAATAACAAGTGAGTTTTTCGGAGTAGAAAGAGAAAATTTATTGAATCAACTTAACAGAGAAGTTGCACTTAGAAACTTAAAGCTAAATCACTTGAAGGCTTTTGCTGAATTAGACTTTGAAAAAACTAAGTTTGAAGTAAGTCAAGAGAAAGCAGAAGAAGCAAATAAGTTAGCTTTTGCTAAGTTGTTAATGATGGAAGAGCCATTGGTAACAGCTGCTCGATTAGATGGATACATAGAGTTGATTGATCCAGAAGGTTTGCCAACGGCAGATAACCTAAAGCCAACACAAAAATTTAAAGATAGTGGTAAGAGTTTACTTGATATCTTCCAAAAGAAAAACGTACAACGAACCACGGATACTGAAGGTAGTATCAGAAGATACGGCAAAGCACCTGCATTTGGTATAACTTATCTTGATGGAGTTGATATACCAGAATCTACAAAAGATATTGTAGGACAAAGAATAGCTACTTTAGCTGCTCCAGGCAGTGCTTATAACAATGCGTTAAAAGATCCTCTTAATGGTGCACCAGTTGCTCTTTCTGCTGTTATTGACGCATATAGTGGTTTGACTGATATAGATGGAGTTAAGATAGATTTTAGAAAACTTAATCCTCTTATCCAAAAAGAAATTAAAAAGGGTGAGGGAGATGCTTTTGAAATCTTTAACAATGCTAGAGAGTTTTTTATAATAGATAGTATACCACCCATAACACCACCAATAGATGACTAAATGTTTGTATATAACGTAGATGGAACTAATTACACTTTTGAGAGTGAAATAGGTCAAGAAGAAGCCGAAAAGAAAATAAGAGCTCTTAATGCTGCTGCCGCCGTTACTAAAAAAGAACCAAGATACGAAGGATTTTTTACCGAGGCTGGTGAAGGTATTTTATCTGGTGTAACCAAAATAGGTGAAGGAATCGTATCTACTGGAACTTTAGTATCTGATGCGATTACTGGAGGTAATGCCACACAAGCTGTTGAAGACTGGTTTGATAACTTGAGAGAAGATGCTGGTATTGATCCAGAAGGAGCAGCTGGTGCAGTCACCGAAGCCATTGTTCAGTTTGGTTTACCTGGTATTAAAGCAGCCTCTGCTATTTCTAAAGTTGGTAAACTAGCAACAGGCACTGGAAGAGGCTTAATAAGCTCAGCCGTAACCAAAGGAACTAGTAGACTTTTGGACAATTTTGCTCCTAAAAGTAAAAAATATTTAGAGGGTGTTGAAAGAAGGAGAAGAATACGAGAAGGTGGCGTTAAGATTGGTACGAAAAGAGTTGGAGAAAAGGCGGCTAGAGATATAGAAACAGGTAATGTTCTCACACCGAGTTTACGACAACGTAGTAAAATAAAAAGAACAAGAGACATAGAAACAAAAGGTCAAAAAGTGGGTCGTTATGCAGTGATGACTGCCGCGGCAGGTTTAACTGACGCTATCGTTTCTACAGATGACACTCAAACATTAGGTGATTTTTTTGATGCAGGCCCAACAAGTACATTAGATGCAGTGGGTTACGAGGGAAGAGAAAGAGCTTTTGCTAAAATACTTAATAAAATGAAAGTGGGTATTGAAGGTGGCGTAGCAACCGCCGTGTTACCGCCAGCTTTTTTAACATCATTAACCGCTATTAACAGAACTCTTGCAGCACGACCAGTGGAGCTTTTAGAACAGTTTGGTGCTACAAATATTGGTAAAGCCATAGGAAATGTATTACCCACTGGTAAAGACACAACTGTATTAGATATAGCGAGTGGATTTACTGTTCCTGCAACCAGAAAAATTTTTCAATATGCAACTGATAGCATACTTCAAAGAGAACAAGATTTGTTAACAAGAGGCTTGATTGGAGATAAAGCAGTTAATACTTTACCTGGAATCATAGGAAGAATGGAAGCCATAGCAAGATACAGAGGTTTTTTAACTCCAGACGTTGCAAGATCACGATCTTTAATTAATCCAGAAGTTGAAGGTAACATTAAACTTGCACGACAAAAGATGCAAGAAATAGACGAAAAAATAAAAGAATTATTAAAAAACAACGAGTATGTTGAATTACCAGATCAACACAAAAGAAAGTTTATTGATAATTTTATGGACGTTCTTGAAGGTGCAACAAGACAAGCTGATAGAGATCCTGGTTTGAGTGGAACTGCCTTAGAAAGAGCAACTGAGTTGGAAAGAAGGATTATTGATTTACCAGAACCTTTGTACAACTTGTACAGAGACGCAAAAACAACTATAGAAAAACTAACTGAAGATTTTACGAAGACAAACATTGTACAAGAGCTACCAGATGTGGTTCCAGAAGGTGCAAGAGGAATGATTAGCAGATCAGATTTTGAAAGACAGATTAGGCAGATTGCTAGACAAGGTGGGTATTTAAGAAGATTGTATAGAATTTACAATGACAAAAATTTTAAACTAACAGATGATGCCAAAAACGCTATTATTCTTAAAATGGTAAACGGTGAAGGCGTTGACCTACAACATGTTAGAGGTGTTTTAGAACCAACCTCTCTTCGTTTTTCAGACACAAGAGCGAATGATCTGTATGCTCGTAGAGCAAACCTCACAAGAGATGAAGCAGAAAAATATATAGATGAAGTTACCAATAAGGCGAAACAAAGTCTTGGGAACAGAGGCATAGGGTTAAACAGAATATTTCAAACTAGACTTGATGTTAGTTTAGTGCAGAAAAGAAAAGTAGATAGTGAAGTTTTAAAACAGATACTGGGAGAGATAAGAGATCCAAGAGAGGCTTTTATTTCTACCGTATCAGAACTTTCTAATTTTATAGCAACGGACAGATTCTTAGCCAAGTTTAGAGATTCTGTTGATGCGAACATAGCGGCAACTGCAGCCAGAAACGCAGATCGAGTGGCAAGAGGATTAGACGAAGAGACTCCGATTTTCTTTAAATCAGACGATGAAATTTTAAAGATTGTAAAAAATAATTCAAGAGAATTTCAGGATATGGGGTTAGGAAACATACAACAGTTAGATAGAATTACGGATCTTAATTCTGAAGTTATCGAAAAAGCCATCCAGATATTTGAAAAACAAAACCCTAATCACATTATATTAGGTCGAGCAAAAGATACTGTCCAAGGTGGTGGTTTTGCACCTGGTGCTAATGCTACAAAAAGTATGTTTGGTAGTATGTTTGGGTACGCCATACCAAGAGTTATGTATAATAATTTAAGTATTTCTCGTTATCTAGATGCAGACACCATGCCTACTTTTTTAAGAAAAGTATATGGTTCTATGCAAACTCTAAAAGGTGCGACTCAATATGCTAAAACAATTTTATCTCCTTTGACACAGATTAGAAATGTAACTTCTGCTTTTGGCTTTGCTCTTGCTCAAGGAAACTATGGCAAGGGTGCAAGTCTAGGCACATCTGTTGACACTGTGTTTCGAGATATCATTGACAGAGAATTAAAAATAAAAGGAAGAACTTTTTTAGATTTTGTTAGAGATGGTGATACTTTAGATTTTCTCGTTGAGATGCAGAGACGAGGTGTTATTGGAAGTTCTGCTCAGTTAAGGGAGATACAAGAAAATTTAAGAAAAGGTTTAGGGTATGATGCCAAAGGAGATTACATAGAAGGTCAAGTCAGAGGAGATCCACAAATACCTGGAACAGTTGGTGGTCAAGGGGGAGAAAGAAGTCCACAGTTTAAAACAACCGCTAGAAGTAAACTAGGTCAATTTTTTGATGGTCCACTCAGTGTTGCAGAAGATTTATACAGAGGTGGTGATGATATCTGGAAGATATATAACTATCAGTTTGAGTTAAATAAATACACAAACGCTAGACGAAAAATGCAGTCTGAAGCAATAAATCAAGCAAAGAACACACCTGGCTATAGAAACTCTAGTGGACCAGAAGCTCTGACAATCATTGCCAATGCAACCAGAATAGCAGATGAAAGATTTGCTAGAGCCATAGGAGCAAAAGCTGGGACTATAGGAGATGACTTAACAGAAGCTACAAAAGTATACGCTGCCGACAGTGTTAGAAATCTTGTGCCTAACTACGAACTTGTGCCAGATTTAATCAAAGGACTGAGAGGTATGCCAGTTGGTAACTTTATAGCGTTTCCAGCAGAAATTTTAAGAACTGGATTTAACACACTTGATGTTGCTATGAAAGAGTTATCTAGTGACAGTGCCGCGATTAGAGAAATAGGATCTAGAAGATTAGTTAATTCTTTATTTGCTTTTGGTGTCATGGGTGAAGGATTACAAAGATTTGGACAGATGATGACTGGAACATCTGACGAAGAGATGGATGCAATTAACAGACGATCAGCGCCTTGGCAGAAAAATGCTTTGCTTATACCAGTAGGCACAGACAAAGATGGTAATCCAGAAGTTATAGATTTTAGCCATACAAATCCTTGGGACATGTTATCGAAGCCTTTTCATACTGTGCTCAAGTCTCTTCGAGAAGGTGCAAAACTAGACAAAGGAGCTATACAAAATGCAAGAGGAGCTATTTATGATGCTATGGGTGAGTTCTTTCAACCCTTCTTAGATACCTCCATCATATATGATGCCTTTTTTGATGTATTACCAAGAGAAGGTATAACTTCTTTTGGTGTAGGAAGAGGAGGCACAACAAAGTCTGGAGCAAAAGTATATAAAGAAGCAGATAGCCTTGGAGTTTCTGTAGAAAAATCTTTACTACATATTGCAAATGCTTTAAAGCCTGGTGCAGTTCCGATAAGAATACCAACTGGTGCAGACTTAGGAATAATGAGTGATCCAGTAGGATTAAAACCAGGGTCTCCTAGAGCAGGTGAACCTGTTAAATCTATAGAACTTAGTAGAGCAGCTAGAGGTATATTGTTTCCAGAAGGTGGAGAATTTTTTGGATTCAATGTAAAAGCAGAAGAGCCAACAACTGGTAGAGATTACACAAGAGCTGGTGAAATATTCAGAGCTTTTACTGGATTGCAAACACAACTTATAGACAGAGATAGGATACTACAATTTACTGGACAAGAGTTTAAGGGCAGACGATCTGGTGCAGCCACTTTGTTTAGTGACGCTTTAAGACTTGAAGATCCTACAGAATCTCAAGTGTTAGAAGCGTACATAAGAGCAGATGATTCTAGATTCAAAGCATTTAAAGAAATGAAATTAGCTTATGATGATTTCATAAAGCTAGGATTAAAAGAAGGTCAAGTTATAAAAATATTAAAAAACAAAGCAGGTTTAGGAAATAAAGAATTATTTGCTCTTAAAACAGATCAATACGTTCCTTACATGCCAGACAAAAAGAAATTACTTGAAGCAAAAAGAAAAGGCATTGATATTCCTTATAACGCCATACTTAGGATATACAAATCAAGATTTAAAAAGAGATTGACACCAGAGCCAGAAAGAAAAGAATCACTACCAGATGCAAAAAATATATTAAATACTGCTCCAGTATCTACTGATTTACCACCAGTAAGCACAAACACACAGACACAAGTTCCAGAAACAACAAACTTGTCTGAAGTTGTTAACACACAGTTAATGACACCAGATCCAAGAAACAGAGAAATAGCTTCATTCCTTGGCGGTAATCCAGAACAGATATTGAAAAACATGCAGATAGCTAGGAGGACTGGATGAGGCTAACACCCCATTTCACGTTAAGTGAATTTACAAAATCACAAACAGCAGAACGAAAAGGTATCGACAATACACCAGAGCCAATACATATTAAATGTATGGAAACGCTTTGTTTAAATGTGTTAGAG
>MDTE01066707.1_pt1 | contig 13659 bp, 11 predicted proteins | sample 811231 | NCBI WGS metagenome assembly MDTE01 (sample SAMN05326651, study PRJNA326480) | marine metagenome | isolation source: seawater | place: Indian Ocean: Red Sea | collected 2010
ATTCTATTTGAAAAATTAAGAAAAGATAAAAAATTTATTAAAGAAAGAGATTATTATTTTAAAAATTGGGTCGGTGCCCCTACCCCATTTATAAAATTAGAAAACTTAACAAGACATTTGGGCGGAGCTCAAATATGGGCAAAAGTTGTATCTGAAGCTAACGGTGGAGCTCATAAGATTTATAACGCTACTGTGCATAGTCTTATAGCCAAAAGAGCTGGGAAAAAATATATAGTTGGAGATACTGGAGCTGGATACGCTGGAAAAATGCTGAGCATGGCAGCAAAAAAATTTGGTTTGAAATGTAAAATATTTATGGGCGCAAAAGATATTAAAAGACAAAAACCCAATTGCGATGCGATGAGAAAAAATGGTGCCGAAATAATTCCTGTTTATACAGGAAGCCAAACGCTTGTAGATGCTGTTAGTGAGTGTATGAGATATTGGGTGTCAAATTGTGACACTACTCATATGTGTGTAGGTTCTACAGTTGGACCCAACATTTTTGTAAAAATTTGTGGATGGAGTACTTCGCAAATTTCTAGAGAACTTTCTATACAAATAAAAGAGGAATTCGGAAAAATTCCAAAAAAATTAAAATTATTAAATTGTGTCGGCGGCGGATCATCAAGTTTTGGATTCTGGAATGAATTTATGCACTATAATAAAAAGCAAATTGAATTTATTGGCATAGAGGCTGGAGGACCAAAAAATAGTAAAAAACATGCAGCACCTTTAACCTATGGATCTAAAATAGGAATATTGCACGGTGCAGCGCAATATGTAAATCAAGATATAGAAGGTCAAATCGAAGAAACAGAATCAATAAGTGCAGGTTTAGATTATCCTGGGGTTTCTCCTCTGCATTGTTTTTTAAAAGATACAAAAAGAGCGAAATATACGGCTGCAAGTGATGAAGAAGCCCTAAGCGCTTATCAATTAATTACTAAATATGAAAGTTTAAATCCAAGTTTAGAACCAAGCCATGCATTTGCAGAAGCGATAAAAATAGCTCCAAAATTAAATAAAGATACTGTTATAATTGTTAATTCGTGTGGAGATGCACAAAAAGATCGTGATATTTTAAAACAAAGATTAGGAAAATAAAAAATGAATATATCTCCAATCAGAATGGCTTTTAAAAAATCGAAAAAAGAAAAAAGACCTGCTTTACTCACCTATACTGTAGCTGGTGATAATAGTAAAAAAAAATCATTAGAAATATTAAATTCAATTTCAAATTATGCTGACATTTGTGAAATAGGCTTTCCTCATAACACCCCTATAGCTGATGGAGGACAAATTCAAACAGCTTCGTATCGTGCCATAAAAAATGGCATTAAAATGAAAGATGTTTTTCAAATTGTAAAACAATTTAAAAAAAAGAGAAGTGCAAAACCAGTGATTTTAATGGGTTATTACAACATGATTTACCAGTACGGTGAAAATAAATTTATAAAAAAATGTAAAGAAGTGGGTGTAAATGGATTAATTGTAGTTGATTTGCCGTGGCCAGATAATAGTATTTTTGCAAAAAAATGTAAAAAAAATTTTATAAGTTTTGTGCAACTTTTATCTCCAACTACATCAAGAATAAGAATGAAAAAAATTATTAATAATTCACATGATATGATTTATTATATTAGCATGTTATCTACTACTGGTGGAAAACTAAAAATATCTCCAAAGAAAATTTTGCAAAATTATTATAAAATTAAAAAAATGATTAAAAATAAGAACAAAAATCTTGTAATTGGTTTTGGAATTACAAGTAAAAATATTTCATCTTTCAAACCGTCAGATGGATGTGTTGTTGGTTCAGAAATATGCAAAAAAATTTCAAAATCAATTAAAAATAAAAAAAATCCTGTTATAAATGTAGATAATATGGTAAAAAACTTGAGGAGAAAATTATCGTGAATTGGATAAGTCGTTGGAAAAAAATTGGAATTAAGGTAAAACAAATTTTTAAAAAACAGCCTTCATCTAATGAGGAAACTGATTTTAAAAACTGCCCTCAATGTAAAAAGATATTCTATAAGCCAGATCTAATATCTAATTCATACATTTGTGAATGTTCCTTTCATTTTGATTTACCTCCTAAATTACGTTTGAATTCTCTATTTGATTCTGATTATGAAATTATTCAGGCTCCAGATAATATTAATCCTGATCCATTAAATTTTGAAGTTACAGGCGGAGCTCGTGAAGCATACAAATATATAGACAAAATTAAAAAATATAAAAAGATAACTGGCCAAGAAAGTGCATTGTTATGTGCTTCAGGAAAAATTTCTAATTTAAATGCTGTTGTAGTTTGTTTTAACTTTAAATTTGGTGGTGGTAGATTCGGACCAGTAGAAGCAGAACATTTTCTTAAAGCTGCCAATTTAGCAATTGAAAAAAAAGTTGATATTTGGATTGTAGTATATCAAAGTTCTGGAATTGATGTTCACTCAGGAGTTACTGGTTTATCAGGAATGACTAAAAGTGTTATTGCTATGAATGAAATTAAGAAAGCCGGAATACCAACCTTTGCCGTAGCTGCAAGAGCTGTTGCGGGAGGAACATACGCCTCTAGCTTTTTTATGCATGACTTTATACTAGTAGAGTCTAAATGTGTTGAAAATTTACTTTTCTCAGGAAAAAGAGTCACAGCAAATATCTTAAAGGGTACTGACCAAATACCAGAAGATTTTGGTACAGCCGCAGGAGTTTTAAAGTCAGGTTTAGCAGATATTACTCTTGAAAATAGAAAAGAATTAAAAGAAACTATAAGCAAATTAGCTAAAATTATTTTAAAAAAAACAGAATTAAAAATAACAGATGAAGCTCATGAAAATCCAAAAGATTTTGAAAAGATTGCTTCAACTGCATCCTAAAAGTGTAGATCTATCACTCAATAGAATCAAAAGATTGCTAAAAGATCTCAATGATCCACAAAAAAAAATAATAAATGCTATTCAAGTAGTAGGAACAAATGGCAAGCATAGCGTTTGTTCAGCTTTAAGGGAAATTTTTGAAACATCGGGCTACATAGTTAATATGAATATAAGCCCATCTCTAAGAAAGTTTAATGAAAGATATTATCTTGCTGGAAAATATATTTCTGATTATGATCTTCAAGAACTTTTGTTAGAGGTAGAGAAAATTAATCAAAATAAAAGTATTACATTTCATGAATTTATATGTGCATGTTTTTTCTTAGCTGCGTCAAGAAACAGAAGTGATGTAAACATTCTTGAAGCTGGACTTTTTTTCAGACTCGATGCAAGTAACGTATTAGAAAAAAATCTAGCATCTGTAATTATGCCTATAGGTATTGATCATAAAGATTTTTTAAAAGAAGGCTCGATTGACGAAATAGTCTATGAGAAGTGCTCTCATTTATTAAAAAATTCCAAAATTATTATTGCAGAACAAAAAAAAGATGTATTAATTAAAATTAAAAAAAATATTTCTATCAACACTTCTAAAAAAATTATTTTTGGAGAAAACTATAACTATAAAAAAAATAATAATGGTTTTAATTATGAGGATGAACTAGGTCAAATTAATTTACCTACACCAAACTTGTCAGGTGATTTTCAAATTAGCAATATTTCTACAGCAATAGCTACCGCTAGGCAGCTTCGCAACTTTAAAATATCAGATTCGCATATTAAAAAAGCTGTTACTCGAATAAGAAGTGAAGGAAGATTACAAAGTATTACCAAGGGTAAGCTTAGAAAATATGTATCAAAAGAAAATCAAATTTTAATTGATGGAGCTCATAATACTCTTGCTGCTACTGTTATTGAAAAACATTTAAAAAAATTAAATTCAGGAAAAAAAATAATTATGATTCTTGGAATGATGGCTAATAAGGAACATGAAAAATTTATTCATATTTTTAAAAATCGAGTTCATTCAATAATTGCTTTAGATATACCCAATCAAACAAATTTTATCGCTAAGGAAAAATTATCAAAAATTGCAAACTCATGTGGAATCCCCTCTAAAACTGAAAATTCTATTGAATTGGCTTTAAAAAGTGCTGCAAAAGAACATGACGATGCAATTATTTTTTGTACCGGCAGTTTATATTTTGCCAGTGAAATATTGTGTTCAAACTAAATGTTTTCTTTTATCCAAGATACTATATTTGATTTGGTTGTTGCTCCAACCTTGGTCGCTTTGAGCTCCCCGTCTTTAAATAGAAGCATTGTTGGAATACCTCGAACACCATACTTTGTTGGTTGATTGGGATGTTCATCAATATTGTGTTTAGCTATTATAACCTCATTGACCATTTCATTAGAAATTTCTTCTAGAATGGGACCCACTTGCTTACATGGACCGCACCATTCAGCCCAAAAGTCTACTAGTGTTGGTTTTTTTGCATTTAAAACTTCTGATTCAAAATTTTCGTCAGTTACATTTTTAGTTGTCATAAGATAATTTTAATGTAAGAATTTTTTTTAAAATGTCAACTAGCCATTCGATATATTTTTTCCATCTCCTCAATATAGGAATTAATATCTTGAAGTTCTTTTAATTTCTTTTTGTCATCCTTAAATTTATTTCTTAAAGTATCAATTTCCGAATAAGTTCTTGGAATGGTATTCCACTTTTCCTCATTTGTACTTAATATTCTTGAAGCTATTTCTTTATGCACTAAATTATATTCTTCTTTTGGCATAGATTGCGGACTTTCCTCATATAAAATTTTTTTTCCAAAATATTGCATTCGATCATCTTTAAATTTTTGAACTACTGAAAACTTTTCTTTCCAAGATGCTTTGTGAAATTCAGGCATAATCTTGTTGTCATGAGCTGAGGCAAATTTTAAATAAATTGATTCCTCGGGATATATATCAAGTTGTGAATCTAATTCTTGTCTTTCTCTTGCATCATTGTCTAGAATTGTAGATACTTTTTTTATAAATTCTTTATTTTCTCTTACAAGTTTTGCTCTTTGTTTCAGTTTTTTTATTCCAAGCTGTTTATAATTATCAAAATTAATGCCATAGCTTGGGTTCATAATTATTGGATGTTTTTTATGTTTTATTGTTCTTATAACTTTTGGTTTTTTATCTAGCTCTTTTTTCAATTCATTGATGGATAAATTGAAATAGTATGATGGATCAGCTTTTAGATCAAAACACATAGGATATCCCCATTGAGGATGTTGACAAACAAAGGTCATCACAAATGGGACAGATTTTCCATAATAAAAAAAATCTGTACAAAATAATTGCTCATCTTTAATAATTTGAAAAGCTTTATCCTTATTGGTTGTCATCAAACTCGCGCGCCATACGTTTGGAGCCCTCTTACTTAAAATTTTTGCTATTTCAACAGTAGCCAATACATCGCCCATGGCTGAATGAGCTTCGTCATGCTTTATGCCATTCATGGGTGCTAATTTCTCTAATTTAAAAACGGGATTGTTCTTATCACTTATTGGAGTTTTTAAACATTTGGGATAGTAAAGATGGCATGCTCTAGCTAAACCAAAAAGATCTCCTCTTTCGCTGCCATTTGTATTAGTTAAATAAGGATATTCAAGATTTTTCCATAAAGTTCTTCTTAAAAATTCTTCGTCAAAATTAATTGAGTTATAACCAATAAAAATAGAATTTTTCCATTCTTTAAATTTATCAACTAATTGCCTAATCATTTGATAGTGGGAGAGATTTGTCTCTTTTAACATTTTTGGAGTTGTCTTATTAACCAACAAAGCCATGGCTTCCGGAACAATTCCGGGACTTAGTTTACATCGTCCTTCATATCGATCTAATTCTTGAAAATTATCATTAACAAGTACAGCTGCTGCTTGAATAATCTGTCCATAAGAAACATTTGAAGAGCAAGTCTCAAAATCATAAAAAACTAAATTAGGCATAAATTATATTTTATTCATCTTTAGGTTTTTTTATTCCTTCCAACAGTGATTTGATAGTCGTAGCAGATGAACTGAATTTACTAGATGCTTCTGAAGCTTTAGATATTTTATTTTGAACGTCTTCTATTTGATTAAAATGATTTTGAAATTTAGTAGTTAATTTTTCAAGATCATCATAAACTCTTGATGCATCCTTGGTTATCTGCAAAGTTTCAAAACCTACTAGTAAACTATCTAGAAAAGCAGTAAAAGTTGAAGGCCCTACTATAGTTACATGATAAAGTTTTCGTAAACTTGGAACTACAAGATCATCATTTGCGTCCTTTAATTTTATTGCTTCAATGAACGCTCCCTCTGAAGGTAAGTAAACTACAGCAAATGGCGTGGTTAGTGGTGGTGATATATATTTTTGTTTTACTTCTTTTGCTTTTTTAACAAGAGCTTTTCCAAATTCTTTCCTGGCTTCTGCTAAGTTTTCTTTATCACCTTCGTTAATTGCCTTATTTATTTTATCTAATTCTCTAGTTCCAAAATAACTATCGCAAGGACATAAAGTGTCTTTTACTTTAATGGCACACTCAACTGTATCATTATTAATTTTTTGATTTTTAACATATTGAGCTTCACTTAAAATTTCTTCGATCAATGCAAACATGTGTGTTTCGCCAACTACTCCTATGGCTCTTGGTCCACCGCTAAATAAATTTTCTATATTTTGAGTTCTGGCTTTTAAATCATCAATACCAGAATTAATTTTTGAAAGTTTTCCAATTTCTTCATCGTTATTTGATTTTTTTTCATTTTTTTTAATATTTTGATAAACTAAAATAATAATTCCTACGGTAATTGCTCCTAGTAGTGTTAATTCAATCATAATTACTTGTTTTCATTAACTTTCTTTTTATTTCTTTCATAATCAATGTGAGCTGTCATAACATCAACAAGATAATCGGAATAACTGAATATTTCCTTTGTCTCAAAAGATTTAGTTTCATGTTTTTCAGGATTGGACTTGTTTTCTACAATTATTTTTCCTTTTCTTGCATCTGAATCCTCTAAATAAATTAAAATAAGCCAATCTTCATCTGGACTATCATCATATCTTATAAAACATTCGTTAGTCTCATATCTCCGATCTACAACTCTTAAAATGCTTTTATGTTTTGGAATATATTTTTTATTTAATTGAAAAATCAAGGAATTTGCTGAACGGTAAAAAGATTCTAAAACTAATTCAATTTCTTGTCTGTGTTCCGCATATTCTTTTTCCTTTTTAAGTAAATCTTCTTTAGTATCTAGATCGGAGGTTTCCAATCCAAGCGCTTCTACACGTTCTCTGATTTTTTGGTCGCGAATTAATCTGTATTTTTCTTTAATTTTTTCTAATCTACTTTCAACCTGTCGATAGTCTTCACGTTGCTCTTTGAGAGCTAATTTTTCTAAATTTTTTATTTCTTGAAGCTCCCTTTTCCTAAATGATTCAATTTTTTTGGAAAGTTTTATTTCTTCTAAAAATTGGCGCCTTTTTATTGCTTGCTCTCTTCTTAAAATTGCTTGTTCATGCCTTATAAATTCTTTTAAATCCTGCTCGCGTTCTTTTGCAAGCTTCATCTCATCTCTTAATTCTTGTTTTTTTGCCTCATATCTCGCCTGACGTTCCTCTTTTATTTTTCTTTCTTTTTCTTTTTTTTCGATAGCAATTTTTCTTAATCTAGATATTTTTCTTTTCTCTCTAAAATTTTCATATGCAGTAAAAAAAGGGAAAGATAACCACTCAATAACTCTTTGAAATGAAAGTTTTTTTATTAGATTAAGTTTTTTAACTTTAGTTTTTACTGATCTGATTTGTATAGCTTTTCTTATTTTTATTTTGGTTTTTTTTCTTTTACTTTTTTTAGATTTTAACTTTTTTTTTCTTCCCTTGTATTTTTTTAAAGATGCTTTTTTGACTCTTTTTTTATGTTTTTTTCTTTTTTTCTTCATAGTAAGCGATTCTCCTTACTATATAGCAAATATTTATTGATAAATATAATCTCTACGATTGCTTGGGGTTGATGTAAAATTTTTTACAAGTTGTAATTGATATACAACCAAATCCCTGAACTTAAATGCCGCAGAACAACTAGCGAGATAAAATTCCCACATTCTAACAAAATCTTTATTGTATAAAAATTTTGCTTTTTCTTTATTTTTTAGAAATCTATCCAGCCAAGCTTTTAAAGTTTTATCGTAGTGGTGTATTAAGGTTTCGCAGTCAGCTAAAATTAATCCTGTTTTTTCAATCGGTTTTACTAACTCGGATAAACTTGGGACAACTCCACCTGGAAAAATTCTTTTTTGAATAAATGGTTGTACTGGTCCCGGAGGATCAATAGTACCAATTGTATGTAAAAGACATATACCATCTTCTGTTAGAATATCGCTTACCTTTTTGAAAAAAGTTTTATAAAATTTTCTACCAAAATGTTCAAATGCTCCAACACTTACAATTTTATGGAATTTACCTTTAATACTTCTGTAATCACAAATTTCGAAATTTACTTGATTATTCATTTTTAACTCTTTGGCTTTTTCATTGCAGTATTTTATTTGGTTTTCACTTAAAGATATTCCTGTAACTTCGCACTGACTTTGTCTAGCGATTTCAAATGCCATACCGCCCCAGCCGCAACCTATATCTAATACCTTTTGCCCAGGTTTTAAATCCAATTTTTTTATAATATGATTTATTTTATTTTGTTGTGCATCTTCCAAACTTTCATTTTCATTCAAAAAATAAGCACATGAATATTGTCTGTGTTTTTTATCTAAAAATAAATCATATAGTTCTTCACCTATATCATAATGATGTTTGATATTTTTTTTAGATTTTGTTGGTAAATTATAATTAGTTATAAATCGCCAACTACTCATAATTTTTTTAAAAAGATAACCGTAAGCATTAATTTCTTTTCGACCAATGTTTTCAAAAACCATATTTAAAAAGTCTAATAAGGACCCATTTTCAATTTTAATTTCACCTCTCATATAAGCTTCGGGAAAATTTAAATCTGGATTTAATAACAACTTCCAATTTAAATCTTTCTTTAATAGTTTAATTGTTAAAGGCTTTTGAAAATCAGGTTTTCCACAAATATATTTTTGTCCCTGGGAATCAATTAAAATAATTCCATTTTTCTTAAATATTTTAGATAGTAGTTTAATTAATAACATAATTTTAAGCTGCAATATTTTTTTCAGGGAAAAATTCTAAGTTTTTTAATTCTAATATAAGCTTTTTTTGTTCAGCATCTGAAAGTAAACTCAAGGGGGGCAAAACCCTTTTATATTTTTCATCTTCTACAGACATAAAGCTATGTAAACCAGAAATTAAATTATATCTGTCAAAGGCTTTTCTAATTAAACAAAGTCTTTCATTAAAAGTTTGTTTCTTTTTACTTTGGAAATCATCATAAACTTTACGAGCCATAGTTGACGTAACATTGCATACGGCTGATATGATCCCGCTACATCCCAGTTCAAGTCCTTTGAGCAATTTTGTTTCTGACCCTGGAAAAATAGAAAAATTTGGAATCTTTAATTTTTCGTAGAGATTATAAGTGCTGTCTTTCACTCCTATTATTTGTTTTGGAAAATCTTTTACAAGTTTTTCTATTATATTTTCACTAAATGCATATCCACACAACTTTTCAAAATTATATAAAATAATTTTGCTTTCAGGAATTTTCTCAACAATATTTGCATAAAAAGAATAAGCTCCGTCGTCTTCATATTTGTAATATGCAGGTGGCATCAAAAGAAAATGATCAAATCCATTTCTTAAAGAATGCTTCATAAGCTCAATATTTTCATTAAGCGAATTAGCTCCTGTGCCTATAATAAATTTATTTTTAAATTTACTATTGCTTAATTTTTCTATTAATTTTTTTTTTTCAATTGAAGAAATAAGTTGTGCCTGCCCTGTACTTCCGAAAATTACGGTTCCGTGACAACCATATTCGATAATTTTTTCTGAGTGCTTAATTGTAGAATCTATATCAAGTGATAAATCTTCACTAAAAACACTCATCGATGCCGCAAATATGCCTTTTATTTTCATATTATAAATCCGATGTATTCTAATATAAAATCTATCACACACACAATTAAAATTATTAATGATTTATATGGTATTAAAAAAAATATATATATTTAAACTTTTATGAGTACAGGTTGTTTTCTTCCCTATGTTGGTCTTGGCAGTTGTCTACTTCATATCTGCTATGTCCATGAGTTTGCGAAAAAAGAAGGCCCAATAAAGATTCTTACTTTCTCCAAAAATTTACCTGATGCATTAAAATTTGATCCAAATATAAAAGAAGTAATAGTAATTGAAAAATTTCAAAAAAAATTTTTTGATATTTTTCAACTATCAATTTTTTTAAAGAGTTTAAATTTAAAAAAACTTTATATATTTAAATCTTCTTTGAGATTTTATTTTGCATCAAAATTTGCTGGAATATTAACTAAAAGCTATCCCTTTTATAAAAAAAAAAATTTACATCTTGTTGAGCAAGCTCGCAAATTTACAATAAAAAATCTCGGACTTGCAAAGTGCGGGACTGAAACAAGATTATTTGTAAATGAAAAAATACTAAATGATACAAAAAAAATGATGCAAAAAGAAAGAAAAAATATTTTAATAGCTCCATCAAGTAGTGGACCAACCACGATGTGGAAAACTTCTTATTTTATAGATTTGATGAAAAAATTAGAAAATAAGTTAAATTGCTTTTTTGTTATTGCAGTTGACTCTTCGGAAAAGGAAAAAAAAATTGCAAATGAAATTATTAAAAATTTTAACAAGAATAAAATAATGGTTTTAAGTGATAAAAGTATAAGTGAAACAATGCCAATAATAGCTTGCTGTGACTTATCAATATGCAATGACACAAGTTTTCAGCATTTAAGTTGTCAATTAAATGTTCCAACTCTAATACTAAGATTTGATGCTCCATCAGCATATTCGAGTTATTCAAAACTACAATATCCGATTTTACCTGAGGGCTATTCAGAAATAGATCATGACACTAGAGCAGATCCTGCTTTGATAAATGTAGATAAAGTATTAACCAAGAGCTTGGAGTTAATTAAGTAAAATCTTTTAAAGCAGCATCCTTTGCTTCATTAACTATCTGGCTTAACCTTTCAGTATTTGAATTTGGATTTACATCAGGATGAATTTTTTTTTGAAGTAAATTAGCTGCTTTTATAATTTCTTGTTTTGATGCTCCTGGTTTTAATCCTAAAATTTTATAGGCATCATCTTTTGAAATACTATTGGAAGAAGCTGTTTGATTATTTCTTCCAAAATGAGAATACCTTCCTGTAGCTCGTAAATAATTTAATAATCTCCAAATTTGCCAAATTTGAAATGCTGTAAGTCCTTTAATTTTTAAAGCAGATAAAGCTAAAAAAAATAGTGGTAATGAAAATAATATTCTACCTGCCAAAGCAAGAATTATTGCAATTAGCAAAGATAAAATAATAATTATAGTTCGAACCCCCTTTGCTATTTTTTGTGTTTTTTGTCGCGCAAACCAAGATAATATCAAAAACGTGATGCAAAAAATTATAATTCCTGTTACTACGATATTCATATAAATAAGTATTCTAATGAAAAATTCTCCTAAATTAAAACGAAAATTAGAAATAAAAAAATATCATGGTTATGAAATAAAAGATGAGTTTTCTTGGATACATCAGGCAAATATTCTCGAGGTCCTAAAAGATAGTTCAAAATTAAATCCTGAAGTGAGAAAATATTTGGAAGAAGAAAATAATTATACAAAATTCCAAATGAAGGATACTGAAAAAATTCAAAAAAAGCTGTTCAAAGAAATTAAAGGAAGAATCAAATTAGATGATGAATCTCTTCATTTTTTTTATAACAAAGATGGATGGGAATATTGGACAAAAACAACTAAAAAAAATAATTATTCTATTCAACTAAGAAAGAAAATAGGAGATAATAAAGATAAGACTCAAGAGTACTGGAATGGTGATAAAGAAAAAAAGAAATTAGGTGCTAGCTATTTTGGCATAGGAGATCTCTCGGTAAGTCACGACCATTCTTTGTTGGGATATTCTCTCGATCTAAACGGTTCAGAATATTATACTATTTATGTAAGACAAATAAATGATGAAAAGATAATTGATGATAAAATTGAAAACACTTCTGGAGGAATAACTTTTAGCAAAGATTCACGATTTATTTTTTACACATTATTGAATGCTAATCATCAACCTAAAAAAATCTTTAGACATAAAATTGGATCATCACAAGCAGACGATGAGTTGATTTATGAAGAACTAGACCCAAGATTCACTGTGGGAATGGGAGGTTTAACCACAGATGAAAAGTTTTTTTTAATTAACTCTTCTGATCATTCAACTTATGAAACGCATTATTTCACTTCAGATTCTGCAAATTCAGAGAAAAAAATAAAATTAAAACTCTTTCAAAAAAGAGTCGAAAAAATTAAATACTCCATTGATTCATGGCAAAACTATTTCTGGATTCATACAAACCAAGATGAATCACCTGATTATAAAATTTGCAGGTGTAAACATGAAGATATTAGTACTTGGGAAGATTTTATTCCTGCAAAAAAAGAAGTGGTGATTGGAGGTTTTGATTTTCTTGATGATTGGATGATTAGAGGTGAAATGTCTAATGCTTTGCCTAAACTATTTGTGAGGAATCTTAAAACTAATGCAGAACAAGAATTAGTATTTGCTGATGAAAAAGTTTGGAGTCCGTCAGTTTCAGAAATGCAAAAGGAAACAAATACGGATAATGTTTATATAAGTTACTCCTCTCCTAAGACTAACTCAAGAACATATATTTATAATTTAAGAACAAAAGAAAAAAAATTTGTTAAAGAACAAAAAGTTCTGGACAAAAATTATTCCCCAAAAAATTACATTACAGAAAGATTAGAATGCAAGTCCTATGACGGAAGATTAATACCTTTAACAATAACTAGACACAAAGATACTAAAATTGATGGGACGGCTAATGTTTTACTCTACGGATATGGAAGTTACGGAAATTCACTTTCATTTGGTTTTTCCAATATCAGACTTAGTTTGCTTAATAGAAATATTATTTGGTGTGATGCATCTATTAGAGGAGGACGTGAACGTGGAGAAGTTTGGCATGAAGAGGGAAAAATGCTTAATAAAAAAAATACATTTGAAGACTATATATCTGCCGCGAAGTTTTTAATTGAAAAAAAATATACTTATAGTGGAGGAATAATTGGTTATGGCGGTAGTGCGGGTGGGTTACTTTTAGGCGGTGTGGTTAATAAATCTCCAGAATTATTTTTGGGTATGGTTATTCAAGTTGGTTTTTTAGATTCTCTTACTACAAATCTTGATCACTCTTTGCCACTTACACTTGGAGAATTAACTGAATTTGGTGATGCAAAAAATAATAAAAAACATTTCGAATATATTAAATCTTATTCTCCTTATCATAATATTAAAAAAATGAACTATCCAAATTTATTGTTAGTTACAAATTTAAAAGACGTTAGAGTAATTTTTGATGAGCCAACAAAATTTATAGCGAAGCTTAGGCAATATAAAACTGATGATAATTTATTACTTTTAAAATGTGAATTAGAAGATGCAGGCCACGGTGGAAAATCTGGAAGGGACTCGGCTATTGAAGAAATAGCTTTTGATTATAGTTTCATTTTAAAAATCACAAATAAATTAAATAC
>MDTE01131537.1_pt1 | contig 13659 bp, 8 predicted proteins | sample 811231 | NCBI WGS metagenome assembly MDTE01 (sample SAMN05326651, study PRJNA326480) | marine metagenome | isolation source: seawater | place: Indian Ocean: Red Sea | collected 2010
CACCCTCGCGATCGATGCCCACGTACCGCTGATATTCTTCGCGGGCGTAGTTGGAATACTCCCACTGCTTCCAGCCGTACTGGTAGTAAAGCTCCTGTGGCACGTACCATTTCTTGAGGGCCGGATCCAGGACGTCGTAGATGACCCCAGATCCCCTTGGTTCAAAGGTTATCTCCCCCCCTCGCCGCTGTCCCAGACGCCGGTCGGAGGACTGGCCCCATACCTCGGATGTCTGCATCATGGCGATGAGTAAAAACGTGCCTAGCACCCCCAACGCCTTGCCGATCGTCAACATGAAACCCTCTCTTTTTGAAATCGCCCAACCATATTCAGTATGCCACTTCGACCAAGGTGATGGCCTTCTCGGCGCCGGCCTCACTACGCACCTTTACATGGGCCAGATAGATCCCGGGCGGCACGAGCTCGCCACTGGCGCTTCTTCCATCCCATGGAATGGACCAGTGACCACCCCTCTGCTCGCCCGAGAACAGGCGGCGCACCAGATGCCCGCCCAGATCGAGCACCCGCACCTCGACGGGTACGGGGCCGATCACACGGGACAAATCGTAGGAGATGCGAGTCTGGTCATTGATGCCGTCGGCGTTGGGACTGAAAGGCCGCGGTACGGCCTGGATATTTATCAGAACGTCGCGACCACCAAGGGGCACGTCCACCGACAACACCCGGGGATCCGCCCTTCCCACCGGAGGAAAGGTGGCGTCGTCAGGGCCGAGGTGGGCGGCGTTTCCAGCAATGATCTTTTGAGCGGTAGTCCCGGTCCCGGTATTGCCGACCCACCCGGTAAATGTCGTCCCATACCTGAGAACGCGACAGCGAAACTGGATCTTCAAGACGGCAACCGCAGAGGCCTCCAGATCGCTGGCAGTTATGGCCGGGAAGCGCACTCGGAACCGCCGTTCCTCCACTGCCTCGATGCCAAAATCGGCGGCCGGATCAGTGGGCAGCGCCACTGCACTCAGATCCCGACCGGAGAAATCAGCCGCCATGGTGCGACCGTCGTGGAACAGCACCTCGACCGATTCGATCGCTTCCACCCTGACCGGCGTGGCGATCTCGAAGGTGTCGAAGCCGCTATCCAGACTCGGCCGCATCCGAGTGGGCATGACTGCGTAGGTAAAGGTTTCCGGAGTGGCCAGTTCGACCTGACGGGGATAGATCTCCCCGACGATGCGCTCGGCTGCCGGCGAAAAGACGGTGAAGCTCAGCTGCTCTACCCCGGTCGCTGCCTTCAGATTCCGGCTCACCATTTCGAGCCGGACCTGAAAATAGCGCCGTGGCCCCGGAGTGGTAATCGGCACCCCGAGCTGCTCGTCATTGATATTCTCAGCCGTGATGCCCCTGGTGCCCTCTTGGCCATAGGGAGCCGACCACGGCGTCCAGGCATCTGGATCGTCCTGGATCTCGCCCCTTGGCCTCAGCCTGCGATAGTCCTCCAGGCTCAGAGCCACCCTGTTCCTCTCTGCCAGCGGCAGAGCCCGGTAGTCTCGCAGGGCATCGAGCGGTTCCAGAGCATCCAGGGCAACCTGCTCTCCCGCAGCCGTGGTGACGACCGCCCCCTGCTTCCAGGGGAGATTGACCGCGCCACCGGGATCCGGACGGGTAAATTCCAGCGGCGTATCGTCATGCCCGGCGCGCGTCGTAATGCGCACTTGCGCCAGCCCTGCGGCCCCCAGACTCTGCTCGATCCACCTGATCGTGCCCCATACACCCCAATCGTCCCCCAGATCGTAGACATTGGAGATGTACTGGGCTCCGGGCACAAACCCCGCACCAAACACCCGAAACTCGGCGATCTCGAAACCGACGACCGTCTGGGACTTCAAGCGCAGAAAACGCAGGTATTGGGGGGGAATACGCAGGTCGACGACGGGCTGGTCGTTCTGCAGCTCCAGTTTGAAGCTGGTCAGTACCGGCCTGCCGGACTCATCTCTGGCATTCTCGCTGCCGTCGTTGACCAGCAGCTCGTAGGCGCGCAGATAGTCGTTCTGAAAAGGAAAATCGGGAACCTCGAAACCCGGAGCGTTGCGCGGAAAGAACTGAATCCGGTTTACCCCGAAGGGCGCGCCCAGGTCGATGTCGACCATGGCCCCGAAGGCGAGGACCTGAGCCCCCCCCGCTTCGCTCTTATGAGCGAAAGCCGTTTCGAGATCGCCGTCCACCATCAGGAGCAGTTCATCGGCGATGCCGAACTCCAGGATGTTCGGTGAGCTCAGCGTCGCTGTGGCCGCAATATTACTGCTGGAATCCGCTCTCTGGGGAAAAATCCAGCCCGGCTTTCCGGGTAGGTCGAAGTCTACCACATCGCCCGGGGTGTTGGTGATCGCGGCCTCGTCGACACCGATCTGTACCGCGGCCGGGATTTCGCCGCCGCCGCTACGCCAGGGTTGGCCGGTGGCGCCGCCCAGAGCCCGGTTTTCGGCAGCCAGGTTCTGGACCAACAGGCAGAATATCCCGAGCAAGCCCAGGCTGAAACTGATCCGCTGCATTCTCACTCAATTGCCCATAGCATGGTGTCAATACGCTACGTGGATCACGCGGTGTGCCTTGCGGCTCGCTACCTCCGCGTCCGCATCCACTTCAATTTCCACTAGATAGGTCCCGGGAGGCACCAACCGGCCGCTCTGGTCATCGCCGGCCCAGCGCACCTCATAGGATCCGCTCACGAGGGGGCGCCGCTCCTCCCACTCCCGCACCAGGCGACCACCCAGATCGTAGAGACGGGTCTGCACCGCGCGCTGCCCGGCGAGTCGGAGCACCGAGAACTCGAAGCGCGCTTCGTCGTTGACCCCATCCCCATTCGGGGTCAAGATTGGGGCACTGATCGTCAATGGCCCCATCACTCGCCGGTCTTCTACCGGCCCGCGCAATAACATCCCCTGACTCGAGGCCAGGTCGGTCGCGTCGCCGGGATCCACCCGTTGCCACCGATTGGCCTCGGCCGACGTGCCCAGTTCCGCCTGCAGGACGGCACCGGGACGGAACAGGGTCGTCGTGAACCGCACCTCGATCAGGTCGACCTCGGGATCCACCGCCGCATCCAGGCGCAGCCATAGCGAATCCGATCCGACCGGGACCAGCTCCAGATCGGCTGCTCCCAGCTCGGCCACCGGACCGGCGCTCCACTGCGATTCCCGTCCCATGCGGAGGAGCTGAAAATCCAGGTCCACGCCGAGAGCGTACAGACGAATCTGGTCCACTCCCCGGCCGCTCCGCAAGAGCTGGGCCTTGACGAACAGAGACAGGGTGTCGGCAACGCCCAACTCGGCTACCTGGGCGGGCTCCAGTTCGCCACTTACCTGCTGGGCCAGGGGATCGAGGAAGTTCAGGCGAATAGACTGCAGGGAGGCCGCCTGCTGCGGATCACTGCTCGTCAGCCAGGCCTGGAGCATGAGAAACTTTCTCGGGGTCGGCGAAGTTATAGGGCTACCCGACGAGCCGTATTCCTCGCTCCAGTCGCTCCAGTCACCCCCCGGCACCTGCTCGGTCACGATCTCGATTTCCTTCTTTGCGAATTTGTTGAGTTTATTGTACTGCGCCACCGATATCTGGCTGCCATCCTTTTTGAAGTAGCGCAGGACATCTGCGAGCTGATTGCCGGTTCGACTGCGCAGCGCAATGGAAGTCCCCGGCGGCGCGTCTGCCTCCCACTTGATTGAATCCAGCGTCCGGGTGCCGCCCAGCGCGATCAGGGGGGAAGTGAGTGAAATGCGAGGATGGTAGCCCTCGCCATAGAACTGCATTTCTCGGGTATCCGCCTGCCCCCCCGCCATGCCGCGCGTATAGGGAATGCTGATATAGCGAGCTACCGTGGGTTCGAACGACCTGGCGTGGTAATCCATGCCGCCGTCACCCCCCAGTGCCTGGCGCGTCCACGACAGTGTCCCCTCGGGTGTCAGAGTGCCATCCGAAGTTTTTATTTCGTACTCGGTGATGGGTCCCTGATAACCTTTGTTCTGGAAAATCATCTGCACCCGATCCAGCCAAAAAAAGGCCCCCAGATCGAAGAAGAAGAAGCGCAGGGCGGGCGTGCGCACAGTAGTTACTACCGTCGTTTCGTACAGGCCATCCACCAGGCTGGTGACCGCGGTAGTATCGGTCTCGATCTTTTGCGCCACCCCCTGGCGATCCATCATTCCCAGAGCTATGTTCTGGCCTATAGTCCACACTTCCATCTCGGCCAGGCGAGGACGCTCGCGGCGAAAGTAGCGGATCTCGCCACGAGACTCCTCATCGATCGCCTCGTAGATCTCTGGCTCTATCCGTATGCTCCCATCGGCCACCTTCTTGTAGTAGTCCACCGCTCCCTGGCGGCCCCGCCCCAGGGCATCGTAGAATTCGCGGGAAACTTCGGCACCTCGCACCGAATCGCTTTCCGTCACCACGAGCTGGACGTAGCGGATCTGGTCGCCCCTCCACTCGGGATCGCGAGCATCACCGGAGGGGTTCAGCTCGATTTCGAAGCGACGTTGGCTCTTGTTCGCACCCGGACTTGCGTAGGCGACGATGTAGCTCTTGACATCCTTGAGAGTCTGGTCCGGACGATCCCCGTCTGAAATCAGCAGCTTATATTGGAGAAAGGGGTCCCCGAGTTCCTCGTCTACGAAAGTCAAAAAGATGTGGGTCGCCGACACCACTCGCCCCAGATCCAGCTCGAACCACCAGTCGCGCAGCGGCTGTTTCGGGTCGGGCTGCCAGTAGGAACTCGGATCGCCGTCGAAGAGATTTACTAGCGCGGCCGCATTGGTGCCGGCAGTCACAGCGTGCATAAAGTCTACGTCTTCGGCCTCAACTCCTTTGGGCGGATTCCTCCGCAGGTGCTCGACAACGTCCTGGGTCGCATCGACATCCTTAGCGACAAAGTGCGGTCGGGCCGTGGACGAGGGAGCGGAAAAGTCCACGGTGCCGGCCGGAAAATCCCAGTTTTTCAGGTGGCGCCCCTCGACCACGATCTGATTGCCGCGCAGAACGTAACCCTGCCCCCAGACGGTGCTGCTCCACAGGAACCAAAGAGCCAGTACCAAGCCGATCTTGCGCTTCATATAGCCACGCCCTTCTCCCACCGGGACATCCGTTGAAAAAATTCCCGTGGGTCTCAATACGCCACCGCAATCAGGTGGGTTCCGCTGTCTCGACCCCCTTCGCAATCGACCGCGACCCGGCATATGTAGAGCCCCGGCGACACCAGCCGACCAACGCTGTCACGCCCGTCCCAGAGCTTGATGTAGTGCCCCGAACGGTCGCGCCCTGTATAGACCTCCCGCACCAGCTGACCCGAGAGATCCCATACCTCTACCTCGACCGGTTGTCCCTCGGTCAATTTCAGCAGGTCATACTGGATCGCCACCGCGTCGTTGACGCCGTCCCCATTGGGCGTAAACGCGGCCGGCTCAACCTTTAGTCCGGCCAAAATCGATGCTCCCAGAAGCAGCGTCTCGACTGCTAAGCGGTCGCCATCCAACCCCTTGGTTGCATCGCCACCCCGCACCGGTTGCCAAACCTCAAGCGGCGCTTGGCTGTCGAAGATGCGCCCCTGAAAAGTTGCCGCATACCTATATACCTCCCCCCGCAACCGCACCAGCAGCAATTCGCCGCTCTGATTTATATCCATGCGCGGAAAGCTCAGCACTAACCGGTCCTCAGTGCGCAAACCTTCCGCTTCGCTAAATGCCACGGGCGCTCCCGCCACCTCAACTCCGATCACTTCCTCAACCCGCCCCCCCTGAAAGTGCAACTCCAAGCTGTCGAAACCCCGATCCTGCAGCGAAAAAATCGGCCGCATCGCGTAGGTGAACTCGGTGAGTTCAGCGACCTTGGCCCGCCAGGGATCTACTTCCCCCACCAGATCCGTCGCCGCCGGCGGCGAAGAGACCGCGAATTCCAGGAAATTCACCTGCCCCCCATCCAGGAAATCGCTGGCGAAGTCAATCGAAAACTGCAGGTGCTTGCGTGGCCGCGAGGCCACCATGGGAACCCCCAGACTATCGCCAAACGAATAGGGAGCGGACCACAGATCCCAGTTCGCCGCGTCGTGGGTAATGCTGCCCCTCTCTTTTTTGCTCAGCTTTTCATACTGCGCCCGGGTCAGCGGCGCTCCGTCGGCGCCAAAAGGCACCTCCTCGTTGGCCCGGAAGGTCCGCCGCCAGTACCTGGACGGATCGGGATCGTCGCCGCCGTGACTGCGGATGGTTACCCTGGCCGACTCGTCCTGCCGGCCCGACCAGCGCACCCAGCCCAAACTGGAAGAGGCGCCGAGGGGGATGGTGTTCGAGGTGTAGCTGGCGAAGGGTACAAATCCCTGGGCGAAAACCTCCATTTCCGCAATCTCCCACGCCTGCCGCTGCACCGGATCCAGCCACAGCGCCAGCTGTCGCACCGGCCTGCGGTCGAGGGGGATCTCCACCGTCGGATTCTTGTTCTGCTTGATCTCCGCCACCAGATCAAAGTCGAAGGGCGTTTCGCGGACGAGCTTTCTCTGAAATTCCAGGTGGGACCGGTTCGGCGTTCCCCCATGGGGTTCACCACTGCTGGTGGCAACGGCGATGTGCTCAATGTAGTTCGGGGAGCCGGGACGCGGCGATACCCGCACCCGGTTCACGGGGAACAGGCCGCCCAGGTCGAAATACAGGGTAAAACCGGTAATACCCCCGCCCGGACTGTAATCCGACACCGCTGCAATATGTTCCAGAAAGAAGGTGGAGGAGTCCCCATCCGCGACCACGTCCAGGGCCGGATCGTGGCCATAACCCGTATAGCGCTCGGTTCTCAGGAAGCCGCCCCGCTCCCCCACCGTGGCCAGGATACTCTCATCGCGTTCATAGTAAAAGGGCGCCAGCATGCCATTCATATTCACGCTGTCGAAGTCGCCGCCCCGGGCGGGATCCACATCGCCCCAATCCAACTGTTCAAACTCGGCGCTGCCCTCGATTACCTCTGGCAGCAGGGGAAAGCTCGCGTAGTCCTCGCCACCCAGCCGATAGATCGTCAGTGCCTCTGCTGGAGAGAATATTCCCGCACACGCTGCCAGGCACAAGAGCAGAACTGCCAATTGTGCTCTTGCCAAGTTGTCACCCTCTTATCAAATGTGGGACCAACCCGCCGTGCACCGTGTGACTGATTCTCATGGAAGGGGGGATGTGGTTTCACATCCCCCCTTCCTAAACTTACTAATGAGCTTGGCGTGCTACGCCGGACCTAAGAACCACCAGCTACTCCGTGAAGGCGGCCTTGATGCGGCCCCAACTCTCGGCTTCGACTGAGGTCACAAAATCGACTTCTTCCAGCGGAGCCAGCAGAAAGTCGGTGGCTGTTGCCGAAGTTTGCCACATAGTCGCATCGCCACTCAGGTACCACTCTTGCTTATCGTTGGTCTCGAGGTTGTCATAGTCGGCAATCATCCAGTTTATGCCGATGATCTCACCTTCTGCCAGGTCGTGTACCTGACTGGCGTCCGGATCATCCCACTGCAGGTTGTCCCAAACGGTGAGCATCCACTCCGCCTTGCCGTTGACGTCGGCGGCGTTAAGCTCGTTGGCATCCGAAGTATAACCACTGGCGGCCCACGGCAGGTTACCGGTCCAGGTGGCCTGACTCTGCCAGTACCAGGCCCAAGCCGTCTGCTCTTCGTTCGTATTCGCTACCGAGGGATCCAAATCCGGAAGGCGGAAGTGGATATTCTGAGCCAAGCGCGAGCCGTTCTCCGGCTCTGTTCCCGGATCAGCATATGACAGATCGCCGGCGTGATCCCCATCAACCTGCATCTCGAAGGTGTCGGGTAGGTTTGGTACGTCACCGAAAAGGCCCGACACTGGTGGGAGATTCGCGAAATCCCGCTTGCGGAAATCATCGAAATACTCGTGGTGCATGTAGATGCGGTCGGTGCTTGCGCTATAACCGACGATGACCTTGCTGTTATAACTCGAAAGGTCTGTCCATTGCGAACCGTCCGGGGCCTTGTAGAGTTCTGGCCCAATCCAGTAATCCGCGGGAACTACGGACCACTCTGACAGATCCCCGTCGAGAGTGGGTTCGGCACCAGCCGGAAACTGGAATGCGAGCAGAACCTGACCATCTGGGACGTGACTCCAAGCAGAAAAGGCTGTGACCACAGTCAAACAAATAGCGGTTAGAACAGCTTTTTTCATGTGGGAAAACCTCCTTGATTTGATTTCCTGACCCCAGTCTCTCTGGAGCTGCAGAAATCGGGCTGCAATAAAAAACCATAAAATTAAATAAATTGATTTTTTAACTTTTTATCAACTATAAATTAAAACTTTTTATCAACTATAAATTAAATAGAACCCCTACCTAAAAAAAAAAGAGGCCGAATTGACGCATCCGACGCCGATCTCTAATATAGGATTGAAAGCGCCCGTGCGGGTCAGGGACTGGAAGGCCAGACCCCGTACTCCCGCCCAGCTGGAACGGCTGGTGGCGCTGACAATCCCACCCCGAGACGGAGCAGAACGTGACCTGGCGGGATCGAGCAGCAGCCCTGTGGGACCGTGGCCCCAAGCGGGCACCGACTGGAAGCGCTAGCGGCGGGGCGGGCACCAGCGGCTCCCTGTCCCCCGTGTCTAGGTGGGCCGGGGCCATATTCCTCTTGGCCCTGGCCGTCCGCGCCGTCTACATCGTGGAGATCGACTCCAGTCCGCTCTTCGCCCACCCGGCGGTGGACTCGCTCACCTATACCCAGCATGCCGAGCGCCTGGCGGCTGGCAACTGGCTGGGGCGCGAGGACGGGCCATTCTGGCAGCCGCCGCTCTATCCCTACCTGCTCGGCGTACTGAAGACGCTCTTCCCGGAGTCCTTCTTCTACGTCGCGCGTCTATTTCAGGCTTTGCTCGGCGCCCTGACCTGCGCCCTGATATACTGGCTGGGCCGGCAGGTCGCCCCTCCGGCATTTGCGGCTGCAACCGCCCTGGCCGCAACCCTGTGCGGCCCGTTGATCTTCTTCGACGGTGAACTCCTACCCGCGTCCCTGGCCACCTTTCTCGATCTGGCCGCTCTCGCCCTTCTCTGGCGGGCGCTGCAACGGCCTTCCGGACCTGGCTTTCTGGGCACCGGCCTGGTCTTCGGACTGGCCGCCCTGGCCGTGCCCACGGTCCTCACCTTCGCGCCGGTGGCCGCAGCCTGGATAGGGTGGCGGCTGCGCGACCGGGACGGACGGCGAGCTGCGATCTGGGCCGGACTCTTCTTGTTGGGCACCACCCTGACGATTGCACCGGTATCCCTGCGCAACACCGCCATCGGCGGCGACCCCGTTCTCATCTCCTATAACGCTGGCATCAACTTCTACGTGGGCAACAACCCGGACTACGACGGCACCTTCAATGCGCGCCCCGGCCTGGAGTGGGACCGCATCGTGGATCTGGCCCGCAAGGCCGGCATACGCCAACCATCCCACCAGTCGCGCTTTTTCCTGGCCCGCTCCTGGGACTACATCGGCTCCCAGCCCCTCGACTATATCTCCCTGCAGGCCCGGAAGCTCCTACTCTTCTGGCACGGAAATGAGATTGGCCGGAATCAGGACATATACTTCTGGCGCAACTACTCGACGGTCCTGGCGGCGACCCTGTGGAAGTGGGGACTGGCTTTCCCCTTCGGGGTCATCGCACCGCTGGCACTGCTCGGCCTGCTGCTGTACGGGCGTCAACGGGAATTCGCCCTCTTCGCCGCCTTCGTCGTCGTGTACAGCCTCTCGGTAGTCGCTTTCTTCCCGACGGCCCGCTACCGCGTCCCCCTCCTCCCTCTGCTCTTGCTCTTCGCCAGCCTGGGCGCCCGTTGGATCTGTGCCGGCCTCCGGACCCGGCAGTACGGCCGGGTCGGCCTGTCCCTGGCCGTAGTGGCGGTGTTCGCCACCGCCTTTAACTACCGACTCTCACCCATGGACATGGGCGGCAACGCCGCAATTCACTACAACCTGGGCACTGCCCTCGGCGAGGGGCGCGCATTCGAACGGGCGCAGCGCGAACTGGAGCGGGCCGTAGGGCTGGATTCCACCTACTGGCAGGCCTGGCTCAACCTGGGAAGCGTACACGGAGTCCTGGGCAATTTGCCCGAAGCGGCCCGCATCTTTGAGCGGGTCCTGCAAGAATCCCCGGACCAGGCCAAGATCTGGCTCAATCTGGCCCATGCCCGGCGGGCTCTGGGGCAACGACCCGCGGCCCTGGCGGCCTATGAGGGGACCCTGCAGGCCAATCCCCGGGAACGGCGGGCCTATCTGGAGCTGATAGACTACCACCTGGAGGTGGGTGATGAGGTGGGAGCCGAGCGAGTCCTGGAGCGAGCCTTGACCTATTTGCCCAGCGACGCCAAGCGCCTGCGGTATGTATTCGGCCTGGCCCGCGAGCGCTACCGTAAAGGAAGAGGCGCCGACCCGGGCCACCCAGATGAAACGGCTAGATGAAGATTGCCGCCGGGAGATGGTCGCGTCGGCACGACCCTGGACGGTCCGACCCCTCAGGGGCCGGGAGCCGGATCGGGACGCCCCACCTTGCCCTCGATCAAGGTGATTAATTGATTGGGTTGCAGACCAGCCAGACGCTCGACCACGCCACTGGGCCAGCGAATCCGCACCGAGGCGACCCATGTTCGAGCACCCAGCCCGAAGCTCACCCGCATGTCCCGCTGCGCTAGATAGCTGAAGCCGACCCGGATCTCCTGCGCCTGGTAGAGATCGCCCGCCCAAACCTCGGTCCGCGCCCCTATACCGTCCCGGTTGCTCGGCCCGCCCTGGGTGGAGACGGCTTCCTACTCGCCCACTTCAGCCCGGCGCTCGGCCAGCCAGCCCGAGAGCTGCTGCCCGAAGTGGTCTTGCCCCACCTCCGCGGCTATCTGGCGCACATAGTTTTCTGCCCTTTCAAACTTGCCCTGTGCTGCCAGTTCTTCGCACAAAAGCCACAACAGATCGAAAAAGAAGGTGCGGCGCACCCCTTCGTCGGCCGTGGCTTTTTCCAGCAGTGCCAGGGCCTGATCTCCATCCCCTGCCAGGTGCCGGGCATAACCAGCAAAAAAATCAAAGAACGCCGCATTGGCATCGGGGGCCCGGACCAGGAAGCGGGCTCTCTTTTCTGCCGCTTCGACCACCTCGAGATCAGCCGGCTGCAAGGTGCCGAGGAGCTCGGCGCAGCGAGCCCAGCGCAGCGTGGCCCACAAATCCGCCTTCCAAGTAAAGGGCTTCTCTAGCTGCGCCGCCCGGTAATACTGCCGCGCCGCGACCAGGTCACCGGCGGCAAAGAGCTGGTCTGCCCCATTTAACACCAGCAATTCTTTTTTCTGGCGGCTGTGCCAGCGTTCGTAGGCCAAGCGCTCGGCAGGCAGCAGTCCCTGCCAAAGGCTCTGGCCTTCCTCGGCCAACTGGGCAACTCGCCCCCGATGGCCGTGATCCAGGGGCTTTTGGCTCAATAACTGAACCATGCCCTGGCGCACCGCCAATTGTTCCAAGGGCAAATCGCCCATCATCGAGCGGTATCCTTCCTCCGGGCGCAACCGCTGCAAATCTTGGGCGGCAATAGGCGCGGGACGCCCCGGACCGGCCAGTGCCGCCACTATGGTGCGCGCCAAAAGCAATTGGCCCGCTGCCGAGGGGTGGAGATGGTCGTCGATCAGCGCCCAGCCGGGGCTGCCGCCGGGACTGGAGCGGCCAAAAGCAGCTTCTACATCGGCCAGCAAAGATCCACTGTCGGCGGCAACCCGGCGGATAACCTGATTAAAAACGCTCGGTGCCCGGAAGGGAAGGCGGTCCCAGTCCAGGGCCCGTTCATAGGCTGCCCGGGCTTCTGTATCCCGTCCCAGCTGTTGCAGCAAGCGCCCCCGGGCAAACTGCAGTTCGGCACTGCGCTCCCACAATTGGGCGGCCTGGTCGAGCAAAACCAGGCCTTGCTGGGCTCCCGCCTCCGTCGCCGCCAGTTCCCGCGCTTCAGCCACTCTGTCCTGCCACTGCTGCAACTGTTGGGGACCGAGGGCGGGCTCAGAAGGGGCCGGGGCGAAACCGCGCAGATTGCTTACGAGGGTGCAAAGCATCAAAGGGATTTGGCGGCGGCGGCAAAAATCGGCTATATCCGATAAATTGGCCCCCAGATTGGCCGCCGCCCTTTGCCGCCGCGGATCCTCCAGCGCAACCTGTCCGGCAGCGGCCATCACCCGCAGCAGGGAGGCGGGTGGCTCCTCAGTGGCGCTAGCGGCCAGCAGCGAGCGCAACAACCTGGTCAAGCGCCACTGCATCAGCCGGTAGTGCCACTCCTTTAGCCAGATGCTGCTGCCGCCCTGGCGCAAGGCGGCGGCACCGTAGACCCCGTAAAATTCGTTGTGGCCGGTGTAGACTACGAGCAAGTCCGGCTCCAAAACCGCCGCCGCCTCGACACAGCGGGCAACGGCAAAACTTGAAACCGCGGTAATCCCCAGGTTGAATACCTCTACTTTGCGCTCTGGCCAGATATCTTGCAGCATCGCCTCAAGATATGAAGCGGCGGCCAAACGTTTTGGATGGGGAAAGCCCTGCACCGTAGAACCGCCGGCAAAGACAACCCGAAAAACATCCTCGCCGGCTGGTTCGACAAATGGCTTGGGGGCCATGCGCACTCCGGCCAGGGAGTGGCCGGCGGCCCTTCCCTGGAAGAAGCGCTGGGGAAAGTCGGGGTTGATCGTATATAGGGTTTGCCCTTCTAGGTGGACCAGTTTTCGCACCAGGGACGGCGGCGCTGCCACCCCGAAAAGGCGCAATAGCCCTTCGAAGGCAAATACTAACCCCAGGCCCATAGCCAGGGCGACCAAACGGTTGACCCAGCTATTGCGGCGCAGCCCTGTTGCCAATTCCAGCCTCCCCAAATCTCACCCGGCCTAAGGCGTCGGACTATCCGCGCACCGATCCACTGCGAGCGGGGTCGCTTCGCTCAACCCGATTTCCGACGGGTGCGGCGGGTCCAGATAGTTTTCCAGAGGAACACCCGCCCCATCGACCACCACCCTCCACTTTGCCCCCTTGCCAGATTGGCCCTTTCCGACCCAGGGCCCCTTTTTTTCGCCGGGGTAAAACTGTCGTCTTCGAGGTTTTATCCCCGGGTGGGTAAGCCTTGCTCGTCCAATTATGTTAAAAGACATGCCAGCTCTATAGCCAGTCATTCCGCTCTTCCTACTCACGATTTATTATTCCGCTACTGCATTCTCCAGGATTTTCTGTACGCAGGCATTCATACTTAGGCGCCGGCGAGCGGCTTCCAGGGCTATCCGGCGGTGCAATTGGGGATTGGTTCGGAGCATCAACTTGCCCGAGAACGGCTTTTCTGGCTGCTTCCCTCGCTCTCGGCAAAAGGCGAGATACTCCGCAATGGATCGCGGCATTTCTTTCCGCAGTTCTGCTACCGATGCTCCATAGAACGCGATGACATCTTTGGTCTTGATTACCTTGCCATGGAATGAGTCGCTCTCGAGATTGAACTCGAAAACGCCGATATAGCCTTTGTTTTCAACCATGGCATAACTCCTGCATTGTCCAAAAACCTTCGCACGTCTTGCAACGCGCCTTTGTCCATGTACTGGCTCGGATGGAAACGCTGGAATACAGCGCCCTTATCATTGAGCAGCACCACTACTCTCGATCCGGCTCGCACCCTGGGGGGCGGGGTTTTCGGCAACGCTTCG
>MDTE01161230.1_pt1 | contig 13659 bp, 14 predicted proteins | sample 811231 | NCBI WGS metagenome assembly MDTE01 (sample SAMN05326651, study PRJNA326480) | marine metagenome | isolation source: seawater | place: Indian Ocean: Red Sea | collected 2010
TAAAATTGCTGAGTCAGCGAAGGTAATTGAGAATATTCAGAGAGATATAAATATAGCCCTAATGAATGAACTTTCGGTAGTCTTTCAAAAATTGAAAATTCCAACATCAGAAGTAATAAAAGCAGCTAGTTCTAAATGGAATTTTTTAAAATTTGAGCCAGGCCTGGTTGGTGGTCACTGTATTAATGTTGATCCTTATTACATGGCTTATATTGCAAAAAAAAATCATATAAATACTAAAATAATCTTAGCTGGACGATCAACTAATGACAATGTTTCAATATTAATTGTTAAAAAACTTCTAGAAAAAATGAAAGAGAAGAAAATTAATTTTAAAAAATCAAAAATCTTAATTTTGGGTTTTTCTTTCAAAGAAAATGTATCAGATCATAGAAACACTCAGATAATTAAAATTTATAATGAATTAAAAAAAAAAATTTTAAAAATCAATATCTATGATCCACACTGTTCAGTAAAAGAGGTAAAGAAAAAGTATAAGATTAAATTAGAGAATAAATTAAATTTTGAAAAAAAATATGATGCAATTTTAGTAGCAGTAAAACACAAAAAGTTTTTTGAAATTAAAAATAAAATCAAACTTTTAACAAAAGAAAATTCAATTGTTTTTGATGTAAAAAATTTTTTACCAAAAAATTTATCAGATATAACATTGTAAAATATGAAAATTTTACATTTAATCCCAAATTTTTCAAAAAGAATGGGAGGTCCTTCAACTAGTTTAATTGGAACTTGTGTAGCTCAAAAAAATTTAGGTTCATCAGTCAAAGTTTTTACAGGCAAAATGGATGAAAAGAATTTAAATTATCATAATATAAATATAAAAAAAATTAATATATTTAACCTGTATAATTTATTAGAATTAAAAAAACAAATTAACCAAGCAGAAATTATACATTTTCACTCTTTTTTTAATTTATTTATAATTGTAGTAATTATTTTATCTTATAATAGCAAAGCAAAAAAAATTATTTCTCCACGAGGAACTGCAGATCAATATAATATTAACACAAAAAAAAAATTTATAAAAAAAATATATTATTTTTTTACAATCTTTTTTATTAAAAAAATTAACGCGATTCATTATCAAAGTATTGACGAATTCAAAAATTCAGGGATTTTAAATCGCCATATAAAAAAAAAAATTGTTATACCCAACGGGAGTTTATTAATTAAAAAAAGATATAAAAAACCAGAAATATTTAAATCAAGTAATATTAATTTTGTATATTTTGGAAGATTAAATGAGATAAAAAATTTAGAATTTCAACTAAGAGTTATTAATTATTTACGTGAGTATAAAAAAAATATTAAATTATTCATCATCGGACCAGATGATGGTGAAAAGAAAAAATTACAAAATATAGTTAATAATTTAGACTGCAACAAAAACATTCATTTTATTAAACCAGTATATGGAAAAAAAAAGCTAGAATATTTTAAAAATGCAGATTTCTTTCTTTTAACATCATGGTATGAATGTAATTCAAATTTTGCCGCTGAAGTATTTTCATCAGGTGGCTGTTTATTGACATTAAAAAGTTGTAATTTAAATTATATGACACAACATAAGGCATTAAAAATTTTATCTTTTAACCCTGTTTATGCCTCAAAGCAAATTCTGGAATTATTTAAAAATAAAAAAGAAGTTAATAAAATAAAAAAAAATGCATTTAATTACGCTAAAAATAAATTAAATTGGACAAAATTAACTAAAAAAATGATTTTTTTTTATAAAAAAATCTAAATTTATTAATGAATAAAGTTGAGTATAAAATTACTTTTAAAATAAAAATTTTAAGACTTTTGTGGAACATAATATATTTCTTCCTTATTAAGTTCTCACCAAGACCATTTCACATTTGGAGATTTTTAATTTTGAAATTATTTGGAGCTAATATTCATTACACTGCAATTGTATACCCATCAGTTAAAATTTGGGCTCCATGGAATTTGGTAATGAAAAAAAAATCTTGTTTAGGTGATAATGTTGATTGTTATAACATTGGAAAAATTTTTATAGGTGAAAATAGTGTAATTAGTCAATATTCATTTTTATGTACAGCAACCAAAGATAATTCTACAGGACCTTTATCAAGTAAATTATATGCTGCTCCAATCACCATAGGAGAAAATAGCTGGGTTGCAGCCGATGTGTTTATTGCACCTGGGGTAAAAATTGGCAATAACGTAACTATAACTGCAAGGTGTAGTATATTCGAAAGTATAGATGATAATATTAAAGTTAAAACAGATCAAAAACTATTAATAGTGAAATAACAAAAACCTTTTAATTTTTATATTTAAAATGACATATATATTTAATTTTAAATTTTTTAATTTAATTAACTACATATGAAAATTGCATTTATAGTCCTAACATATAATGAAGAAATACATTTGGAAAGATGCCTCAAATCAATTAGAGGTATTTCAAAAAAAATTTGGATTATAGATAGTTTTTCTACCGATAAAACTATCAAGATAAGTAAAAAATATAATGCCAAATTTTTTAAAAGAAAATTTGTTAATCAATCTGAGCAATTTAATTGGGCTATAAAATTAATTCCAAAAAAATATGATTGGATATTTAGAATAGATGCTGACGAATACTTATCATTAAATTTAATACAAAATGTTAAAACCAAGATTAAAAAGTTTAAAAAAAACAATATAAAGGGGATTTATTTTAATAGAAAATTCATTTATCAAAATAAAATTCTTAATTATGGAGGTTTAAGTGATATTAAAAGTTTAAGAATGTTTAGAAATGGTTATGGAAAATCTGAGGAAAGAAATATGGATGAGCATATAATTGTAAATGGAAAAACTGCATCCATTTCAGGTGTAATTTATGATCATAATCTAAAAGATAATAATCATTTTATAGCTAAACATATTGATTACGCAAAAAGGGAGGCGTTGGATTATTTAATTTATAAGTTTAAGATTAACAATCATAGCAAAAAGCTATTAAATTCAAGTAACTCTAAAAGAAAATTTTTATTTTATTATAGATGTCCAAAATATTTTAGAGCAATAGTGTACTTTTTATACAGATATTTTATTTTGTTTGGTTTTTTAGATGGTTTGCGAGGTTTTAAATTTCATTCTATTCAAGCACTTTTTTATAGAATTTATGTTGATAAAATTATTAGTGAACTTGATAAAAAAATTAAATCAAAAAAAGATTTAATTAAATTTATCAATCTAAAAAATAAAAATTAATTATTAAAAAATTATGAAAATTATTAAAAGTAAATATTTTTTATTATTACAAACACTAATTGTACCTGGTCTGGTAAGTGGACCATTCATTCCAGATTTAATATTAACAATATCAGGTTTAATTTTTATTTTATGCGTTATAAAATACAAAATTTATGAAATTTTTCAAAATAAATACTTTTATTTTTTAGTTTTATTTTACATTTCAATTTTATTATCCTCTTTGTTTTCTGATGAAATTTTATTTTCGTTAAAATCCTCTTTTTTCTATTTCAGAGTTATAATTTATTATTTTTTATTGGTATATCTTTTTAATTTTAATAAGGAAAAATTTATAAAATATTACTTTTACACTTTTTTAATCACTTTGACTATTTTATGCGTTGATGGTTTTTATCAATATAAATTTGGTAATAATTTATTAGGATTTGAAGTTGTTAAATCTTTTCATAAATACAGAATATCAGGACTATTTGGTGAAGAGTTAATAATGGGATCGTTTATTGCTAGAATGTTTCCAGTTTTTACAGCGCTATACCTTTTTTTAAAAATTGATAATAAATATTTTAGTATTTTCTTTATAACTTTATTTGTGGCTCTTGATGTTTTGGTTTTTATTTCAGGTGAAAGAACAGCTTTTTTATTTTTAAATCTTTCAACAATATTTATAATTTTATTTTGTAAGAGTTTGAGATATTTTCGTTTAGCAACATTTGTTCTTTCTACAATTATTATAATATTTATTTTAAATAATAATAATTATGTAAAAGAGAGAATGTTATTTGATACTTTAAGGTCAATAGGTATATCTGATAAAGAAAAGATTATAACTGAAAAAAATAATGAATTTGAAGGTAAAATTTATATTTTTTCTCAAGGACATGACAGTTTAGTAAGAACTGCATTTAAAATGTTTTTGGATAAACCGTTAATAGGTCATGGACCTAGAATGTTCAGGTTAAAATGTGACAACGATCTATACAGGACTGGTAAACATTATTGTGATACCCATCCTCATAATTATTATATACAACTTTTGGCTGAAACAGGTTTACTAGGAGCTACTTTTATTTTTGTAGCATTAATTTATCTATTAACAAATATAATTTTTATTTTATTTAAAAAAAAAAAAGTGAGTGATTTTGAAATTTGTTTGATTTCAAGTGTCCTAATATTTTTGTGGCCATTATCACCAAATGGTAATTTTTTTAACAATTGGATGTTAGTAATTAACTCTTTACCAGTGGGTTTTTATCTTGCCTCACAAATTAAAATAAATACTTGAGCCTATAATATTTTAAACCCATTATTTCTCTTATCATTACACTTGATAAATAAAAAGAATTTGCAGAAGGTATCATAGTAAATATATTTAAGTTTCCAAAATTTTGAAAACTTCCAATAGGGTAGGTAGTTATATCGTTAAAAAATTCACTAAAAATTAATTTAGATCTTTTCATATGAAAATTTTTTGTAATTAAAATTATTTTATCATTTTCAGATAAATAATTGGCTAAAAGTTTAGCTTCACCCTCGGTATTTTTTGCATACCCTAATAAAAATATATCATTTACTGATATGCCTAATTTGACGAGTAAGTCTTTTATTATTATTCCTTCATTAGATATATTTTTGTTCCATGGTAGTCTATTCTTAAAAATATATATTTTTTTATTATTATGATCGCTATTATAAATATCTACTGCAGCAATTAATTTTGTAATATCTTTAATTTCTACACTTTCAATGCCATTATAATTCTTATTAATTTTTACTATACCACCACCAAGAATAACTATGTTTTCAATATCATTTAAATTTAATTTAGAACTATTTATTTTAGGTACCTCAATATATTTTATAATTAAATTAGAAGACAAAGGAACACTTACTATTATGGTTATAAAAATAGTTAAATAGATTATTAATTTATTTTTAATTTTTAAAAACAAAAATAATAAAATAATTATAATAAAAATTGGAGAAAAAATTGCAGGTAATATTTTGTGAAGATAAATAAAATCAATCAAAAAAAAATCTTTTTAATTTATTAGTAATTATTTCATTTTAAATTAAAATATTTCATATTAAAAGCACTTATGTCAAAAAATAAAAAAGTAGCAATATGTTTTTATGGACTCACAGGTAGCCTGAATAAAAAATATGGAATTGGAAAAAATTTAGATCCAAAAATTGCTTTCAAGTATTATAAAAAAAATATTCTAAATAAAGATACAGATGTTTTTATTCACTCTTGGTCAGTTAATTTTAAAAAAGAATTAGTTAAATTATACAAACCTAAGTCACATATAATTGAAAAGCAAAAAAATTTTAAAACGAATTATTCTAATTTTGAATTTAAAAAAATTTATTATTATTTTAAGTTGTTTATAAAGTTTTTATTAAATCAAACAAATCTCAAAGAACAATTAAAGATCTCTAGAATAAGATCTCATGCAATAAAAAGTAGATGGTTAAGCTCAAAAAAAGTATTAAATTTAAAAGATAAATATGAAAAAAAACATAAATTTAAATATGATATTGTATTATTAACTAGATTAGATTTAATTTTTCTTAAAAAAATAAACTTAAAAAAAATAGATAGCAATTTCTTTTATGCTTCTAATTGGAACAGCGTAAATTTTAAAAATAAAAAAGTTTCATTTAAATTAAATAATATGAATAGATCTCATGGTTTTATGGATCTTTGGTTTATTTCTAACACAGATAATATGAATATATTTTCAAGATTATATGATTATCTTGATAAAATAGATACTGATAGCCCGCATAGACAATCTTATAATTTTGCAAAAAAAATGGGATTCAAAATTAAATATTTTTTATTTAGATGGAAAGATTATGAATTAGTCAGGAGAAAAATATTTAGATATAAAGTTTAATACTTTTTGATTTGAATATCTTCAACAAAATCAGGTAAATTCTTAAATCCCAGAAACCTTTTTATTTTTAATTTTAAAATTAATAATTTTGCATAGGAAATTTTAAACAATTTTTTTTTTTTATCTTTTTCATTTACAATTACTATGCTTGCATCTTTAAAAAAATCTTTTTTTTGCACTTTGCCAGTTGATAACGACTCTGAAAAATATATTGCACCTCCATAAGCTTCAATATTAAAATTTTGATAATTATCTTTTGCAATAACATTATGATAAATAACCCCAAATTCATTTGGCCAGGACAAATCAAACCCACTTTTTTTTAAATCAAAACCATTGCCGATGCTAATTACATTTCTTACAAGATTGTTATAACTACTTCTTATTGGCCTTGGTGATCCAAAATGAATTCCAGAGGCCCCATTATTTTGAACAGTTATATTTTCAATTAAAAGTCCGTTAGATGCATCAATGTCAATTCCATCTCCATTAGCATTAATTATTTTACCAGATCCATAAATTTTTACATTTTCTGTCCATAAAAGTGAAATTCCCTCAACTCCTCCATCTTCATATTTATGTTTATTTTTATTTCCATCAATTGTTCCATTAAGTTCAATTTGAATATTTTTTATCTTTTTTTTTGAATTTCCAGCAAGGTAAATTACTTGATTTGCTGGTGTGCCTCCAAAGCTTGGTTTAATTTTTGCTTCATCAGACAATATGATTTTTGTTTTATTGGGAATTATTATCTTAATATTATCTTCTGTAATTTTAATCCCTGATGTTTCAAATGTTTTATTTTCATCAAATTCCAAAACATCATGTTCATTTAATTGTTTTACACATTTTTCAACATTTACAACATCTGTTTCTACACAAAATATAGTTTTAGACATCGCCTGCTGAGAAATAAAAACAATGAAAATAATAGATAGAATAAAAAATTTCATTTTACATTTAATTAATTTTATCATTCAAAAATATACTTTATATCAAATCTTATTTTGTTTCATATACTTCAATTCAAGTATATAGATTAGAAATGAAAAAAATTACAAAACCATGGGGTTATGAGGTACTACTTTATAAAAGTAAAGATTATTGCATAAAAAAACTTTTTATGAAAAAGAGCCATAGATGTAGCCTCCAATTACATAAAAAAAAGAAAGAGACATTTTATGTCTTGGATGGAAGTTTAGAATTGACTTTAAAAATAAATAATAAAACAAATTTAAAAACTTTTAAAAATAATGAATATTTTACTATAAAACCTGGACTAATTCATAGAATGAAAGCAAAAAAAAACACTACTTATCTTGAAGTATCTACTAATTTTCTGAACGATGTAGTTAGATTGGAAGATGATTATCTAAGAAAAGTTAAAAATAAACTTTAATCCTATTAAAAATTTCATTTTTGATTTCTTTATCTATGTTAACTTTTTTTTTTAATTTATTTTTTAACAACCTATAATTTTCAGTACCATAAAAATAATGAGCACTAACAAGAAATTTTATATAATTATTTTCTGAGCTTTTTGACCATTTTTTCCATTTATTATTTGAAATTACAAATTTAGAAAATTTTTTTAATTCATTTTGTAAATCGTATTTAAGACAATTAAAATATATTATTTTATTTTGAATAGTTGATAGCTCTGGAGCAATATTTACACTATCTATACCCAATCCTTTTCTCATATCAATATCATACTTACTCATATAATCTGCATTATGTTCTTTGAGTAAAATATTATTTTCTTGAGCTAATTTTTTAAATATTTTTATTTTTTGATATTCAAATTGACCAACATTAAATGCAGAATTTACTAGAGACCCAGTCTGACAAACTAAATATTTAATATTTGGAAATTTTTTTAAAAAATTTAAATCTTTTTTAAAGCTATTAATAGAATAAACTTTTCCATGATTTTCTTTTCCATATTCAATAAAAACTTCTTTTTTAAGAGTTTGAGCAGTTTGATTAGTAAAGTTTATTAATTCTTCCCCAATTTCATATTGTCTTTTTTCGCACTTGGAGGTGTCTATATGTATGTATTTAAAGTTATTCTTAATATCATCATAAATAGTTTTTTTGCATGACTTTAATTCTTTATTTAAGGTGAATTTATAATTCTTATCTTTAAAGTATGGGCCACAATGATCACGAGATAATAAAAAGTTTTTACTTGATAATTTTTTTAAACTAGATGAATATTTAAATTTATCTACATATCCACCACCATTTGATTTACTGTCAACTTGGTTTCTTGAGCAGACTAGTGAAATTTTTTTATTGTATTTTGATGAAATATCTTTAAGTGTTTTTATTATTTCATCACTCATGGCTCCACAACAAATAAAAGGTATATCTGACATATGAAAGTAGTTATACCCAGTGCTGGTATAGGGTCAAGGTTAAATGAAATAACAATAAATTATAATAAGTCCTTAGTCCGATTGGGAGATTTACCTGTCATATCTAAAATTTTATTTTCTTATCCAAAAAATTTTAACTTTCATATAATTTTAGGTTACAAAAAACAATCCTTAAAAGAATATATTAAATTAGCTCATCCAGATTTGAAAATAACATTTTCTGAAGTAAAAAACTTTTCAACAAAAGATGGTTCTTTAACAAAAAGTCTTAATGCTACTTTAAGGTTTATTGATCAACCCTTTTTTTTTCACGCTAATGATACGTTAGTTTTAGATAAAAATTTTCATAAAAATATAAACACAGACACTATGTATGTTAGCGATAATCTTAGAGATACTATTAATTATGCAAGTATCAAAATCAAAAAAAATACAGTTGAACAAATTTTTTTAAAATCTAAAAAAAATAAATATCTAAATAGCTATATAGGATTAGCATATATTAAAGATTATATGCTATTTAAAGAAATTATTAGATCTGACAAAACAGGTTTAGGAGAACTTCAATATTTCATGCAATTACAAAAAAAAATAAACGTAAAAAAAGTAAAAAAATGGTTTGATACTGGAAATCAAAAAAAACTTTTAGAATCTAAAAATTTTTTTAAAGATAAAAAAAATATTTTAGATAAAAATGATCAATTAATTTTTTTTGTTAAAAACAACGTAATAAAATCATTCTCAAATAAAAAAATTATAACAGAAAGATTCAGAAGAGCAAAGTTATTGAAAGGATTTGTTCCTAAATTGAGAAAAAAAACAAATTATTTTTATAGCTATAATTTAATTGATGGTAAAATTTTTTCAGATACAAAAAATAAAAAAAAAATTTTTAGAAAATTGTTATATTTTTTAATTAAAAACTTTTGGAAAAAATATTATCTAAAAAATAATGATAAAAGAAATTTTGAGCTCAAATGTAGAAAATTTTACTATCATAAAACAATAAAAAGAATAAATCATTTTCATGCAAGCAATAAAATTAAGGATAAATCTGAAGTTATAAATGGATCTTTAGTTCCAAAATTGACAACATTATTAAAAAAAATAGACTGGAATTGGTTAAGTCAAGGAGTACCTGTAAATTTTCATGGTGACCTTCATTTTGAAAATATAATAGTTAAAAAAAATAAATTTAAATTTTTAGATTGGCGAGAAAATTTTTCTGGAATTTTAAATTATGGAGATTTGTACTATGATTTAGCAAAGATAAATCATGGTTTTATAATTAATCATGACTTAATTTCTAAAAATAAATTTGAGATTAAATTAAGAGAAGCAAAAACATTTAAAATACACGAAGACAAGGATTTAAAAAAAGACTTTATGATTTTTTTAATTAAAAACAAATTAGACGTAAAAAAAGTTGAAATTATAACTGCTTTAATTTACTTGAATATAGCTCCATTACATCATTACCCTTACAATTTTTTCTTATATTATCTGGGTAAATATCATCTAAATAATTTATTAAATTAATTTATAAATATTTTTTTTTAGAATTTTTTTTATTATAATTTCGCAAGCTTCAAATATTGCTCCATCGCCACCTTCTCTTTTAGTAACATAGTCAGAGTATTTTTTTGCAATTTTAATTGCATTTTTTGGAGAAATTCCAAACTTACAGTCTCTCAAAATTTTATAATCATATATTCCATCACCCATATATATTATTTTATTAAATCCTATTTTTTTACAATAATTGTATCTATTTTTTTCCGAACAATAGATTAATTTTAGACCCATATCTGCAACTCTTTTTTTTGAGATTAAAAATCCCTTTTTATCAGCAGAAATAAATTTTATATCTAAAAAATTTTTTAAAATTTTAAGACCATCATTATCATGTGCTCCAAATTTTTTTAGAATTTTTCCTTTTTCACTATAGTAAAATTTGCCATCATTCAAAACACCGTCTGTATCAAGTATAAAGTTCATTTTTTAAATTATATTTTTAATTATAGACTTTATGTTTATAATTGAGATTAGCAATAAATTTGTAAGTATTTATTTTAAGTTTATTTATTAACACAATAGAATTAATAAATAGTAAAATTTCAAGTAGAATAAATTTTTTTTAATAATATAAGTATTTAATAATTTTTATGAAAAAGAAAACTGCCTTAATCTTTGGTGTAACTGGACAAGATGGTGCTTATTTATCTAGATTTTTATTGTCTAAAGGATATCGTGTTCACGGTGTAAAAAGAAGATCTTCATCTTTAAATACTTCAAGAATTGATGATATTTATGAAGATGTAAATAATGCTAAGAATTTTATTTTGCATTACGGCGATATTACCGACTCTTTAAACGTTTTTAATTTAATTAAAAATATAAAACCTAATGAAATTTATAATTTATCAGCACAATCTCATGTGGGCGTTTCCTTTTTTCAACCAGAATATACATCTAATGTAAATGGTATTGGAACTTTAAGAATACTTGATTCAATTAAGACATTAAAATTTTTTAAGACTAAGTATTATCAGGCTGGTACTTCAGAAATGTTTGGTACGTCTCCTCCAAAACAAAATGAGAATACTAAATTTTACCCAAGAAGCCCTTATGCTGCAGCGAAACTTTTTGCTCATTGGATTACAATTAACTATAGGGAAGCTTATGGAATATTTGCCTGTAATGGGATTTTATTTAATCATGAAAGTCCAATTAGAGGAGAAACTTTTGTCACAAAAAAAATAATAAGTGGACTGTGTAAAATTAAAAAAGGATCCTCAAATCCAATATATTTAGGTAATATTTATTCGAAAAGAGATTGGGGTCATGCTAAAGATTACGTTGAAGCAATGTGGCTAATGTTACAAAAAAAAACTCCAGACGACTATGTAATAGCAACTGGTAAATCTATGACAGTGAAAAATTTTATTAATCTATCTGCTAAAAAATTAGGTTTAAAAATTAGTTGGAGTGGAAAAGGGTTAAATGAGACAGCAAAAATTAATGGCAAAAAGTTAATTATAATATCTAAGAGATATTTTAGACCTTCAGAGGTCGATAATCTACAAGGAGACGCGAGAAAATCACAAAAAATCTTGAAATGGAAACCAAAAATTAAGATAGATAAATTAATTGAAGATATGATTAATTTTGAAATGCAAGTTTAATTAATGTTTAAATCCCCAACTAAAATTTTTGTTACTGGTCATAACGGAATGGTCGGAAGTTCTGTTTTGAGAAAATTAAAATTTTATAAAAATGCTAAAATTTACACTGCAGAAAGAAATGTTCTTGATTTAAGAGATCAAAAAAATGTAGATTTATTTTTTAAAAGAAAAAAATTTGATGCAGTAATCAATTGTGCAGCAATGGTTGGTGGCATTTATTATAATAATAAAAATAGTGGAGATTTTATTCTTAACAATTTATTGATTCAAAATAACATAATTCACTCCTCATTTAGAAACAAAATTAAGAATTTAATTTTTTTAGGTTCTAATTGTATTTATCCTAAAAAATGTAAACAACCTATTAAGGAAGAGTATCTTTTAAGTGGAGCTCTTGAAAAAACCAATGAAGCTTATGCAGTTGCGAAAATAGCTGGAGTAAAGTTATGTGAAAATTTGAATTATCAATATGGCCTTAATTATAAGTGTATTATGCCGCCAAATTTATATGGACCCGGAGACAATTATGACCTTAATAATAGCCACTTCTTCCCCGCATTGATTAAAAAAATATATTTTGCAAAAATAAATAATAAAAAATCTATTAAAATTTGGGGGAGCGGAAAACCAATGAGAGAATTAATGCATGTGGATGATGTTGCAAGTGCTTGTATTTTTTTTTTAAAAAAAAAAACGAAACATACAATAATAAATATTGGAAATGGTAAAGAAAGATCTATTAATGGTTATGCTAAATTTATTTGTAAAAAATTAAAAGTAAATTTGAAATTTAAATATGATAAATCTAAACCTGACGGAACACCTAGAAAGATTAATAATATAAAAATTGCACTATCATACGGATGGAAATCTAAAATTTCACTTGATGAGGGTTTTACAAACACTTTTGCTGATTTTTTAAAAAGAAAATGAAAAAGAATATAATATTAATTACTGGAGGAGCTGGTTTTATAGGAAGTAATCTTATCTCTGAGATTCTTAAGAAATATAAATACAAAATAATTTCATTAGATAATTATTCCTCTGGATCAAAAAAAAATCACATTGATCACAAAAGAGTAAAATATATAAAGGGTGACACGAACGACATAGACAAAATATGTAATAAATTTAAATATAAGATTTTAGTATTATTTCACTTTGGAGAGTTTGCTAGAATACATCAAAGTTTTGAATATTTAGAGGAATGTTTTAATAGTAATATAAACGGCACAGAAAAAGTAATAAATTTTTGTAAAAAAAATAAAATCAAAATAATTTACTCAGCAACATCTGCAGCTTTAGGTAATAACGGTAAGGATAAAAATTTATCCCCTTATTCATTTTCTAAGTCTACTAATCTTAATTTAATTTTAAATTTTCGTAAATGGTTTGGTTTATCTTATGAGATTGTGTACTTTTTTAATGTTTATGGTAAAAATCAAATTTGCACAGGTAGAATGGCAACTGTAATTGGTATATTTGAAAATCAATTTAAAAAAGATATGCCACTAACAATTGTAAAACCTGGAACTCAAACAAGGAGATTCACTCACGTAGATGATACAATAAGTGGCTGCATTTATGCTTGGAAAAAAAATAAAAATTCTGAGTATTTACTTTCTCATAGTAAATCTTATTCAGTTGTAGAAGTTGCAAAGATGTTTTCGAATAAAATTAAATTTTTACCACCTAGAAATGGCGAAAGATATAAGTCTGTTTTAGTGAAAAAAATCTTAGGAAGAAAAATTAACATTTATAGATGTAACACAGCTCTTCAAGAGTACATAGAAAAAGTAAAAAATAAATTAAATAAATAATTGTATTTAAAAATTAAATATACTTAATAATAAAATTGTGAGTAATAACTTAAATCATAAAATTTTTTTTATAATTATTATTTTTTTATCGATAATTAAAATTTTATATTCTTTATACTTTGGA
>MDTE01189302.1_pt1 | contig 13658 bp, 14 predicted proteins | sample 811231 | NCBI WGS metagenome assembly MDTE01 (sample SAMN05326651, study PRJNA326480) | marine metagenome | isolation source: seawater | place: Indian Ocean: Red Sea | collected 2010
GGCGCTGACGTGGTGGTGCCCCGCTTCCACGGGTTGTCCCCCGTGTCAGGGACCGGGCTGGCCCCCATGCTGCGCAACGAGGGGGTGTCGACGGTGGTGGTTGTCGGCGTCAGTCTGAACGTGGCCATCCCCAACGCCGTGTTCGACCTGGTCAACGACGGCTTCCAGGTCGTGCTACCGACCGACGGGTCGGTGGCCACCGTGCCCGGCTACGGCGAGCAGGTGCTGGAGCACACGCTGGCCTACGTGACCACGCTGACCGACGTCTCGACCCTCATCGAGGCGTGGCTGGACGCCGGGGTCCCGGAGGCGGGCTAGTCCGTCGCGTTTCGTCGGGGGGTCCGGCGAACCCGCAGGCCGACGGCCAGCGACAACAGGATCCCGACCAGCACGCCCTGCTCGACCCGCGGTGACAAGGCCAGGGTGGCGACGAACGTGGTCCAGGCCACCAGCGCGTCGGCCGGCGAATGGCGGACCATGCCCACCAGCTCCACGGGCCGCACCAGGCCGACCACCGCGGCGAACACCACGCCACCGAGGACGGCCCTCGGCAGCGGGGCCAGCACGTCGGCGAAGGGCAGGAAGGCCAGCACGGCGGCGCCGGTGACCAGACCCGACCAGCGAGTTTGGGCCCCAGCCAGACGGTTGAGCGACGAGCGACTGAACGAGCCGCCCACCGGGAAGGCGCCGGACACCGCGGCGGCCAAGTTGGCCGCGCCCTGGCTGACGAACTCCCGGCTGGCGCTCCAGCGCTGGCCGTCGGCGTCGGCGAATACCCGGGCGATGGATGCCGGCTCGGCGTAGCCGACGAGAGCGATGAGGACGCCGCCCACCAGCAATGACCCCGTCGAGCCCCAGGGCAGGTCCAGGGCCAGGTCGGGCAGGCCGGTGTGGACGTCGCCCACGATCGGTCCGTCGTAGTCCATGGCCCGGCTGACCGCCACGCCACCGGCCAGGGCGATCAGCGCGCCGGGGAACAGACGGTGGACGGCCCGTCGGCCCAGCAGGACCAGCAGCGCGGTCACGGTGGCCACCACCACCGAGGTGGCCTCCCAGCGGTCGACGTGGACAATTGACCAGCCGGCTCGCCACAGCACGCCTCCGTCGGGCGCGGTCACGCCGAGGGCCTTCGGGAACTGCGAAGCCAGGATGAGCAGGGCGGCGGCCGAGGTGAATCCGGTGACCACGGGATCGCGCATCAGGTAGGTGACGGCGCCGAGGCGAAGCACGCCGAGGAGCAGGCGGGTCAGCCCGACCACGAGGGCCAGCAGGGCGGCCAACTCCACGTATTCGGGGGTGCCTGCCTCCGCCATACCCGACAGGGCACCCAGGGTGAGCAGGCTGGTCAGGGCCACCGGTCCGGTCTGCAGGTAGGGCGACGAGGCGAAGAAGGCGGCCACGATGGGCGGGAGGGCAGAGGCGAACAGGCCGACGTGCGACGGCAGGCCGGCCAACTCGGCGTAGGCCATCGACTGGGGGACCAGGACCATGGCCACGCTGAGGCCGGCCAGCAGGTCGACCATCCCGGGGCGAGACGGTGGCTCGGTCAGCGGTCGGGGACCGGTTCCGTCGGTCCTCGGTTCCTCCGATCCCGCGTCCTCGGCCACCGCGCCACCCTACGGGGCCTCCATGGGGAGGCCTCGGGCCGCTGGGAGGCCCGGACCGGTCGGTCAGTACGGTCCGAGGCCGTGCCTGGGAGTGACGTTTCGCAGGGGGTGGTCGGGGACCTTGGCTGGCCCGGCGTCCGCCTCCCGGTCGACGTGCCGCGGTCGACGCTGCCCACCGACGGGGTACCCATCAGACCGGCGGCCACCGTGGTGCTGGTCGACGACCGGCCCGACCTCCACGTCCTGGCCCTGCGCCGCACCGACGCCTCGACCTTCGTGGCCGGCCACACCCTCTTCCCCGGTGGGGCGGTGGACGACGGCGACCACGACGACCGATGGCCCGACCTGGTGGTCACTCCCTCCGACGAGTCGTCGACGCTGGCCGATCCGCTGGCCTTGCGGGTGGCCGCCGTGCGGGAGACCATCGAGGAGGTCGGCATCGCCCTCGGGGTCGACGACCCAACCTTGGCCAGGGCATTGGTGGCCCGCCGTCGCGACCTGGAGGCCGACCGGGTGGACCTGGCCGACCTGCTGGTCGCTGCCGGACCCGCCGGTGCCGCGCCGCTGGACCTCACCGTCCTGCACCCGGTGGCCCGGTGGATCACTCCCATGCCCAGCAACAAGCGCTACGACGCCGCCTTCTTCTTGGCCCGCTGTCCGGCCGGTGCCGAACCAGTGGTCGACGGCCGGGAGGCGGTCCACGCCGAGTGGATGCGACCGGCCGACGCCCTCGCCCGCTGGGAGGCCGGCGAGCTGACCATGATCAGCCCGACCGTCGGGGTGTTCCAGCGCCTAGCCGGGCACGGCGACGCCGCGTCGGCCATGGCCGCGGCGGCCGCCGGGACGCCGGCTCGCCAGGCCAGCGTGCTCGACGAATCGACCGATCGGGTCCGGTTCGAGGGCGACGAGGGGCTCGACGATCCGGGCCGGCGGCTCACCATGGGATGGGTGTGGCTGGACCCCGGCTCCGTAGCCTGAGGGGCATGGCCGCGCCGAAGCACGTCCCCCAGCCCGCCGTCCGGGCCACCGGCCGGGCCTACGTTGGTCCCCGTCGCCGTCTCGGCTCCTGGCATCCGGGACGACCCGGCGAGGTGGTCGACGATGGCGGCCAGCCTCGGGGCGACCGCCTGGGCAGCCAGGGCCCGGACCAGGGCTACGCGCTGCGTCTGGCCCGCGGCTTCGAGCCCCGCCTCCTGCTCGGAGCGGGCGAGCACTCCGCCGACGTGGTCGTCGGCTGCGTCGGGGTGGCCCTCAAGCGGGCCGCCCTGTTCGGTCGGGCCCCGATCGCCGCCGACCTCGAGGTGGCCTTCGGGGTGTTCGGCTTCCTTGCCGAGCCCCCGACCGGTGAGCGCCTCGCCGAGCGACGCCGCCTCTTCGCCGGAGTGGCACACCACCACCACTACGCCGAGTTGCGGCGCATCGCCGACCGGGTACCCGAGGGCGTGCTGTCGCTGGGGGCGGCTGCCGCCCGCGATGCCTCCGTCGTCTGACGCCACGGCGCCGGGCCCGGCCCGGCCCGATCGCAGCCGGGTCCTCGACTCGGTCCTGCCCATCGCGCTGTTCCTGGTCCTAGACCGCCTGTGGGGCCTGGCCGCCGGCGTGGCCGGGGCCACCGCCTGGAGTGTGAAGGCGGCGGTGGGTCGCCGACGCCGTGGCGAGGCAGTCGGCCGGTTCCTCCCCCTCCTGGTCGCCTACCTGGTCGTCCGGGCGGCCATTGGCATAATCACCGACTCCGAGGCCGTCTTCTTCGGGATCGGCATCGGGACCAAGGCGGCCATCGGCGCCGCGCTGGTCGGCACCGTGGTGGCCGGTCGCCCGTTGCTGGCTGGGTACGCCCACCTCGTGGTGCCGTTCGACGAGGCCACCCGGGCCCATCCCCGGTTCACCATCGTGATGGGCCGGCTCACCGTGGCTACCGGGTGCTGGCAGTTCCTGACCTCTGCGTGGGACATCTGGCTCTTCAACCGCACCGGGTCGGCCGGCGGCTACGTGCTCATCCGGTTCCTGGTTGGCTGGCCGGCCGGGACCCTGGCCACGTTGGTGGCCTTCGCCTGGGCCGACCGGGCCCTGCGGCCCATCCCGGGCTTCCCGGGCATCCTGGACCTGCTGGCCCCGCCGGAGGACGCGGAGGACGATCCCGGCGAGGCGCCGACGGAGGAGGACCGGGACGATGGCTGACGGCGCACTGGCCGGGACGGGGATCCTGGTCACCGGCGGGGGGACGGGCATCGGCCGGGCTTGTGCCGCGGCCCTGGCCGCCGACGGGGCCACCGTGGTGGTGTGCGGACGGACCGCCGAGCGCCTTGAGGCCACCGTGGCGGGGATCGAGCCCGGCCACGGCGGGTCGGCCCACGCCGTGGAGGCCGACGTGACCGTCGAGGACGACGTCCGTCGGGCCGTGGCGGCCACCGTGGAGGTTGCGGGCCTCCTGACCGGCGTGGTGGCCAACGCCGGGGGCGGAGGGGCGCTGGCCCCCCACCACCTCCAGGACCTTGAGGCCTACGAGGCCGTACTGCGGCTCAACGTGGTCGGCACCATGCTCTGCGTGAAACACGCCGTGCCGGCCATGGTCGCCGCCGGGGGCGGGTCGTTCGTCGGGATGTCGTCGCTGGCCGGCCACGTCACCCACCCGCACTTCGGCGCCTACCCGGCGGCCAAGGCGGCGATCGAGCAGATGATGCGGAACGCGGCCGACGAGTACGGGGCGTCGGGCGTGCGGTTCAACGCAGTGCGTCCGGGCTTCATCGCCACCGAGGTCATGGAGGCCATCCCTCGCGACTCCGACGTCTACGACTCCTACGTCCGGAACACCCCTTTGGCCCCGACGGTCGAAGGCGGCGTCGGCGAACCCTCCGACGTGGCCGCTCTGGTGCGGTTCCTGGTCGGCCCCGAGTCGCGGTGGATCACCGGCACGTCGATCGCCGTGGACGGAGGGCAGGCGCTGCGCTCCGGTCCGGACTTCTCGTCGTTCCTGGCGGGCCTGGGCGACAACGTGCTGGGCGGCAGCCTCCCCGAGGCCTGAGCCCGGCCAGGTGCCGGGCTTCAGACCGGGACCAGCTCCAGGCGGGCCTCCCGGAGGCCGTAGACGAAGGCGTTGGGCATTTCGACCGGCTTGGTGCCCGGAGCGATCCGCACCTCGGCCACCCGGGCCACGAACTCCTCGAAGAACGACCGGATCTCCAGGCGGGCCAACGCCGCACCGAGGCAGAAATGGGTGCCGAAGCCGAACGCCAGGGGGTGGTTGGGCGTCCGGGTCACGTCGAAGCGCTCGGGGTCCTCGAAGTGGTCCGGGTCCCGGTTGGCCGACGAGTACATGAGGAGCAGCTGGTCCCCGGTACGGATAGTCGTCCCGTGCATCTCCACGTCTACGGCCGCCACCCGGCACATGTTGTGGATGGGCGTGACCCACCGGATGAACTCCTCCACCGCGGTCTCCACGTCGGCGCCTTCGCGCAGCAGCGCCCACTGGTCCGGGCGACGGGCCAGCTCGACCAGGGTGCGGGCGATCACCGTCCGGGTTGTCTCGGCGCCGCCGTCCAGCAGCAGCAGGCAGTCGGAGATGACCTCGTCGAGGCCGAAGGCGTGCCCGCCCATGGCTTCGGGTCCCTGAGCCTCGCGGTCGATCCACACCGACATCACGTCGTCCAGGGGACACCCTTCGAGGACCCTGGGCTTCTTCGACTCGTAGAGCTCCGCGCAGGCCCCGGCAAACTCCAAGGCGGCCACGATGCCCGCCTCGTCGTGGTACCGGGGGCCGCCTCCCAGGGCGATGGTCCGCTCCGACCACTCCTGGAGCTTGGGCCACATCTCGGCGCCGAAGCCGAGCAGCAGCCCGATCATCTGGGCGGGCAGGGGCGCGGCCAGCTGTGAGACGGCCTCGACGGCGCACCGGCCGTCCGGCCCGGGCACGGCTAGGGCTTCGTCGACGAGGCCGGTGACGGTGGCCCGGACGTGGTCCTCCCAGCCGCCGACGGCCCGTGGGGTGAAGCGGCGCGACACCACGTTGCGGCGCAGCAGGTGGTGGGGGTCGTCGAGGCCGATGATGGACCGGTCGGCCGGGATGTTGGGTCGGTAGCCCCGTCCGGTCTTGGGCGACAGTCGTGGACCATCGGCAGGTTGCCCGGAGTTCACGAAGGTGGCCTTGTCCTTCTCGATGGCCACGATGTCGTCGTAGCGGGACACCGCCCACAGGTCGTTGGCCTCGTCCCGGTGGAGCGGATACTCGTCGCGGAGCCGGGCGTAGGTGGGGTAGGGGTCCGAGACGTAGAAGGCGCCGTCCAGGAGGTCGAGGTCCAGCAGGTCGAGGCTGGACGGGTGTCCTCTGGGGTGGCCTGCCGACATGGCCGGATCGTACGGTCGGGACCTCCACGGGTTCCCAGCGGGGCCCGCCATCCACCGAGGGGGACGTCATGCGAGCGGTGCGGACGGTCGACGGGGCGTTCACCCTCGTGGAGGTGCCCGAACCGTCGGGCGATGGCGTCCTGCTCGAGGTGGCCGCCGCGGGGATCTGCGGCTCGGACCTCCACATGGTCGACTTCGGCCTGCCCACCACGGTCGGCCACGAGGTGGGCGGCCGGACCATCGACGGAACGCCGGTGGCCGTCCGCCCCACCCTGACCTGTGGGACCTGCGATCGGTGCCTGGCCGGCGAGGTCCAGCAGTGTCGGGAACAGGGCCTCTACGGCCTCGTCCGCGACGGCGGCATGGCCGATCGGATTCTCGTCGACCCGAAGTGCGTCCTCCCGCTGCCCGACGGCCTGCCGGTCGCTGACGCCTGCCTGGTCGAGCCGGTGGCCGTGTCGGTCCACGCGGTGGCCACCGCCGGGGTGGAGTCCGGGCACCGGGTCCTGGTGGTGGGCGCCGGCACCATCGGGCTGACCGCCGTGGCAGCGGCACGGGCCCTCGGTGCCGACGTCGACCTGTCGGCCCGCCACGACCACCAGCGGGTGGCCGGGGAACGTCTGGGGGCCGGGGTGGATCCCTCGGGCGAATACGACGTGGTGGTGGAGGCGGTGGGCACCGAGGCCGCGATGTCCACGGCCATCGGCCATGCCCGGCCTGGGGGGACGGTGTCGATGCCCGGCGTCTACTGGGACGGCCTGGCGCTGCCCGAGGTCATGACGATGTTCCTCAAGGAGGTCCGCCTCGTGCCGTCGTCGATGTACGGCTGCGCCCGGGGCGTGCACCTCGGGCACCGCCACGGCCCGGTGGCCGGCGACCCGGAAGACGACCCGGCCGGGGAGATGAGGGTGGCGGCCCGGCTGCTGGCCGACGTTCCCGACTTGGCCGACGTGCTCGTCACCCACCGGTTCGGCCTGGACGAGGCCGCGGAGGCATTCCGGGTGGCCGTCGATCGGTCGGCCGGCGCCATCAAGGTGGTGCTGGAGCCCTAGCCGACCCAGGGCCCGGACCGGCCGGGCCCGCCCGGTCAGGCCAGCGTGACCTGGGGCAGGGGGAAGCGGCTGTCGCGGGCGAACAGGTCGCGGACCATCGGCTCGAAGTCCTCCAGCGGCATCGTGTCGTGGTTCCGCTCGAAGCAGTTCTGGTCGTACTCGGCGCAGAACGCCGCGCAGTCGTCGAACCACTCGTGGTCCCTGTACGCCTCCCGGGCGTGCTGGTCGGCCCCTAGGTGGTGGAAGTAGTAGTACCCCTGGAACAGACCGTGGTGCCGAATGATCCAGTGGGTCCGGTCCGACACGTAGGGCCGGAGGATGTCGGCGGCTACCGCGCTGTGGTTCTCCGGGGCGATGGGGTCTCCCACGTCGTGGAGCAGGGCGGCTACCACCATCTCGTCGTCCTCGCCGTTGCGCAACGCCCGGGTGGCACTCTGCAGACTGTGCTGGAACCGGTCGACGGGGTATCCGAGCAGCGGTCCGGCCATGGCCTTCAGCGTGCCCAGGACGTGGTCGGCTAGGTGGTCGGCCTTGTGGGCGGCCAGCTCCCGCCCGATGATCTCGTAGTCCTCGGGCGTGCCATCCACCATGTGTTCGAAGCTCACGGTTTCCATGGCTGCGCAGTCTGGCAGGACCCAGCGCCGAGGAACAGGCTCGCTGGGAGGGCTGGCTAGCCTCGCCGCCGTGTCGGATGCGCCCGCGGTCGTCGTTGAGGGGCTCCGCCGTTCCTACGGCGACGTGACGGCCGTCGACGGCCTGACGTTCGAGGTTCGGCCGGGCGAGGTTTTCGCCCTGCTGGGTCCCAACGGCGCTGGCAAGTCGACCACCGTGGAGATCCTGGAGGGCCACCGCGGCCGCGACGCCGGCGAGGTCCGGGTGCTGGGCCACGACCCAGCCCAGGCCTCGGCCGGCTTCCGGGACCGCATCGGCATCGTGCTCCAGGAGGTGGGGATCGAGCGGGAGCTGACCGTCCGGGAGGCCCTCGAGCACTACGGGGCCTGCTACTCGCGTCGTCGTCCCATCGATGAGGTCATGGCGCTGGCCGGCCTCGACGGCCTCGGCGACCGCCGGACCCATCGGCTGTCCGGCGGCCAGAAGCGGCGGGTGGACCTGGCCCTCGGGCTGGTCGGCGACCCAGACCTGCTGTTCCTGGACGAGCCGACCACCGGCTTCGATCCGTCGGCCCGCCGCCAGGCCTGGGAGATGGTCGACGGCCTGCGGTCGTTGGGGACGACGATCGTGTTGACCAGCCACTACATGGACGAGGTCCAGGAGCTGGCCGACCGGGTACTGGTCATCGCCGGCGGCCGGGCGGTGGCCGAGGGAACCCCGGACGAGCTGCGCGGCTCGATGGACGCCGAGACGGTGGTCCGAACCCGGTTCCCCATCGGGGCTGAGGGAACCGTCCACGACCTGCTGGGGGGCCTGGCCGGTCGGGCCACGGTCCGCGATGGCCGCCTCGAGGTGCGGACGGAGCAGCCCACCGCCGACCTGCACCGCCTGACCGGGTGGGCACTGGAGCGGGGCGTGGACCTCGACGGCCTGGAGGTGGCCCGCCCCACCCTGGAGGACGTCTACCTGGAACTCACCGGCGGGGACTCGACCGGGGATGCGGTCAAGGAAGGGGCGACCGATGGCTGACCGCCTCCCGTCCCGGCTGCGGCTACTTGTCCGCCAGGTCGGCTACCAGAACCGGATCTTCCGGCGGGTCCCCATCGCCGCGTTCTTCACGCTGGCCTTCCCGCTGATGTTCCTGTTCCTGTTCGCCTCGATCTTCGACGACGTGTCGATAGGCGGTGGCCGCGAGGTCGCCGCGGCCCAGTTCTACGCCCCCGGCCTGGCCGTGTTCGCCGCCGCGTCGGCCACCTACACCAACATCGGCATTTCGACGGCCATCTCCCGCGACGAGGGGATCCTGCGCCGGGTGCGGAGCACACCGCTGCCGCCGTGGGTTTATCTCGGTGGGGTGGTGGGCTCTGGGGTGTCGATCGCAGCCTTCGGCGTGGCGGCCATGCTGGCCGTGGGCATCGGCGTTTACGGCGTCGAGGTGGAGTTAGACGCCGTGTTCCCCGCGGTGGTGGCCTTCGTGGTCGGGGTGGCGTCGTTCGCCGCCCTGGGCCTGGCCCTGGCCGCACTGGCCCCGACTGGACAGGGGGCGCCCGCGCTGGCCCAGGCCACCATCCTCCCGGTGGCCTTCGTCTCCGACGTGTTCATGCCGCTCGGCGACGATCCGGCGAGGTGGATGGAGGTGCTGGGCGATGCCCTGCCCCTGAAGCCGTTCGTGCACGCCTTCTTCGCCCCGTTCGACCCGTTCCGGACCGGCTCGGCGTGGGAGCCGGGCCACCTGCTGTACGTGGCGGCGTGGGGGGCGTTCGGCGCGGTGGTGGCCGCGCGGAGGTTCCGGTGGGAGCCGTCGGTCGGGTCCACTGGTGGTGGTCGATCCCGACGTTCCCGCCGGCCTCAGCCCGCCGACTGAACCGTATCGGCGAGGCCCGTTCCCTCCAGGTCGGCCCCTTCCAGGTCAGCCGGATCGTCCACGTCCCACGCCAGGTCGGGATCGTGCAGCGACCGCCAGGCCACGCCGGTGCGCCCCAGCCGTTCGGCCTCGGCCACGTGGGCGGCGTACGAGGCCGGGCCGTAGGCGAAGCGGAAGCCGGCGTCCGGTGGGACGACCAGCACCGGCGTGCCGTCCAGGTGGCGGTCGGGGACCAGGGTGATGCCGCCGGTGGCAGCGCAGTGGTCGAGGCGGCGGGCCCGGGGCAGATCGGCGTGGGCCACCACCACCCGGTCGAAGCCGGCCTCGCCGAGGGCGGCCACGCCCGTCTCCACGGCCCGGTTCAGGCCCGGCCCGTCGACCCGCACCACCTCGGCGCCCAACGAGCGGGCCCACTCGGCCACCCCGTCGTCGTCGCAGGCCACGGCTACCGGCAGGGGGTGGGCGGCGGCCACCACGATGGTGGCCATCCGGCGGGCCAGCTCGGCGCGGGCGTCGCGGCCGAGGGTCTCGGCGAGGCGCTCCTTGGCAGCGTCGAAGGCCTTAACCGGGATCAGTACGCCGACCGTGCCCGGCACGACCGGCGTCGTTTTGACGCCCGGTGACTCGCTCTCCAGATTCACCGCCACACCCTAGGGTGACCCCATGGCGAGGCTCGTGGCCCGGGACGGGGCGACCCGGATCGCGGTCATCGGCGCCGGCTCGTGGGGGACCACGGTGGCTGCCCATCTGGCCACCGCCGCGCCCACCGTCCTGTGGTCCCGGCGGCCCGATGTGGCCGACGACGTGGCCGCAGGCCGTGGCAACCGCCGCTACCTCGACGGGCACGCGCTGCCATCGGAGCTGGATGCCACCTCGGACCTAGCCGCCGCGGTCGACGGGGCCTCGATCCTGGTGGTGGCCGTACCCACCCACGGCTTCCGGGACGTGCTGGCCGAGGCCGCACCCGGGGTGGCCGACGGGGTGCCGGTGGTCAGTCTGGCCAAGGGATTCGAGCAGGGGACCGACCTGCGGATGAGCCAGGTGGCCGCCCAGTTGCTGCCCGGCCACCCGGTGGGGGTGCTGACCGGACCCAACCTGGCCCGGGAAATCCTCGAAGGACGCTCGGCGGCCACCGTGGCAGCGGCCACCGACCCCGGCGTGTCCCTCGTCCTGCAGGAACTCCTGACGACCGACCGCCTGAGGGTCTACACCAACGACGACCTGGTGGGCTGCGAGATCGGCGGGGCGGTGAAGAACGTGGTGGCGCTGGCTGCCGGTATGGCCGAGGGCCTGGAGACGGGCGACAACGCCCGGGCGGCGCTGATCACCCGGGGCCTGGCCGAGATGACCCGCCTCGGCGTGGCCCTCGGCGGCGACCCGTTGACCCTGTCAGGGCTGGCCGGACTGGGCGACGTGCTGGCTACCTGCATGAGCGACCAGAGCCGCAACCGGCACGTGGGCGAACAGGTGGGTCGCGGCCGTTCGCCCGCTGAGGTGTTGTCCGGGATGAGCCAGGTGGCAGAGGGCGTGCGGGCCGCTGGAGTGACGTGCCGCCTGGCTGCCGCGGCGGGCATCGAGGTGCCGATCGCCGAGGGAGTGCGGTCGGTGTTCGAGGACGGTCGGGCCCCCACCGAGGTGTGGTCGGCGCTCATGGCCCGTCGGACCGGCGCCGAGGTGGCCCCGACTGGCGACGGGGCCTGAGCGTGGGCCTGCTGGACCGCTTTCGGTCGCGTCGCGCCCACGACCTGGCCGGGATGACCGGGTTGCCGCCGACCGGGATCCGGGTGGGGACCGACGACGGCTTCCGGGCGGTGGTCGACGAGCGGGGGACCGTCGCCTTGGCGGGTCGGGACCACGTCGTGGAGTGGTGGATCGGCGGCGACGACCGGTGGTACGCCCCGGCCACCGAGGCGGCGGTCCGCCAGGTGCGGCCCGGGGACGCGCCGGTGGTCGAGACCCGGATGCGGGTCCACGGGGCCGACGTGGTGGCCACCACCTGGGCCGGACAGGCCGACGGCTCGCAGGGTCCGGCGGTGGTGGTCGAGTTGACCAACGAGACTGCGGTCCCGGTGGCCGTGGCGGTGGCCGTCCGGGCCGCCCCGGGTGGGCGGATCCATCGCCTGGCCGTCGACGGGCGTCGGCTGGTGGCCGACGACGAGGTGGCAGCGGTCGTCGACCGCGCGCCCGGTCGCCACGCGCTGGTCGACGCGGCGGGCGACCTGTGGGACGAGGTGGTCGGCGGGCGGGCCACCGTCGAGCCTCCGGCACCGGTGCACTGTCGGAGCGGACTGGCCGCCGGCGCACTGGTGGTGCCGTTGCCCCACCGGGCAGCCCTGCGCGTCGCCGTGCCCGGCGGGGATCTGGCCGGCGATCCGGCCGCCTTGTTTCCGCCGGTGGAGCGGGTGTTGGCCGGTTGGGCGAGCCGCCTCGACCGGGCGGCCACGGTGGACGTCCCCGACGGGGACGGATCCCGGTCGCTGCTGGCGGACCTGCTGCTGGCCGATCCCGAGCCGGCCGGAGTTCTGGAGCTAGCCCGCTGGGGCCTGCCGTCCGAGGCCCTCGGCCGCCTCGACGGGCTCGGTGGGCGGTCGTTGGCGCTGGGACTCGTGGTGGCGGCGGCGGACGACGACCCGGACGACCTGGCCGCGCTGGCCGAGCTCTTTGCGGCGGCGGACGAGGCCACGGCCGCCGGTGACGCTCGAGCGCGGGCCCGGGCAGCGGTCCGGGGCGTCGACGACGACCCGGCCGACCCGGACGGACGCCCGGCCGGCCGGCTCCGGGCGCTGGCTCGGACGGTGGTCCGACCGTCGGCAGACGGACTCGACCTGCTGCCCGTGGCGCCCGACGCCTGGCGGGGGCGTCCGGTCGAGGTTCACGGCCTGGCCACGCCCTCGGGGCGCCTGGGCTTCGCCGTGCGTTGGCACGGCGAGCGTCCCGCCCTGCTCTGGGAGTTGCAGCGGCACCCGGTGCCAGAGGAGGGGCCTGACAGGGACGCCGTCCTGCGGATCCCCGGCCTGGACCCGTCCTTCGCGACCACGGAGGCGTCGGGCGAGGTCCTGCTCGCCGCAGCCGCCGACCCGCGCCCCCCGGATCGGTAGGCGACCGGTGGCCGGTCGACCGCGCATGCGGGCCGCCCTTCGGGGGAAGGCTCCCGGCCTGGCCGCCGAGCGGGAGTGCTGGGCGGCCGGCCACGAGGTGGTGGCCGGGATGGACGAGGTCGGCAAGGGGGCGTGGGCCGGGCCGTTGACCGTGGGGGCGGTGGTGCCCGACCGGGATCGCCGGATCACCGGGGTCCGCGACTCCAAGATGCTGACCGCCGACGAGCGGGAGCACCTCTACGAGCGGATCACCGAATGGGCGACGGCGTGGGCGGTCGGCCACGCCAGCAACGACGAGTGTGACGAACTGGGCATGTCGGCCGCCCAACGCCTGGCCGCCCGTCGGGCCCTCGAAGGCCTCGGCGTGGACGTGGACCGGGTCCTGCTGGACGGCACGTGGGACTTCGTGGGCGGCGGCCGGGCCCGCACCATCGTGAAGGGCGACGCCTCCAGCCTGTCTATCGCCGCGGCGTCGGTGGTGGCCAAGGTGACCCGTGACCGGATCCTCCAGGACGCCGAGGCCGAGTTTCCCGGGTACGGCTTCGCCGCATCCAAGGGCTATCCGAGCCCCGTCCACCGGGCCGCACTGGCCGAGTGGGGGGCCACCACCTACCACCGGCGGTCGTGGTCGTTCATGGAGGGCCTGCCACCGGTGGGCGAGCCCCGCCGGGATCCGCCGGGGACCCGCTCCCTCTTCTGAAGGTCGGCTCCCGGGGGCCGGCTCCTCGGGATCCGACCGGCGGAGGAGTCGGCGGTGGGCCGGTCCGGAATCGGGGGTCGCTACCGTTTCCCGGATGCGCAGGTTGACGAGGCTGCTCTGGGTCGCAGTGGCGTGGACGGCGGTGGTGTGGGTGGGCCGCATCCGCAACGTGGTCGGCGACGACGACCTGTCGGGCGGGGCCGGGGCGTGGCGCATCGTGGTGGCCGTCGTGTTCCTCCTCTTGGCCGCCCTGCTGGCCACCGTGGCCCTCGGTCGTTGGCACCGTCGGCCCCTCGGATCCACCCGCCTGGTGGCCATCTTCTGCCTGTGGACCATCGTCTTCTGGGTCGTCCGGGGCGGTGGCCTGCTCTTCGCCGACCACGA
>MDTE01067935.1_pt1 | contig 13656 bp, 10 predicted proteins | sample 811231 | NCBI WGS metagenome assembly MDTE01 (sample SAMN05326651, study PRJNA326480) | marine metagenome | isolation source: seawater | place: Indian Ocean: Red Sea | collected 2010
CATGAAAAATATTTAAAAGAACATCTTCTTCGCCTTCATGAGTGCTTGCTCCGAGCAACACTGTCCGATGTCCCACAAGAGCCCTTGCACTGTCGACCGCCCCGCTGTTGATATTTGGAAGCGCAATATCGAATTTTAAATTGCCGGTGACCTCGATTTTATTTTTTTTGACGCCCAAAGATATAAACCGATTTCTATGACGAGGCGTTTGCACTCCACAATAATCTAAAGCCTCAAACATACTTTTTGTCCAAAAACGAATATTTCGGTACGTCTGCGCAGAACTTTTAGACATCCTTCCATTTACTAACAGAATCTTTATTTTTTTTCTTTGACATTCGGCAATCATATTGGGCCACAACTCCGTTTCAGAGATAATGAGCGCCCGAGGGTTATTATTTGAAATAAACCTTTTTATTGCGGCCCTAAAATCGAGAGGCACAAACGCAGTTTGTACCTTATTACCAAGCAGCTGTTGAACTCTCTCCTTACCAGCAGGTGTGGTACTTGTAACAATACAATCTAGGTTTTGGGTTACGAGGTTGTTAATCAAAGGATAGGCCGCTACCGCCTCCCCTACTGAAACCGCATGTATCCATATGCAGTCACGGGTACTATCTTTCCGCTTAAAGAATCCAAATCTCTCCTTGAAAAAGGAGCGATATAGTGGTTCTCGAACAGATTTCAAAACGAGACGGCTGAGGATAAAAGGCAAAATCAAGATAAAAACGAAATTATAAATCGATAAAAACAATTTAACTCAGTCTGATTTTTTTTTTAGGATACCCATAGATCGCAATTAGTTCCAGATAGAGTCAAAACAATATATTGATGGATTAAAGAATGTATACTTATTCAGCTAGCGTAAAGAGCTACTAACTTGAACACTCAAAAAGTTGATTTTGCTATTGTTGGAGGGGGAGTAACGGGGCTCTGGTTGAATGTTCTCCTCGCAAGAGCAGGTTTCTCTACCATAGTAATAGAAAAGACAGCGTTAGGAATTCAACAGACTTTGGCCTCGCAGGGCATGATTCATGGCGGAGTTAAGTACTCTTTAAGCGGTTTCGTCAACAACCATTTTTACACCTTAAAAAATATGCCAGCACGTTGGACGAAGTGCTTGTCTGGTGACGATCCAGTAGATCTTAGAAACGTAAAAATCTTAAGCCCTCAGTATTACATGTTCTCTGACGCAAGTCTTTCCTCCAAATTGGTAACTTTTCTAGGTAGCCAATTACTTCGTGGACATGTTTCACCAGTTAAGCTGGCCGACTTTCCTGCGGCTTTTAAGGATCCCAATTTTAAGGGCAATCTTTACGCGCTTAAAGATATAGTAATTGATACAAGGTCTTTAGTGGAAAATTTGGCTAAGGATTTTGAGACAAGGATTGTAAAAGGATCACCTCAAATCGTTTGTGAAAAGGGCAAAATCACCAGCCTGGTTGTCAGTGGTAATTATCGTGTTAAAGCGGAAAAATATATCTTCGCAGCAGGCCTTGGAAACCGAGAAATAATAAAAGCTCTTGCAATGCCCTTAGAGATGCAGAACCGCCCCTTGCATCAAGTAGTAATAAAAGGAAAGAACTTGCCAGATCTTTTCGCGCATGCCGTCTCAATTCGAGATCTTAGCAAGCCCAGAATAACTTTCACTACCCATATATTTGAGGACTATAAATATTGGTATCTCGGTGGCAAGCTCGCGGAATCGGGGGTTGCAAGATCGGGTCCAGACCAAATAAAATTCGCGAAAGCGGAACTAAATAAGATTATGCCGTGGGTAGATTTCGCCGAATGTAAGTTCTCAACTTTTAGGATTGATCGAGCTGAGCCAAAGTCGAAAAGAAATTTAAAACCGGTCAAACCTTTTGTTAGCTTCTATGAAAATACCATCGTTTGTTGGCCAACAAAGTTAGCATTAATGCCAGCGCTCGGAGATAACGTGTTAAGTAATATCGTTACTAAGCCTAACGCGAAAACTAAATTATTTGCCGCGGAAAGACCAAAAGTTGGAGAAATTCCGTGGCTATAACTCTTGGAAATACGGGCCTTAAAACACATAGGATATCATTGGGATCGGTAAAGTTTGGTCGTAACACCGACGTCAAATATCCTGAGAAATTTCTAATACCCAACCAAAAGCAAGTATCAAATTTTATTAGTATCGCGGGGGAAATGGGAATTAATTTAATAGACACTGCACCCGCTTATGGAGAAAGTGAAAAGAAAATTGGAAAAGCGATCTCAAGAAATCGAGATAAGTGGATTATCTCAACAAAGGTAGGCGAAAAATATGAGAATAAAAAGTCTTCTTTCGATTTTTCTAAGACCGGGATTTGGAATAGCGTTCATCAAAGTTTAGAAAATTTAAAGACAGAGGCAATCGATATTTTATTGATACACTCAAATGATAATGAATTAGATATCATAAATAATTCAGACGCAGTAGAGACTTTAATTGAGATTAAGAAAGAAGGACTTGCTAGGAATATCGGTATGTCAACTAAAAGCCCTGAAGGTGCTTCAGCAGCTTTGGAATTCAGTGACATCATTATGGCTACGCTCAATCTAGAGGATTCATCGAATTTAGAGGCAATAAAAAAAGCCCATAAAAGAGGATGTGGAGTTTTGTTAAAAAAGATTTTTGCCAGCGGGAGGAGTCAAATCAAAGAAAGTTTGGAATTCGTCTTTAAGCACGAAGAGGTTCACTCTGCCGTAATAGGAACAATCAATAAAAAGCATCTAGCAGAGAGTGTTAACTTGGTTTCGAAACTGTTCTAGAGATCTCGGATTTTATCAACCAGAATACTCGTAGAGCAGTCTTCAACAAAACTCAAAACTTTTACTACCCCACCAGAATTCCTGACATGTTCGCCGCCCAGGACTTGATCCACTGAATAATCTCCTCCCTTGACCAAGACATGAGGGGAAATCATTTCTATTAGAGATTCTGGTGTGTCTTCATCAAAACGAACTACCCAATCAACAACTTGAAGACTAGAGATAATTTTCATCCGTCTATCAATTGCATTAATTGGCCGACCCTTCCCTTTCATTCGCGCAACAGACTCATCAGAATTCAATCCAACAATCAACTTGTCACCTTCTTTCTTTGCCTCTTCTAGGTAACTAACATGACCAGCATGTAATATGTCGAAACAGCCATTGGTAAAAACAATACGCTCTCCCTTTGCCTTTGAGTCGCGCACCGCAGAAACAAGCTGTTCTACAGACATCCCTCCCTGATTATAAGCTTTCTTTTCTATTAAGGAGACCTCTTCACGGATTTCAGGTCCAGAAATGCTGGTAACACCAAAATTTCCTACCACTATCCCCGCAGCAATATTGGATAAGCCCACCGAGTCTTTTAAAGTAAAACCAGATGAAATCGAAGCGCCCAGAACTGAAATAACAGTATCACCCGCACCAGAAGTATCATAAACATCTCGGGTTCTTGCAGGAAAATGTGTCTCGGTTGTCTGTTCTACTAAGGTCATTCCATCCGAAGCTCTGGTAACAAGCACTGCGGACCAAGAGAATTTCTCTAGCAGGCTTTTTACTTTTTTGATCATTTCCTGTTCGTTATGCCACTCTCCGATAGCATGTCGGAGTTCGTTTATGTTTGGCTTTACCAAAGTCGCGCCTTGATAGAGAGAAAAATCCTTGTGTTTAGGATCTACTAAAATGGGAATTTTTCGAGAGACATATTCTTTAATAAAAGCTTGAGGGTCAGCCAAGACCCCCTTGTCATAATCTGACAATATAACTGTGTCTATCCTATCAAAATGTGTAGCTGCTCTTACTAACGAACTGGCGGAAATATCAAATTTCTCTTCAAAATCAGCTCTTACAATTTGTTGATTCTGACTGACTATTCGAACTTTGATAGTTGTTGGCCTCAAAGGGTCCTTCACCAGTGAGGCATTTATATTAGAGGCCTTTAATTTCGCCGTAAGCTCCTTTTCAGCAGCATCCAATCCAGTAGCAGCGACAAGACAACTTTCAGCTCCAAGTGTAGCAATATTTAAAGCCACATTTGCTGCACCACCAAGCCTATCCTCTATTTCTGTCACTTCAACAACAGGAATTGGAGCCTCAGCAGATATTCGTTTAGCAACTCCATGCCAATATCTATCTATCATCGCATCCCCTATAGTAAGAACTTTGGCGGTCTCAAACTTGGGAGATCTCATATCTGATTCCATTTTTTAAGTTCGAGTATATTATCATTTATTTCCTTCAGAGAGTGAAAACTGATAACGTGAAATTTGTGGAACCCCATCCTTACCTGAAGTGCAAATTTGTCCACCCAAAGTATTGGATAAACTGGGTTGGGATAGCTTTATTGGGCGCAGTTTGTCTTTTACCAAGAGGAAGTCGGACAGCTTTCGGATCTGTTATTGGACTCCTCGGTTTTGTTTTTGCAAAAAGAAGAAGAAAAATTGTCGAAAAAAACCTACGGGTATGTTTCCCTGACTTAACAGATCAAGAAGTCAAAAAAAAGATTGTTAGAAATTTTAAATCCAGCGGAACTGCTATATTGGAAACCTTTGAAGCATGGGTTTTTCCTGATAGAGATTACGCATCCCTAGTTGAATTCGAAGGATTAGAATTGTTAGGACAGGCTGAGAGGAAAGGTCAAGGAGTGTTACTAATTGGGAACCACCTTTGTTCGCTAGATCTTTGCGGAGCAGCGCTTAGTAAAAAAGTTCCATTTCACGTGATGTATAAAAGAAACAAAAATTTACTCATCAACACGATAATGAATAGTGGTAGAGAGAGAAACTTCGAATCTATTGTAGAACGAAAAAATATTCGTAGGGTTATTAAGCTCCTTAAACAAGGTTCAATTATTTGGTATGGGCCAGACCAAGATTTCGGCGCAAAAAATTCTGTCTTTGTTCCTTTTTTCGGTTTTCCAACAGCTACAATTACGGCTACTTCACGAATTGCACAATCCACAAAAGCAAATATCATATTTATGAGTCAATATCGTAAAGAAAAAGGGCGTTATCTCGTTAAGCTATCCGGTTCATCGAAGGATTTTCCCTCAAAAGATATTACTGCAGATTGTGCGTTTATTAATAAAAAAATGGAAGAAGCTATTCTATTGGCACCAGACCAGTATTGGTGGCTTCATCGAAGATTCAAAACCCGTCCGCTTGGAGAAGAGAAAATTTACTAAAAGCGCAAGTTGTCAAATTTTTGAAAACAGTTTTGCAACCGACGATAAAGATCTTATGGAGGCGAACATCTTGAGTTGACTGAAATCTTCTTCGAGTATTTTGAGCCCCTTCTTGGAAGACCTCATAATCTCATCTGGTGTTTTTCTTCTAATAATTTTCATTGCAGTCGTTAATTCCTCTTGATCGTCAGAACGATAAATGTGTGCAAAATCTGACGCAATCGACATTGGGCCTGGAGAATCCGAGCAGATAATCGGCAACTCGGCGAACATAGCTTCTAATAAGACAACCCCGAACTCTTCTTTTTCGGTCGAAGGGAAGATAAAGCAGTCGAAAGCTTTTAGATAACGATGAGCCATCTCCAAATTTCCCAAAAAATGCACTCTACTTTTGATCCCCAGATTTTGCGCAGTTTTTTTTAATTCGCTCGAGAGTCTCCCGTCACCTATAATAATTAATTTGGATTCGTCGTTAATTTTCGAGAAGGCTTTTAATAATGTCTTGTGGTTTTTTTTCTCAACTAAGCGCCCGATGGTGCCAAAATAATAATTACCATCAGACAAGCCTAAACCTTTCAATGCGTCGCTTTTTTTTAATAATTTTGGTTTGTAATATCCTTGTTGAACAAAATTGATCTTTTTTCTCCCTCTTCCAAGCCGCTGGTTTAAATAATCACAGAGAGGAGACGAAACCCCTATTAACTCGACGTTTTTCTTCCAGAAACGAGAAAATAACAGTCGAGATCTGCGATCTAGAAAACCGTAATGATGAACGACCCCAAAAACAGAGTCGATTGAGAAGAAGAAGTTAAGAATCACAGCAATAAAGAACGGCTTATACCTATGGCAAATAACGATATTTGGAGCAACAGCCTTCAATAAATCCTTGACTTTTAGGATTGCTCGTACCTTTAACCCCTTGAGCGATTGAGGACTACACTCTAGGAAATAAACTTCGCCATAGATTTCATTGGAGAATCTTTCATCTCTCGCTCCCTTAAGAACGACGGTCGTTACATTACAACCAGAAAAACTTTCTGCATAACTTTTCGCTACTAGCGGAAACGGGGGCTCTAAATCATAGACGATTTGTAAGACTTTTAGATTTTTTCCCATGAACTACGCCTCGAACTTTCGAACTTGCTTTAAAAACAAAATTAATTCAATAAATCCATTGATTTCAGATGGCTATGAAAGATAACCCGAAGCTTAGGATGATTCTCCCAATTTCTAAAAAATCTCGCTATTTCCTTTCTAATATGCATGCGATGGATCTTAATATTTCGGACTTCAAAGATCGAATCTAAATCTAGGATACAAGCTCCATTGTCTTCGATTAGAAAATTCTGTGCCTTTAGATCTCCATGAACTAACTGATTGTCCAAAAGGGCCTTAATTAAATTTACTATTAGCAAAGGTTCGTTTTCAAAATCTTTTTTTTCAATCAATCTCTCAGCCGGATAACCCGGAGAGTACTCAGTTATTAAATAAGCCTTACCGCGAAGAAAACCGAACCTCTCTTCTATTAAAGCAATTGGATGAGGTGTTCGGATACCTAAGCTGTTCAGAAGATGCCCATAACTCCAAGCTCGTGAAGCTCGAGTTCTTCTGAAAAGCCTCGAGATCCGATGAGAAACGGACTTCATGTTATATCGCTTAACCACAAGCGGTCCCATACTTGTGCTAATTACGGATACTGTATTGGTATTACCCTCTTTTAGTTTTATACCTCTATCAATCTCAAAATCTAGATTATTAATCAGCTTAAGCATTGTCGGAGTCTTGTGCGTCCTCGTAATCGAAGTGAAACGAAAGAATTCCCTGTCTACTGAAACTTCTGAACAGTCTCGGAACACTTTATTCAGATGTTTCCTGACGTTCTTTTGTCGAAACCGTTTGAGATAATTAAAAATCATTTTAATGTGAGAATCTTTAAACTTTTTATCTCTGCGTGAGAAGTAATGTTTAGTCGACTCTATAATCTCAGATTTATTAATTTGTTTAATGTGGGAGAAAAAAAATGCTAACGATTTAAGACTCAATGATATATTTAGGTATCCTCTATCTTGAAAAGAAATTTGCTGCCCATCGATTGCGAAAATTTTTCCGTCGCTTACCAAAAAGTTTTCAGGATGAGGATCGCTTTGATCTATGCCAAGGTTGTGAAAAGTCGCGAAAATTTCCGTCATTCTCATCAACAAGTCAGCTCGCTCTCGTAAGGATTTTACGCTCTCAATAGCCGCCTTAAGACTTAAAGACGCTTTCAACATTTGAAAGACGATAACTTTTCCAGAATCCGAAGGGGACAGCCCGATTCGCAAGATCTTGGGCGAGGCCACACCTGATCTTTTTATCGCCTCTAAACCTTTTATCTCCCTGGTAAATCTTCGCTCCGAAGATTGCCCAAAAAAGATTTTGAGAATTACTGGCTCTTTCCGGAACAAGCCCTTAAGCACAAGTCTTTTTCTCGGTAAAACCCTCAACACTTCAGTGACGCGAATCATCATTTTTGCCTCGTTCTGATCGAAGAGGATCATAGAAAAGGGCAGACCGATTTTTCTTCCTGAGTCTTTTAAACCTTTAATACTCATAAATGAAGATTCTTGAAGTAACTTACCTATCTTGACAGGAATTTTCTGGTGGTGCTTTAAGTAGAGCTTTCGAGCTCTAGCTAAACTGCCAACCCAGAGAGTTCTATCTCTAAGTGCTTCTTTTAACGGCTTGTCTGAATATTCGAGCACAAACCGAAGAAGATCTCGACGGGTAAGTCCTTTAGAGAGAGCGGAGAATAGAAGACTCCCCAAATCCTTTATTACCCACCTTCGAGGAACCTTTTCTCTTTTTTGAGCACGGTGAAGATCTATTAAATGCAACAGTGGCCCATTTGATATGTCTTGATCCATCAGAAAATGACAAAGGTAAAAATCCCTATGATTAACGCCCGCAAAGTGCATTTTTTGAGTTAGCTTTGCAATTTTTTTGATGAGGAGTCGCTTAAAAACAGGATTGTTTGTTGAGAAATGTTCCAACGAAACTTTGTTTTCTAGCGCTTTTGAAATTAACATCGAGCGATGATTTAAAAAGGTGGCGCCGCGCTTTGCATACAAGAAAGGTTCTATCGTAGGGATGTCTCGTATTTGAAAAGTCCTTATAGCCCTCCACTCAGCTTCAGCCCCAACAATAGGGATTTGGCCCCGGACGAGATCATTAAAAGCGCCCTGCCAAAAAAATGATTTGTGGATTTTAACGAAATATGACTCCTTCCCAACAACAATTCGAGAAGTTTTTCTACCCTCAACATCTCGAAAAATTACTTCCGCAAACTTTTTTTGCCAAGAAAACGGATCTTCATTCCCTATGGCTTCAGCTAGAGTCGGACTTATAAAGTCATTGGTTTTTTTACGGTCCATAAATATCAGAAAGCTTTTTTTAACGTTTATAGGCGATAGGACTCATATGAGTCCCGTTTTGTTGAGTTAAGATCTTATTTTTTCAACTGCAAATCGATGTATTTTGTTTGCTGCCTTTTCATGAAGAGAAGTTACATCCACGTGATTAAGGAAATCTTTACTTTTTTCTAACCAATCCTCCTTGTCAATATTCTTTAGAAGGATTTCTAGCGATCGATTGAGGGCGTTTTGTTGAAACGGCAACGAGACGACATCTCCCATGCCTGACTCGACAACATAATTTGAGTACCCGCAATTCTCGGTTGTCAAAACGGGTGTTCCTGAAACTATAGCCTCTAAAATAACGGTTCCAGTATTTTCATCAAGAGCGGGCAAAATAAGCAAGTCTGCGGCAAACAAAAAGTCGCTTACATTGGCTTTGCCACCTAAAAAAGAAACCTGTTTAGAAATGAATAAACAAAAGGAGAGAATTTTGAAATAGGTCTGTTTATCCTGACCGACGACAAGGAATTTAGTTTTCCCCCGAATTTCATTAGTGAGTGAGCTGAACGCCCTCAACGCTCTCGCGAGACCTTTTTTTTTAAAACCAGATCCAACAAAAAGGAGTAATTTTTCTTTTGGACGAAGGTTTAGCTGTTTCCTAAAATCTTGTCGAAGCACCTCTAAATTCTTAGGCGGAAATTTATCTTCGGAAATACCAGGCGGCAAAAAATGCATTCGCTCGGGAGCAGTTTTATAGTATTTATCAAAAAAAAATTTTTGGTATTTTGAGATCATAAGAATCTCGGCTTTACTTTCTCTACCAAAGACGGCTTTTTCATATTTAGAAAAATGTCGGTACCTTGGAAGGAGTCTGTATAGGCTACTTCGTTGATTTCGTGCAATTTCCTCGAAGCAAGAATCGCCTGCATAATAGACATCTAATTCAGGGATTTTGTTAATTCCCACCACGACATCAACTGGACTTTTGGCTAAATGATCTCTAACCCACTCACTATAACGACGATAAAGTGTGTGCCTCGTGATAGCAGAGACGGGAACCAAAACTAAGTCAAAATCGTCAGGCACCTCACCAGTCCATTTTAAAGTATAAACCCTGACTTGACTTCCTAACCTTCTTGACTCTAAAGCTATTTTCAAAAAATCTCTTTGTATTCCTCCATAAGGGAAGTATTTAAAAATACAAAAAGCTAGCTCCGGTGATCCCAATTGCTGACTCCTATACTACTTTCTCTAGTGCGCTCCAAACTCGCTCCGGGGTTACTTCTTTATAGCAAGGAAATTCATAGTCCTTGTGATTCGATTTTTCCTGATATGAACACTTTGCACAAGAACATCGAAGATTAATGCTTGTTTTAAGGTTGGCCGTCGGACTCACCAACCCAGTAAGTTTAGGATCAGTCCGCCCAAAAATTCCTATACTGGGAACTGAAAACGCGTTGGCTAGGTGCCCAAGACCGGTATCTACCGAGACAGCTGCCGAACACTCACCTAACTCTCTCATCAGGTTCTTGATTGAGGTATCTGCGAGTATCGTAGCTCTCCCGCCCGAAATTGACTTAGCTCGATCAATCTCGTGTAAACCTAACGCGGGGATGATTACTTCCCAATTTTTAGAGGTTGCTTTAGAAACTAATTCACTCCAAAACTTTTTAGGCCATTCTTTTTTTCTTGAACTAGTTCCGTGAAAAAAAATCACTTTTTTTCTCTGTTTGTTTTTTTTTCCTAATCCGTAGTCTACGTTTTCTGTTTCTTGATATCCTAATATTCTCGCAAAGAGCGATTTCTGTCTTAATATCGCGTGAGCGTTCCCCGATACTCGGTACGATTTATTGTAAAAAAAAGACGCCGCTTTTTCTCTACTACTTCTGGCATCAAAACCAGCACGCTCACCTCGAGACAACATAGTTAAAATTGCACTTTTCAACAGTCCTTGTGAATCAATAATTAGATCGTAATCTATAGAGCGTAATCTCCTTACAAAAGGAGGGAACTCAATCGCTGCATTTGAAAGATTCCTCCTCCATTTTCTCAAACTGACAGGAATAATATTATTAATAGACGGATGAACTGAAGGGACTGAACAAAAAGCTTCCTCAACCAACCAATCAAACTCAATTGAGGGAAAAAAATGAGAGGCTTCGGTTACTGCGGGAAGAGCGTGAACAATATCTCCTAAAGACGAGGTTTTAACGATCAAAACTTTCATTTCTTATGCCAGAGAAAATTCTTTGAGAGTGCAGTCAACAGCTGACTCATAAGAGACCGTTTAACCTCTGTATGACTTCTTCAGGAGAGATTTCGAACAAGGATTTATCATAACCATCAGCTCTATCGCCAACTCTCTTTTTACTAAAACCATTAAATTTTTTTATTAATATTGCAGAATCGCTAAGTGGAGGAGTATAAGTTGGACTAGTAGGACCATACAGCGCTAACAGTGGTGCTCCTACAGCAGCGGCTATATGCATGAGCCCCGAATCATTTGTTAACACTAATTTTGAGATAGACAATATATCTAGAGCATCTAGAATGGACGTCTTTCCTGTCAAATCGAAGAGATTTGTTTGCTTCTCACAAAGTGTTTTTTTTATTTCCGCCGCTACTTCCGAATCTTTGTCAGAACCGAGAATTACTGTGTTCCAACCTAACTTAAGGAAATGATCAACCACAACAGAAAAATGGTAGGTAGGCCAACGCTTTGCGACTCCAAATTCTGCACCTGGACAGAAAGTGATAGTCTCTCGACAAAAATCTATTTGATTTTTTTTAATTAGCGAAGCGATATTACGGTCATCAGAATCTAAACTAGGGAACGGGATTTCGTCTTTTGATATCAACTCTCCCCCAGGCGCCAGCGCGGCAAACCGCTCTATCATTAACCGCTCGTATCTCGAAGAATCGTCTCGAATATCATTAATAAGTCCGTATCTTAATTCGCCTAACCAACTTGTCCGAATAGGTATTCTTGCAAAAAATGGGACTAAAGCGGATTTAAAAGAATTTGTAAGGATGATTGCTTGATCATAATTGCCTTCTTTAATTTCCTCTGCAAGATGGAATCTCTCCCCCAGTCTTAACTCTCCATGATTGAACGGCGATAGGAGAGCATCAGCAACCTCAGGCATTCGACTTAAAACCGGTAGGGTCCAACGGGGTGCGAGAACCTCTAGTCTGCATTCTGGTATGCCATGTTTTAAAATTTTGTAAAGGCTCTGCGCCATGATGGCATCACCAATCCAAGCAGGGCTTATAATCAGTATTTTCTTCAAGCGATCAATCTCTCTTAAAGGCAAAAAGCACTTTTAAAACTAGATTTTAGAAGTGCTCGAGAGTCCAGAATGCTAGACAACAAGAGTGGACCATTCTGGGTGAGAGCTGTCTTTTTTCATAACCTGATCAAAGTACATGTGCTGCAATTTTTCGGTAATAGGGCCGCGTTTACCCTCTCCAATTCTTCTGCCGTCCAACTCTTTAATGGGTAACACCTCAGCCGCTGTTCCAGTGAAAAAAGCTTCTTCAGCGATATAAACTTGATCACGAGTGATTCTTTTCTCTTCCACCTCGATACCCACCTCCTTAGCTAAAGTAAGCACTGTAGAGCGAGTAATTCCTTCCAAGCATGAAGTAAGTTCAGGAGTAATGAGCCTATCTTTTTCAACAATAAAAATATTCTCTCCGCTTCCCTCTGCAACATAACCTTCGTTATCTAACAATAGCGCTTCTTCACAGCCGCTATCCAAGGCTTCTTGGAGTGCAAGCATAGAATTTATGTAATTTCCGTTTGCCTTTGCCTTACACATTGTAATGTTGACATGATGTCTAGTGTAAGAGGAAGTTCTGACTGAGATCCCTTCGATTCGTGCCTCAGGAGTCATATAATTAGGCCACTCCCAAGCAGCAATTATACAATGAGGCTTTAAATTATCGGCTCTTAGGCCCATACCTTCAGATCCATAAAAACACATCGGGCGTAGATAAGCTTCTTTGAGGTTATTAAGTTTGACTACCTCAACTTGCGCATTATTTATTTCTTCTTTTGCCCAAGGTATGTGAAAGTTTAAAATATGGGCGGAACGAAATAATCGATCAGTATGGTCGTGAAGCCTAAAAATAGCCGGGCCTTTCTCCGTAGGGTATGCCCGAACACCCTCAAATACTCCCAGACCATAATGAAGCGTATGTGTAAGGACATGCACCCGAGCTTCTTTCCATGGGACTATTTCTCCATCGAACCATATGTGCCCCTCTCGATCGGCCAGAGTCATAGTCATTTTAGAGTGCTCCTTTTTAGAATAAAGACCCGTTATTGCACCATAAAATGACCCACAACAATAGCCCAACAGACCCGGCAGTCTTTTTAGTTTAGGATAGGATCAGATATCTTTAGACCACATCATCAAGCCTCTTTTTGCTGTTATACTCGCAGTTCAATTAAAACAATTTAAATATGTTCCGATGCAAGCAGATAAAATTAACTGGTTTCGAAGCGCCGCTGGCTATATAGATGCGCATAAGGGCAAGACTTTTATTGTGTCTTTATGTGATGGTGCTATTTCCTCTGAGAATCTAGAAAAAATTGTCTCCGACTGCATTTTACTGAACACACTCGGTGTGCGCCTTGTTATTGTCTTTAATGGAGACCAACGAATACAAAACAAGTTACGATTAGATTGGGCTGAGTACAAGGGTAAAAAGATTACTAGGTTTAGTCAAATAGCTCTCCTCTCTGAAGTTATAGGTTCAATAAGAAATGAGTTAGAAGCAATTTTCATGTCCCACTCCTTTCATCTCCCTGGGGGTAAAAAGGAAATACTTCTAACCTCAGGTAATTTTGTCAAGGCAAAACCGTTAGGAGTTGTAGATGGGGTCGATTTTGAGTCTTCTGGAGAGGTAAGAAAGATAAACGCGTTCGCAATCAATAGACAACTTGATACGAATGCGATCTTACTAATACCACCTATAGGCTTCGCACCGGGAGGTGAACTTTTTTACCTGAACTCGGACGAGGTAGCTTGTAAAATAGCCTGCGCTGTTTCTGCAGACAAACTCATATATTTGAGC
>MDTE01086492.1_pt1 | contig 13656 bp, 16 predicted proteins | sample 811231 | NCBI WGS metagenome assembly MDTE01 (sample SAMN05326651, study PRJNA326480) | marine metagenome | isolation source: seawater | place: Indian Ocean: Red Sea | collected 2010
ATAATAGATTAAGAGGAATATTTGCCGCTAAAGATGATACTGGCGACCCTAAAATATTTGCAGGTGATGTTACAAAGTTATATGAATTTACAAAATCAAATTCTAACCTAACGAATATATCAAAGTCAGGTAATTATACATCATTAGGTGATGATGATATATGGAAATTTATTGATTTTAGTGGTTATGTTATTGGTGCGTCAGGACATAATAATATACTGCAAGTGTATGATAATGGCACAAGTTCATTATTTGCCGACATAGCTAATAGCCCTGCAGCTAAACATATAGCGGTTGTAGGTGATTTTGTTTTTACAGGTAATGTTAAATATGGCGGTAATACTTACCCAAATCGTGTGTATTTTTCCTCACTTGCTTCTCATACAGGTTGGACAATAGGCACAGACCAATCCGATATACAGGATATATTTGATATGGGTGATATTACAGGTGTAGTTGGTGGAGAATACGCAACGATATTATGTGAAAAAGGTATAGTGCGTGGGTCTTATGTTGGCACACCTCTTATATTCCAGTTTGATAAAGTACAAACAGGGTTTGGTTGTAACTATCCAAATTCAGTAGCAAGTGTTGGTGAAACTGTCTTTTATTTATCAGATGATGGTTTTTATCAATTTGATGGACAAAGAAGTACGCCAATAGGTGCGGAAAAAGTAAATCGTTTTTTCTTTGATGATTTTACAATACGAAACAAAGGAAGAATATCTACTGCTGTTGACCCTACAGAACAGATAGTTGTGTGGTCATATACATCAGGTAGTTCCAATGATGATACACCTGATAGATTATTAATTTATAATTATGCGTTAAAAAGATGGTCTTATGCAGAATTAGACTGTGAACTTATATCGCCATTTATGACTATTAATTATACTTTAGAAGAATTGGATTATATAACAACATCACTTGATGGTTTACCTGCCTCACTTGACTCATCAATCTATATTGGCGGTCAATTTATCTTTGGTGGTGCTAAAGACAAAAAGTTACACACCTTTAGTGGCATTAACAAAGAAGCCTTAATTGAAACTGCTGATTTAGATACAGGTAATGGTCGTACAAGCATAATAACAAATGTTATACCTTATGTTGAGATAGTAAGCGGCACGACACCATCTGTTACAGCACAAGTATCGTCAAGACGCAGACAAGTTGATGATGATAGTTTTGGCACAGCAAGTACCTTAAATGATGATGGATATTGTAATGTAAGGTCAAATCAAGGTAGGTATCATAAAATAAGATTAAATGTTTCAGGTACTTGGAAGTATATACAAGGTGTAGAAATAGAGGCAAAAACAACAGGTAAACGATAATGGCTGATAACCAGTTTAAACGACTAGCTAATCAAGGTGGCAACCCAAGACAAGTTGCAGAAGTTGTCAATAGGGTTCTTGATGGTGGTTTAAACTCTACAGGTTCTGTAACCTTGCAAACCTCATCTGCAACAACTGTTGTAAGTGATGTGCGTGTAGGTGAAAATAGCGTAATAACTTTTATGCCAAAAGATACTAATGCTGCTGCCGAATTAACAGCTTTATATGTATCAGCAAGAACGAATGGAACTTTTACAATAGCGCATAACAATAGTGGAACAACACGAACCTATGAATACATCATCATTGGATAAAGAAGCGTGGTTAAAATCACGCAAATACATATTAGAAGCACTTGATAGAGGTATAGATAGCCATAGTGAAAAAGATGTATTTTATGCAATAGCAAGAGGTGATGCTCAATTATGGACAGGGCAAAAATCCGCTATTGTAACAGAAATAGTTACATACCCTAATTTTAAATCAATACGATTTTGGTTAGCTGGTGGTGATTTAGAAGAACTAAAAGAAATGGAAAATCCAATCTGTGAATGGGCTAAATCTATTGGCTGTAAAAAAGCACAAATAGTAGGTCGTAAAGGTTGGTCAAGAGTTAATTTTAAAAATGAATCCTACAAAGATGTAGGTACAATTTCAATAAGGAGTATATAATGAGTTTAGGTGGCGATAAGGTTGGTAATACAACGACAACAGTAAATCCCCCTGCATACGCAGCACCCTATTTAGCTTATGGTGCGAATGAAGCCCAAAGGCTTTATGATATGGGTGGTGGATTTAATTATTATCCAGAACACACAGTTGCAGGATTTAGCCCAGAACAACAAATGGCTATGACATTGCAAAGAAACAGAGCATTATCTGGTTCACCTTTGCAAAGAGAAAGTCAAAGTCAGGCTCTTAATACATTGCAGGGTAATTTTTTAAATCCAACAACAAATCCTTATTTTAAAACAGCAGTATTAGACCCCATTACGCAAAATGTGCAAAGTCAATTTAGTCGTGCAGGGCGTTTAGGTTCTGGTGCTAATCAAGATGTGTTAGCTCGTTCACTTGCAACACCATTAATGCAAAATTATGAAACTGAAAGAGCAAGACAAAATGCTATGATTGGCGCTGCACCATCACTAGCACAATCAGATTATCAAGATTATGGCAATCTTGCTAGAGTTGGAGCATTAAGACAACAACAAGCACAAAAAGATATTCTTGCTAATATGGAACGATTTAATTTCTTACAATCTGCTCCAGCACAAAATCTTAACCAAATGTTAGGACAAGTAACTCAAGCTGCAGGTGGTTATAATTCACAAACAAATCCATATTTATATAATCCATTACAACAAGGATTAGGAACAATAACAGATATTATAGGTATTGGTAGTTTCTTAGGGGGTCTATAATGGCTAGAACAAGACTTTCCCTAGAAGAACAAAAATTATTAATAGAAAGACAAAAAGAAGAAAGACTTAGAAGATTACAAGAAAGAAATCAAGCTGGGCTTTTAAATCCAAGAGCAATAAGGGCTAACCCTGAAGTAGCAAACACAAATTTATTAGACTCTAGTGTTACAAATGTAAACGCAAATATGACACCAATACCAGCAGGTCTTTTACAAAGGGGTGTTGAAGGTGCTAATAATCCTTACACACCAAGTTACAATCAAAGTAATATTGTTAATGACCCTAAATTAAAAAGCGCAATGGAAAATGTTTATAAACCTACAATGCGTGAGAGGGTAGGTGGTTTCTTTAATAGAGCTAATCAGAGTTTTCAAAATGCTGCACCTATATTTGCAGTTGCAAGAGAGTTTCATAAAGCTGGTGCGCCTAGACAAATTGGTGCGCCAATGCAAGGCGACCCTTATGGTGCAATGATAGAAATTGCTCAAACAAACAAAGAAAACGAAAATTTAGCACAATTAAGGAGTCAATACCCACAATACGCTAATTTACCAAATGAACAATTTTTAAATGTTATCGAGTCTTTAGCTAAAGATGGTAAATTAAATATTGGCAACCAATTACAACAAACAAAAGAACAAAGAGATGTAAACCAATTAAGAAATATAAAAAATTCTATGCAAACTGGTGATGCAGATGCAGCTTTAAGTTATGGAGCAATAGATAGATTAGCTGGTGGTATTAATTTAGTAACAGGTAAAGTGGGATTACCATTAAAAAAATATCAAAGAGCAAATACAGCTACCGAAGGTTTTATTAGAGATGCAATGAACGCATCAAGAGCAAATTTTGATGGTAGGCAAACAAATTTGTTATTTGAATTTATTAGAGAAGAAATGCCAGAACCTAACATGAATGAACAACAGGCATTAGAAAGAACTAAAACTGTATATCGTAGATTTGATGATGCAATTACAGGTTATGAACAATTACTTGATGACCCTAACTCAGATTTAACAACATCACAAAGAGGCAATATATCAAAAATGTTAAAATTATATGAAGGTGTAAGAGATAGGGCGTTAGTAAGAATAAAAAGTATTGAAGATGTAATATCTACTAGTAAATTAGAAAAAGCTGCTGGAGAAAGTGTTTATGAAGCACCTGAAGTAAGTGATACAAATTTAGACACAAGTGAAATAAATGAATGGAATAATTCATTGTCTATAAGAGAGCAAATACAATGAGTCAAAGAATAGATGCTGAATGGGAAAAATTTGGCAAAAGTAATGCAAGTAAAGAGTTAGATAGATTTAAAATTATTGGCTCTAAGTTATTAAAATCAGGAAAAATAACAAAAAAAGAATACAACCACAAAGTAAGGGATAAAGCTGTTAATTTAGGTATTTTAAGAGAAGATGAATACCCTGATTTACTGCCTTATGGAGTAGAAACTTTTTCAGAAATAGGTGGAGCAGTTGCAGGAACTATTATAGGTGCGCCATTAGGTATTGCAGGAGCTTCTGCTGGAGCAGGTGTAGGTGCAGGTGTTGCTTCTTACGCTGCTGACAAAATAGGCGCATGGTTAAATCCAGATATTCCAAAACCAGATAATGATGATATGATTGCAGATGCTTTGACAATAGGTGCAATAAATACTGTTGGAACAGGCGTTTTAATGGGAGCAGGTAGATTAATAAGCATGGGCGTTGAGCCAACAAAAAGAGCATTTAGCAAAACTGCTGATATTGCTAGAAAAAAAACGACTGAAGGTATATCTGCTGCAAAAGGACAAATAGATGATGGAACAACAACATTAGGTAAATTAGCAAAACCCCAACCAACTGCAAAAGATGCTCAAACATTTTTTAGAGAAGATGTTTTAAAAACTGTTGGTAGAGATGTTGATTTACCAATAGGTGTAACAACAGGTTTTGCACCATTACAAGCTATGTTTAATTTAACATCTCGTATGCCTTTTATGATTGGTAGAAAAAAAGTACAAAATATTTTTAACGCTATTGATGATTATTCATCAAAAGTTTTTAGTCCAAGCGTATCTTTAACACAAGCAGAAAGGTCAACGCTTATTGGAGAATCGTCTAAAAGATACTTTGATAAAATGCAAAAAAAAATATTTGAACAATATGACGAGGGTTGGAAAATTTTAGATAATGTAAAATATCCTACAACAACTCTTAGAAGCACAATACAATCACATTTACCAAGAGAAATAACAAAAACAACTGAAAAAAATATTGGAACAAAGGCTTACAAAACAGGATTTACTAAAAATATTACACAAAAAGAAACAAGTGTTATTGGAAGTAAACCAGAATTAATGCAAAAAATGCCAAAAGATGTTGAAGATTATTTATCAAAAGTTTTAAAAGAAATAAACAATAATAAAAAACTTACTGGAAAAGATTTAAAATTAATTGAAAAAGAGCTTACAACTTTTGCACAAACATACAATCCAAATCCAATAACAGGAAATGTTGTCAAATCACCAAATAGAGCAGCATTTAATGCAGTAACTGATGCAAAGATGACAATAAAAAGATTAATGAGAAATGAGTCTATAGCTAAAGGCGGAAATATTAGAGAAGCACAAAGATTATTAGATAAAGCTGATAAATCTTTTGGTAAAATGATGAATATTTTAGTAACAAAAAACACAAAAATATTAGAAAAAAGTTTGGGTCAATTTAGAAAAGCAGGTGGCTATAGAAAACCTGCAAAAGAATATGAAGATTTATTAAACAAATCTTTTTTTCCTGAAACACAATCGCAAAAATCAGTTCAATCATTAAGAGAATTAAAAAAAGTTATTGGTAAAGAAGATTTTAACAAGTTAGCAACAAATCATATTGACGAAATATTTGGTAAATTTTTAAAAACAACTGAAGGTGGATTAAAACAAGAAATAGATATTGTAGGCTTAAAAAAAGCGTTAGGTTTAGTTGGAAACAGAAAAAGCCTTACTTATGATAGAACAAAAGAAATGATAAGTGGTTTTGAAAATATGAATATGAAAAGATTAGAGGGTTTTATTAATATGTTAGAGAATTTTCCTGCTGTTATACCAGATTTAAACCAATTTATTATGCGTTCTGGAACATTAAGAATGGCAAGTGGTGCGACAAGCGCAGCATTAATAGGTTCAAGTGCTTTTACAGGTGGAACTACAGGTATGATTGGATTTGGTACTCTTTTTGCAGTAAATTATTTATTGTCACAACCATCAATGAAACAAATAGCAAGTCTAGCTGCAACACAAGGAGCAAGAGGCACAAAATATACAAATATAATTAAAAATAAATTTTTAACATTAATAAGAAAAATCAATGGCATATATAAAGATTTACCACAAAATCAAGGTGCAACAGTTGCTGCAGCTCAATTAGCAACAGTACCAACAGCACAAGCAATTACAGATAATTAGGAGTAACACATGGCAAAAACGAAAATATCACAGTTTGATGCAAATGCAGCAAATAATACTGACTTAAATAGTATTAGTATTGCTGAAGGAACAGCACCATCAAACATAAATAACGCTATAAGAGAATTAATGTCGCAACTTGCTGACCTTAATCTTGGTAACGAAGTGCTATCTACACTTAAAATAGATAATTTGCATTTAGATGGAAACGCCATAGTTACGCTTGATACAAATGGCGACCTAAACCTTACTCCTAATGGTAGTGGTGCTGTTGTAATAAGTAAAGCAGACATAAATGGTGGAAATATTGATGCAACACCAATCGGTGCTTCTAGTGCAAGTACAGGTGCATTTTCTACATTATCTGCTAGTTCAACTGCTAATCTAGGTTCAACAGTAACAATAAGCGGTGGAAATATAGATGGGGTTATAGGTGCTAATACACCTGCAGCCATAACTGGTACTGTAATTACCGCCAATACAAATTTTGCAGGAGATATTACAGGGAATGTAACTGGAAATGTCACAGGCAACTTAACTGGGAATGTCACAGGGAATGTAACTGGAAATGTGACTGGAGATGTAACTGGAAATATTACAGCTTCTACAGGTTCATCTACATTCAACAATGTAACTATCAATGGCACATTGGATATGGACTCAACAACCTCACAGACTATTACAGGTCTTGCTACACCATCAGGCAGTTCAGATGCAGCAACTAAAGGGTATGTTGATACGGAAGTATCAGCATTGGTTGACTCCGCACCTGCAACATTAGATACATTAAATGAATTAGCAGCAGCATTAGGTGATGACGCTAATTACGCAACAACAACAACTAACGCTATCGCTGCCAAGCTACCTCTTGCTGGTGGCACTATGACAGGGAACATAAACCTTGATTCAAATAGTTTAACAAACTTAGCTGCTCCATCAGGTGCAAATGACGCTACAACTAAAACTTATGTTGATACTGCTGACGCACTAAAACTTAATTTAAGTGGTGGTACAATGTCAGGTGACATTAATGCAGATAGCAATAAAGTTACGAATCTTGCTACGCCAACAAACACAGGTGACGCAACAAGTAAATCTTATGTTGATGGTATATTAGGTTCGGCAACTGCTGCAGCTACATCAGCTTCTGCCGCAGCAACTTCTGCTACAGCTTCTGCAAGTTCAGCAACAGCTAGTGCAAGTTCTGCCACAGCAAGTGCAAGTTCTGCAACTTCTGCTGCTGCCTCTTATGACAGTTTTGACGACAGATATTTAGGTGCAAAAAGTTCAGCACCTACTGTTGATAATGATGGTGACGCTTTAATTGAGGGTGCATTATATTTTAATACAACATCAAATCAGTTATTTGTTAGAAATTCATCAAACGCATGGACACAAGCTGCCTTTACAGCAAGTGGATTTTTAAGTGGTAGTAATAACCTATCAGATGTTGATAGTGCATCAACCTCAAGAACAAATTTAGGATTAGCTATTGGTACAAATGTACAAGCCTTTGACGCTGATTTGTCAGCCCTTGCAGGACTAACATCTGCTGCCGATAAAGGTATTCAATTTACAGGTAGTGGAACTGCAGGTACTTACGATTTAACAAGTGCAGGTAAAGCTCTACTAGATGACGCAGATGCTGCAGCCCAAAGAACAACATTAGGATTAGGAACTGCCGCTACAACAGCTTCTTCTGATTATGCTACTGCAGCACAAGGAACGAAAGCTGATGATGCAGCAGCAAAAGCATCAAACTTATCAGATTTAGCAAGTGCAAGTACAGCTAGAACTAATTTAGGACTAGGTAGCGTTGCAACACTAACAGCAGGTACATCAGCAAATAACGCAGTTCAATTAGATGGTAGTGCAAGACTACCAGCAGTAGATGGTTCTCAATTAACTAATCTTCCAGCATCTGGCGGTAGCGTAGATAAGACAGCTAAATATGCTATTACTGCTGGACAGCCTGTAGGTCTTTACTCTGATGGCAAAGTAGGTCTTGCTAAAAATTGGACAGATACAGCGAACCTTTCTGCTACATCTAACCCAAGTACAGAGATTATTGATAACTATACCAACAATGAAAATAACCCTTATATAGTTTATTCTGTTGAGCATGATAAATATATAGTAACGAGCAGAGGTTCGAGCAGTAATAGTTCATATGCGAGATATAGAGTAGGTACAAAATCAGGTAATACCATCACATGGGGTACAGAAGCAAACCTTGTTTCTGAGGATATGGGAAAATGTAGATTACATAGAGTAAAAAATTTCGAGGGAAATGAGATGTTCGTTATTGTTGGAAGCGGTGGTAGTGGTAATTCTGGTTATTGCAGATATGGTACGGCTTCATTTGATGGAACATCTTTTACTATACAAAGGTCTATGGGAAATATAAATACAAGTTATCTCAAAAACTATAATGGCAACAATCCAACTTTAGTATCTTGTGCTGGGGATTGGGATTATGTAAGGGCAAATTCAACTGATAGTTCTACAAAACCATCTGGTACTTTTGTCTTTGGTGCTGGTGCTTTAAATGGAGAGTGGTATCAAGGTATGTATAATTCAACTTTCTTTATATACCCAGCTGGTAATGCTAGTGCCAAGTGGGATTATCACGCTTCTGCTAATCAATATAGTACCAATCAATTTCAACATATTGCTAATTCTGCATGTCATAGTGTTGTAGCCCATCCAACAGTACCAAGTTTTTATTTTTCCAGAAAATTCTCATGGTCTGATAATTACATCAGAATTAAAAGATATTATTTTGCTTCTCTTGCCTATACGAGTCTTTCTCAATGCTCAACACTAGGAGTTCAAATAGACCAAACGGATTCAGGCGGAACATCTATTAATACCTCTACATGGGGGGGTAAAGATGATACAGCAATAGACCTTGTTATTCCAGAAACAGGAACAGGAAGATGCTTTGTTATTAGAGATAGAAAAATGTATGCCCCTAAATTTAATCCTAATGATGGTACGGCAGATGGTACGAATAGTGGTTCGATAAGTGCATCAAGTGGAACATTTAATGAAATAGTCCGCATTAATTCAAACAGTAGTGAGAATAATACTTTAGATGTTTCTGCTAGAGTTATAGCTGGTAAATTTTTCATAATGCATCAGTATTACGATAGCACACAGGCAAATGATAGTGATAAAGGTCGTATCTATTATGGTATTAGAAACCTTACTGATGGGATTTCTTCGGCAGTAACAACAGAATTTACTGCCTATCATCAATTTTATTGTAATCCCTATAACTATTCACAGTTAGAAACATGTGATAGTGGTTCTTCTGGTACAGATATGGGATGGACAACACAAAATCGAGATTACAGTAATGTTGGTGGTCATGCTGGTATGTGGGGGGCATCATCTTATGACATAAATGATTCTTATATTGGTATTGCTCAGTCAACTGTTAATGCTGATGCAACTGTTACAGTCAAATTGCAAGGAACAGAGGACTCCAATCAAAGCGGATTAACTGTTGCTCAATTTGTTGTAATTAAAAAAGATGATGGTGTTATTACATCAACAGGAACAGTAGATACATCAACTCATAAACAGATAGGTATTGCGACATCAGCAACTGCCTTTTTACTAAAAGAATAAAGGAGATAAATATGCCACAAATTATCACATGGAATAAAGATGATGAAACCGAAACATTGAGTCAAAAGGTACTAGCAGAAGGCGAACCAGAAACTATGACTGTTGAGGAGTTTGAAGCCAGATGGATAGGGAAGCATGATACTCCGCCAACTCTTGATGAAAATGGACAGGCTCTTGAAATAGATGCCCTTTATACAGACAGTAATGAGGATATGCACAAATGGACAGGCACAGAATGGCAACAAGTATGTAGTGATGGAGATGTAGAAATCACAGAGCCATTTAGAGATGTCGCAATTTATTGTTATCCAGATGACTATACTATTTCTGTTGGTACTGAAAGGACTACAATAGCTAATGCAGAGGGAGAATTAATATTAACTATAGATGATGTTAATTCATCAAACTCTCATTTGTATTCTGTTGATGATACTCCAGATACTTTTTATGGACACAAGTGGAGATACACAGAAGATGATGGGTGGTCAGACCAATTAGATACATGGGTAGACCCAGCTTTATTTGATTAGGATTCTCCATAATGTCTAAACCAACAGTAGCAACAGTAAAACAAAGAATTGACGACCATGTTGACTCTTGTGCAGCAAGATATGAAGCAATAGAAAAACGATTAAGTCGTATTGAAATGATTATGATAGGTGCAAGTGCGTCTATTATTATGTTGTTGTTAAAAATAATATTCTTTTAAAATGTCCACAAGAATAGGCTTACAAGGAGAATTAATAGCAAGTTCTCTTTTGTTAAGCTATGGCATTGATAATGATATGGTATCTAAAGATGGTTATGATTTAATAGCGTGGGTTGGCAAGAAACCATTACGAGTACAAGTTAAAGCAAGTAAAAAGCCTTATTGTGATAATGGTGAAACAAAGTTTCGTTATAATTTTCAAACAGCTTATGGCAGAAAGAAAACACCATATAGTGATGAACAATGTGATTTCTTGATACTTGTCGCACTAGATAAACGCATTTGTTATTTCATGTTGCCAACTGAAAACAAAACAAAAAAACTTTATGATACTTTTGTTACAATAGAAAATGAGAAAAAGTCCTTTAAAGAGGTTATAGAAAAAATACAAAATCTATGTACTTGTGACGCAGGATTTACTCACACATTACCATAGGAGAAAAAAATGATTAGTTTATTAGGTTCTTTACTCGGCTTTGGCACATCTTTCTTGCCAAGCGTTTTAGGTTTCTTTGAAAAGAAAGCAAAATTTAAACAAGACCTACTTATGTTAGAGGCAAAGGCAAAATATGCCGAACAAATGTCTAAATATAAGATACAAGAATTAGACGCAGAAGCCGATATAGCCGAAGCAAAAGCCATCTATGCTCATGCCGAGCAACTTTCCAAAAACAATTCCTCTAAATTCATTAGCGCATTACAGGCATCAGTACGCCCAGTTATTACTTATTTACTGTTCTCTGTGTTTGCTTTTGTTAAAGTTACACAAGTTATTATGGCGGTTCAGGGCGGTGAAGATGTCTTACAAGGCGTTGTAGCTGCATGGGATTTAGAAACACAAGCCATGTTTAGTGCTGTTATAGCATTTTGGTTTGGTAATCGTATGATGAAATCAGCAAAAAAATGAAAAACCTTTTATTCCTTTGTTTATGTATATTAACTGCCTTAGTGTCTTACATAACATTAGGTAGTTTGGTGTATAATTATAGTGGCGTTCTTTTTATCAGCCTACCCCTTAACGTGTTGTTAATTATGTGTTATTATTCTTTTTACAAAAAAAGACAAAAGGAAAACTTATGAATATTTTTACAAAACTTAGTATAGGTAGTTTTAGTTTAGCTATAGCTATTCTTTTAACTGCTCTTGTTCTTGTTGGTTGTGGTAGTTCAAGAATTATGTTGAACGCTGAAATTCCAGAGTCACAAGAAGTAGAAATTACAATAGAAACGAAAAACGAACCAACTGAATAATGTCCACACCACAAGTAACGCACATTGAAGCTGCGTTAAGTGATGACCAAATCAAAACCATTTTAAATGTTATGCCACGCATTAAAAGTAACAAAGGTGGTCTAACAGGTGGAACTGTCGATAAAGATTATCGTAATGTTGAGGTTAAGGCTTTTGACGCAAACAACAAAGACCTAGAATTTTTAGCTGTAATGATTGGTGAGTTCGCCCAAACAGTTAATGATAAATATTATGGCTTTGACATTAAAGGCTTTGCAGAGCCATTACAATTTTTGCGTTATAAAAAAGGTGGTCGATACGATAGCCACATGGACATACAATGGTCAGATTTAAAAACAAATGTTCCCAATAGAAAGCTAACAGTCATCACACAACTATCAGACCCTAAAGATTATGAAGGCGGTGACCTAGAATTAGACATCACAAGCGATAATTTTACAATTCCAAAGGGAAAAGGGGATATGATAGCGTTTCCTGCCTTTTTAATGCACAAAGTTCACCCAATAATTAAAGGAACTCGTTGTAGCGTTGTATCGTGGCTTTCTGGTGATAGTTGGCGTTAAAGGTCTTGCGGTATTAACTTGTACTTGTTTTGTTCTCTAAAGCGTTCTGTGCAATAATTTTTTTAAAACATTTGTCTTGAAACTCATTAAATGAGCCATAATGGACAATTTGACTATTTCCATTCACAACCCACCCATCTCCATTCATATTTATCATCTCTCCACAAGCTGCACATGGCTTGTCATCAATTTTTGGTTTAATCCAACTCTTTTTCTTTTTCCTCTTGGACATTATAATATTTTTCGTAAAGTTTAATTTTTTCTGGGTATCGTGATTGTAATTCTGATAATCCATGCATAATTGATGTATGGTCACGATTAAACTTTTTTCCAATATCCAATAAGGATTGGTATGTGAATTTTCTATTTAAGTGCCAAATAATCCATCTTGGTTCATAACCAGTTCTTCGTCTCGATTTAATTTCAATCAAGTCGATATTATAATCACTCATCACTTTTTTTGTTGTCTTTTCTAGTGCCTTGTTCATCTTTTAATATATCCAATATTGATTCAATACACCCCATTATAAGCATCAAATAACTCTTTACTGTCATAGGTTTGTAAATACTATTATCATCTACACAAATTCTTAAACCCTCTTTACCATAAGGTATGACAAAAACTTGTGAGTTTGCGTCTACTTCATCAAACATATCAAGACAAGAATATGATTAATAATAAAAGTATAGCAATAGAAATACCTATCAATTCTTTAGTTTTATTTCTTGGCTGAACATAGGCTTCATTTTCTGGAGTAGAGGGGTCATCTTTGACAAATCTACCCTTACTGTCTTTTGCTCTTTTTCTTTTCGCTTTCGCCATGAATTTTTCTCCTTATATCGTTAATAAAAAGTTCACCTTTATAAATGTAACAGCTATTAGGTAGGCTTATTTCAATACCAGCCCTATCAGATGAACGAAATCTACTTCGGTTATTACCCCTTAACTGTGTTAAATCATTTACCACTAGAACGGAATATCATCATTTGGCGAATCATCAGATGTGACTTTATTTTCTGCTTTACCATTTGACTTACTACCATGTAACTTAATATTGTGTGCTTTTACACGAATACTTGTTTGTGCAATGTTAGCTTTGTCAACATAACCAGCAGCATCAGTAATCTCTCCAAAGACAGTTACTGGTGTGCCTTTCTTGATATATTGTGCAAGTGCTTCGCCTTGACGACCCCATAATGCAACCTGATACCAAATTGGTTTATCTTGGTAGCCATCATCAGTTTTAATATTAACATTGCTACCAACATTAAAATTCAAAACCTTATTAGCACCA
>MDTE01140808.1_pt1 | contig 13656 bp, 16 predicted proteins | sample 811231 | NCBI WGS metagenome assembly MDTE01 (sample SAMN05326651, study PRJNA326480) | marine metagenome | isolation source: seawater | place: Indian Ocean: Red Sea | collected 2010
CAATATTTATGACACTGCAAAAGACAGTGATACAGGCCAGTTGCTTAATCCTGGGAACATTTTATATGTTGCAGAACAGGAACGATTAGATCAAACAGTATATAACCTAAATTATGGAATCACTGCTAGTTTCCAAATACCTTTAGGCAAAAACTTCAATAAGGAATGTTTAGAAGCTGCCCAAACTTATAGAAAGTATCAAGAGTTTATGCTTGATGCTAAAAAGCTTGAGGTCAATCTTAACCGTCTTAAAATATGTGCCGAGCAACTAAAACTTGGTGTTAAGTATATAGGAGAAGATGCTGTCAGTTGCCGTAACGTGGTTTTAACAACTGTTCCAAATCAAGTTATCCCACATAATCATAAACTTAAGACTGATTAGTTTTATCTTTCTTCTTTGTCAGCTTCTTTATTAGATTTTTTACCAAAGGTTTTACGACATTAAGGAGTAATGGAGTAGTGGCAGCGACAGTAGCAATAACAGCAGTGCTAACAAGCTGTGGAGGATTCGGTATGTACTGATCTTTGAAGGGTACGTCTTCATAAAGAGTGATACATTCAATTCCATCTTCTCCCCTTTTATAACCTTTTATACGCTCCAAACGCTTTTCATTAACAAAACTTCCTACTCTTAAATCTTTTTTACCAGGACAAGGTGGTATTTCTATTGTTTCTTTCTCTTCTTTTTTCTTTGGTATAACAGGTCTATATTCTGGTTGTTTGGGAGACTGCGTAGGAGTTACAGTCTTTATAAGTTTACTTGGATCGTATTCTATTGGATTAAACGAAGGCATCTCTCCTTCTGGACAAGTTATGTATGCGTTTCTATCGTTGTATAAAATACTAGGATTTTTGGTTATCTCTAAATCTCTGTGATATAAATTACAACCTGGAATATTACCTGTTAAAACGTGTTCTGGTACAAGGGGTGTTTCTGGTATATCTATTTTCGGTACTTTTATCTTTGGTACTTTTATTTCACTCATCTTTATCTACATTGCCAATAGAAATAGACCAACCATCTTCTCCAAAAGTACCTTTCTCTATGATTTTAGGTTTATTTTCTTTTTTATTTAATTCTTCGTGATATTTTTTTATGTCATTATCAAGTTTTAAATTAAACTTTTGCATACGCAACCAATAAACTAATTTATCAACATAATATTTTATAAGTTTCTTGAAAAAATTAAATATCATTAGTCGAAGGCATCTCTTTTCTTTAATATCTCTACCTCTGAAAAACACTTAGGACACGATAAATTAGTCATTACCGAAAACTCAGGGTAAGTTGGCATGGATTCATCTATATCTATATCCCCACCCCAAATTAATTCAGTATCGCACCAGTAACATTTCATTTGATAATTGGCATGGATGGACCTGTAATCTTTGGTAATCCTTTATCTAATGCTTTTGGTATCATTCCTGATACCCGTTCCATTACCTTATCCATCATCATTTTTTCAAATTGTGGACTTGTTATCCATTTGTATCCAGCGTAGCCAGCACCAATAGTTGTTATAGAAATAACAAATGATAAAATAGACAAAATAGATGAAATTTTATTTAACATGATTCGTGATGCACTGATTAAAGCAAGCGTACCAATAACATTTATGGTACTTTTTTTAATTATAGGACTTGCTCCATTGCGTGTCATGTATGGAATTATTGATAAAAATATTCCAACAAAAACTAATATATAATATCAACAATTCCTGCTTGTTTTATTTGTTTAGCTCTAAATGCTTGAGTTTTGCACGTGCCACAACAATATATTTGTCTTTGTTCTTTTGTAAAATATTGTTTTTTACAATTAGGACAAATTTTTATCAATGAATTTACATCACATACTTTCTTGTAAATACAACCTTTATAAGTAATAAATTCTTCTACAATATCCATTTAATTTAGACAGGTTTTGTAGGCCAAGTTATGTCATCTGGAAAACCAGCTTGTAGTGGAACATCTCTCAGTGCTTGTCTGTATGTTCTCCATTCATCCGTAATTCTATCAGCAAGTGCATATACATCCGACTCACTGAGAAGAATATTTCTTTGTTCACGAGCCATCGTAGGTTTCATGCTCTCTTCTTCAGTTTTCAGTGCTGCTATCTCTTCATCCGATAACTCATACTCAACACCGTCTATTATTTTTTTTACCATGTTAACTATCCTTAATTCCGTAAAGTGATATTTTACCTGAATCAAAAGTATATGATCCACTTGCCTTAAATTGTACTTTATTTATACGGGCTGACTGTGCAGTGGACATTCCCCCAGCACTTTGAATAGTTCCAGAATAAGATCCTCCATCAAAACCACTACAGAATGAAATAAATTGAGTATCACTCGTTTCTGATGCCCTAAATATTTTTAAAGAACCTACAATGTATTTAGATCTATCTACCATTACTGGGCCATTGTAGTTTGTACTTGTGGACGTCATACTATATCCGTAACTATTGTTTTGACTATAAACCTTATAGTCATTAACTATATAACTTGAACCATCGTCTTCACTAAATGAAAAGTATAGATGCGCTCGCCCTGCTGAATAAAAGTTAAACATAAACTCAAATTTATCATAGCCTGTAGGTAATGTAATTTCTATAGTTGCTACTGAAGACGATATAGTTGTATTTGATATATGAACATAATCACCACTACCACCACCTCCACCTGAACCATTAGAAGCTGCTGTAATTCTTCCCTGTGCATCAACTGTTATATCTGCACTTGTATAGCTTCCAGCCGTAACAGCAGTATTAGCCATATTTAAAGTAACATCACCTGAAGTCCCACCTCCTGATAATCCTGTGCCAGCCGTAACTGCTGTAATGTCTCCGCTACCACCACCACCACCACCAGAATTTGCATCTACATAAGCCTTAATAGCTTTTGCGGAAGCCAACGTATCATCGCTACTTGAAACAGATGATAGATCAGTATCTAAAACACCGCTTTTTAAATTATCAACCTCAATATTAGAAATAGTATTATTATCTACATCTATTGTTTTGTTGGTTAAAGTTTGTGTTGCTGCTGCTCCTACAATCTCTTGATCTCCCCCTGCAGGTAAAGTTAATACATTAGTAACAGAAGCACTGTGAGGTTGTGCTTTTACTGTCTGTCCATGTGAATTGTTTTCACAATTAAAAACAAGTGTTCCAGAGTTTGTATTACCTTTTAAAACTGTTTTACCTGTACCATTTGGAGCGAGTTCAATATCTGCATTTGAGGTAGTAACAATATCTTGACCGTTAACATCAAGGGATCCACCTAATTGAGGTGAGCTATCTTCAGAAACATTTTGAAGACCTCCACCTATTTCTTTAATAGTGCTGCTATCTCTTACATATAATTTCTTTGCCGAAGTATCAACAGCAACTTCACCATCAACAATATCGCTGGTTGTTGGTGTACTTGTACCTCTTTTTAGCTTAATTACATTAGCCATTAGTTTTTACCTCCTATGGTTTAGAAAGTTCCCCCGTCCACATCAAAACCTGATGTAGCACCATCTTCAAGAAATGTTACCAAATCACTCAATGCAACTTGGACCATAGTCCCTGCATCATTTATTACCATACGATCTGCTGTCGCTAATGTTGTAGATGTTGCTGAAGTTCCACCATCAATAATATTTAATTCAGCAGTTGTAACTGTTGCTCCATCGAGAATAGCCACTTCAGTTGAAGTAAGCAAAGCCAAAGCAGCAGAAGCTCCTGATTGACAACCAGATAAATTATCTAAATCAGCATCATAAGCTTGAACATTAGTACCAATAGCTAGTCCTAAAGCAGTTCTTGCTGCACTTGCACTTGTAGCACCCGTACCACCGTCACTGACAGCTAAAGTTCCTGTGATAGAACTAGCACCAAGATCAACAGCCATTTCTGTCGATTCAATTACAATTCCACCATTTGCTTTTAAATCAACGCTTAATTCGTTTCCTGATTTATCAAGGCCATCTCCTGGCGTAACGTTCCCACTAGATGAAAATGTGCTAAATGCTAAGTTATTTGTCCCAACAACTGCACTTCCTTTATTACTCGTACAAACAAACCCTATATCAGCATTAGTAGAACCCTGTTCAACAAAAGTGAACATACCAGCAGCATCTACTCCAGCAGCTAAATCATCAGACCTTGCTGGTGAAGACCCAACTATGTAGATACCATTTTCTGATGCAGTAGACTGGTCTTTAACCAAAACTCTGTCATTTGTTGAAAGAGTTACACCATCTAAAGTATCACCATTATTTAGAGCTGTTGAGATTGTTATATTTGCTGTAGTTGCTGCGACGCAACTATCTTTAACATCTAATCCCTGTGCAACTCCATCAACATAAGATTTTGAGGCTGCATCAGCATCAGCAGTTGGTGTCGCTAGGTTTGTAATTTTTTGACTGTTAAGACTTACAGCACCATCTGGAGCAGTAAATTCATTTAGCTTTAATAAATCAGCAGCTACTAATGCTCTAAAGGTAGGAGCTGCAGCACTTCCAGTTGTAGGACCAGCCAACACAATATTTGCATTTCTTGTTGTTGCTTTATCAAAAAACGCTCCAGAGCCGCCTATCGTAATTATTGAACTTGCAGAAGGTGGGGTAGATCCATTATCACCAAAACCATAATATAATGTTAAATCATTTTCATTAAAAGCTAATTCTGAAGGAGATAAACTTGATGGCGCACCAGCACTTCCACTTGCTGCTCTTTTTTTAATTCTTATAGTGTTAGACATGATTTAGAAATTGCCCCCATTGACGAGTGTAAGTTTGGTGGTAGTATCATCTGCTTTTAATGTACCACTTGCTGCGTGAAAATACAGTATTGAATCATCAACTGCATTATCTAGGTTTATGGCAGTACCAGCAGGACCTTGTGGGCCTTGAGTTGATACTGTGATTACTGTCGCATTACCCTCTGTAACTGTAACAGTATTAGTAGTCTCATTAACTGTAACAGTATTTTTTTCTTCTGTAATTTGAACTGTATTCATGCTGTGTAACCCTCAGAAACAAATATAGTACCCTCTAAATAATATTCTTTGTCACCTGATGCGTTTGTAAGAAGAACATCATATTTTAAAACATTTGGAGTAAAAGTTGCAGTTTGCGTATCTGTTAATGAAATACTTACTGAACCTGCTGCTCTATCTGTATAGGCAACACTAAAATCAGCATATTTCGTGGTGCGTGTTTCTTCCCAAACCTGTGCTGCTACAGTAAATCCTGTTAAATTTATCGCATTATTACTGCTATCTTTAAATAACAAAGGGATCGCATGATCTGATCTCCTCTGTAATGTAAAATTATACGTTGCTGGTTGAATTGCCATCAGCTACCTTCAAGTACAGCTACTTTAGCTTCTAATATTTCTATTTTAGCAATAGCTTCTTGTAATGCTGCTGTTAACAATGGAACAAGTTTACTTTGATCTATTCCTTGTAATATAGGCTCATTATCAGAATCAACTGCATCTTTTGTACCTGTTATTGCTTCTGGGACTGCTGTTACTTCATGCGCAAAGAAACCATCAACTGTTTTTGTTGGATCAGCTTTGAAATTAAATCTATAAGGTTTTAATGTTTTTAATCTTGTAATACCATCAGTTATTGCTACTTCATTTTCTTTGATACGATAATCTGAAGATGTGTTGTAAGCAGTAGCAGAACCGTTTGTATTAATAGATCCAACATCTCCATTTGTGTTTCTAAAAACAATTGCATTTCTATCAGCAGCATCTGTTGCGTTTGTACAAATTGCAGCAGTGGTTCCGCCTTGCACAGTTAGCAAGGCATTACTTAAAACGCTAGTTGTTCCAAGACTTAAATTTCCTGCAGCAATCATTCTAGCCTTTTCACTTCCATCCATTATTATTTGCAAAATGCTGTCTGCTACTGCATTTGTTGGGTCAACACTTATTAATCCCGATGCACCTTGGTTGCCAAATAATGTTGAGCCTGTGTTATCTGTAGATTGATAAAAAGAACCTGCATCAGTACTTGTTGCAATCACTGAATCATCTGCGCCAAGATTTATATCTAATTTTGTACTAGGTGTTGCAGTACCAATTCCAATCCGATCAGCACTGGCATCTAAATAAAATAAATTTGCAACTGTATCACCTTCAATTTTAAAATCTACATCTGCACCACCTTCATTAAATATTGTTGCGGTTCCAAGCTGTAACCTCGAAACACCTGCTGTGGCAAAGGCCAATGTTTCAGTAGAGTTATCTCTGAACATACCTGTTGAATTATTATTTATAAAAGCTAATGACGGATTACTTACAGTACCATCACCGAGAAGATAAACACCAGAGAGAAACAATAAAGAAATCCATCCATCATTTGAACTATTTCTAATCTTTAATATTCCAGTATTAGTATCAGCCCACCATTGATATGCGTATTTTGTAGCAGGTTCTGTTGCACTTGAGTTATTACTTACAATCGCAGCAAGGGCATTATTTAAATCTGTTCTAAATGCAGCCCCAGACGCATTGGCTAGGACATAATCATGTGTTGCCATTACTTAATCTTTTTAGTATAACTATAGGATAACTTATAACCATAATTTAAACATATTTATCCTCCTTTACCATATCCAATAGCAGAATATTTAAAATTAAGATCTTTAAAATTATTACTTGAATCTCTTACCTCTATAACAAATTGAGTTCCAGTTATTGAAGTAATTTTAAAATAATCTCCAGAAACAGCACCTTCAAGAGTAATTCCTATTGTTGGTAAAAATGCACTACTTCCTCCTAAAGATGCAGTACCTATAAAAAACGGATGTGTAAAAGTTACTGTTTTTGCTGAAGTACCAGATGCTATAGATGTATTAACTGTTTCCACTCTTCGTCTTACAGTTGCAGTATATCCAAGTTCTGTGACATTAATATTTTGTGCTGGATCGTTTGATGTGAGTATAGTTTTAAATTTAAATCCTCTGGCTGTATATTCGCCATTTGTAAAAGTATTAAATTGAGTGAAATTAGCTCCATATGTACAAGCTGTTCCACTAGATATTGTTGTACTTGTAGTAGAAGTTACTGTGAAAGTATTTCCATCTGGTGTTGATTGTATTTCATAATTTCCACTTGTTGCACCACCAGTGAAAGTTATCACAACAAAATCACCAACTAAATATCCATGGCTTGCTTTGGTTACAGTAATTGTAAAAGCACTTTGTTCGTAAGTTGCTGAAACTGAAGTTGTAGGTGAAATATCAGTAGTTGCAACAAGCAGTGATGCGTTTACATCTTCGGCAAGAGTACCGTCAAATTCAGTCCAAGTATCAATATTTGCAGTTCTAGAATCAAGTAAATCATTTGGCAAAATACCAAATGTTGTAAATTTTCTTAAAAGTGATAAATTAAATTTTGATTCAAGATCCAAAACATCATTAAATTCATAACTACCGCTTGAAGCTATAGGACTAGCAAAATCAATATTAGATAAATCATCAATATTTTGTGTTATATCGTCAATTAATAATGTTCCACTTAAAAGCAAACCATCAAAAGTTGCATCATAAAAAGTGTTTACTTTTTCCCCTTGAAATGGTGGGCCATCAGTATCTTCTCTTTCAGTAAGTATTATTTGATGAGGTTGTGGATCAGGTGCTGTAACAATAATTTTTGCTGCATTACTTGATTTTCTACCACCATCATCAATAAATTTTATGAAATAAGTTCCAGTTAATGCAGGGACTATAGCTTCAGTAGCTGTGCCTGACAGTCTTGGTATAATATCTATAGAGTTTTGAAAAGTTTCAGTTCGACTTGTATTAGAACTATGTCTGACGGCAATTGTTCCCCCATGTAAAACATCAAGATCCGTAGAGGCATCAAACCTTAGTCTGACAAAACGATCTGATATTGGCTCCATTGTTAATCCTGATGGGTCTGCTGGAAGAGCAGTTTTACCAACAGCTTGAAAATTAACAGTTGAAGTATTTGAACTTAGAACACCTAAAGAATTAAAAGATTTTACTTTGAATGTATAAGATCCCAAACGTGATTCAAAGAGTTCAAAATCAGGTCTAGCAAGTCTTATTCTTTCTGGATTGTTATTTTCATATTGAAATTCAAGTAAATATTCCTTAACTCCTTGAACCGGTTGCCATGTAACAAATATTTTTGACACAGCTCTATCATTTACAAGAACAATTTGTTCTGTTGCAGCTAAGTTTGATGGAGCATTTTTTTCTCCAATTAATGTTGATATTGTTTTTGGATTAAATGCAACAGTTGTATCTTCCACTTGAGCATATTTATCTGTGTCATGGATAATTGCAGAAATTGTATATTCAGAATTATCTTTCTCTTCTATTGATATGACTTTAAAAATTTGCAGCTTAGTTGATGGGCTTTCAATTGCATAAACACTGTTAGCTTGTGGAGTTGATGAAAATGCTGATGATACAGTGATTGTTGTACCATCAATAGATGATATTGTTTTGCTTTCAGTAGATCCATCAGGTAAGACAACACTTAAAGTAGATCCTGACTCATGCGATAAATCATTTCCATCAATAGATCTTGCATCAACAATAATTTGAGTTGTTGACACACCTGTATTTATTCGGCCACCTTTCCTGACCCCAGATCGAACTGAATCTGCAATTGCAATGATTGTTGCTGGCCTGACAATAACACCAGCTTCAAGTGTAGTCGTAAAAGTAACCACCTCATTTTCTAATAAATTTGAATATAAAAACCATCTACCAAGACGATTAGCTTGACCAATCGAAGTACAAGCAAAAGCTCTTATCGTTTTTCTTGTTCGACCAAATTTATTAATTGCATCTATTCCTGTTGAACCTGAACCCAAGGCTGTAATCTGGTCAGCCGTTATCAACTCAAATTCCATTGATTGTGTTTCATTGTCGAAATATTGAACCTCTACTTCTGTGTATTTGAGCCTTGCTGCCTGACTTTGATATACAAAACCTTCTTCAGTAACATTTGAATTATTAAAAACGTATTGAGCATCAGATGTATTTGTAGAAGTGTTGGTAGGTCTATCTTGTGATATTTGTAAAGTCCCATTGCTATAGAAAGGCATAGCGTTCATTACAGAACAAAGATCATTTATCAAGTTATAGGCATCATTTCTCTGATTTAAAATCACATTGCAACTAAATCTCGGTTCTGTTGTGTTTGTTATTGGGTCAGTAATTAAAGTACTTGCATAAGCACTTGCCGAATAAAAACTAAAAACATCTAGATTCTCTTCTTGTACTATTCCGTCAGTACCACCAAAACCTTTATCTGTTGTCAAAATGTCATACAAAATCCAAGCAGGGTCAGCACACCATTCTTTGTCTGTTTTGAATGTTCCATTAAATGTATAACCATCTGGATAAATAACCCTTCCATTTGTACTGTCTATTGTTGTTCCATGAGGAACCTTGATCTTAGTTCCTTTAATTCGGTACATCCGTCTAGGATAGCTTTGAAATTCTTGAGCATTAAATCTTAATGCCACATAAGCAAAACCTTGATATGCACTTGTATCTGTATTTATTTCTGTATAAGAAAGCCAAGTCGTAGAATTTTGCAATCTACTACCTGAGTCATCATCTGTATTCCTAAAAACACTAAGAGTTAAAGGAAAATTCATAGCCCTCTCAAAAACAATTTCATAATCTTTTGCATAAGGACTTGTAGCTTTTCCATTAGTAATATCTAAAACTACAGGATTTATATTTGTTCCATTATTTTCAATTATTCTTATAGATATTTTTACTTCTGCACCTATAACATCACCATCTTCTTTAAACTCTTGAAGCGATGGGAATTGGATTGTAACTCTAACTTTATCAACATCTGTATTTGATATAGTCCTTGATAATCCTTGACTTGTTTTTACAGTGCAGTCACCAGCAAAGGATGTATTTTCAAAGGTTGTGTTTATTACAAATTTTCCGCTATCAGGAACTGAAACAATATTCTGAGTTTGAGGATTATCAGTTTGAACAGTGCCAAGTGGACTTGTATTTGTCCAATGAACAACCTCACCAATAAAATATCCATGATTTGCAATTTCAACTAGCATTTGATTTGCTGTTAATGCAACACCACTTACTGTTTGACCATCGCTGCCTGCAAGTGTATAAGTTCCTGTTTTTGTTGTTGCAAAAGGTGAATTTGTTAAAGCAACCCCAACAGGAATAGTATTTTCTATTGCATTAATTTCTTGAAGTGCTGTTTGATTACTAGCACCATTTTTTACAAATACTTCTACATCTGTGAAATTTTCCTGACCTAATGGGTTTTGTAATGGTGTTCTATCTAAAAAAACATTTTTTCTAAAAGTGCTTGAACCTACTCCACCTTCATCAAATACCCCATCTATTTCTCCATAACCCAACAAATCAACTACTGTTGCAAACTGTTTTGACCTAAGACCACCATCTATTAAATCAGGATCAACAACTCTCCCATCAGGTGAATCTCCAAATAGTTGATCGCCTACTAATCTAACCATTAGCTTATGCTCTGTCTAACTTGGGCAGTGTCAGTACCAGAACTGATTAAAATTGATCCGCTAAAAACAAGACCATATAAAATTGGAACTGGAACTCCGCTTGTATTTACATTTTGAATACCAGAAAAAGTATAAGAACCTCTTATTTTCGGATCAATTTCACTTACCTCAGAATTATTTGGTGGTGAAAAAACTGGAGCTATAAGATCTGTCACACCGCCAATAAGCATATTGGTACCAACTGTAGCTATAACACCGCTCACAAATTTTGCACTTAAAAAAGTATTTGCAGCAACAAAAGTACCAATTTCTGCAGCAAATCCTGTTCCAATCAAACCACCAATAATTGGAATTACAGGCCCTGATCCTGTTGCAACTGGAATAATTTTAATATCACCCTGACCAGACATTGTAAATAAATCTTCTGATATTACAGTGTTACCCATTTTTATTTTATAAATTTGATCATTCATGTGTTTTTGTAACCCCTCAAAATTAGCCATTAAAAAGCTTATGGCTTGTTGCGGTGATTTTACAGCAGCTTCAAAATATGATTTGCCTAAAAACTGTCTTAATTTTCCATAAACTTTTATTTTTTTAAGCTGCATATCTATAAACCCCTCTCAGTGCTTGTTGGTATCTTAAATCAAAAGGTTCTCTACAGCTCAAAGTTTTTATATTATGATTTAATATCATGTTATCACCAATATAAACAGCTACATGATCTAAATTACCTGTGACTGATTGAAAAAGTAAAACATCGCCAACTTCTATATTTTTATTACATTCTTGTTTTTTAAATCCTGTAATCGGCAGTCCTTTTTCAAATAAAGGGTTTTCTATAAAATCTTTTATTCGTTTTGGTCTTTTCCATTCTTTCAATTTTATTTTCTTTGTTTCATAAAACCAATCAGAAATTATACTCCAGCAATCATATTTACCCCAAATAAATCTTCGCCCAATCAATGAAGGTGCTTTCCAACCAGAAGGCTTTAAAAACTCCCAATGATTATGCTCAAGACTATAAATATAATATGGAAAGCCAAGATGTTCACAAGCTGCTCGATCGGTGTCTGAGGGTGTTGCAGCCCCTACAGGATGACTATGAATTACACCTATGATTTCTCCTGTATCTTCACATTCTGCCCAATCATCTGGATCAAGAACAAAAAATTCAAATTTACCTTCTGCCAAATTTTTACAAGGCCAAAAAGTTTCTTTACCTTTTATGATGGCTAACAATCCACAAGCCTCTTCAGGTGCTTGTTTTGCTGCATATTTTATAAAAGATTCTTTCCAAGACATTTTAAGCATTTACAAAAGTACCTACCCCTGGAAAATCAGCTCTAGTAACAAGTTTTTTAGGTGCGTTAACACCAAACAAATCAAAAGATCCTACTAACTCAAAAACAACAATATCTCTATTTTCAATATTTTTTTTCTCAATAAAATAAACTTCCCTTGGCAGTTCAGCCGTTGGATCTACTGAGCCGACTTTATATGGATTAACATTTGATGGAAAATTTGCCTCATCAAGAAATCTTGCCATAGTACGCCTCCTAGTAACTTTTGCGCTTGTAAGATCACAAAAAGGAGTAGTTTGATTTGTAAGTTGTAATATTGCAGTAATAGTTCCTAACAAGTTAGAAAATGTGATTGTAGGTCTTGGAAGCTTTCCTTTGCCTGTATATTTATAGCCCTCTGCTTTTACTGGGATTTTTGTGTATGTATTTGACTGCCAAATTATATCGGTGCTATCTTTCATGTTATTGCCATTATGAAAAAGATAAACTGTAGGCACTGAAGGAGTTACATTTGAATTAAATGAAACAGCACCACTGGTTGATTGTGAAACAGTGGCAGTAACAGTAAATTGATTTGTAGATTCAGTTTGTATTGTATATACTCCATCTTCAGCATTACCAGATGTAAAATCTAAAACAATAATCGTTCCAACTGGCATACCATGCCCAGTTGCACTAATTGTGATTGTAGTTCCGCTTTGTGTGTAAGTACCAGTTTGAGCAGTTTTTTCAAAATGCAAATCAGGTACTAATTCAACAGAAAATAACTCAATGATTGATTTATTTGTAAGTTGTTGTAATTCAGTTACAGGATTTGCCATTTACGGTTCAAAAACCTCTCTAAAAGTAGTATTAATTATTGCTCTATTGTTATATGGTATTGTTTTCGTCCAAGAATCACAAACAAACTGCCCTGCACCAGAAAGAGTAATTGAAACATTACCGCTATTTGTAGCAGATGAGGCAGCAGTTACAGTAAAGGCATCATCAGATGTCACAGATGCAACAGCAAAAGTACCATCAGTTGCAGAACCAGATGTATAATCAATAGTTAAAATATCACCAATTCCAACGCCATGTGATGTGATAGAAATTGTCACAGTGGTTGCGCTTTGTGAGTATGTCCCTGTTTTTGTAAAACCTTCGGCAGGTGGTGTAAATGTAAAGCTTGCCTGATCGTTTACTCTACTTCTTAAAAACCCCTCTATGACATCTGCTTCGGTCTCAGACACATTAAAAGTAAGGTCATATACTTTTGGGTCTTGAGTTAGCGGAAGACCATACAAAGCTCTAAACTCATATCCATCGCCAAGAGAAGAAACCCTAATCTTAGGACTGCTGTTTTTTCTCATCCCATAAGTAGGGGTGATTGAAGGGAAAGTAGCCATTTATCTATTTAGCAATCCTCCTGCCCTTTGTTCATCTATTATAGTTGCCTGAACAACGCTGGCAATAAGACCTCCAAGTTGATCTGCTTCAGATCCGTTTCCTTGCACAGAAGATCCCGATGCGTCAACATTAACTGTAATCATATTGTTTGTTGTACCGCCACCAATTTCGTTATTTGGAATAATATTGCCACCTCTTGAACCCATTTGCAAAATCTCTGGACCTTTTTCTCCAACAAGGTAAGCACCACCAGCAGCTACTGGACCACCTCTTTCTCTTTTTTTAAATAAACTACCTAAAAATCCTCCAACTTTATCTCCTATACCATCAACAGCCCTTTCAATTTGTACTTCAATAATTTTTCTTTTTAAATTATTTAATACATTAACTGCTGCTTGTCCAAGACTTTGAGTTCCCATAACTGCATCAGTAAGATTACCAACAATACTTTTTTC
>MDTE01004180.1_pt1 | contig 13654 bp, 13 predicted proteins | sample 811231 | NCBI WGS metagenome assembly MDTE01 (sample SAMN05326651, study PRJNA326480) | marine metagenome | isolation source: seawater | place: Indian Ocean: Red Sea | collected 2010
AAGGGCAGTGTCCTAGGCCTCTAGACGATGGGGACTTAACAGTTTGAAATATTATACAGAGATATTTTATAAAAAGATAATATTAATAAAATATATTAGTATCTCTATCAGGTATAGTATTTCTATTTTTTTTTATGGGTTTTTTGCTATAACAGTATCCATGTTATGCTAGGATTCACACTTAATATGTCTAGAATTAGTAAACAGAGTCAGAAATTTTGTACGGTGTGCGGGTCTCCAACTGAATTTAAAATACCTGATGGCGATAACAAGGAAAGAGCGGTGTGTACAGTTTGCGGTCATATCCATTACCAAAATCCTAAAGTGGTATCAGGCTGTATTTTAGAATGGGAAGATAAAGTTTTGTTATGTAAAAGAGCAACTGAACCGAGGAGCGGATTTTGGACTCTTCCGGCAGGATTTCTTGAGAATAACGAGACTGTTGCTGAGGGAGCTTTAAGAGAGACTAGAGAGGAGGCTAATGCTGTTTCAAGTAAGATAGAACTCTTTTTTATGTGTGACTTAAGACACATTAGTCAAATATACATGATGTACATAGGGAAGCTATCTAACGGCGAGTATTCCGCAGGGCCAGAGAGTGAAGAAGTAAAGCTGTTCGCAGAAACCGAGATTCCATGGAATGATATTGCATTCACCGTCATTGAGAAAACACTCAGATTATATTTCCAAGATAAGAAAAAAGGGAATTTTTCAATACATTTTGATACTATAGATCCAAGATGAAAAACTTTTTCCTTTCAGTAGTACTTATAACTTTCACAAATTCAGTGTTATCACATGATGATAATGAGGCTAGGATAAAGTTTTGGAAGGAGTATTACAATCCTAAGGTAGAAGTGACAAGTCGAAGTGTGCCAAAAATCAATATATCACTTATAAAAAATAAGCCTTTCTATCAAATTAAAACGGACATAAGTAACTTTAAATTTACACCTGAAAAGAATATGAAAAATAACATCGCATCAGAAGGGTATGGTAAATTATTTATTAATGGAGAATATGTAAGTCGAATATATAGCCAGTATCATTTTATCAAGATTCTTCCTGTTGGTGTAAATGAAATCAAAGTTATACTTAGTTCGAACTTAGACCATGACATTGCTATGGATGGACAAGTTATATCCGATACAATTACATATCAATTTCCAGAATACACATTCTCTGAGGCTAGAAACAAATCTTATAATCAGATGATTCAATGTGAGTTTTCAGAATCTGGACAAGTACTTCTCAAGAAGCTGAAAGCTCAGAATATGTTGATTACAGAGTCATCTGATCACTTGCAATGTCGATATGATGCAAGAAATGATGTCCTCGGACCTTTTACGGATAAAATGACTAGATTACAGAGGCATTATCACAAAGTCACTCTCGAGGCTTTAGAAAAACGTATTAAGGTCTGGAAATTATTTGAGAGCAATGCTATCTCTTTGCGTGAAGCAAGATCTAAAAACCAAGAAATTGAGGATGAGATAGACATTCTAATGCAGAAAAAGCTCGAGCAACTTGAATCAGCAAAAAAATGAGTATTGAAACCTTGATTGAAGCTTACACAGTAACATCATTAGTCATGTTTCCAATTCTAGTATTTATCATTGTCTTGCTTATAAAGGATTTAGGTAAGTACTCAAAGCTTTCAGAGAAAATCGATAATATCATCAAGAATCTATCTGAGGACTTACAGGACAAAGGTTTTAAGAAAAACTCTAACGAATCAGTACTGAAGCACATCAGTAGATACATCAATAAAAAATAATTTATTTTATAACATATCTGAAAACTGTTTCCGGAGATAAGTTGATCATACACAGATTAGAGGGACATTTTTTAATCACCTCTGTTTTGAAACAAGGTGAGCATTTCATATTGATTGTAGCTTCTATGATTTTATTCTTTCCATTTCCATATGGTCCAGTTTCCCTAAATGGAGTAGGTCCATGCAACGATATTACTTTCCGACAGCTTACTCCAGCAACGTGAACAGAACCACTGTCATTTGCAATAGTGCACATACTTTTCCTCATTACCTCTACAAGATTAGGCAAGGAAGTTTTGCCACATAAATTATGAATCCTTTTATTATCCAGGTTGAGTTGCTCAATAAAATTTTTTTCATCAACACTGCCGGTAACAACAATATCTAAGTCTGTACGATTAATAATTTTTTCTATTAGTTTTTGCCAATTATTGAGTGGCCATGCTCTGTATCCACGATAGTTCTCTTTTTTGAATTTACTATTCGTAGGACATATAACTATATACTCATTTTTTATATTATATTCATCATAAATATCAATATTCGAACCGACCAAATATGGATACGCTCCATCAAAATTTATGTCTGTGTAATATGATTTCAATATTCTCTGTTGATGATGAACTCTATGCTCATTTTTTATATTTTCAGGTATATGTTTGTGAGGTAATCCTATTTTTATTCTTGATCTAGTGAACCTTGCAAGATTAATAAATTTCTTACCTAACTCTAAATTAATTACCGCATCATATGGTTTAAAAAAAGACTTTAATATTATTTTTAGTTTTCCTATGTTGATTAGTAAAGGAAGATTTGTAAATCGGAGGATAATTGGCGTAATTCTAAAATCATATTTAAAAAGAAGTTCAAGATTAGGTTTCGTTACCCATTCTATTTCAAGATTCTGACCATACAATTCTAAAAGAGGCTTTACAATCACAGTGGAATCTATTGTATCGCCCATTAGACCACAACGTATTATTAATATTCTTTTCTTTTTTTTAATCATTAATTCGTTTAGAATATTTCACAATTATATACCATCATGTCTAATTGGATAAAGTTTACACATAATAATTCAGAATCATTCGGGATTATCTCAGGAAATGAAGTAATGATTTATGAGGGAGATATGTTTGACAGCCCTCATAAGACAGAAAAGAAGCTGGATATAAGGGATGTTGTTTTAATAAATCCATGTTCTCCCACTAAGATGATAGCGTTATGGAATAATTATCAATCACTTGCAGATGATAAAGGTCTATCGAAACCTAAGAATCCTCTTTATCTTAATAAAGCCATCTCATCCATCATAGAACAGGGCGAGAATATCATTAGACCTAAAAGCTATGAAGAAAGCATTTTTTTTGAGGGAGAGTTAGGCATTGTAATTGGAAAAAAATGTAAAGATGTGTCCGTTGATGAGGCATCTAGGTATATATTCGGCTATACGTGTATTAACGATGTAACAGCGATGGATTTAGTGAAGCAGGATCCTTCCTTCGATCAATGGACAAGGTCAAAAAGTTATGACACTTTCGGCATTTTTGGCCCGTGCATAGCGTGTGGTATTGATCCAATGTCTTTGAAGGTAACGACAACTGTTGATGGCTTAGTCAAACAAGACTACAAAACAAGCGACATGTTTTTCAATGTATCTGAAATTGTAAGCTTTCTATCACACGATATGACGTTGAATCCTGGAGATATCATTGCATGCGGAACAAATTCTGGGCTTGGACCTATGAAGTCTGGCCAAAGCGTCACAGTTTCCATAAGCTCAATCGGTGAGGTAACTAACAAGTTGATATAATCAGCGCCTATCCCAAATGTCAGGTGCTCCATCTGGCCTTGGTTCAGGGACTGCGTCAAAATTTATATTCTGTTTACCGTTGTACACTAAGAAATGTTTACCTTTTGCCCTTCCTAACAGAGTAACATTAGTCTCCTTTGCAACATTCAGACCCATTTCTGTTATCCCAGATCTTGATAAAAGTATAGATATGTTCATTTGAGCTACTTTGATAACCATTTCAGAGGTTAATCTTCCTGTTGTATAAAAAATTTTTCCTTTACCATCAATATTATTCAACCACATGTGACCAGCAATAGCGTCTACTGCATTATGTCTACCAACATCCTCCACAAAATCGAGAATTTTACTGTCATCACACAGGGCACATCCATGTACAGCTCCTGATTTTCTGTAGATTTCATTTTTGTCATGGAGAAGCTTGAGTAAATGATATATTGTTGATTGCTTGGTAGTTTTTTTATTAACCTTTTTTTGTTTGAGATCGTCCATTATCCCTCCAAATGTTGTGCCTTGACCACAGCCTGATGTTACAACTTGATGTTTTAGTTTGTTCTCAACCTTTGTTAAATCTAATCCGTTAGTAGTCACAGCAGCACTATTTACAGACCAGTCTACATGGACAGACTTTAGTTGAGAAATGTTTTGAATGATTCCTTGATTTCGAAGATACCCAATAACTAGCGCCTCAGGATAATGCCCAAGCGTCATTAGCGTCACAATCTCTTTTTTATCAAGGTATATTGTCATAGGCAGTTCACCTGTTATTGGAAAAGACCTTTCATTTTGGTATTCATCCACAACATCAATCTTTGTTGTCGGAGGTCTCTTGGAGCTTGATATATCAATTTTCATTTTATTACTCTTATTATTTGGATTATATTACAATACGACGATGAGAAAATTCACCTTTTTATTTTTATTTTTAATATCTACAAGTGGTTTCGCTGAAATAATTAAGATAACCATACTTGGAAGCGGGACTCCTAGAGTGAACATTGATAGGTTCTCACAATCTATTCTCATTGAACACAAAAAGGATAAGTTCTTATTTGATGCTGGCAGAGGTGCAATTCTAAGATTGTATCAATCAAATATTTTGCCAAACGAGATTCAGAATATCTTTTTTACTCATTTACATTCAGATCATATCCTGGGCTTTTCGGATATTTTAATGACAGGCTGGGTGTATCATCGAAAATCACCATTGCAGATATATGGACCAGAGGGAACTGATAAATTCGTTTCAAATACTCTTATTTCATACAGGGAGGATATAAAAGTAAGAAGTCTAGCTCCAGAGAATTTAGACAAAAGAGCATTAGAGTCTGATGTAAAAATCATTTTTGACGGATTTAAATATGAGAAAAACGGTTTACAAATAGAGGCATTTTCAGTGAAACATGAACCCTTTACACATGCATTTGGATTTAAAATCTCTAATGATAAGTATTGTGCAATAATTTCTGGAGATACTACATACTCTGACAAGGTTATAGAAAAAGCAAAAAATTGTGATTTATTAATTCACGAGATAGCGCATGCATCAGAGCATACATTGAAAAAATTCCCAAAAGCCCGAGGAGTTATCTCTTACCATACCAACGCAGCACAAGTATCAGAAATTATTAATATAGTTAAACCAAGACTTACGATACTGAATCATGTTTTGTCTTTAGATGGATCATCGGATGATGATATCTTGGATATGGTAAAAAAAAATACTAAACACAAAGTGCTAATAGCTAAAGACTTAATGACAATTGATTTGAAAGAGGATATCTATATCTATAAACAAAAAAACTTATGACAAAAATAATTGGGATATTAAATTTAACGCTGGACAGTTTCTCAGACGGTGGAAAGTATTACGATAGGGATTCTGCGAAAAAACATATATCTGTAATGATTGAAGAAGGGGCTGACGTTATCGATTTAGGTGCCGAATCTACAAGATCTGGTTTTACTGATGTGGATGAGGATATTCAAATAAGCACATTAGCTCCAATCATTGATTATATAAACTCACACTTCGAAATCGAAATAAGCATAGATACAAGATCAAGTAAGGTTGCCAATGCCTTCAAGTCATCAAATATCAAATATATTAATGATGTTTCATCTGGTTTGCATGACAGAGCAATGATGGATGTCGTCGCATCATTGGGTTGTAAATTTATCATTACTCACATGCCACCTGAGCATAAAGAAGGTAAAGTAAAAGAATTTAAAAATATACTAGACGATATAAAAAAATATTTTGCTGAGAGAATAGATGCTTGTATCAAATCAGGAGTAGATAAGGAAAATATTATTATAGATCCTGGAATAGGTTTCGGTAAGTCTGGCGAAGATAATGTCCTCTTACTAAATAACATTGAATTCATTCAGGGCATTCACAAGCATGTCTGTATTGGGTCGAGCAATAAACGCTTTTCATCTAAATTATTTAAAAATGTGTCTACAAAAGATGACTTAAAGGTAGCTAATCTCGTAACTTTTACTACTAGCGCTCTATCTGAAGTAAGTTTCTTAAGAGTTCATGATGTAGGTCTGACAAAAGATGTCATATTGGTACTTGATAAAGCTAGAAGTCTTATGTGAATATGCTGGTAATGGCTCTTTCGAATGAACCTGCAAAACCTTTTATATCAAATAAGTTGGATCTTTTGAGATTTAAATCAATCTTTTCTTTGATTCTTTCCAGTGCACTCTTGTCTTCTATGAGATCAACTATAATATTTCTGTAACTGTGTATATCATTTGCAATCAAATCACTTACACCCAAAGTATTCAGTAAGCTCGCACTTACTCTTGATGCAAAATGATTACCTTTGCATGTAACAACAGGAATTCCACTTTGAAGCATCTCCAAGGTTGTTGTGTGACCATTATAGATGAGTGTATCTAAAGCAATGTCTATAAGGTTAATCCTCGAAAGGTGAGTACTACGATCAACTTTTTCTGCAAAAATAATCCTATTACTGTCAACGTAATTTTCCGAAAATGCTTTTATATTAGCTCTCATCTCGGCGCCCTCATCTAGAAGCCACAAGTATGTATCATCAAAATTTTTTAATATTTCCATCCAAATATTAAAAGTCTGTGGATCTAGTTTAAACGACTGATTTAAGCTGCCTAAAATTATTCCTTTGGTAGGCAAATTAAATTTTTCTCTTGGGGGAGTATCAAGAGCGTTTAATTCACCATCATTAACTTGATAAGTATGAGGCAAGAATAAAAATTTCTCAGTATAGTATTTTTGTTGATGTATTGGAGTAGTAGTGCTATCAGTTAGTATATAATCGTATAATACATTTCCTGTTGTCCCAGGAAAAGCGAGATAAGCAATAATTATTTTGGCAGAATCATTATCAAGAATATATTGACGATTATCAGATATGATTGTTGTTAAATCAATCAAGACATCAATGTCAAAATTCTTTATACATGCATTAGCCTCATTTCGTTTCATATTTGATATGTCAACGAAATCATGAAATTCATTTTTTATGTAATTTTTTTCTAACTCTTCATGATCATATGAAAACATTGTCATTATAAATTTATTTCTATCTATTTCTTTAAACAAATTTTTTATCAGATGAAAAGTAGGGTGATTTCTAATCTCCCCGCAGAAAAATCCCAGTTTAATTTTAACATCGGGTTTCTTAGTCATATTTATAGTTGGCTTATCATGGTGTGATTCATTATTTGCCCAGTCTCTCGCATTGATAAAGTTCAGTTTCTCATCATTTATATGAGATACATGCAAAAAAGGATGAACAGTTAACTTATTACTTGAGAGAAGGTAGTGTGTTTCGTTCCATTTTGACCAATCACAGTTAATTTGTTGTATTCGTATCTTTAGTTCCATCGCACGCGATGAAAATTCTTTACTACTTTGTAAGTCATCTAATAGTAAAGATGATTTAGGTAAATTTTTCTTATTAAAATGTGCAAGAGCAAGATTAAATTTTGCATCATCGTAATCTTGATTAATTTCAAGCGCTTTTTCTGCATGCTCTATACTTCTATCAAGTTGACCTAATTCTAGATAAATCAAAGATAGATTATTATTTGCGAGTGCTCCAAGATCTGATGATGTTAAAGAGGAGTATGTATCAATCGCATTAGTAGTCTGATCAAGTAACTTATATATATTGCCCAAATTAAGTTTTAGCTTATTGTCATCCGGATAATCATAAATCGCATCATTCAATAGTTTTATACAATCTTCATAATTAGATAACTTAACAAGTTCTTGAAGTTGATTGAGGTAATCTCTTAGGGATTTATTTTGCAAATTTCAATGTTTTGTATTTCTGTTGATATTTACTGCACAGAATTTAAATTCTGGTATTTTGGCAAATGGATCAAGTGCTGCGTTGGTGAGTAAATTCGCTGCCGACTCTACATAGCAGAATGGGATAAAAACTTGTCCAGGCTTCAGCATATCATCCCTTCTTGCATAAACATCAATTGACCCTCTTCTTGAATTTACTGTAATGAGATCACCGTCATTTATATCAAACTTTTGCATGTCCTCATAACATAGGCTTGCATTTGGATCAGGTTCAATTTCATGTAACATAGATGCTCTTCTTGTCATTGAACCAGTGTGCCAATGTTCAAGCTGTCTTCCAGTTATTAGAACGTATGGATACTCATCATCAGGTAGCTCAGCTGCGTTGATCAATGGTGATTTAACAAATTTCGCTTTACCTGATTCGGTAGGAAAATCATCTATAAAGATGACAGGTTGACCAGGATCACTAGAATCGTCGCATGGATATGTTATTGATTGACTTTCTTCAAGTCTTTGCCATGTGATACCACTAATACTAGGCATACATTTAGTCATCTCCTCGAACACTTCTTTCGGATGTGTATAGTTCCAGTACAAACCGAGCCCTCTTGCAATTTCTTGTATAATCCATAAATCTTGCTTAGCTTTTCCAGGAGGTTTTACGGCTTGATTTCCGAGCTGAACACGCCTATCTGTATTAGTGAATGTTCCAGTTTTTTCTGGGAAAGCAGACGCTGGCAATATTATATCTGCATACATTGCTGTCTCTGTTAAAAATATGTCTTGCACAACTAAATGTTCTAGTTTTGATAGTGCTTTTCTTGCATGGTTTAAGTCAGGATCTGACATTGCTGGATTTTCTCCCATCACGTAAAGACCTTTAATCACACCTTTGGTGATTTCTTCCATGATTTCAACTACAGTTAACCCTGGCTTTTTATCAAGTTTAGTCTCCCAGAACTTTTCAAAAAACTTATGTACTTCAGGATTATCCACACGTTGATAATCAGGATACACCATTGGTATAAGACCTGAATCAGACGCGCCTTGAACATTATTTTGTCCTCTAAGTGGATGTAATCCTGTCCCCGGTCTTCCAACTTGACCAGTCATTAATGCTAGCGAAATGAGTGCTCTTGCATTATCTGTCCCATGAACATGTTGGGACACGCCCATTCCCCAGAAAATTATTGAGGCCGGTGATGAAGCATAAATTCTTGCAACTTCGTGAATGATTGAAGCATCTATACCACAGATAGAAGACATCTTTTCTGGTGAAAAGTCTTCGAGATGAGATTTCAAATCGTTGAAATCAGTTGTTCGCTCAGAAATAAATTTATCATCAATGAGATTATTGTCTATTATCGATTTCATAATAGCATTTAGAAGAGCCACGTCTGTATCGGGTTTGAATTGAAGATAATGTGTTGCATGTCTAGATAAGTCATTTTTTCTCGGATCTAAAACTATTAAGTTTTTTCCAGCTTTAGCAGCATTTTTGATGAACGTTGCAGCCACTGGGTGATTTACTGTAGGATTCGCGCCTATGACTATGATGGTGTCAGCCTCTGCGACATCTGCAACCTGATTTGATACAGCTCCGGATCCAATCATTTCCAACAATGCTACTACAGAGGATGCATGGCATAATCTAGTACAATGATCAACATTGTTATTTCTAAAGCCAGTTCTGATCAACTTCTGAAAAAGATACGCTTCCTCATTTGAACCCTTTGCACACCCAAAGCCTGCAGTAGAGTTGAGATTTTCCTGTATCAATGATTTGAATTTTTCTGTAGTTCTCTTTATGGCATCATCCCATGAAATTGGCTCAAAATAGTTATGAATGTTATCCAAGTCAAAATCCTCAGGGTCGATATCCTTTGAAACACCCTGTTTTCTGGCAAGCGGTACAGTAAGCCTCTGATCACTGTTTACATAATTAAAACCATATCGACCTTTAACACACAATCTACTCATATTTGCAGGTCCATCTCGTCCTTCAGCAAAAAGTATTTTGTCATCTTTTATGTTGTAGGTAAGTAAACATCCGACACCACAATATGGGCAGACACTGTCGACTTTTTTGTCTGGAACTACTAGACCGACCTCTTTAGAGGGCATCAATGCTCCTGTCGGGCATGCTTGAACGCATTCACCGCAACCAACACACGTGCTTGTTCCCATTGGATCATCAAGATCAAATATTATTTCAGACGAAATCCCTCTTTTTGCATAACCAATGACATCGTTTACCTGTTCTTCTCTGCAAGCTCTAACACACCTTGTGCACTGTATACATGCATCTAGGTTTACAGAAATCGCAGGATGTGAAAAGTCATGTTTGTTTTGAACTTTTGAGGGAAATCTAATTTGTTCAACCTTTAGCTTATCAGCCCAGTGTGTTAATTCTGAATTCGGGTCATACTGTTGTGAGGAGACATCTGATTTAAGTAACTCTATAACAACTTTTTGCGAGTGCAGAACTCTATCGTTCTCAGTGTTAATAACCATGCCATCTGTCACCTTTCTGATACAAGATGGCTGAAGCGTCCTTTCACCCTCTATTTCAACAACGCATACCCTACAATTACCATCTGGCCTCATTCCTTCCTTGAAGCACAGATGCGGTATTTCAATATTGTTTCTCTTTGAAACATCCAAAATAGTTTCATCAGTATTGGCAAGATACTCACTACCATTTATTTTAATTGAGCAGTTATAGTCTAACTTTATATCTTCAGGATTCGCCGCCATCTTTTACCTCATTCGGGAAATATTTTAGCACAGATTTAACAGGATTAGATGCAGCTTGGCCCAGGCCACATATTGACGCATCAGCCATAGTTTGACTCAAATCTTTAAGAAGATTTATGTCCCATTGATCTTCTTTCATCAATTCAGACGCTTTAGATGTGCCGGCTCTACAAGGTGTACATTTTCCACATGATTCATGCTTAAAAAAATCTATTGTTGTTTTAGCTGCATCTCTTGCTTTATCTTTATCAGAGAGAATGACTACAGCCGCTGAACCTATGAAACAGCCATACTCCTCGAGTGTTCCAAAATCGAGAGGTATTTCATTTAAAGATGCTGGTAATATTCCTCCTGAGGCTCCTCCTGGAAAGTATCCATAAAATTTATGACCATCTAGCATGCCCCCGGCATAGTCATCAATTAGAGTTTGAACAGTTACCCCAGCAGGTGCAAGATGTACTCCAGGCTTTTTCACTCTCCCACTTACAGAAAATGATCTTAATCCTTTTCTTCCGTTAACACCTTTATCAGCAAACCATTTCGAACCTCTGTCAAGTATATCCCTTATCCAATAGAGAGTTTCCATGTTGTGTTCCAACGTAGGCCGTCCGAATAATCCTACTTGTGCAACAAAGGGAGGTCTTAGTCTTGGCATTCCTCGTTTTCCCTCGATAGACTCAATCATTGCAGATTCTTCACCACAAATATATGCACCAGCTCCGCGTCTCAATTCAATTTCTGGAATATTAGAAAAGTTCTTTTCTATTTTCTTAATTTCCTGTTCCATTATCGTTTTTACAGCTGGGTATTCGTCACGTAGGTAAATGTATATTTTATCGATGCCTACAACTTTTGAAGCAATCAACATCCCTTCGAAAAATCTGTGTGGATCCGATTCAAGGTAGTATCTGTCTTTAAATGTTCCCGGTTCACCTTCATCAATGTTTACGGCCAGAAGCCTTGGTGATTCTTGCTCTCTCAGAATTCTCCATTTGCGTCCAGCTGGAAACCCTGCACCGCCAAGACCTTTCAGATCAGAGGCCTCGAGCGTTGTTACTGCTTCCTCAGCAGTAATATCATTCTTGCATACTGATTCATAAATTTTATAACCACCATTTTTAATATATTCATCATAATCGATGTATTCTGGTAATTTTGGATAGTAGGCTTTTGCATCAACACTTTTTTTAACTTTTTCAAAAGTAGCATTGTCGACTGGATTCATTTTGACGACTGCAGCAGGAGCAGATTGACATCTACCAATACATGGAACTTTCTGTATTCTGACGGTGCCCTTATAATAATCATCAAGCATTTTTGCTAACTCATTTGCACCATTCATTTCACAAGATACGGAATCACATACACGTACTGTTAACGCAGGCGGTTTATCTTGATCGCTTTCGACGACATCAAAATGATGATAAAAGGTTGCTACCTCGTACACTTCAGTCTGCGAAATTCCCATTAAATTGGATAAGGCAGTCATGTAATCTTTTGTAATTGCACCTTTTGAGTCCTGAATTTTATGCAAATATTCAATAAGGTGATCTCTTCTATATGATGAGACATCAAGCAGTTCTTTTAGTGAATGGAGCACGTTGAAATCTACTTGACGACCTCGTGGCCTGAGCGTGATTTTCTCTTTGAGTTTTGTTTTCATTCTCGATTCAATCCCTGTAACTATACACAATTATATGTTTATTATATATTGAATCAACCTGACAAAAATTATTACTTTCATGGAGGTACAAAATTATGAGTGATGAGAAAGTGTATTCAGAAGAGGATATTAAGAGTTACCTGTCTGAAAATTTACCACACTGGTTTTATGAGAATGGCTGGATAAGAAGAAAATACAAAACAAGCGGTTGGAAGGGGACGTTAATGGTTATAAATACTGTTGGCCACCTTGCAGAGGTTGCATGGCACCATCCTGATATAGCAGCATCATATGGTTTCGTAGTAGTGAAGCTTCAGAATCACGCAGCTAAAGGTATCACCGACAAAGACTTTCTACTTGCAGAGAAGATTGAATCTGTTGTTCAGTGGCGGCCAGCTGATGAGGACAATACATTAGAAGGTACGCCAGATGATCCAAGGTTTAAATATATTAAGTATGATGAGTAATTAATTAGAGATATCTCTTTACAATAAAGGTAATCTCCTCGCTAGGAATACCATTAGGAATGATTTTCTTGACTTGAAGTGTTTTGTCCAAAATATATATGTTCGAACTGTGCTCTACTAAGTAGCCTGGTTTTTCAGGCTCAACTAGCTCGTACTTTGTTTTGAAAAACTTAGTCAACTTATCTATGTTCTCTTTATCAGATGTAAGGGCTGCGATTCTCTCGTCAAAAAAATCGACATATCGCCGCACCTTCTCTTGATCGTCTCTCATATAATCAACACTAATAAATATAGGTAAGACATCCTCTGAGCTATCTCCTAAACCTTTTAGTACTCTGGCCATATCCAATACCGTAGTTGGACAAACATCAGGGCAATGAGTATATCCAAAGAAAATCAGTAGCACTTTATCCTTGTACTCCTCAAATTTAACAAGTTGATTCGTTTCATTATAGAATCCAACATTTTCGAAAACATCGGTCATGTCAGGGAATGCTTTAGATATATCAGACAAAGTGGCTAGGGGAGTCATTACTGCTATGAATAGAGCTAGCCTGATTACTTTCTTTAATGGGCAACAAAGATATTTCACAGATGTATATTATCAGATATATTTTCCTGAATAATACCATTTTTCGTAAGGATTTAGTACACTAAATATTAGAATACACTGATATTCTTATCTTTAATTTATTATTAATATTACTTTGACACTCAAGCTCGCAAATACTAATATTTATTCATTGGGAAAATATTCCCTAGGGAACTCAGCGGATAATGGCATGACGCCAAAGGATGCTGAGAAAACAAATTCGATTAATCTGGAGGTAAAGATGATCGGAAACATACTATTAAACGTTCGTTACCT